>Ga0307415_100000196_pt1 | contig 26838 bp, 24 predicted proteins | sample DK1Cmetagenome_FD_204524 | JGI IMG/M metagenome (GOLD analysis project Ga0307415, IMG submission 204524) | Maize rhizosphere microbial communities from greenhouse at UC Davis, California, United States - DK15-C-2 | ecosystem: Host-associated > Plants > Roots > Rhizosphere > Soil | place: USA... | reverse complement strand
CCCTGCTGGCCAGCATCGGCACCTCCTCCAGCTACTGCATGCCCGAGTTCGGGGCCCTGCTGGGCGACGACGCCGTCGGCCTGTTCGCCTCCGACAAGCCCGACACCCACGGGATCAACCCCAACGGGCTCGCCCCCGACGCCCGCGCCCTCCTGGACCGGGCCGACGCCGCCTACCGGAAGGCCTACGGCCACTCGATGAGCGCCGCCGCCCTGGCCGGCTTCTCCGGCGCCTGGGCCCTGTTCCGCCACGTGCTGCCGGCGGCCGACTCCCAGGACCCGGCCGCCGTGGCCGCCGCCGCCCGCAGGGTCCGGATCCCGGCCGGAGGCCTGCCCAACGGCAGCGGTCTCGAGTTCGCCCCGCCGGGCGGGGCCGACGCCGGCGCCAACCTCCGCGCGGCCAGCGTCATCTGGGAGTGGACCAGGGTGAACCAGCGCGAGGTGACCTGGCCGCCCCAGTTCGCCACCGCCGCGATCGCAACCCTGCGCCCCACCCGATGACCACTCCGGCCACACGACAACCCCGCCCGTCGCGGGTCGCCCTGCTGGCCGGGGTCGGGATCGTGGTGCTGTACCTGGCGGGGGCGGCGGTCAGCGGGCAGGACAGCATCCTGGCCAGGCGCCCGCTGCTCGACGGGCTGGCCCCGCCGACCCCGTACCGATGGGTGAACCCGCCGCGCGAGCTGGCCGCGGCCAACAAGCCCCCCACGTCGACCCGGTTCTCGGTCAAGCTCCAGGCCGACGGGTCCCGGCTGGGCGCCTTCTCGACCAACGACGGCCAGATCAACCTGGTCCTGAGCGAGGGCGCGGTGCCGCCCAAGTCCGGCCAGACCGAGGTCGAGGTGGCCGTGGACCCGGTCGACCCGGCCACCCTGGAGCCGCCCTCCTCCGGGCTCGTGGTCGCCGGCAACGCCTACCGGATCCAGGCCACCTACCGGCCGTCAGGGGCCAAGGTCGAGGCGCTGGGCGGCCAGTCCAGCGTCGGCCTGGTCTACCCGCTGCTGGCCACGGCGGTGGCCGACGTCGGCGGCCACGTGGTGCTGTCCTCGCCCGACGGCAGGACCTGGAAGCAGCTCGCGAGCACCGACACCCCCGGCACCCATCAGGTGAGCGCCCAGCTGAACCAGACCGGGTACGTCCAGGTCGGGGTGCCGCCGTCGGCCGGCGGGTCGGCGAGCGACCAGCGCAGCCGGATCCTGCTGCTGGCGTCCGCGGTGGCCGTGGCGATCGTGGCCGCCGCGCTCTTCCTGCGCTTCCGTGAGGGGCCGCGGGCCGCGTCGCCGGGGCGGGGCGGCCGGGGGCACCGCCGATGAGCGCCCGCCGGCGTCGTCTGCGGCGGGCCAGCCTGGTCGCCGGGCTGGCCCTGGCGCTCGTGGGGATGACGGCCGGGCCGGCCGCCGCCCATGCCATCGGCACCGGCACCGAGGCCAGCAACTACCGCACGGTGGTCCGCGCCATCGACCAGGGCACGCCCGGCCTGGCGGTCCGGGCCGTCCCCGGCGGGCTGCTCGAGCTGATCAACCGCGGCCCCGAGGTGCTGGTCCTCGGCTACCGCCTGGAGCCGTACCTGCGCGTCGGGCCGGACGGGGTGTTCGAGAACCAGCGCTCGCCCAGCACCTACACCAACCGCTTCCGCACCACCCCGACCTCGATCCCGCCGGAGTTCGACCCCCAGGCCGCCCCCGAGTGGCGGAAGATCGGGGACGGGCCGTCGGTCACCTGGCACGACCACCGGGCCCACTGGACCGGCCCCGACCCGCCGGCCGTGACCGCCGCCCCCAGGGCGGTGCACCTGGTCGTGCCCGACTGGCAGGTCCCGCTGCGCCAGGGCGACCGGGACATGGTCGTCCACGGGGCCGTCACCTGGATCCCCGGCCCGTCCCCGTGGCCGTGGGTGCTGACCGCGGTCGCCCTGTTCGCCGCCGCCCTGGCCGGCGCCGGCGGCTACCGCCGCCCCAAGGTGCTGGCCGTGGTCGCCCTGGTCGCGGTGGCCGCCGACATCGTCCACACCGCCGGGGCCCTGCTCGCCTCCAGCGCCCCGCTGGCCACCGAGCTGTACGGGAGCCTGACCTCGGCCGCCGGCTGGGCCGTCGCCGTCTTCGGCGCCTACCGGCTGCTGCGCGGCAGGGCCGACACCGGCCTGCTCTACGTCCTGCTCGGCGGGGTGTTCCTGACCATGGCCGGGGCCCTGCCCGACCTGTCGGCCCTTGGCCGCTCCCAGATCACCTCCGCCTTCGGCCCGGTCGCGACCCGGGCCGCCATCACCTTCACCCTCGGCCTTGGCGCGGCCATGGCCGCGGCCGGCCTGGCCGGGTTCCGCTCGCCGCGCCGGTCCGAACCCGCCGGCGTAAGCTGACATGGTGGGTTGGTCGCGGAGGCTCGGGCGCCGGGTGGTGGCCGCCGGCGCGCTCGCGCTGGCCGGCCTGACCACCGCCGCCGGTCCCGCCCTGGCCGGCCCCGCCCCCGGAGCCCAGGTGCCGCCCCCGACCCTGTCCCGGCTGCTGCTCTCCTGGTCGTTCAACCCGCTGGTCACGGTCGGGCTGCTGGCCGCGGTGATCGCCTACCTCCAGGGCCGGCGGCGCCTGGCCGCCGACGGGATCACCTGGTTGGCCCGCCGGACCGCCTACTTCCTGTCCGGGATCGCCGCCATCGCCCTGGCCCTGCTGTCGCCCGTCGAGGCCTACGACACCGCCCTGTTCTCGGTCCACGTGGCCCAGCACATGCTGCTGACCATGGTGGCGGCCCCGCTGCTGGCCCTCGGCGCCCCGGTCACCCTCGCCCTGCGGGTGTCCAGGGGCCGGACCCGCCGCCGCCTGACCCGGCTGCTGCACAGCCCGCCCATGCGGGTGATCGGCCACCCCCTGGTCGCCTGGGTGCTGTTCACCATGTCGCTGTACGCCCTCTACTTCTCGCCCCTGTTCGACCTGAGCCTGCGCCAGCCGTTCGTCCACGACCTGATCCACCTGCACTTCCTGGCCGCCGGGCTGCTGTTCTGGTGGCCGGTGGTCGGCCTCGACCCCTCGCGCTGGCGCCTGCCCCACATCGCCCGGCTGGGGTTCGTGTTCCTGATGGTGCCCTTCCACGCCTTCCTCGGGGTGGCGATCATGAACAGCGGGCGGGTCCTGGCCCCGACCCTGGAGAGCTTCCAGCGAACCTGGGGCCCGACCCCCCTGGCCGACCAGCAGACCGGCGGGGCCATCCTGTGGGGCGCCGGCGACCTGATCACCATCGGCGCCGTCCTGGGCGTGCTGATCTCCTGGGCCAGCTACGAGGAGAAGGTGGTGGCCGTCCGCGAGGACCGCCGCCAGGCCCGCGCCCGCGCCGCCGGGCAGCCCACCGGTCCCGTCGGCCGCCCCCCGCTGCCGTGAGCGGGCGAGAGGACCTGGCCGGCAGGGTCCGGGCCTGGTGGGACGCTGACGCCGCCACCTATGACCACTCCTCGGACCACGGCCCCGGGTCGCCGGCGCAGCAGGCGGCCTGGAACGCCGCCCTGCACCGGTTCCTCCCGGGCCCGGGCTCCAGGGTGCTGGACGTGGGCGCCGGCACCGGGTTCCTGTCCCTGGCCGCGGCCCGGCTCGGGCACCGGGTCACCGCCCTCGACCTGTCCGAGGGGATGCTGGCCCGGCTCCGCGAGCGTGCCGACCGGGAGGGCCTCGAGGTCGAGGTCGTCCATGGCGGCGCCGAGGACCCGCCGCCCGGCCCGTTCGACGCCGTCATCGAGCGCCACCTGATGTGGACCCTGCCCGACCCCGGGGCCGCGCTGGCCGCCTGGCGGGCGGCGGCTCCCGAGGGCCGGCTGGTGCTGCTCGAGGGGCTGTGGGGCGAGTCCGACCCGGTCGAGGCCCTGCGCGGACAGGCCCGGGAGGGGCTGCGCCGGCTGCGCGGGGAGCCCGACCACCACCACGGCAGCTACGACCAGGAGACCGTGGCCGAGCTGCCCCTGGCCCGCGGGGCGCACCCCGACCGGCTGGTCGAGCTGGTCGAGGGGGCCGGGTGGGGCCCGGTCCGGCTGGAGCGGCTCGGCGACGTCGAGTGGGCCCAGCTGCTCCAGCTGCCGGCGAGCGCGCGCCTGCTCGGGGTCACGCCGAAGTTCGCGGTTCTCGGCGGCCGACCCTAGACTCGTTCCTCCGACGCGAGGAGGAGATCCGCGATGGCAACCGAGCTCATCTGCCCCAAGTGCCAAGGGCTCATGCGCACCTACGAGCGCAGCGGGGTCACCGTCGACCAGTGCGCCGACTGCCGCGGCATCTTCCTGGACCGGGGCGAGCTCGAGCGCCTGGTCGACGCCGAGCAGGGGTGGCAGCGCAGCCACCCGGCGCCGTCGCGCGAGCGCGAGCCCGAGCACCAGCGGTACGACCCCCGCTACGACGACGCCCGCCGCTCCGGCGAGGGACAGCAGAAGCGCCGCAAGAAGAGCTTCTTCGACGAGCTGTTCGACTAGCTGGGGGTGGCCGGCTCGGCAAGCTGGTGGCCTCCCAACGCTGGCCCCGATCCATGTGGGGGGAGCTCGCTCCCCCCACGGCCCCCCAAGAGCAGCTCGCGGCAGGCCCGGCCGTAGACGGTGCCGAGGAAGGCGTAGCCGGCGCTGGATGGGTGGAACAGGTCGGCGCTGAACATCTCCCGCTTGCCGTGGAAGGCCGACTTGGTCAGCCTGGCGATGTCGAACACCGAGATCCCGTGGGGGGCCAGCTCGGCCCGGAAGAGGCGGGTGAACAGCAGGGCGCGCAGCCCCAGCAGGTCCCGCAGCGGCCGGTGGAAGGCGGCCGCGGTCTCGGCCGGGGGCAGCCCGGAGACGATCACCTTGGCCCCGGGGGCGACCCGGGCCAGGCCATCGACCAGCAGCCGGAGCTGGCGGCGGGCCTCGCGGAGGGTGGTGCCGTGGGTGACGTCGTTGGTGCCGACGCAGACGAGCACGATGTCCGGTTCCAGGCCCTCGACCTGGGGCAGCTGCTCGCCCACGACGTTGGCCAGCCGGGAGCCGGAGACGCCGAGGGCGTGCAGGGTGACCCGGTACTGGTCGCTCAGGGCCTTGGCCACCCCGTAGGTGAGGGTGTCCTCGGCGGCGTCGGCCCCGACCCCGGCGACCGAGCTGTCGCCCAGGACCACCAGGGTGAGTGGCTCGCCGTCCTCCGGCCCGATCGTGCCGCTGATCTCCAGCGGGGTCTCATGGACAAGGAAACGGTGGCGCCGGGCCGCCATCACCTCGGCGGCCAGCGTCGTTGCCAGAGCTCCCGCACCGAGCAGGGTCGCCCGACCGACGTGCCGGACAGCGATGCCCAACCGCGCCTCCTCCACCGGAGACCAGCGTACGGTTTGCTGACCGGTTTGTGAAGCCTGCAACCACCGTACGCGACGGTATGTCGCTGACCGTCACCTGACGATCTGGGCGGGATCGCGCTGGTAGTGGTCGACCAGCTGGGCCGTGCAGGCGTCGATCCGCTCGTGCAGGGCCCGCCGGTAGGCGGACAGCTTGACCTCGGCCTCGACCAGCCCCCGCTCCAGCCGCGCCAGGGCCGGCGGGTCGTCCCAGGCGATCGGGGCGTCCCACAGGTCCTCCAGGCCGGCCAGGGGGCTGACCAGGCCTTCGAGGGCCAGGCTGGTGGCCGCGGGCGAGCGCCGCCGGGCGCCGTCCCGCGATCGGGCCGCGGCCAGGCTGGCCAGGTCGTCGGCGCTGGGGTGGCCGCCCTCGAGAGCGGTGCGGACGAGGTCGAGCCGGCCCTGGACGAGCTGGCGCCAGTAGCTGACCCGCTGCTCCTCCGCCCGCAGCGACTCGCGAAGTGTGCGTAGGTCGTCGAGTGACGCTCGCCACTCGTGCTGGACGTGGTCTCCGGTCACGGCACCCTCCCCAAGCGCGCGGTCCCCAACCTTTCTCGGCACGTTTGGCCCCGGACTTCAGTGGCCGATCGAAACCGGGGCGCTTACCATCCCGCCATGTCCGCCTCCCCCGGCCCTCCGGCCGGCCTCCCGGCGCCCCGCCGCCGCGAGTCCAAGGCCGCCAGGGCGGCTCGGACGGCCGAGATCCGGGCCCGCCTGGCGGCCAGGTACCCGGCCGTGACCACCGCCCTCGACCACCGTTCGGCCTGGGAGCTGCTGGTCGCGACCATCCTGTCCGCGCAGTCGACCGACGTGGTCGTCAACCAGGTCACACCCGGCCTGTTCCGGCGCTGGCCGGCCCCGGCCGACCTCGCCGCCGCCGACCGGGCCGAGGTCGAGGCGGCCATCCACGCCACCGGGTTCTTCCGCAACAAGGCCAGGTCGATCCAGGGGGCCGCCGCCTACCTGCTGGAGCACCACGGCGGCGAGGTCCCCGAGACCATCGACGAGCTGGTCGAGCTCCCCGGGGTCGGCCGCAAGACGGCGAACGTGGTGCTGGGGACCTTCTTCTCGCGCAACGACGGCGTGGTCGTCGACACCCACGTGGGGCGGCTCACCCGCCGTCTCGGCCTGACCGTCAACACCGACCCGGTCAAGGTCGAGCGGGACCTGATGGTCCTGGTGCCGGCGGACGAGTGGACCATCTTCTCCCACCGCCTGATCTGGTTCGGGCGCGAGGTGTGCTCGGCCAAGGACCCCCGCTGCGACCGCTGCGAGCTGGCCGACCTCTGCCCGTCGGCGTTCCGGGTCGGGCGCTTCGCCAAGGCCAAGCCGGGTCGTGCTCGTCGCTGACGCCATGACCCGGCGGCCGGTGACGGTGGCGCCGGACGCCACCGTGGCCGCCGCCCGCTCGGCCATGCGGCGGGGGAGGTTCCGGCACCTGCCGGTGGTGGCCGCCGCCGGCCTGGTCGGGGTGGTGGCCGCCGGGGACCTCCAGGTCCCGCCGGGGGCGCCGGTGGAGGCGGCCGAGGCGCTCGCCGGCCGCCCCTTGTCCGAGGTCATGTCCGCCCGGCCGATCACCGTCTGGCCGGACGAGCCGGTCGAGGTCGCGGCCCGGCTGCTGGTCGACCACGACGTCGGCTGCCTGCCGGTGCTGGCCGAGGAAGGGCTGGTCGGCATCCTCACCGAGTCCGACCTGTTCCGCGTGCTGCTGCGGCTGCTCGGCGGGGGCGAGCCGTCCAGCCGGATCACCCTGGTCCTGCCGGACGTGCCCGGCGCCCTGGGGCGGGCCATGACCGTGGCCGGGGACCTCGGGGTCAACCTGCTCAGCGTGGTCACCGCGGCCGGCCCCGAGCCCGGCACCCGCGAGGTCGTCGTGCGGGCCGGCACCATCAACGCCGCCCCGGTGGTGGCCGCCCTGGTCGCCGCCGGCTTCCCCGCCACCGGCCCTGGCCGGCCGGGGCCGGGTGCGCGGCCCGGGGCAGGCGGCTCGCCCGGACCGCCGGGCCAGTCCGGCCGGTGAGCGGCACCGCCGCGCTGGCCGCCGGCGACCGGCTGGCCGCCTACGACTTCGGGCCCGCCCACCCGTTCCAGGCCGGCCGGCTCGACGCCGGGCTGTCGCTGCTGCGGGCGGCCAAGGTCCTGGACGACGGCGACCTGCTGGCCTTCGGGCCGGCCGCCGACGCCGACCTGGAGCTGGTCCACGACCGCGACTACCTGGAGGCGCTGGCCCGCTTCGCCGCCCCGGGGGCCGAGGCGGCCGACCCGGTCGGGGCGGCCGGCTTCGGGCTGGTCGGGGACAACCGGCCGTTCCCGGGCATGGACGCGGCGGCCCGGCTGGTCGCCGGGGCGACGGTCGCCGCGGTGGACGCGGTCGCGGCCGGCGACCGCACCCACGTGTTCGCCCCCGTGGCCGGCCTGCACCACGCCCAGCGGCGCCGGGCGGTCGGGTTCTGCCTGGTCAACGACGTCGCCGTCGCCATCGCCCGGGCCAGCCGGACCTGGCCGCTGCGGGTGCTGTACGTCGACCTGGACGCCCACCACGGCGACGGCGTCCAGGCCGCCTTCTACGACGACCCACGGGTGTGCACGGTCAGCCTGCACGAGACCGGCCGCTACCTGTTCCCCGGGACCGGGGAGGTCCATGAGCTGGGCCGCCCGCCGGGGACGGGGCGCAGCGTGAACGTGCCCCTGGAGCCGCGGACCGGCGACGAGGGGTTCCTGGCCGCCTTCGACGCCGTGGTCGAGCCGCTGGCCGCGGCGTTCCGCCCTGACCTCCTGGTCACCCAGAACGGCTGCGACGGCCACGCCGGCGACCCGCTCAGCGACCTCACCCTGAGCCTGCGCGGCTACCGGGACCTGGCCCGGCGGCTGCACCGGCTCGCCCACCGCCACTGCGGCGGCCGCTGGGTGGCCACCGGCGGCGGCGGCTACGACCTGGAGCGGGTGGTGCCGCGGGCCTGGGCCCTGCTGTGGTCGGAGCTGAGCGGCCGCCGCCTGCCGACCCGGGTCCCGGCCGCCTGGCTGGCCGGGTTGGCCGCCCGCCCGGCCAGCCCCGGCCCCGGGTGGTGGATGGAGCCGCGGCGCCGCCGGCGCGAGGAGGGCCGCGACGGCCCCGCGGCCAGGGAGGTCGAGGAGCGCAACCGGCGGACGGTGCGGACGGTTCGCCGGCTCGCCCTGCCGCCGTCGGTCCGGGTGGTCTACCCGCTGGCCGCCCAGGGCGGCACCACCCAGCGGCTGCCCGGCTGGGAGCCGCGGGCCGGCCGGTACCAGGCCCCGCGGGGGCCGCTGGTCCTGCGCGACCGCTGCCCGGCCTCGCTGCTGCGCCGGCTCGAGGTCGACCCGGGCATCCACACCTTCGTCCGCGCCGCCGAGCAGGAGCGCGAGGTCCTGGCCAGGATCGCCGAGGAGCCGGCGAGCGAGGTGGTGGTCGCCCACACGCCCGAGGGGGTGGTGGTCGGGTACGTGGCCGTGCTCGAGCCCGAGCCCGGGACCCGCTTCGCCAGCCTGCCCGGGCTGCTGGAGGTGGGGGCGGTCGAGGTCGCCACCGGCTGGCGGCGGGGCGGGGTCGCCTCGGCCCTGCTCCGCTTCGCCGTCGAGCCCGACCCGTTCGCGGACCGCATCCTGGTCGCCTCCGGGCTGGCCTGGCACTGGGACCTCGACCAGAGCGGCCTGTCGGCCGTCGCCTACCGCGTGGTCCTGGCCCGGGTGTTCGAGGCCGCCGGGTTCGAGGTCCTCCAGACCGACGAGCCCGAGATCGCCTACCATCCGGCCAACCTGTTCGTGGCCCGGGTCGGCGGCCGGGTCCCGCCCGCCCAGCGGGCCGCCTTCACCAGCCGCCTGGTCCGCGGCCACCACCCCATGCCGTGAGCCCGTCGTCGGTCGTCGAGTGGCTGCAGGGGCTCCAGGGCCCGTGGCCGCGGCCTGCGCCACCGCCGGCGGCCTCCTGGCCGACCAGCTCACCTACTGGCTGGGCCGGTGGCTGGCCCAGCGGGAGGGCAGGCCCGCGAACCCCAACCGGAGCCGGCTGGCCGGGCCGGCCGCGGTCGTCCGCGAGCTGTACCGCCGCCACGGCGCCCTGGCCCTGGTCCTGGGGCGGTTCGTGGCCGGGGTGGCCCCGTTCGTCGCCCCCGGGGCCGGCTGGGCCGGCATGGCGTACCGCCGCTTCCTGCCCGCGAACGCCCTGGCCAACCTGCTCTGGGGGCCGGTGATGGTCGGGGTCGGCTACCTGTTCGGGGTCCAGGCGGCCCGGCTCCAGGGGCCCTGGCGGTGGGCCGGGCCGGCCGTCACCGGGGCGGTGCTGCTGCTCGCCTTCTGGCGCCTGCGGGCGATCGGGGCCGACCTCGCCAGGGCCGCCAAGGCCCCAGCCGACCCTGGGAGCGGTTCGTCGGGACAACGACGTGCGTGATGCTCGACCGGTAGTTGAGGCAGGACCGCCCAACCTGTTTCATAGCCGGTCTGTGATCGGGACCACGGACGAGATGGCGCAGCCCGCCCAGACCAGGCGCCGACCGGCGGGCGCGGCCGTCCTGGCGATCCCGCTCCTGGCCGTCCTGGTCCTGGCCGGCGTGGGCGCGGCCACCAGCCTGCGGGACGGGGCCCGGGCCGAGCGGGTCCGGGGGCTGGCCCCCTTCACCGAGGCCCTCACCACCCTGGTGCACCAGCTCCAGCGCGAGCGCAGCCTGTCCGTCGCCGGCGGGGACGCCGCCGACGCCTCCGCGCTGGAGGTGGCCCGCCGGGCCGTCGACGGCGCCGCCGCCGCCTACCGCGACGCGGCCGTGCGGGTCGACGTCTCCGACCGGGACCGCCGGCTCCATCAGCGCCTGGACGCCGGGCTGGCCGAGCTGGCCGGGCTGGGGACGCTGCGCGCCTCGGTCGACGGGCCGGTGGCGGCCTCGGATCGGGAGACGGCGCGGGCCAACGTGTTCCGCCGCTACACCGCCATCATCGGGGGGCTGCTGGGCGTCGGCGCCGAGATCGGCCTCCAGGAGGCCGCCCAGGACGCCGGGCTGCTGCGGGCCGTGGGCGCGGCCAGCGTCTTCTCGCGGGCCACGGAGCTGGCCGACCGCGAGCACGAGGCCGCCGCCCGGGCCGCGGCAGGGGCCATCCTCGACCCGGCCGAGCGGGCCCGCCTGGCCGCCCTCGGTGGCCGCCAGGACGCGCTCCTCGACCAGTTCGGGACCCTGTCCAGCCCCGGCCAGCTCCAGGTCTACGGCCGCGCCTTGCCGGCGGCCCAGGTCGAGCGGGCCGGCCGCCTCCGCAAGTTCGCCCTCGAGGGCGGCCCCGGAGCCGACCTCACCGGCTGGTCCCGGGAGGCCACGACCAGGGCCGACCAGATGCGTGAGGCCGAGCGCGGCCTCACCGCCGAAGTCACCCGCCTGGCCGCCCTCTCCGACCAGACCGCCGACCGCCGCGCCCTCGCCTACGGCGGGGTGTTCCTGCTGACGGCCTGCGCCGTTGTCGTCCTCCTGGTCCTCGCCCCGGGCCGCGCCCGCCGCGCCCGCGAAGCCCCCGCCGACCGCACCACCCGGGCCCGCGACGACTCCTCCCGCAAGGCCCGCCGGTCCCGCGAGGAGCCTCCCGACTGGACCGAACGGGTACGCGTGGCCACCCCCGGCATCCCCGGCTGGGACCACCCCTCCACCCCCGCCCCAGCCCCGGGCCAAGCCTCGACCCTCGGCGGTCCCACCCCGATCCCAGACCCCCCGACCCCGGGCGCCCCGACCCTCGGCGTGCCGACCCCGGGCGCCTCGACCCCGGGCGCCTCGACCCCGGGCGCCTCGACCCCTGGCGCCCCGAACCTCGGCGTGCCGCCGACCCCGATCCCCTCGGCCCTGGGCGCCCCGACCCCGGGCGGCGCCCCGACCCCGGGCGGCGCCCCGACCCCGCGCACGCGGGAGCCTCGAGCCCCGTTCCCGGGGCCCCCGAATCGGGAGGGTAGCCCAGCCGGGGCGGGGCGGGGGCCTGTTGTCCACAGCCCCCCCGGTGGAACCGGGACCGGGGCCGACCCGCTCCACGCCGAGGGTCGCGCCGGGGCCGACCCGCTCCACGCCGGGGGCGGGGCCGACCCGCTCGCCGGCGAACCCGGGCCCGGGCTGGCGGACCTGGCCAGGCGGAGCCAGGACCTGGCCGACCAGCAGCTGGAGCTGCTGGACCAGGCGGGGCGGGACCAGGCGGACCCGCGGCTGCCGGGGCGGCTGCTCCAGCTCGACCGGCTGGCCGTGCGGGCGCGACGCAACGCCCACAACCTGATCGTGCTCGCCGGGGGCGAGCCCAGCCGGCGCTGGGACGGGCCGGCGCCGCTGGCCGAGGTGGCGGCGGTCGCGGTCCTCGACAACCCCGACGCTCCCCGGGTCGGCGTCGCCGTGCCCGACGAGCTGCTGGTGCCCGGCCCGGTCGCCGACGACCTGGCCAACCTGCTGGCCGAGCTGGTCGACAACGCCACCGCCTTCTCGGCCCCCGAGACCAAGGTGGAGGTGCGCGGCCAGAAGGTCGGCTCCGGCTACGTCCTCGAGGTCGAGGACCAGGGCCTGGGCATGACCGACGGCGAGCTGGGGGCGGTCAACCGGCGCCTGGCCGGCGACCCGCCGGCGGCCGTCGACGACCCCGGGCAGCGGCTCGGGACCTGGGTGGCCGGCCGCCTGGCCAGGCGTCACGGCGTCCGGGTGCAGCTCCGCCGCTCCGCCTCGGGCGGGGTCACGGCCCTGGTGTTCTTCCCCCAGTGCCTCATCATCACCCCCGAGCCGTCCGGCCCGCCCCCCCTGGAGCCGCCACCGGACCGCGGCAAGCAGGCACCCGACCCGGCCCCCGTGGCCAGCCTGCCGCCCCTGCGCCGCTACGTGACCCAGGACCGGGACGGCGACCAGCCCCTGCCCCGGCGGTCCCCGCATTCGAGCCTGGCTCCCGACCTGGCCGCCGGCGACCCGCCCCGCCCGGGCGAACCGGGGACGGCCCGCTCCGGCGGCCGCTCGCCCGAGCAGGTCAGGAACATGCTGACCAGATACCGGTCGGGCCTGGAGCGGGGCCGGGCCGCGGCCGCCCGCGACGACCTGCCCGACGACCCCGACGGCGACCCGGCGGCCTGACCCTCAGGCGGGCCCCTCCGGCGGGGCGCCGACCCGAGAACAGCAGGCCGGCCACAGCCCAGGCCCTGGCCCCGACGGCCGCACCCAGGTCCCGGCCGGACAGGTCCCCGTCCGGGAAGTGGATGCCGCCGTAGCGCCGCGAGCGGCCGGCCTGCTCGGCGGCGGCGCTGAAGGTCGGCCAGGACAGCACCACATCGGCCGCCGGGACCCCATGCTCGACCCGCGAGCTGCCGGCGGGGACGGTCACGCCGGCCCCGAAGCGGTCCGAGCCGGTGAAGCCGGCCAGCACCGTGGCCGCGGCCGCGCTGAAGGTCGAGTGGCCCGAGGGGTACTCGGCGAACGGTGGGGTGGCCAGGTAGGGCTGCCAGGTCTCGCCCGGGATCCGCCGCGTGCCCTGCCCGGGGCCGGCCCAGGCCGACACCTCCTGCCCATCGAACAGGAAGTGGATGGCGGTGACCGGCCGCACCGAGTCGTAGGTCCGCTTGGCGTCCCAGCAGGCGATGCTCGCGTCCAGCAGCGCCCCGGCCAGCGCGAAGAACAGCCGCACGTCCTCGTCCAGCCCGTGGCCGTCCCGGACCGAGACCTGCCGGGCGAGCAGGCACCAGTGGCCGGGCGGCGTCTCCGAGGCCGGGCCGTCGGCCCAGTACTCGGCGATCGCCTTGCGCTCGTCGGTCAGCCCGGCGCTGTCGGCCAGCAGCTCGGTGGCCTGGAGCAGAAAGCTGCGGCCGGGGTGGCGGCGCGGCCCGTCCGGCCGCAGCTCCCAGCCGGCCCGCAGGGCGAAGGGGGCGACCAGCCCCCAGTGGGGGGCCAGGAACCGCTGCCCGAGCCCGTCGGGAGTGGGCAGGGGCTGCCAGCGGTTGGGGTCGGCGAGGCGCATGAGGTCGTTGGCCGGCCGGTAGCCGGTCCAGTCGGCGTAGGCGGCGGCCAGCCCGCGGGGCTCCGGCCCCATGTCGCCGAGCTGGTTGGCCCCGTCGCCGTGGCGGAAGGCCAGCACCGTCCGGGCCGCCTGGACGCCTACGGCACCCGGCGAGCCGGCCGAGCCGGGGGCGTCGGGGTCGTAGCCGAGGTCGCTCATCAGCTTGGCGAAGCGGGTCGCCTCGGTGGGGAACAGGTCGGACAGAGCGCGGTGGGCGGCGAAGCTGACCGCCTCGCGCTTGGCGTCCGGGGCCCGGGCGGCCTCGGGCCGGCGCACCAGGTCGCCCAGCCGGTAGCCCGCGGCCACCCCGTCGTGGACCGCCCAGGCGTCGTACATGGACGCGTGCAGGACGTGCAGGGCCCTGGCCACGATCGGCGGGCCCGTGCGGGTCTGGCGGACGGCCTCGAGGGCGACCTGGTTCCAGGCCAGGGCAACGTTGTCGCTCATGACCGGGCTCCTCCCGCGGCGACGGCGCACCAATCTGCGCCACTGCTCCCATCTGCCCGGTTGGCGACGCTTCAAACGGACTGCGCCCGCTTCGTTTGCCGGAGCGCGATGGCCCTGCTACGGTCTCCTAACAACTGTTCGTTAGGAGTCGATGTGCAGACCCGGAGACGCCAGATCGAGGACGTGGCCAGCGAGCTGTTCAGCTCCCGGGGCTATGCCGCGACCAGCATGCGGGACATCGCCGGGGCCCTCGACCTCCGGGGGGCCAGCCTGTACGCCCACATCCCCTCCAAGGAGGCGGTGCTGGCGGCCATCGTCGAGGAGGCGGCCGAGGCGTTCCACGCCGCCGCCCGCCCGGTCGCCGAGGGGCCGGGCACGGCCACCGAGCGGCTCCGGGAGATGATCGCGGCCCATGTCCGGGTGGTCACCGGCGCCCGCGAACGGGCCAAGGTGTTCCTGTTCGAGTGGACCTTCCTCGGCGAGGAGCGGCGCGAGGCGATCCGGCGCTCGCGCGCCGCCTACCAGGGCTACTTCGAGCGGGTGGTGGCCGAGGGGGTGGCCGCCGGCGAGCTCGTGGCTCCCGATCCCAAGCTGGCGGCGATCTTCATCCTGTCGGCGCTGAACGCGATGGCCCACTGGTACCGGCCCGACGGGCCGCTCGGCCCCGACGCCCTTGCCGGGCGCCACGCCGAGCTGTTCCTCCACGGGCTCCAGGCAGGTGAGGTGAGACCATGACCGATTCCGCGCGCATCCAGGCGTTCAACCAGCATGTCGCCTCGGGCGGCAAGGTGGAGGCGACCGACTGGATGCCCGAGGAGTACCGCCGGGCCGTCTGCCGGTTCGTCGAGATGCACGCCAACTCCGAGCTGATGGGGGTGCTGCCCGAGCGGGAGTGGATCCTGCGCGCCCCCACCCTCAAGCGCAAGCTCGCCCTGTCGGCCAAGGTCCAGGACGAGGTCGGCCATGCCCAGCTGCTGTACCGGGTGGCCGAGGACCTGGGCAAGCCCCGCGAGGCCATGCTGGCCGACCTGCTGGCCGGCAGGACCAAGTTCCACAACGTCTTCCACTACCCGACCCACAGCTGGGCCGACGTGGGGATCATCGCCTGGCTGGTCGACGCGGCCGCGATCGTCGCCCAGCAGGCGCTGCGCGAGTCCAGCTACGCCCCCTACGGGCGGACGATGAAGAAGATCTGCTGGGAGGAGTCGGTCCACATCCTCCACGGCCGCGACGTGGTCCTGACCATGATGAACGGGACCTCCCGGCAGCGGGACCTGGTCCAGGACGCGCTGGATCGCTGGTGGGGGCCGCTGATGCAGATGCACGGGCCCCGGACCGACCCGGCCAAGGACCGGGACCTGGCCTGGCGGATCAAGAACAAGGACAACGAGACCCTGCGCCAGGAGTTCCTGACCGTGTACGTGCCCCGGATCCGCGAGATCGGCCTGCGGATCCCGGACCCGGAGCTGCGCCAGGACCCGGACAGCGGCCGCTGGCGCTACACCGAGCCCGACTGGAAGGAGCTGTATGCGGTGGTCACCGGCCACGGCCCCCGGTCGGCCGAGCGGCTCGAGTTCCGCCGGCTCAACTTCGCCGACACCCAGTGGGTGCGCGACACCGTGCTGGCCGCGCCGGTGGCCGCCTGACCATGGACGGCCGGCCGATGCAGGTCTACGAGGTCTTCCGCCGGGAGCGGGAGGGCGGCCCCATGCAGCACGCCGGGAACCTGCTCGCCCCCGACATGGAGCTGGCCTGCCACTACGCCCGTGAGTTCTACGGCCGCCGTCAGGAATCGGTGCGGCTGTGGATCGTGCCCCGGGCGGCCATCCACGACCTCGACGACCCCGACCTGCTCCAGCCCCCGTTCGACCGCTCGTTCAAGAAGCCGGTCGGCTACTCCACCGAGATCAAGGCCAAGCTGGCCGCCGCCCGGGACCGGGCCGGGCGAGAGGGGGAGGTCCAGTGACCACGGGAGAGCCGGCGGCCACGGCGCCCCGGGCGCCGGAGGCGCTGGGGGGGTCCGGGGGGGCGCTTCCAGCCCCCCCGGTCGATCAATTCGACCCCCAGACGCGCACGGCCTTGTCGAACCTGCTGCTGGCGACCGCCGACGACGAGTTCGTCCTGGGCTTCTGGGACTCGGAGTGGACCGGGATCGCTCCGATCCTCGAGGAGGACGTGGCGTTCGCGTCGCTGGCCCAGGACGAGATCGGGCACGCCCAGGCGCTGTACCAGCTGCTGGCCGAGCTCGAGGAGGGCGACCCGGACGCGATCGCGTTCGGCAGGCCGCCCGAGGGCTACCGGCACGCCCGGCTGCTCGATCATCCCCGGACCGACTGGGCGTTCTCGGTGGCACGGCGGTTCCTGTACGACACCGCCGACGCGGCCCGCCTGGACGCCCTGGCCGCCTCGGCGTACGTCCCCCTGGCCGGGGTGGTGGCCAAGATGCGCCGGGAGGAGACCTACCACCTGCTGCACATGCACGCCTGGCTGGAGCGGCTGGCCACCGGGGGCGAGGAGCCCCGGGCCCGGCTGGTCGCGGCCATGGAGCGGCTCTGGCCCGACGCCCTGTGCGTCCTGGACGGGGTCGAGGGCGACGACCTGCTGGTCTCGGCGGGGATCCTGGCCGAGCCCCTGGCCGAGGTGCGGCGGCGCTGGCTGGCCGGCCTCGCCCCCGAGCTGGCCCGCCTCGGCCTGCCGTCCCCGCCGGCCGCGGGAGCCCCGGGGGCCTGCCGCGGCCCCGACCGCAGCGACGACTTCCGCTGGCTGTGGGAGCAGTTCACCATGGTCCGCCGCTCCGACCCGGAGGCCGTCTGGTGAACCAGGTGGGGACCATCACCGACGCCGACGTCTGGGAGGCCCTGGCCGAGGTGCCCGACCCGGAGATCCCGGCCGTGTCCGTGGTCGACCTCGGCTTGGTCCACCAGGTGGCGCTGAAGGACGGGCGGCTCCGGGTCGAGCTGCTGCCGACCTTCGTCGGCTGCCCGGCCCTGGAGCTGATCCGGTCGTCGGTGGCCGAGCGCCTGGCCGGGATGGCCCCGGTCGTCAAGGTCGAGATGACCTTCGCCGAGCCCTGGACCTCGGATCGGATCACCGCCGAGGGGCGCCGCAAGCTCCGCGAGAGCGGCTTCGCCCCCCCGGCCCCGCCCGCCGCCGGCGAGGCCCGGCCCCTGTTCGCCACCATCGGCGTGCGGCCCACCGCCGCCTGCCCCTGGTGCGGGTCGGAGGACACCACCCTGGAGAACCTGTTCGGCCCGACCCTGTGCCGGACCCTGTTCTGGTGCAACTGCTGCCACCAGCCGTTCGAGCAGTTCAAGGCCGTCTGAGGCGAGTTATGATGCACCTGCCCCCGGCAGCCGGGGGGTGGTGGGAGGTGGGCATGGCACTGCTGGAGGTCCGGGACCTGCGGGTCCACTTCGACACCGACGACGGTGTCGTCAAGGCGGTCGACGGGGTCAACTTCTCCCTCGACCCCGGCCAGACCCTCGGCATCGTCGGCGAGTCCGGCTCCGGCAAGAGCGTGACCAACATGGCCATCATGGGCCTGGCCAGAGGCGGGCGAGTCTCGGGCGAGGTCCTGTTCGAGGGCCGCGACCTGCTCAAGCTGCACACCAGCGAGCTGCGGGCGATCCGGGGCAAGAAGATCGCCATGATCTTCCAGGACCCGCTGTCCAGCCTGCACCCGTTCTACAAGGTCGGCGACCAGATCTCAGAGATGATCCTGGCCCACGAGAAGGTGTCCAAGAAGCAGGCCCGCAACCGGTCCATCGAGCTGCTGCGGCTGGTCGGCATCCCCAAGCCGGAACGGCGGGTCGACGACTACCCGCACCAGTTCTCGGGCGGGATGCGCCAGCGGGCCATGATCGCCATGGCCCTGTCCCTCGACCCGGCCGTACTGATCGCCGACGAGCCGACCACCGCCCTCGACGTCACCGTCCAGGCCCAGGTCCTCGACCTGATCGAGCGGCTCCAGCAGGAGTTCGGCACCGCCATCGTGATGATCACCCACGACCTGGGGGTGGTCGCCGACATAGCCGACAACGTGCTCGTCATGTACGCCGGCAAGCCGGTCGAGGTCGCCGACCGCCGCACCGCCTACTACGGCCCGCACATGCCCTACACCTGGGGCCTGCTCCAGTCGCTGCCCTCCTCGGGGGCCGAGCACACCGGCGAGCGCCTGCTGCCGATCAAGGGCCTGCCCCCCAGCCTGATCCACCTGCCCCGCGGGAGCTCGTTCCACCCGCGCTGCCCGTACGTGTTCGAGCGCTGCACCCGGGAGGAGCCGGAGCTGCTGCCGGCCGACCCGAACCAGCCCGACCACCTCTCCGCCTGCCACCTGTCGCTCGAGGACAAGCAGCGCATCTGGCAGCAGGAGGTGGTGACCACCAGATGACCGTGCAGCGCGAGCAGCCGCCCGCCGGCCGGCCGGCGTCGCCGGGGCGCGAGCCCCTGGTCCGCATCACCGGGGTGAAGAAGCACTTCCCGATCACCCAGGGCATCATCTTCCAGCGCGAGGTCGGCCGCGTGCACGCCGTCGACGGGGTCGACCTGGAGGTCTACCCGGGCGAGACGCTCGGGGTGGTGGGGGAGACCGGCTGCGGCAAGTCGACCCTGGCCCGGCTGATGTGCCGGCTGCTCCCGGTCACCACCGGGACGGTCGAGTTCGAGGGGCAGGACATCACCAACCTCAAGGGGAACGCGCTGCGCCTGCTCCGCCGCGAGATCCAGATGATCTTCCAGGACCCCTACTCGTCGCTGAACCCGCGCAAGCGGGTCGGGGCGATCATCGGCGATCCGTTCGACATCCACGGGATCGCCGACGGCGCCGACCGCAAGAAGCGGGTCCAGGAGCTGATGGAGACGGTCGGGCTCAACCCCGAGCACTACAACCGCTTCCCGGCCGAGTTCTCGGGCGGCCAGCGCCAGCGGATCGGGGTCGCCCGCGCCCTGGCCCTGCGGCCCAAGCTCATCATCTGCGACGAGCCGGTGTCGGCCCTCGACGTCTCCATCCAGGCCCAGGTCATCAACCTGCTGGAGGACCTCCAGGAGGAGTTCCACCTCACCTATGTGTTCATCGCCCACGACCTGTCGGTCGTGCGCCACGTGTCTGACCGGGTGGCGGTGATGTACCTGGGCAAGGTGGTCGAGCTGGCCGACTCCAGGCGGCTGTACGCCGAGCCGAAGCATCCCTACAGCGGGGCCCTGCTGTCGGCGGTGCCGTTGCCCGACCCCGACCGGGTCGGGCAACGCCAGCGGGTCATCCTGCTCGGCGACGTGCCCTCACCCATCGACCCACCCTCGGGCTGCCGCTTCCACCCCCGCTGCCCCAAGGCGCAGGAGCGCTGCGTCCACGAGGAGCCCCCGCTGGAGCGGAAGGCCTCCGGTGACCTGGCCGCCTGCCACTTCCCCCTGGAGCCGGGGGAGGACCTGGCCAAGGCCAGGCCCGGGATCGAGCAGGAGCCGGAGGCCTCGACCCCGACCGCCGGGGCCGGCTGAGCCGACCGGCGGTTACGCATAGCGGACCCGCGGGTCCAGGTAGGCGTAGATGATGTCCACGAACAGGTTCATCAGGGTGATGGCCAGGGCGGTGACGATGGTCACGGCCAGGATGGCCGGCAGGTCGCCGCTGAACACCGACTGGACCGTCCACTGGCCGACGCCCTGGAGGTTGAAGACCGTCTCGGTGATGACCGCGCCGCCGATCAGCCCGGCCAGGTCCAGGCCGAACATGGTGACCAGCGGGGTGAGGCTGGCCCGCAGCCCGTGCTTGAGGATCACCGTCGACTCGGGCAGGCCCTTCACCCGGGCCGTGCGGATGTAGTCCTGGCCCAGCGTCTCCAGCAGGTTCCCGCGGGCCATGCGGGCGTAGAAGGCGGCGTACAGCAGGGCGAGCACGATCCAGGGCAGGATCATGTGGCTCAGCCAGGAGCCGAAGTTGTCGGTCCACGACACGTAGCCGGTGCCCGGCAGCAGGTGGAGCTTGTACCAGAAGATCCACAGGGCCATCAGGCCGAGCCAGAAGACCGGCGCGGACACGAAGAACAGGGCGGCCCCCATCGAGACGCGGTCGACCGCCGAGCGCCGCTTGACCGCCGAGATGACCCCGATCGGGATGCCGATGCAGAGCCAGATCAGCGCCGCACCCACGGCCAGCTGGATGGTGATGGGCAGCCGGTCCAAGAGCAGGGAGCGGACCGGCGTGCGGGTGACGTAGGAGAAGCCGAGGCCCGGCCAGCCGTACTCGTCGCCCAAGACCAGGTTCTTCAGCCACAGCAGGTACTGCTGGTAGACGGGCTTGTCCAGCCCGAACTGGTGCTTGATCTCGGCGATCAGCTCCGGGGTGGGCTGCTTGCCGGCGAAGGTGGTGGCGGGGTCGGTCGGCGGCATCACGAAGAAGATGAGGAAGGTGAGCGCCGTGATGATGAGCACCACCAGCACCACCCACAGGAGTCGCCGTACGACATAGCGCCACATGGGTCACCGCGCCTGTGTTCGGGGGCCGGCACGGGCCCCGTAGGGGCCCGTGCCGCCCGCACTGCTAGCTGCTGACGGTTTCCTTGTTGTTGACGGCGATCTGGGTGAGCGAGATGTAGCCGGAGAACTGGTCGAACTCGTACTTGGTCACCGACGGGGCCGTGGTGGTGACGTTCTGGGCCCACAGGAAGGGCACCCAGGGGACCACCTCGGTCATGATCTTCTTGTCGAGATCGACGAAGCAGGCGGTGCGCTGCTCGGACTGCTCCTCCACCGAGATCTGGTTGCACTTGGCGAGGTCGGCGTCCACGCTCGGGAAGGTGGTGCCGGGCGGGACCTTGATGCCCAGCTCCTTCTGCTTCTCCGGGGTGAGGCCGATCAGGCCGTAGTTGGAGTTGTTGGTGGGGACGATGTTCGGGCCGCCGAACAGCGGCGCCCCGAAGGTGCCGGGGTCGGCGTAGTCCTTGCCCCAGCCGGTGTCCATGCCGATCGGGATCTGGTTCTTGACCGTCTGCACGGCGGTGTAGTGGTCGGCCAGCTCACGCGGCTTCACCTTGATGCCGATCTTGGCCAGGCTGTCGACCACCACCGGCTCGGCGTTGGTCCAGGGCGGCGTGTTGCGGTTGACCATGATGAGGCCGCTGCACTCCTTGGCGTCGCAGACCCCGTCCTTGTTGCTGTCGTACTTGGACTGCTTCATCTCCTCCTTGGCCTTGGCCTCGTCCCCGGCGAAGTCGGGTGACTTGTAGGGGTCGAAGTCCTGGCCGAGGGTGTCGTTGATGACCGACGGCGGCATGACGTGGGTGGCGATCTGGCCGAAGGTCGTGCCGCCCCAGGCGCGCAGGATGCCGGCCTTGTTCATCACGAAGTTGGCCGCCTTGCGCACGTGGATGTCGTCGAAGGGCGGCGTGCCCAGGTTCATGAAGACGAACCAGGTCCGGTCGCCCGAGTTGCTGTGCAGGTACTGCTTCTTGGCCGGGTCGGTGATGTACTGGCGCACGATCGTGGCCGGCGGCGGCTCGTACAGCGAGCCGTCCAGGGTGCCCTGCAGCACCTTGTTGAAGATGTCGTCGACGTTGCTGTCGACCTGGATGTCGATCCCGTCGACGTAGTTGCCGCGCAGGTCGTCGGTGGCCTGGTCGTAGTTCGGGTTGCGGACCATGACCATCTTCTTGGTCGGGTCGTACCCGGAGATCGGCTTCATGGCGCCACACGACGAGATGTCGAGCTTCTCAGAGCCCTGCAGCATGTACGGCCCGGAGGAGATCACGTAGCGCCCATACCCGCCGATCTTGCTGTTGAAGCACTTGGCCACCTCGCTCGGGATGGGGGCGGTGGCGGCCATCGACAGCCGGTACAGGAAGTCGCTGGTCTTCTGCTTCAGGTGGAAGACGATCGTCTGGTCGTCGGGCGTCTCGATCCCGGAGATCGGCTTGGCCTCCTTGGCCGTGCCGTCCATCCCCTTGATGGACTCGTAGTAGTAGGTGCCGTAGCCGGCGCCCAGGGTGGCGATGTTGAGGCGCTCGAAGGCGTACTCGATGTCCTTGGAGGTGATCGCCCGGTCGACCGGCGGCCCGAACTTGATGCCCTGCTTCAGCTTGAACGTGTAGGTCAGGCCGTCGTCCGACACCACGCCGTCGAGCGACTGGGCCAGGTCGGGGTAGAGCTTGTTGCCCTCGGCCCCGGCGACGTGCTTGTAGCTGACCAGGTTGCGGGTCAGCGCCCCGTAGAAGTTGAAGGCCAGTCCCAGGTACTCGGCCGTCGGGTCGAAGCCCTGGGTGAAGCCGAAGCTGGAGATCGCCGTGCGGTAGACGCCGCCCTTCTGGGCGGTCCCACCCGTCGTCGTCGCCGTCGAGCTCCCGTTGTCGTTACCACCGCCACAGGCCGCCGCCACCATGGCCACGGCAAGGGCAAGTCCCACCATGCGGAGTGTCCGTCTCCTGCCCATCATCCTCGCCTTCCGAAGGGACTCCAGAACCTTGCACGGTTGAGGTGGGCGACCTCCTTTCGCGATGGCGTCGCCATCTCAGCGTTCCGACGGCCCGAGCGCGTCGCGCAGACCGTCGCCGACCAGGTTGAACGACACGACCGCGAGGATCAGGAAGATGCCGGGGAACAGCATCATCCACCAGGCGAAGGTGAACAGGCTGCCGGCGGTCGCGTCGGCCAGCATCCGGCCCCACGAGGGGGTGGACTGGGGCACGCCAACGCCCAGGTAGGACAGCGCCGCCTCGAACAGGATGTTGTTGGGGATCATCAGGGTCGTGTAGACGACGATCGGGGCGACCAGGTTGGGGAGCAGCTCGCGGAACATGATCCGGCTGGGGCGGGCCCCCAGCGACCGTGAGGCCTCGATGAACTCGCGCTCACGCAGGCTGAGCACCTGCCCGCGGACGATGCGGGCGATGTTGGGCCAGGTGAACAGGGCGATGATGCCGATGACCAGGCTGAACCCGGGCTGCAGGAGGCCGCCCAGGCAGCCTTCGCTGGTGATCGAGCAGACGCCGGCGATGCCGATGGCGAACAGGATCACCGGCATGGCCAGCACGATGTCGACGAACCGGGAGACGACCGTGTCGACGGCGCCGCCCCGGAACCCGCCGGCCAGGCCCAGGGTCACGCCGATCAGGGTGGCCAGCCCGGTGGCCACGAGGGCGACGATCAGCGAGGTCCGGGCGCCGTAGAGGGTGCGGATGAACACGTCCCGGCCGACCTGGTCGCCGCCGAACCAGAACTCGGCGTTGGGCCCCTTGGGCAGGCCGAGGTCCTCGGTCACCATCTCCGGGAACAGCTGGTTGGGCCCGTGGTCCATCACCTTGGCGAACAGCGGGGCGGTGAGCGCCAGGAGCACCAGCACGACCAGGATGACCGCTCCGGTCATGGCCGCCTTGTCCTTGACGAACCGGGACCGGAACAGCTCCCAGTTGGTCCGGCCCTGGATCTCGGTGGAGACGGCTTGGGGTTGCTCAGGGATCTCTTCGAGAGCTGGTGTGCTCACGTGGCCCTCCCACCGAGCGCCGCTGCCTGACCCGCGAGGTGCAGGTTGCGCCGGTGATCATATCCTGCGCGTGACGCCAGTTCCCTAAGACTTCCTCTCAGCTTCGGTGGGCTCGGCGCGGACCCCTTCCGAGAGGATCCCGGCCAGCCGGCCGACCCGGGGGTCGGCGGCCAGCTCGTCCAGGGACACGGGCAGGGGCAGCGACCAGTTCGGGCGCTCGTCGATGGTGCCGGGCACGTTCGGGCGGTCGTGGGCCTCGAGCGCGTCCTCCAGGGTGGCCGCCACCAGCATGGCCGGGGTGCGGGCGAGGAAGCCGTAGAGGGCGGCGACCAGCGCCTCGACCCCGCGCTCGCCCGGCTCCAGCAGGCCCTCGTCTTCGAGCAGCCGGCAGAGGCTCTCGCGCTGGGCCTCCTGGTCGGCCTGCCCGTCCCCGCCGGGGACGGCGCCGATCTCGACCAGGTGGGCGAGATCGCTGCCGCTGAAGAACCCGGCCACGGTGGGCAGGTCGTGGGTGGTGGTCGCGGCCAGGGCCAGGCGCGGGTAGTCGGCGGCCCGCCGCCGCCCGCCCCCCGGGCCGTGCTCGAACCAGGCCAGCCGGTAGGAGAGCACCCCCTCGGCGGCCAGCCGCTCGCGCACCCCGTGCTCGACCGTGCCCAGGTCCTCGCCCACGACCAGCGCCTCGGCGGCCACGCTCTCCAGGGCCAGGACCCCGAGCAGGTCGTCGGCCGGGTAGCGGACGTAGGTGCCCTCGGCCGGCTCGGCCCCCTCGGGGATCCAGAACAGCCGGAACAGGCCCATCACGTGGTCGATGCGCAGCCCGGCGGCATGGGCCATGCCGGCCCGGATGGTCTGGGCGAACGGCCCGTAGCCGCCGGTGGCCAGCCGGTCGGGGACGAACGCCGGCAGGCCCCAGGCCTGGCCGTGCGGCCCGAGGGGGTCGGGCGGGGCTCCGACGGTCATGCCGGCGGCCAGCTCGTCCTGGAACGACCAGGCGTCGAACCCGTCCGGGGCGAACCCGATGGCCAGGTCGTTCACCACCCCGAGCTGGCCCGGGGCCGCGCCCGGGGCGGCGGCCAGCTGCTCGTCCAGCAGCCACTGCAGCCAGGCGTGGTAGCCGACCTCGGCGGCGTGACGGACCGCGAAGGCGGTCACCTCGGGCCGGCCGGGGTGGCGGAAGGCCGCCGGCCAGTCGCGCCAGTCGCGGCCCTCGACGTGCTGGATGGCGCAGAAGGTGGCGAACCGCTCCAGGTTCGGGGTGGCGGCCCGGTGGGCGGCCAGCCCGGCCCGGCGCTCGGGCAGCCGGTCCAGGGTGGCGTAGGCGAGGCGCAGGGCCTCGTCCTTGAGCCGGTAGGTGGCCAGCCGGTCGATCCGGTCGCGTGCGTTGAGGTCGAGGCCCTCGCAGGCCAGGGCCTCGACCCGGGCCCGGTCCGCGCCGGCGAGCGCGGCCAGCTCGGGCACGGCCTCGACGCGGAGATAGAGCGGGTTGCGGAACACCCGGGTGGAGGGGTTGTAGGGGCTGGGCTCGCCCGGGGAGGCGGCGTGCAACGGGTTGAGCAGGGCGAACCCGGCGCCAAGGGGCGCCGTGGCCGCCAGCAGCCCGGCCAGGTCGCCCAGGTCGCCGATGCCCCAGCTGGCCCGCGAGCGGACGGCGTACAGCTGGGCCGCCCACCCCCAGGCGCGCCCGCCCGCCTCCAGGGCCGCCGGCAGGTGGCAGCGGCCGGGGGCGACCACCAGGGTGGTGGCCCCGCCCCGGCCGGTGACCCGGTGCCGGCCCGCCGGGAGGTCGCCGGGCAGCTCGGCCGGGAGCGGCCGCTCCTCGCCCGAGGCCAGCTCCAGGGTCGCGGGCTCGCCGGTCGGAGGCCGCCAGGGGTGGCGCCAGCCCTGCCTGGCCACCACCACCGGCGGCCAGTCCCGCCGGTCGGGGGCCGGGCCCATGGCCGCCAGGACGGCCTCCAGGGTGGCCTCCGAGACCTGGTAGAAGCGTCCGCCGGCGTCGGTGAAGCTGGTGGCGATTCCGCGGGCCTGGGCGGTCCGGCGGAGCTCTTCGAGCGTCATGTCCGGAGGTTACGGCACACTGGCGCGCACCATGCCATCTCCCGTCTCTCGATGACGGCCGCGCAAGAGCCCGTGTGGCCTGGGCAGCCCCGTCCGCTGGGGGCGACCTGGGACGGCGAGGGCACCAACTTCGCCGTCTTCGCCGAAGGGGCCGACGCCGTCGACCTGGCCCTGTTCGACCAGACCGGGGCCGAGCGGCGCCTGCGCCTGCCCGAGGTCACCGCCCACACCTGGCACGGCTACCTGCCCGAGGTCGGGCCCGGCCAGCGCTACGGCTTCCGCGTCCACGGCGCCTACGACCCCGAGCGGGGCGAGCGCCGCAACCCGGCCAAGCTCCTGCTCGACCCGTACGCCCGGGCCATCGAGGGGATGGTCGACTGGGACGACTCGGTGTTCGGCTACCGGGTCGGCGGCGACGACCTGCACCCCGACGACCGCGACTCCAGCCCCCATGTGCCCCGGTCGGTGGTGGTCCACGACGCCTTCCCGTGGGGCGACGACGTCCGCCCGGCGGTTCCCTGGGCGGACACGATCATCTACGAGGCCCACCTGCGCGGGTTCACCATGCGCCACCCGGACGTGCCACCGCACCAGCGGGGCAGCTTCGCCGCCATGGGCTCGGGCCCGGTGATCGACCACCTCCAGCGCCTCGGCGTCACCACCCTGGAGCTGCTGCCCGTCCACCACTTCGTCTCCGAGCACCATCTGGTCCAGATGGGGCTGACCAACTACTGGGGCTACAACTCGATCGGCTTCTTCGCCCCCGAGGCCCGCTACTCCTCGACCGGGACCCGGGGCCAGCAGGTCAGCGAGTTCAAGGCGATGGTCCGCAACCTGCACGCGGCCGGGATCGAGGTGATCCTGGACGTCGTCTACAACCACACCGCCGAGGGCAACCAGATGGGCCCGACGCTGTCGTTCCGGGGCCTGGACAACCGCTCCTACTACCGCACGGTCGACTCCAACCGGCGCTTCTACATGGACTACACCGGCACCGGCAACACCCTCAACGCCCGCCACCCCCAGGTGCTGGCCCTGATCCTGGACTCGCTGCGCTACTGGGTCGAGGAGATGCACGTCGACGGGTTCCGCTTCGATCTGGCCAGCGCCCTGGCCCGCAGCTTCCACGAGGTCGACCGGCTGTCGGCCTTCTTCGACCTGATCCACCAGGACCCGGTGGTCAGCCGGGTCAAGCTGATCGCCGAGCCCTGGGACGTGGGCGAGGGCGGCTACCAGGTCGGGAACTTCCCGGTGCTGTGGACCGAGTGGAACGGCCGCTACCGCGACACCATGCGCGACTTCTGGCGCGGGGCCCGCACCGGGGTGGCCGACATCGCCTACCGGCTGACCGGCTCCAGCGACCTCTACCAGTCCGACGGCCGCCGGCCGTACGCCAGCATCAACTTCGTCACCTGCCACGACGGCTTCACCCTGAACGACCTGGTCAGCTACAACGACAAGCACAACGAGGCCAACGGCGAGGGCAACCGCGACGGGACGACCGACAACCGCTCCTGGAACTGCGGCGAGGAGGGCCCCACCGACGACCTTGAG
>Ga0307415_100000195_pt1 | contig 26856 bp, 23 predicted proteins | sample DK1Cmetagenome_FD_204524 | JGI IMG/M metagenome (GOLD analysis project Ga0307415, IMG submission 204524) | Maize rhizosphere microbial communities from greenhouse at UC Davis, California, United States - DK15-C-2 | ecosystem: Host-associated > Plants > Roots > Rhizosphere > Soil | place: USA... | reverse complement strand
TGTTCAACACGGCCGTCGAGCAGGTGGTCATGAAGGGCCTCTCCAAGCAGCCGAAGGACCGGTACCCCAGCGTGACCGCCTTCGCGGAGGCGCTGCGGGAAGCGCTCCAAGCGGAGCCGGAGAGCGATGGCGAGGGCTTCTTCTCGAAGGTGAAGGGGCTGTTCAAGGGGAAGAGCTAGCCCGGCCCGCCCGGCCCGCCCGGCCCGCCCGGCCCCCCGGGCGCGCCCCGCGCGGCGCCGTGCCGCGCCTAACGCCGAACGTCCGGCCGCTCGTCCACCCGGGAGCCCTCCGGCATCGACCGAGCGGCACCCTCCGGCTGCTCTGCCTCGGCCCCGTCACCCGGCGACGAGGGGTAGTCGGACAGGGTCGACCGGACGGCCGCCACGCTGCCGGCCAGCCTCGAGGACGAGGCCGGCGTGGCGCGCTCGACGTTCGACGCCCGGCGCTGCTCCTGCAGGTCGGCCGCATCCACGGGCAGCCAGAGCGTGAAGGTCGAGCCTCGGCCGACGTCACTCTCGACCGTGATGTCGCCGCCCAGCAGATGCGCGAGCCGCCGAGAGATCGAGAGCCCGAGCCCCGTGCCCCGGCGCATCGAGTCGCCCCGCAGGCCGGAGCTGACCTGCTCGAACTCGCCGAAGATCCGCTCCTGGTCCGCCGGCGCGATCCCCACCCCGCTGTCGACGACCTGCAGCGCGATCCACACCCGCTCGGGGTCGGGCGCCAATTCGAGGGGAGGCAGGTCGCCGGTCACCCGTGCCGGGCGCGGGACTACGCCGGGCGGGCCGACGAGGCGCCCGCGGACGGCTACGCTCCCCACCGCAGTGTACTTCACGGCGTTCCCCAGCAGGTTGACGAGGATCTGGCGCAGGTGGGACGGGTCGGTGCGGACGCGCGGCAGCGACGCGCCGACGCTGATCGAGAGGCTCAGCGCCTTCTCGCTGACGAGCGATTCCACCTCGCTGGCGACGTCCAAGACGAACGGGCGGAGCGCCACGGACTCGGAGTGCACCTCCAGCCGGCCGGCCGCGATCTTCGCCAAGTCGAGCACCTGGTCCACGAGGTGACGGAGATTGTTGGCCGAGGCCTCGATGCGCTGCACCGGGCCCACCTGCCGCGGCGAGAGCTCGCCGTAGACGCCGTCGCGCAGCAGGTCGGTGAAGCCGACGATCGCGTTGAGGGGCGTCCGCAGCTCGTGTGAGACGTTGGCGAGGAACTCGCTCTTCGCCTTGTTCGCGCGCAGCAGCTCGCCGGAGAGCCGCTCCAGCTCCGCCGAGCGCTCGGCGATGCGGCGGGCCTGCCGGCGCTCGTGCACCAGCCCGAGGGTGAGGGCGAGCAGCGCGCCCACGCCCGCCCCCCAGAGCACGGCGCGCAACACGCCCCGGCGGGCGGCGTGCGTGACCGTCACCCTCCACGCCCCGCTGCCCGGGAACGGCACCACCACGCTCGCCTGCGGCGAGTGACTCGGCACCGTGACCGTGGTGTCGGCCAACAGGGTGTCGCCGTTGACGGTGATCACCGTGCGGGCGCGAACACCGTCGGGTTGAGCCGGGAGCTGGTCCCGCAGACTGCTGCCCGCGACCGTGCCCCCCACCATGCCCGCGAAGCTGCGCCCCACGTACACCGACGTCACGAGCGCGACCTCGCGCGCTCCGGTGGGGGTGACCACCACGGCGACACGCAGCGACGGCGACGGCGTCGCGACCAGGGCAGGGAGCGCGGCCAGGGGTCCCGCCTCCGAGACGATGCGACCGTCCGTCCCGAACGACACGTCGTGCAGGATGCGGCCGGCGCTGTCGGCCACCCAGATGCGACGGAAGGCGGGAGCGTGCGCCCGCATGGCACCCACCATGGACGCGAAGCGGCTGCGGTCGAGTGCCACGGGTCCTGGTGTGGCGAGCAGTGCCTGAAAGGCGCCGAGTGCCGCGCCGTGCGCCGCGAGGAAGCTCCGAACGTGCGCCGCGGCCTCCTGCGCGTCGGTCCGGACCCGGGACTCGTTGGCGGACGAGATCGCGCGGTCCGCCACGGTGAGGCCGGCGAGCACGAAGGCGTTCACCGCCACCAGGGCAATGGTCGAGGGGCGGAAGCGCATTACGGCGAGTGGCGAGAGACCAGTGGCAGGAGGAAGGAGCGTCCAGGGGCGGGGGCGGGCGCCACGCCCAGTGGCGCGGCACCAAAGATGGTGCAGTCGGGTGCTCGGTGGAAAGGCGTCGGGGACGCCAGCCGCGCACTCGTGACTAGATTGGCGGGGCGTCCGCCCCGGTCCGGCACCACTCCGAGGGTGCCGCAGTCTGAGCGCAGCCGCGTGTGTGTGGACAGTCGAACGCCACCTGCGTCGCACTATCGAGTCCCTCACCTTCCGAACCATATCTTCCGAACCTTCCGAGCTCCACGCCCGCATGGATCGCCTTCCCGACCTCATCGCCCTTCTGGCCCGGCGCTCCGCGAAGCGCGGCCAGTTCACCCTCGCGTCGGGCAAGCAGTCCACGCTGTACATCGACGCGCGCCTCACGACGATGAGTCCCGACGGTCTCGCCCTGATCGGCCCGCTCGGCCTCGGCGCCCTCCGCGACGCCGAGTGGCGTGTGGACTCGATAGGTGGGCTGACGCTCGGCGCCGACCCGGTGAGCTACGCCGTGAGCTACGCCAGCGCGCTCGCCGGCACTCCGGTGCGGTGCTTCACGGTGCGCAAGGAGGCGAAGGCGCACGGGACCGGGCGGCTGATCGAAGGGTCGTTCAGGGAAGGGGACCGGGTGGCCGTGGTGGAGGACGTGATCACGACCGGAGGCTCCGCGCTGCGCGCCGTGAGCGCCGTGCGGCAGGCGGGTGGCACGGTGGTGGGAGTGCTGGCGCTGGTGGACCGCGAGGAGGGGGGACGCGAGGCGATCGAAGCGGAGGGGCTACCGGTGGTCGCCCTAGCCCGCGCGAGCGACGTCGTACGGCGCATGGGCAGTTGAGGACGTCGGCACCTCGAAGCAGACGCCCGCGTCCTCGGTCCACACGCGGCCGCCGGAGTGCTCGAGCAGCTCGCGCGCGAGGGCCGACGGTTGGGCGGGCACCGGCGCCTCGCCCCGCGCGGCGGCGGGCTCGTACCCGACCGTCACCACCGCGGAGCGCTCGCGGAGCTCGCGGAGCGTGACCGCGACGGCGGAACGGCGGGGCGCCGCGTGGAGGGCCACCGTCACCGCCGATTTGAGGGCGAGCTCGAACCCCGTGGGATCGACGAGCGCCGTCGGGAGCGACTCGCCGACCACGACCTCGCATCCCTTCTCGTGGGCCTCCTCGCGCAGGTCGCGGCGTACGGAGAGCGCGATGTCGCGCAGCGACACCTCGCGCCGGCCGAACTCCGCGGCGAGCGCGGACGCGTCGCCCAGCCGCTCGGCGATCACCGTGTCGATCGAGGCAGCGTTGCGCGTGACCATGTCCCGGTAGCGTGGGCTGTCGCGCAACTCCGCCGGCAGCCGCTCGTCCCCCATGAGCGAGACTGCGTTCTGGATCGTGCCGAGCGGGTTGCGCAGCTCGTGACGGAGGTTCCGGTACTCCTCCTGGAGCCGGCTCACGAGGGCGTGCGCGAAACCCTTGGACGCGGCAAGCGTCAATAGCGAGAACGCGCGCTGCACGCGTCGGGCGACCTCGACCCCGTCGGCGGCGCCCGCGGTGGCCTCGTTCACGTCCGCGGCGCCCTCCGCGCCTTCGGCGAGCGCACGCTTTCCCGCGTACAGCACCATGGCCATCAGCAGGTCCAGCTCCTTGAGCAAGTAGTGGAGCGAGAGAGCGGCGCCGTGCGACGCCGTGCCGGCATCCCAGCCCGCACGAATCAGCACGTCGTGGGCGTGCGCGTCGCCACGGAGCGCGTCGGCGATCGCCCGGACCAGGCGCTCCGCAGCCCCCAGCTCGGCCGGCGCCTGCTCCGCGGATGGCCGCACGGCCGATCGGGGACGGTCGCTGTCGTCGACGGCCGCCGCGGCCGTGGCGTGTACGCCGGCCTCGTCCGCGAGGCGCGGGGCAACGAACCGCGCCTGGGTTTGCCAGCGCGCAGCGAGGGCAGACGCATCCCGGGAGAGCGCGTCGGCGACGAGCATGACCAACTTGGACACGGCGTGGGGAGCCCCCGCGGAGGAGAGTCAGACGGACGAGGATCCGTGGCGGTGAGACGTCGGCGTCTGCCGCCACCGCGGCGGGCAGCGCGCCCGATCGGTGCGTGTCCACCCAGCGCATCATGAGTGCCACGGAACGTTGCCGACCTCGCCGGTTCGGCCGGCCCGCCACCATGCTGCTCCACACAGCGCTCCACACCGTGCTCCACGCATTCCCTCGAACATTGCCGTGCTCCGCACTGTGACCCGCGCTCCGCTCCGCGCGCGCCCGCGCCAGGTGACGTGGGCGCGCGCCGAACCAGACGGCTGGGATACTCTCGCCGGCGCGGGGCGCGAAGCCACGGAAGAGCGGGCGAAGGACCTCGTCACGTTTCGGCAGGGGGCGAAGCGGCGCGCGCGGAGCGTGGCGCTCGTCGGCGCGGGCCTTTACGTGGCGAGCCTGGCCGGCGTGGCCTACGTGCCTCACCCGGTCGCGGTGACGATCATCGGCGGCGGCTTCGGGTTCAACGCCCTGCTCACCGCGCTGGCGACACGGCCCGCCACGTACCGCTGGTGGTTCCGATACGTGTTCGCCGCGTTCGACGCGCTGCTGATGAGCTCCGCGGTGCTGCTGTTCGGCCACGCGAGCCTCGTGGCGCTCTACTTCCTGGCGATCGTCCCCTACTCGTTCGACCGCGGCCACACTCTCGGCTACTTCACGGCCGCGTGCTCGGCGGCGGGGTTTCTGGCGGCGAGCTGGGGGTTCCACCTCCTGCATCCGCACGCGCCGATGGACGCGGCGTGGACGCTCATTGCGGTCCTGCTGCTGCTCGCCGTGTCCTCGCAGGTGATTCCCATCCCGTCGCGGCTCATCCGCCGCATCCGCCAGACGCGCGACGTGATGAGCGCGGCGGAGCGCGGGAGCCTGGTGGTGCGCGCGGACGCGCGGGCGACCGACGAGCTGGGGTTCCTCGAGGAGAGCTTCAACCGGATGCTGGGCGAGCTCGCACAGGCGATCGGCACCGTACAGCGCGAAGCGGACGAGGTGGCCACGTACGCCGACCAAGTCGCGCGGTCCGCGCAGACGCTGAGCGAGTCGGGCGGGGAGCTCGCGACGTCGGCGGGGACGCTCGCCGCGGAGCTGGAGACGCAGCGCGGCTACACGAGTGACGGCGCGGAGCGCACCGCCGGGGCGCAGGCGACGGCCGACGGCCTGCGGGAGCAGGCGGAAGGAATGGAAAGCAACACGCGCACGCTGATGGAGGCGGCCGAGCTGTCGCGCGACGCGATCGGGCGCGCGGGCAGCACCCTCGTCACGGTCGGCGACCGCGTTCGCGGTGCGTCGGTGATGGTCACCGGACTGTCCGACGCCTCGGTGCAGGTCGGTGATTTCGCCGAGGCGGTGTCGCGCATTGCCCGGCAGACGAACCTGCTGGCGCTGAACGCGGCGATCGAGGCGGCGCGGGCCGGCGAGCACGGCAAGGGCTTCGCCGTCGTCGCCGACGAGGTGCGCAAGCTGGCGGAGGAGAGCGGGCGGGCGGCGAAAGAGACCGCCGCGACCATCGCCAGCGTGCGGGAGCAGATCGCGACGGCCGTGGAGTCGATGGCCGCCGGCGAGCGCGAGGTGCGCGACGTGGGGCGGGTGGCCGCGGAGGCGAACGCCGCGCTCGGCGCGATCATGGCGGAGATCACCGCCGTGGCGGACGTCGTGACCGCGACGGCGATGGTGTCGCGCGAGCAGTCGGCGGCGATGGCGGAGCTGAGCGCCGTCATCCGCGGCGCCGAGACGGTCTCGGTAGAGGCGGCCGCCCGCGCCGAGGCCGCCGTGCAGGCCGCCGCGCGCCAGACGGCGTCCTTGGACGACCTCACCGGCACAGCGCGGCAGCTCGCGGAACTGGCGGAGCGGCTGCGGGGATCGACGGCGAGGTTCCAGGCGAGGGAGGAGTGAAGAGTGGCGAGTGGCGAGCGTCCGCGGACGCTCGCCACTCGCCACTCTTCACTCCTCCCTCGCCCTTACCGTTCCCGCCACGGCGAGAAGGTGCGCAGGACCGGCGCGAACGGCGTGACGAGCTCGGCCCGGAAGCGGTCGAGCATCCCCTCGCCGTCGTAGCGGCGGCGGAACTGGCCGGCGGTGAGCCCGAGCGCCGCCCGCACGTGGCGGCCGAAGCTCTGCGGCGACGAGTACTCGAGGGCGTCGGCCACGTTCGCCACGCTCAGGCCCGCGCTCTCGAACAGCCGGGCCGCCCGCACCAGCCGCGCCATCGCCAGGTAGCGCTTGGGGGCGGGGAGCCGGGCGCGGAAGAAGCGGCTCATGAGTGTGCTCGGCAGCACGTCGAAGTAGCGGGCGAGCTGGCACACTGTGGACACGGACGGCGGGCTCGTGAACAGCGCGTCGAAGAAGCGCAGGCAGGGCGCGGGCGCGCCGGCGAGGTCCGCCGCGAGCTGCGCGAGCGCCAGGCGGGCCAGGTCGCCGGCGCGATCCGCGGCCAGCGCCTCGCGGAGCTGCCGCCACCCCGCCGGCCCGCGGGCGTCCACGAGCGTGCGCACGCCGCTCCGGCCGAGCGACAGCACCGCCTGCGGCGTGCCCGGGTCGACCGCGGTGAGGAGGGCGACCGCCGGCACGCGTGGGAACTCCCTGACCATCGTCGCTACCCGCGCCGCGTCGCGCTGCGTGCAGCGGGCCACCGAGACGACCACGGCCGAGGCCCCCCGCTCGCGCACGTCGCGGATCACGTCGTCGAGCGAGTCGCGGTGCATGGTCCAGTACAGCCCTTGGCCCGCGGCGTCGACGCGCAGGCGCTCGTCGGCGGTGAGCATCGTGGAAACCGGCGCGAGGGGTGGTCGGAACTCCGAGGCGGGATGCATACCTTCGTCCCTCAGCGAAGCGCGTGGTGAAGTGCGCGGTGCGTGATGCACGCCGGTCGGCATCGGCCGCGTGCGGGAGAGCTGCCGGAGCGTCGGGCCGCGAAAGAGCTGTGAGACGGTTGCCGTGGAGCTGCGGGCGAACGGCAGTGGGAACGTGGAGGGTAGTGGCGCGCGTCACCCGCTTGTCAGGGCGGCGCCGCCACGGCGGGGCGCGGCGCGGCACTCCGTCACGCCGCGCGGCGCGGCGCCCTGCCGCGCTGCCGCGCTGCCGCGGCGGCACCGTTCGTGAACGGGGAAGGGAGACCGCGCACCAGGCGCCGCACGCACCCGAGGCCTCGCCATGCCGACGCACATTCCCATCCACCCTGCCGACCCGTTCACGCCGATCGCGCGGCCGCACTCGACTGTGGGACTGGCTTCCTGGCTCGCATTGAGCGCGGTGCTCAGCGCGGCGCCGCTCGGAGGGTGCGCGGCGGGTGATGGGGGCGAGAGCGCCAAGTCTCCCTCCCGCACCGCCGGCGGTGCGCTCAGCGTCGCCCGCGCCGAGCTGCTCGACGCCACCGTGGTGGGGGCAGACACCCTCTCCGACTCCGCGTACGTGACGGGAGTCTACCCGGAGGCAGACGGCGAGGCGGTGGCGTTCACGTTCGCGGACCCGCGTCGGCGCGTGAGCGCCGGCCTCGCGCTGGCGCAGCGCAAGGCGCCGGCTCCCGCCCTGCTCTGGCCGGACTCGGTAGCCACCGTGTGGTGGAGCGCGCCGCACGCCGTCTCCTTCACGACGCGGAGCGGGACGGGAGTACACGTAGTGGTAGACGTGCACGCCGAGCGCGCCGCCGTGACCGACGACAGCGCGGCGCGAGCACCGGCCGCTGGCGCCAAGGCGAGGCCGAGTGACCCGGCGCGCGCCCGGGCGACGGCCTACATCGACTCGGTGCACGTGCAGCCGGCGGGGCGGCCGCAGGGGTCGGCGCTGCGCTACACGGTCACCGACACGCGCACGTCGCCGGACGGCCGGCTCACCGCGTTCTACGCGGTGGCCACGGACAGCGCCGGTCGCCAGACGAATCCCGCGTGGTACGCGATGAACGCCGATGGTGGCGGTGTAACGCCGATCGACGAGGTGGTGGGCCCGCTCGGCGAGATGCCGGAAACGGCCGCGGGGTGGACGGCGGACGGGCGCTTCGTCTACGCGAAGCGCCAAACGCTGTGGGAGGCCACCGTCCGACCCGCCGCGGTGCGACGCGACACGATTCGACGCGACACGGCGCGGCAGGCGCCGCGCGGGAGCTGACGAGCCGGTCATGGCGCGCGGCAATTACGTGATCCGCACCTTCCCGAACATCATGGAGGCCGAGCTCGCGCAGGCGGCACTCCGGGCGCACGGCATCGCATCCGCGCTGCTGCGCGACGACGCCGGTGGCATGATGCCCTGGCTGCACGTGCTGCATCCCGTGCGGCTGGTGGTGCGAGAGGAGGACGTCACCGCCGCCGTGCGGGTGCTCGACGCGGAGCCGGGATAGGACGAGTGACGAGTGGAGCGTGGCGACGGCAGATCCTAGAGCCGATCCCAGAGCCGAGAGGAGTGATGATGACGGAAGAACAACGGAAGCACCTGGAGGGGCGACTGCTCGAGGAGCGCGAGCGCGTGCTGCGGTCACTGCAGCGTTACGAGCAGGACGCGGGCGTCTCGGAGCAGGATCAGGACGGGGACTTATCGCGGGTGCCGCTCCACCTGGCGGACGAAGGCACGGACACGATGCAGCAGGAGCTCGACGCCAGCCTGGCCACGCGCGACACGCAAACGCTCTACGAGATCGACGACGCACTGCGGCGGCTGTACCACGACCCCGGGCGGTTCGGGCGGTGCGAGCGGACGGGCGAGGAGATCCCCTTCGAGCGGTTGGACATCATCCCCTGGGCGCGCACGTGCGACGAGGCGGCGGACGACGTCCGGGCGTGAGTCAGCGCGGACGCCCGGCGGCGGTGTTATATTTCTATCACGACGCTGCCGGTCGGACGGTCGCGACACGGGCCTGCCACGTGTGGGTGCCGGTCGAGGAAAGTCCGGGCTCCATAGGGTAGGCTGCCAGGTAACGCCTGGGCGCATCTTTCGGGATGCGACGGACAGTGCCACAGAAAACATACCGCCGATGGCCCTCGGCACATCGAGGGATCAGGTAAGGGTGAAAAGGTGTGTGGCTTGCGCTCGCGCAGGCCGCTTCGGGTAAGAGCCCACCGCGCGCCTGGCAACAGGCGTGGCACGGTAAACCCCAGCCGGAGCAAGGCCAAATAAGCGGCGAGAGGCGACCCGCCTCGTCAACCGCATGCAGGTCGGCAACGGCGTGCAGGCGGAGCCGCGGGTAGGCTGCTGGAGGGTGCGGGCGACCGCACCCCGAGAGGAATGACCGTCCGGGCGGCGGTCGGCGTCCCGATCACTCGGGATGCCGCCACGTCCGACAGAACCCGGCTTACAGACCGGTAGCGTCCCCACTGTTCTCGATCGAACCCCAGAGCCACTGCCCCGAGTCTGCGACGCAGACCCGGGGCAGTGGTGTTTGTGGCCCGACCGCGCGCAGCGTTCCCAGCTGTGCGCTGCGCACGTTCCCGGTGGCACGGGGAGCCACGGTGAGTACATTTCGCGTTCCGCCGACGCCCGTGCCCCCTTGCTCGGATGACCGCTGTCCCACTTCCGATACCTCCCACGGACTCAGGCCAGCGCACTCAGCTTGCCGTCATCAACGAGCCGCCCGAGCTCCAGACGCGCGCCAACGCCGCGTGCACGTCGCATGGTGCCGCCTCATTCCCGTCGCCTGACGTCATGATTCGCTCGACTCTGAACCACGGTGTGCGCTCTGGAGCGAGCGCCGCCGTAGCTGCCGCCCCACTCACCATCGCCGCGGGCTTCACGCGCGTGTCACTGCTCGTGGCACTGTTCGCCGCGGGCGTCGGGAGCGGCTGTACGCGGTCCCGGGCGCCGGCGCCCGAGAGCCCGACGCCGACGCGTCCGGCGCCGGGGCTACCGCCCGCCCAGCCGGCCGAGGTGGGACGAGGGCGCGCCGACTTCGTGTATGCGCCGGGCACCTATCGCTACCAAGTCGTGAGTGAGGCCTCGGTGGAGCTGCTCCGCGACTCGACCACGCCGCGCCCGAGCTCGCTGGTCGACACGCTCATGACGAAGATCCACATCACCTATCAGATCGCGGGCGACGGAGCACCGCGCCGCCTGACGGGCTCGGTGGATTCCTTCACGGTGCAGTCCACGGGGCTGGTGCCCACCGGCCAGCGAGCGCTCGCGGCGCCGCTCCCCTTCGCGGCCACGTTGAGCGACGGGCGGAGGCCCGCCACGTTCGAGGCGCACCCCGACACGGCGTGCGCCGCGCCAGACGCGGCGCTCCTCGCCGTTGCCCGCGACTTGTTGCTCCCCGCGCCAGCATCGCTGAGCCCGGGGAGCGCGTGGAGTGACACGGTCACCTCCACTGTGTGCCGGGCCGGCATCCCGGTGACCGCGCGGAGCGTGCGCAGCTACCGGGTGATGGGCCCCGCGGTTCGGGACAGCATGCCGGCCGTACAACTGACGCGCGAGACCGCGCTCACGATGACAGGCGGCGGCACCCCCCGCGGCGATACGGTCACGGTCACGGGCACCGGGCGTGGTAGGGGCGAGTTGTTCGTTAATCAGGCGACCGGGCACTACTTGGGCGGCGGGGAGGAAACCACCCTGGAGCTCACGGTCAGCAACGGCACCCAGACCCGCCGCTTCGTGCAGCGCAGCAGGCAGGAAACGCGGTTGGTGGCGCCGGAACGCGAGTAGCCACCCATGGGGGCACAGTGGCCGCGGAGGCACGCGGCTGCTCTCGTCCTTCGCAGCGGTCACCCGCGGCCGCCGGCGGTCCGGCGGCCGGCGGTCGCTCGAGCGTCTGACGCGACCTCGCGCTCCGAGAGCCAGCGACCCGAGAGGACGCGGCGCAGAACCCGCCAGATGATCCGGACGGTGAGGGCGAGGAGGATCAGGAGGGCGAGCGCGACGGCGAGCGAGACGTACGGGTGGTTCCAGACGAAGTACGAGAGCGAGGCGACCACCCCGAGCTCCGCCACGTTGACCACGCCGTTCGTCACCGGCTCGGGGCTCGTGTCGATCGCGTAGCGGAGCCCGAGCTTCGTGGCGTGCGTCGAGAGGGCCAGGCCGCCGCCGAGGAGCGCCGTGATGAAGATGAACGCCGGATCGCCGTGCCAAGCCGTGGCGACGGCGAGCGCCGCGGCCGCCGGGGGGCGGACCGCGCTGTGTGCCGTCTCCCAGGCTGAGGCGAGCCCCGGGACGAGTGTGGCCAGGAACTCGATGACGGCGAGCACGCCGGCGACACCGATGACCCAGGCGTTGCTCACGGCCCCCAGGGCCCCGGGCAGGGGGCCGATCCACCCCATGCGGTCGGCCAGCCCAACGAGGGCGACGGTGGCGTAGAGATTAATTCCCGACGCGTAGGCAATGCCGAGCGCCTGGGCGAGTGTCGTAAGCGAACCCATGAATCCTCCACTGGTGATCGCTGCGCGTAACGGCTCGCTACCACTCACGAAGCGTACCGCCCCAACCCGCTACCCGGCCGGAAGCGACGCGCCGGCACTCCAGCTCGCTGCCGTTCCGGGATCGAGCGGCATTTGGCACGCGTTCGCCTCTGGTCCGTGGCACATTTTAGCACCATTTTGGGGGCACTTCTCGGGGCAGGTGAGTTCGCCCCCTCCCGCGGCGGACCGGTGGCATGTGGCCCCCGTTGGTGCGCATCCAATTCGAGTGGTGGAACGCCGAGCGCCAGCACGACCGTGACCACCCCCACTCGCCTTCAGCCGACCGCCGGTCTGCCGGCCGCGCCGCCCGTCCAGGTCACGGCGGCCACCAGCGCGTCGCTGGTGCTCGCCGCGAGCCCCGACGGGATCATCGCGTTCGACCGCGAGTGCCGCTACACGGTCTGGAACGCGGCGATGGAGCGGCTTTCCGGCATCCCGGCCGCGGACGCGCTCGGCCGGGTCGCCTTCGAGCTCTTCCCCTTCCTCAGCGAGACAGGCGAGGACCGCTGCTTCCGAGAGGCGCTCGCCGGTAAGACAGTGTCGTCGATGGACCGGCCGTTCACCATCCCCGAGACCGCGAAATCCGGCTTCTACGAGGCCCGCTACGCACCGTTGCGGAGCGCCACCGGCGAGGTGGTCGGCGGCGTGGGGATCGTCCGCGACGTCACGGCGCGCGTGCTCGACGAAGCCGAGGCGGTGCGCCTGGCCGAAGCCGAGGCGACCGCGCGGGCCGCTGCCGAAGCCCAGGCGTGGGCCGACGAGGCAGTCCGGCTCCACGCACTCGTCCTCGACTGTATGACGGAAGGGGTGAGCGTCAGCGACGAGGAGGGCGTCATCATCTACACGAATCCGGCCGAGGACCGGATGTTCGGCTACGAGCCCGGCGAGCTGGTGGGGCAGCACGTGACCGTGCAGAACACCTACCCGCCGGAGGAGAACGCGCGGATCGTCGGGGAGGTGATCGCGCAGCTCAAGGCGAAGGGGGCGTGGGAGGGCGAGTTCGACAACGTCCGGAAGGACGGCACGCTGTTCGTGACTCACGCGCGGATCACGGCGCTCGAGGTCGCGGGGCGGACGTACTGGGTATGCGTGCAGGCGGACGTCACCGAGCGCCGCCGGGCCGATCGCGCGTTGCAGGAGAGCGAGGCGCGCTTCCGCCTGCTCGCGGACACGGCGCCCGTGAAGATCTGGCTGGCCGACACCGAAAACCGGGGCACGTACTTCAACCGCCGGTGGCTGGAGTTCACCGGCCGTGAGCTGGAGGCGGAGCTGGGCTTCGGCTGGGCCGAGGGGGTGCACCCGGAAGATCTGCCGCGGGCGGTGGCCTACTGCGGGGAGTGCTTCGCGGCCCGCAAGCCGTTCACGATGGAGTTTCGCCTGCGGCGGGCGGACGGCGTGTACCGCTGGGTGCTCGACACCGGAGTGCCGCACTTCGCCGACGACGGCACCTTCCTGGGCTACATCGGCTCGTGCGTCGACATCACCGACCGGCACGAGGCGGAAACCACGCTCCGACAGGCCAAGGAGACTGCCGAGGCGGCGAACCGCACCAAGTCGGAGTTCCTGTCCACGATGAGCCACGAGCTCCGGACACCACTCAACGCCGTGGCCGGCTACGTGGACTTGATGGAGCTCGGCGTCCACGGGCCGCTGACCGACGCCCAGCGGGAGGACCTCGGCCGGATCAAGCGGAGTGGCCAGTACCTCCTCGCCCTGATCAACGACGTGCTGAACATGGCGCGGCTCGACGCCGGCCAGGTGGAGCTGCACGTCGAGGACACGCGCCTCGACGCCGCGCTCGGCGATCTCGAGACGCTCATGGCGCCGCAGTTGAGCGCGAAGGGGATCGCGTTCACGGCCGCGGGGGCGGGGCTGGACGCGGCGGGCGCGCCGCTCCTGGTGCGCGCCGACCCCGAGCGACTCCAGCAGGTGCTCCTCAACCTGCTCTCGAACGCCGTGAAGTACACGCCGGCCGGCGGCCGCATCGCGGTGACGTGCGAGGCCGACGCCCAGACCGTGCGAATCCACGTGGCGGACACGGGGCGCGGGATCCCGGCCGACCAGCTGGAGCGGATCTTCGAGCCCTTCGTGCAGGTGGATCGGCACCTGACGCAGGCGAGTCAGCAGGGCGTGGGGCTCGGCCTGGCGATCTCGCGGAACCTGGCACGACGGATGGGCGGGGACCTGACCGCCGAGAGCGTGCGCGGGCAGGGGTCGACGTTTACGCTCACGCTGGCGCGAGGGTCTCGGGTCTGAGGGTCTCGGGTCTGAGGGTCTCGGGTCTGAGGGTCTTGGGTCTGGAGGGCTCCTCGAGACAGGAGATCCCAGACCCTCAGTCCCTGCCTCCTATCGCGCCGGTCCGGACACCGGTGACCGGCCACTGATGGCAGCACTCAACGCCGGATGAGCGGGGCGTCGAGGCGGACGTCGAACAGGAGCACCTCGCTGTCGGCGTCGAAGTCGAGCACGAGTCGGTCGGTGTCGGTGATGGCTGCGCCGTCACCCGCGGCGAGCGCCGCGCCGGCGACGCGGAGCGCGCCGCGCACCACCTGGACCCACGCCCCTCGCCCTGGCTCGAGCGCGTGCTCCGCATGATCGCCCGGCGCGAACAGGCCCGCGAAGATCCGGGCGTCGGTGTTCAGTGGCATGCTCCCGTCGCGACCGTCCGGGGAGGCGTAGAGTCGGAACCGGCCCTGCCGCTCTTCGGGGGTGAACTTCTTCTGGTGGTACGCGAACGCGGTGCCGGTGCGCTCGGGGACGAGCCACATCTGGTAGTTGTGCTCGACCTGGTCGTGGAGGTTCTCCTCCGAGTGGACCATGCCGCGGCTGCCGGCGCTGATGTGCTGCATCTCGCCGGCAGTGATTCCCGCCCGATGGCCGAAGCTATCACCGTGCGTGAGCGTCCCCGAGGCGACGTAGGTGACGATCTCCACGTCGCGGTGCGGGTGCGCCGGGAATCCCGAATGCGGCTGGATGTGGTTCTCGACCATGACGCGAAGCGGGCCGAAGTTCACCCACTCCGGATCGTGGTACTCTGCGAACGAGAAGGTCACCCAGTTGTCGGTCCAGCCGAAGTCCTCGAAGCCGCGCTCGGCGCTCCGGCGGAGGCGGAGCGTGGGTGCGCGCTCCGGAGTGATCGTCTGGGTCATGGCCGGGGTAGCCCGTTTCTGCCGCGCTCGTCGCACTCCATGCCCTGCGTCCAAGCGGCTCGGTCCAGCCGCCCCCTAGTCCACCAGCCGCAGCGGCATCACCAGGCAGAGATAATCGGCCTGCTCCGACCAGTTCTCCGGCTCGAGCGTCGCCGCGCGCTCGGGCGCCTTGAAGGTGAGCTTCACCTCGTCGGTGGGGATGTAGCGCAGGATCTCGAGGAGGTAGTTGGCGTTGAAGCCGATGTCGAGCGGGTCGCCCGTGTAGCGAACCGGGAGCTCGTCCTGCGCCTCGCCCAGGTCGGGGGTCTGCACCGAGAACTTGACCATGCCGGCGTTGAACGAGAGCCGGATACGGTGCGTCTGGTCGGAGGCGATCACCGACATGCGCTTCAAGGCGCTCGTGAGCGCGACCCGGTCGGCGACGGCGATGCGGTCATTGTCCTTAGGGATGACCTGCTCGTAGTTGGGGTACGGCCCCTCGATGAGCCGCGTGAACACCGACGTGAACGGCGAGCGGAAGCCGAGGTGGTTGTCCCCCCTGGCGATCTCCAGATCCTCCTCGGCAGGAAAGAGCCGGCGGATCTGCTCGAGGGCCTTCGGCGGCACGATCAGGTCACTGGACGGCGGCTTCCCACCTTGGCCGTTCGCGGAGGCGACCGGGACCTTCATCTTCGCCAGGCGGTGGCCGTTCGTGGCGACCATCCGCATCTCCTCGGGACGGAGCTCCCAGAGGACGCCGTTGAGGATCGGGCGGCTCTCCTCGGTGGAGACGGCGAACGAGGTGTGGGAGATCAGCATCTGCAGGTCGCCGGAGCGCACGCGCCAGCTCTCCTCGAAGCGCACGCTCGGGAAGGTGGGGAACTCGTCGCGCGGGAGGCCGAGGAGCTTGAAGCGCGACCGGCCGCACTCGAGCGTCACGCGCTGCTCGCCGGCCGCGGCGATCTTCACCGGGGAGGGCGGGAGCTCGCGCACGATCTCGCTCAGCTTCTTGGCCGGGATGGTGATCGCGCCCTGGGCCTCGACGTCCGCCGGCACCTCGGTGCTCACGGCGATGTCGAGGTCCGTGCCGGAGAGTCGGATCCCGCGCTCGGTGGTCTCGACGAGGATGTTGGCGAGGACGGGGAGGGTGGTCTTGGCGGGGATGCTCGCCGCCACGCCATTCAGCCCTTCCTGCAACTTCTCACGCGCGATGGTGAAGCGCATTCAGACTCCTGTGGGTTGAGCGATCAGTCCTCAGCGATCAGCGATCAGTTCAAGGCCGAGGCAGTTCTTGATCGCTGACCGCTGGTCGCTGATCGCCTGGCCGCAGTCCACATCATTCCGTGCTTCTGTAGTACTAGCTGTTTTATAGATCAAAACTAGTCGTAGCAGTAGAGCCTGTGGACGGTGTGTACAAGCCGGGCAAGTTATGGCGTCCGCGCGACTTTGCCAGCCCCGGCTCCTGTGCACTGGACGTGGAGAGGCGCTCGTTGTCCAGGTTCCTCCACACCGTCCCGCGCCGGCCGTCGTGGATTCCCGCCGCCGGCGTGGACAAGGCGCTCAGCTCCGGAGCGTTTCCAACATCGCGCGGAGCTTTCCCACACGCGCCGCGAACGCCGGGTCCTCGTTCATGGTCTCGACCGCGCGCTCCAGGCTGTGGATGACCGTGGAGTGATCACGGCCGCCGAATGCGTTCCCGATCTCCACGAGCTGCAGCCCGAGCAGCTCCCGGCACAGGTACATCGCCACTTGCCGCGGCGTCGTCAGCATCTTCGTGCGGGTCTTGGACTTGAGCCCGTCGGGAGTGACGCCCCACTCCTTCGACACTGCCGCCTGAATGGTGGCGACCGTCAGCGACGCGTCAGCCGCCGCGCCCGCGCCGGCGGCGACGTGCCCGGGCACCCCGTCGCCGCGCAGCTTATCGCGCAGGGCCTCGCGCGCCACCTCGACGCTGATGTCCTTGTGCTTCAGCGACGCGTAGGCGAGGAGCTTGATGATCGAGCCCTCGAGCTCCCGGACGTTGGAGCGGACGTTGTCGGCGATGAACTGGATGACGTCGTCGGGGATGGTGAGCTCGAGGTGATCGAGCTGCGCCTTGCGCCGCAGGATCGCCACCCGGTGCTCGACGTCGGGGAGAATGATGTCGGCGACCATCCCCCACTGAAAGCGGCTCACGAGGCGCGCCTCGAGCCCGGGGATCTCGGAGGGTGGGCGGTCGCTGGTGAGGACGATCTGGCGGCCGGCCTCGTAGATGGCGTTGAAGGTGTGGAAGAACTCCTCCTGGGTCGCCTCCTTCCCCTTGAGGAACTGAACGTCGTCGACGAGCAGGAGGTCGGTCTCGCGATAGCGGCGCCGGAACTCGTGGGTGCTGCGACTCTGGATGGCCGACACGAGGTCGTTCGTGAACTGCTCGGTGCCGATGAAGGTGATGCGAACGCTCGGATTCTTCCCCAGGAGCTCGTGGGCGATGGCCTGCATGAGGTGCGTCTTGCCGAGCCCCGTGTCGCCGTAGATGAAGAGGGGGTTGTACAGCTTCCCCGGGGCCTGCGCCACCGCCTGCGCGGCGGCCGCGGCCAGCTCGTTCGACTTGCCGATGACGAAGTGGTCGAAGGTGTAGCGCGGGCTGAGCGGGGACGCCGAAGCGCCCGCGGCGCCGTTCGTGCCGCCCACTCCGGCCGGCCCCGGCCCGGCACCCCTCGCCACCGCCGGTGCGACAGGGGGCGGGGGCGGCGCCACGAACAGGTCCATCTGCGAGCGCTTCCTGCGCTCCTCGTGGACCTTGAACACCACCCGCATCGGGTGCCCGAGGGCGATCGGGGCGTAGGTGGCGAGGAGCTGCGAGTGCTTGGAGTCGTTCCAGTCGGCGGCGAATTGGTCGGGCGCGCCGACGACGATCGTGTTGCCCTCCACTGCCAGCGCCTCGGTCGGCTCGAGCCAGGTCCGGTACGTCTGCTCGGGGAGCTCCTGGCGGGCGCGGTCGAGCAGGCGGGACCAGATTTCGGAGGCCGAGAGCGACATGACGGAGGGTGGCGAGTGAGGCGGGGGGCTAAAGTTGGAGGGGCATGTGGAAAAGTCAATCGAACTGCAAGGAGGAGGGAGGAGGGAGGAGGGAGTAGCACAGGCGTTCTACTCCCTACTCCCTGCAGTGTCACTTGACCTAACTTCCGGCCCGGACTACGTTTCGCGTTCTGTGCCGGAGCACGGCCGCAGCACGTTTCGATCGCTTCTGGAGCATCTATGGGCAAGCCCACCTACCGTCCGCGCAACAAACGCCGTATCCGCAAGCACGGCTTTCGCACCCGCATGGAGACCAAGTGGGGGCGCGAGGTCCTGAACCGTCGCCGCAAGAAGGGGCGGAAGCGGTTGACTGTTCGGCTGCCGAGCAAGTACGTCACCGGCGCCTGAGCCGGGTACGACGTTCCGCTTCCCGCGCAGCCACCGGCTGACGCGGGGTGCCGACCTGCAGGCCGTCAGACGGGAAGGGAAGCGAATCCGGACGGAGCACCTGGAAGTCCGGGCCCTCGCTTCCCTTCTGCCGCATCCGCGAGTGGGCATCGTCGTTCCCAAGCACAAGCACACGGCGGTCGAGCGGAACCGGCTGAAGCGGCGGCTTCGTGACCTGGTGCGCACGCGCCTTCTCGGCACCCTCCCGGCGATGGACCTGGTGATCCGTACACTTCCGGAAGCCTACGACGCTCCGTTCGACGTGCTCGGGGGCCAGCTCGAGCGGGTGGGCGAGCGGGTGCGGCGGCTGCCGGCAGAGGCACCACGACCCGCACGCGGCGCGGCGCCGCGCCACGAGCCGCCGGAGTCGTGATGAGCCGGGCGTCGAGCCGAGTGATCGCGCGCGTGCTCACCGCGCTCGTGCGCGGGTACCAGCTGACGCTCTCTCCCCTGCTGCCGGCCGCGTGTCGCTATTATCCAACGTGCTCGGCGTACGCCATCGAGGCGATCGAGCGCTACGGCGCGGCACGCGGAAGCTGGCTTGCCGCCCGCCGTCTCGCGCGCTGCCACCCCTTCCGGCCAGGGGGGTATGATCCGGTACCTTAACGGCAGGCACGAGGGACGAGGGACGAGCGATTGCAGTCCTCGTCCCTCGTCCCTCTTACCTCGTCCCTGCCTCTCTGATGGATAAGCGCTTCTTTCTCGCCCTCATCCTCACGGCGATCGTTGTCGCGATCACGCCGATTCTCTTTCCGACGCCGGCCGCGAAGCCCGGGGCGGGGGGTACGGGGCGTGATAGTGCCGCGGCCACCGCACCCGCGACCCCGCCGGCGGCCACGCCCGCGCCCACGCCCGCCACCACCCCGGCGGCTCCCCCGACGCGTGGTGCGACGACGGGCGGACCGCTGACGTCGGGGGCGCGGGACACGACCGCCACTGCGGCTGCCGGGCCGGCCGCAGCGCCGGCGACCGCGCAGGCCGACACCTTGGCGCCGGCAGCCTCGGCGGCCTCGGCGGCCCCGGCGGCGGCAGTCGAGACGACGACGGTGGACGCCGGCAAGTCGATCTATCGAATCAGCAGCCTGGGTGCTGCGCCGGTGTCGGTGCAACTCCGCGAGTACGTCGCCCTCGCGGCGGAGGGGAAGAAGACCGACCAGTGGGTGGAGCTGGTGCGACCGGGCGAGCGGCTGCTCAGCTATCGGCTGGTCGTCCCCGGGGACACGCTCCCGCTCGACCGGACTCCGTTCACGCTCGCCCGCGGCGCCGGTGCGCCCGGCCCCGGCGCGCAGAGCCTGACGTACGAAGCCGTGATCGCGAACACGCGGGTCGCGATCACCTACGCGTTCGTGCCGGACAGCTACACCGTGCGCGTGAGCGGCCGGGTGCAGGGGACCGGGAGCAACGGCTACCTGCTGGTGGACCTGCCGAGCGGGATCCACTCGGCCGAGGCGGACAGCCTCGACGACCAGCGGAACCTGGCGTACGCACTCAAGCCCGAGCGCGACAACGCGAAGAGCATCCACTTCGACAAGCTCGATCCCGGCGAGCAGCGGCTCGAGCCGGGCCCGCTCACCTGGGTGGTGACGAAGAACAAGTACTTCCTCGTCGGCCTGTTGACGCCCGAGGGTGACCGGCCGTTCGCCGAGCTCAAGGTGACCGGGGGCCCGCGCACGTCGAGCATCGCGTCCCGTGGGAGCGCCACGGCGGTCGAGCCCGTGCGCGACGGCACCTTCGCGTTCGAGATGTACGCGGGACCGCAGGAGTGGCGGCGGCTCGTGGCGATGGGGCGCGACTTCGAGAACGCCAACCCGTACGGCGGCTTCCTGCAGGGAATCGTCCAGCCGTTCGCGACGCTCGTGATGCGCGCGCTGCTGTGGATGCACGAGAAGCTGAACATGAGCTACGGGTGGGTGCTGATCGTGTTCGGCGTCGTCATTCGCCTCGCGATCTGGCCGCTCAACCAGCGCGCGATGCGCACGAGCCTGAAGATGCAGGTCCTGCAGCCCGAGCTGCAGGCCGTGAACGAGCGGTACCGGGACGATCCGCAGAAGCTCCAGCAGGAGATCATGAAGGTGTACCGCGACCACGGCATGAGTCCGTTCAGCGCCGTCTCGGGGTGCCTGCCGATGCTGCTGCCGATGCCGGTGTTCATCACGCTCTTCTTCGTATTCCAGAACACGATCGAGTTCCGCGGCGTCTCCTTCCTCTGGATGCGGGACATCTCGCAGTACGACCCGTATTACATCCTGCCGATCCTGATGGGTCTCTCGGCGTGGGCGCTGTCGTACATCGGGATGCGGGGCATGCCGCCCAACCCGCAGGCCAAGCTGATGAGCTACATCTTCCCGGGGATGATGCTCGTGTTCTTCTACAAGGCCGCGGCGGGGTTGAACCTGTACTACACGGTGCAGAACATCGCCGCACTGCCGCAGCAGTGGCTGATCATCCGCGAGCGGATGAAGACCGCCCCGAAGCCCGCGGCGCCTGCGCCGGCGGCGCGGCCGGCACCCAAAGGGAAACCGTCGAAGGCAAAAGCGTGAAAGGGGTCGAGGGTCTGGGGGTCTGAGGGTCTAGAGGACTCCTCCAGACCCTCAGACCCCCAGACCCTCGCCTCTCCATGCGCATCACCTACGTCGGGCATGCCACGCTGCTGATCGAGGTCGCCGGCGTCCGGATCCTCACCGACCCGAACTTCGACCTCGCGCTCGCCGGCTTCCTGCCCCGCGTCGCGCCGCCCGGCGTCGCGATCCACTCGCTCCCGCGGCTCGACGCGCTACTGCTCACGCACGCGCACGCCGACCACCTGTCTTTCGACTCGCTGAACCGCCTCCCGCGAGACGTGCCGCTCTACGCCCCACCGGCGGTCGAGCGGTGGCTGCGCAAGCTCGGCTACACCCACGCCGTGCCGCTGGCGCCTGACGAGGCGGTGGCGGTGCGGGGGGTCACGATTCGCGCGGCGGCGGCCAAGCACTTGGGGAATCGGTACGGCGTGGACCGGTGGCGCAGCGCGGCAAACATGTACCTCCTGGAGGCGGAGCGCGCCACGTGCTTCTTTGCGGGAGACACGGCGCTGACGGAGGACAGCCACCGGATGGTGGAGAAGCACGTGACCGGTCGCGGGCAGAAGCTGGACGTCGCCCTCCTGCCGATCGGCCACGCGCCCTGGTGGAAGCCGAGGTACCGGACGGGGCACATGACGACGGACGACGCGCTGACGCTCTTCGAGCGGCTCGACGCGCGCTACATGATCCCCTACCATTGGGGCGTCTTCCGCCACGTCACGTCGGGCCCCTACGACGCGATCACGCGCCTCCGGGCCCGCCTCGGCGGGTACCGGCTCGAGAACGGGGTCAAGATCATCGAGCCCGGCGCGACGTTCGAGCTGCCGTTGGAGCAAGAGCGGCGATCAGCGGCCGGCGACCAGCGATCAGACCAGCCGGCTGTTCCTGATCGCTGACCGCCGGCCGTTCATCTCCCCATGTCGCCGCCATCGTTGCCCGGCAGTGACGAGACGATCGTCGCGATCGCCACGCCGGCTGGCCGGAGCGCGGTGGCGGTGTTGCGGCTGAGCGGGCCGGCGGCGTACGACGTCGCGGGGCGCGTGCTACGCCCGTGGCCCCTCCCCGCGCGCGTCGCTCGGCTGTGCGCGCTGCGCGATCCGAGCACGGGCGAGTTGGTGGACCGGCCGCTCGTCACGTGCTTCGAGCCGGGCCGGTCGTACACGGGCGAAGCGACCGTGGAGATCGCGACCCACGGCGGGTACGCCGCGCCGGCGGCGGCGCTGGCCGCGGTCGTCGCCGCCGGCGCGCGCGAGGCGCTGCCTGGCGAGTTCACGCGCCGCGCCGTGCTGAACGGGAAGCTCGACGTAGTGCAGGCCGAGGCCGTGGGCGACCTGATCGACGCGCGCTCGCAGTTGATGCGGCGGGCGGCACTGGCCCAGCTCGACGGCGGGCTCTCGCGCCGCGTGGCCCGGCTGCGCGAGGAGTTGCTGGGGCTCGAGGCGCTGCTCGCCTACGACATCGACTTCCCCGAGGAAGACGACGGCCCGGTGCCGCGCGGGCGCGTGACGGAGGCGTGCGGTCTCGCGCTCGGGGCGCTCGACGCGCTGCTCGCCACCGCGCCGGCGGGAGAGCTGGTGCGCGAGGGCGCGGTGGTCGTAATCGCGGGCGCGCCGAATGCGGGCAAGTCGTCGCTGTTCAACGCGCTGGTCGGTCGGTCGCGGGCGATCGTCACCGACGTCCCCGGCACCACGCGCGACGCGATCGAGGCCGTGGTGGACGCCGGAGGGTGGCCGCTGCGTCTCGTCGACACGGCCGGCCTGCGCGCCACGGACGACGTGGTCGAGCGGCTGGGGATCGAGGTGAGCGAGCGCTACCTCGCCGGGGCGCACTTGGTTCTCGCCTGCGGCGAGAGTTCCGCCGCGGTGGACGAGTGTGTGAGGCGGGTGCGGGCGTTGACGGCGGCTCCGGTGATCCCCGTGCGAACGAAGGCCGACAGGGACGAGGGACGAGCGGCGAGGGACGAGGGGTGCGGCGAGGAGAGCTCGGCGCGGGGGGCCCCCCCCGAAATTCATGATGCGACGGCGTCGGGTGCGGAGCGCCACCATGCCGTCGCACGGGGCATCGATTCGTCGCGGTCAGCGTCCTCGTCCCTCGCCGTTCGCCCCTCCCCCTTGTCGGTGAGCGCCGAGACCGGTGAGGGACTTCGCGCCCTCACCGCGGCCGCCGTCGAGGCGCTCGCCAGCCGTTACGGCGCGCCGTCGGCCGACGTCCCGCTCGTGACGCGGGCGCGCCACCGTCGCGCGCTAGCGGAGGCGCGCGGCGAGATGGCGGCGTTCCGCGATGCCTGGACGTCAGGCGCGCTGCCGCCCGTGGTCGCGGCGGTCCACGTGCGCTCGGCCGTCGCCGCGCTCGAGGAGCTGATCGGCGCCGTGGACGTCGAAGACGTGCTGGACCGGGTGTTCAGCACGTTCTGCGTCGGAAAATAGGGACGAGGTACGGGGTACGAGGGACGAGTACTGCCGTAGCTCGTCCCTGGGCTACGCCGTCGCTGCCGCCGCGTGGGCGATGGTCGAGATCTCGTGGGCGCTGGCGCGCACGGCCCACGCGTGGCCGCGCGCCACGATCGCCGGCTCGACCATGCGCGCACCCAAGTAGTAGCCGCTGCGCTCGGGCAGGACGTAGCGGTCGAGGGAGCGCGCCTCGTCGCTCATCCCGCCGGAGAGATAGCGGAGGCGCAGCCCGAGCCCCGCGCTCTCGAGGTCGTCGCTCACCGCGCGCGCCAGCACCGACTCCAGCTCCCGCACGCGGGCGTACTGCCGGCGGCCGTAGCCGTAGTACTCCCACGCCGCATGCCCCGGGCTGATCGCGCGCGAGACCTGCACGGCGAGGCCCTCGTTGATCAGCAGCTCGCGGAGTGTCGCCTGACGCCCGGTCTCCCAATACGAGTAGTAGCCGCCGGCCTCGCGCACCAACTCGCGCAGCTCGCTCTGGCTGTCGGGTGACGTGTACCGCACGGTGTGCGCGATCTCGTGCGCGAGCCAGAGCGGAATGAGCTCCGGGTCGAGCCCGAGCCCTTGCGTGTCCGGGTTGGCGACGCTCGTGAAGTGCTCGAGGCAGACGAAGGCGATCCCCCGCCCATCGACCACGAGCTCCCCGGCGTTCGCCGCGCCGACGCCCACCATGAGCACCACGTCCACTTCGGTGTCCATCTCGAGCAGCGCCGCACACCGCTCGTGCGTCGCGCGCGCGATGGCGTCGACGTCGGTGCGGGCGAGCATCGCGCGCAAGTCGGCGCGGTCGGCGTCGACCGTCGCGCGCGCGACGTCGTCGAAGTGCGGTCCGTCCGGGTCGAGCACGTAGTTCTGCCAGTACGCTTCGAGGACGCGACGGTGCGCGGCGTAGTAGCGCCGATACGCGGCAACCCGGTCCTCACTCTCGAGCACGGCGAAGAAGTCGGGGAGCAGGTTACTCAGCATCAGCGTCCGAGCGAGGGCAGGATGATCGGTGCTCGCACTGCCCGCAGTGCCCGCGCCGCCGGCTGCCGGCCTGGGCGCGACTCGGGTGGGCGCGACTCGGTCGCACGTGCCCGTTGCGGGCGTAGCGGCCGCGGCCGCGCGCGGCGGGGCGGCTGCTCGGCAAAACGGAGTGGGTGGCGGGGCGTGGCGGTCGCAGGCGGCTGAGATTCGCGCGGAGGACTCGCGGGGACTCGAAGGACTCGGCAACATAGCGGCGTCGATGGGGTCGAACAAGTGTGCTCGGCACAGGGACGTGGCACAGTTCTTCCTTTTTGATTCGGCACGAAATCGCTGACTGGTGGACGGCCTCACCGCCTCACCGCTTCGCTCCACCCGCTTCACTGCAGGACGGCAGTAGAGGATAGAGAAGTATGACGACGCTACAGCAGATAGAGCTGCGGTGCCCCGTGTGCGAGACGCGGTTCCGGTCGCAGGCGGTGGTGTCGACGAACTCGTTCGGGGGGAAGCGGACGGACTTCCACGAGCGGGCGGCCGGGACGCAGCCGCTCCCGTACCTCGTCCACATGTGCGGGCGGTGCGGCTTCAGTGGGGCCGAGGGCGACTTCAGCACGGCCGACGTTCGCCCCCCGCTGCGCGAGCGAGTGTGGAGCGAGCTTGCCCCGAGCGTGGGCACGCAGCCGGCGACAGGTTCGGAGAAGTACGAGGCGGCGGCCAAGGTGGCCGAATGGCAGGGCGCCAGCCAGCGGCAGGTTGCGGACCTGCTGCTGCGAGCCGCCTGGTGCTGCGTCGACGAGGACGACGTCGAGGCGGAGCGCTACTTCCGCCGAAAGGCGGCGTGGGCGTTCGAGCGGGCCCTCGCCATGTACGACGCGCTCGCGCGCGACGAACGCGCGGTGGTCACCTATCTCGTCGGCGAGCTGTGGCGCCGCGTGGGCGACGTTCGCGTGGCTCGCTCGTGGTTCGATCGCGTGCCGAGTGAGGTGACCGACCTGACAAGCCAACACTGGATCGTCGAGGCCGCCAGCCAGCAGCGCGACCGCCCCCGGGAGTGGTTCGCGTAAGGCGCAGCTGGCGGATGCGAGTGCGTGCGGTCCCGCCCGCCGATTAGCTCGGGCCGCGGAGCCGCGGCCGGGACTGGACTGACGGGCGCCGGGGGCGTACTACTCAGGCCGTGCCGTGCACCCGCCACTCCATGACCGTCCCGTGACGCGCCTCGCTTCGCCCCCTGACTCGCCGTCGTCAGGCGCATGACGAGTGCGCCGCGACCGGTCGCACCGGATTCGTCGCGCACAGCGGCAGCCGGCGAGCCTCCGTCCGCCGTCATACCGGCCTTCATCAACCCCGCGGCCGGGGGCGCGGAGTCCGCGCGGGACGCGCTCGCGAAGGATCCGCGCTTCGCCATTCACGAGGTGGCCCCCGACCGGCTCGCTGAGTCGGCCCGGCGGGCGGCGGCCGGTGGCGCGCGGCGGGTGCTCGTTGCCGGCGGCGACGGCAGCATCGCTACCGTGGCCGGCGCCTTGGCCGAGACCCCGGTCGAGCTGGCCATACTCCCCGGCGGCACGCTCAACCATTTCGCCAGCCACCTCGGCATCCCGACCGAGCCGGCCGCCGCGGTCGAGGTCGCCACCACCGGCGCCGTGCGCCTCGTTGACGTAGGCTACGTCAACGAGCGCCTGTTCGTGAATACGAGCTCCGTCGGCGCCTACGTCGCGTTCGTCCGCTCGCGCGAGCGCCTGGAGCCGGCCCTCGGCTACTGGCTGTCATCCCTGTTGGCTGGTGTGCAGACCCTGCTCCGCCTCCCGCTCTACCGCATTACCGTCGAGGTCGAGGGAACGGTGCGACATTATCACACGACGCTCGTGTTCGTGGGGGTTGGCGAGCGCGCGCTGTCACCGACCGGAATGCGGGAGCGGCCCGCCGAGGGACGGGAGGGGCTGCACGTGATTGTCGTGCGCGGGCCCCGCGTGGCGGCGCTCGTCGCGCTCGCGCTGGCCGCGGCCCGCGAAGGGAAGGACGGCATCCAGCGCCTCCCGGAGGTGGATAGCTTCGTCGTGGAGCGCTGTACAGTCTCTCTGAGCGGCCGGCGCGTACGAGTGGCGACCGATGGTGAGGTGGTCCGCGACGCACCACCGCTCGAGTACCGGCTCGCGCGCGGCGCCCTGCGAGTCGTCGTCCCGCGGCCGTCCGAGGCCTGAAGTTCGGTGCGCGTCACGCGGCTCCAAGTGCGCCACGGCGGCGATAGGGGCGACGCCGCTGGCGTGGCGCGGGCACCTAGAGGCGCGAGTTCGGCCGCCCGCGGCGGGAACGCCGGCGCAGGGCGGAGCGCTGATCTCGCAGAGCCGTCGTCGGCCCCGACCGAGCTGAGCGCGTACGAGTCCTGCCGCTCGTGATTTTGGTGCGAAGAAACATCGCGGCGCCGCTAGCCGTCGGCGGGCGAGGGTGACACAATGAACACCATGTCTACGACCCAGGGACCGCTCCACGCCTCCATGACGCCCCCCGCGGCCGACGAGTTCCTCGCCGGCGTTGCCGAAGCGCGGCGCGCCTACCCGCTACCCCACCGCCTGCGTGGCCTGGCCGAGGAGTTCGCGCAGGGCGTCCTCGCGCTGCTCTTTCCGCAGTTCGCCGGCGAGTCCGGGTGCGACGCCCACGCCGTCACCGCCGAGGCGAAGCGGCTGCGGGACCTGCTCGGGCGCGTGCTGTCCTCGCTGGTCATCGCCGGCGGACGCGACCCCGAGGGGACCGCCGCGAGGTTCTTCGCGCACTTGCCGGCGATCCGCGCCGCGCTGGTGGACGACGCGCAGGCGAC
>Ga0307415_100000194_pt1 | contig 27099 bp, 25 predicted proteins | sample DK1Cmetagenome_FD_204524 | JGI IMG/M metagenome (GOLD analysis project Ga0307415, IMG submission 204524) | Maize rhizosphere microbial communities from greenhouse at UC Davis, California, United States - DK15-C-2 | ecosystem: Host-associated > Plants > Roots > Rhizosphere > Soil | place: USA... | reverse complement strand
CCTGTCCGAGCCAATCAGGGCAGTTGACCCACCTCATCCACGACGGCCACGCGAAGCACCGCGCGTCCGCGGATCACTGTCCCCGGGCTCAGTCCCTCCCAGGGGGTACCCGCCGCGTCTCCCGACCCGACCACGACGGCCTTGTGGCCGAGGAACGAGTAGTCGACCGGATCGAAGAGCAGCTCCAGCTGGACACCGCGCCCGCCGATCGCGACCGCGATGCCCGGCCGCCCGGACACGTCCGTGGCCGGGTCGACCACGACAACACCCGCGATGGTGCTGGCGACCTCGAAGGCGGCCGCGTGCACGGCCGGCGAGTACGTGGTACGGACCAGTTCCGACATCCGGTCCCACGCGATCTCGTCGGCCGTGGCGTCCGCCGGGTACACGTCCTCGTACGCTCCCGACGCCGTACGGACCCGTTCCCGCTCCGGTCGGTACAGGTAGGCGCGCATGGCGGCGGCATCCGTCGGCAGGTCCGTCCGCAGGGCCGGCTCCGGCGTACAGGCCACCGTGTTGGCCGGGTCGTCGTCGATCGGCACGCGGCCGTCGCGGCAGCCAGGAATCGTGGCTTGCGGCATGTTGGGGCGGCCACTGCGGTCCAGACCGTCCCGGGTCCCGTCGACCGACAGCCACCGTTGGCCGGTCACCGGCGCGTGGCCGTTGACGACCCAGACATCCTCGACGAACACGAACTGGTCGCCCCGGGCGGCCAGCTCCGGCGAGGCGGCCGCGTGACGGGCGGCCAGCAGGAGGACGCCGGGCCCGTCGAGCTTGTCGGTCGGCGGCGCCTCGGTGGACGGCGGGGCGTTACCGGGATTCTGTACGGCGGTCGAGCCGCCCGGCGCGGTGAGGCCGAGCACCACGGCCGTCGCCGCCGCGACCACGGCGGTCAGGCCTCCGGCCAGGCCGAGTCGCCACCCGACCCACGCCCGCGGGCGCCGGGCCCGGTCGGCGAGGACGCCGGTCATCACCCGTCGGCGCAGGTCGGCCGGCGGCCGCGCCTCCGGTGGGGCCAGGCCCTCACCCAGTCGCTGCAGGTGCATCAGATCTGAACCGGTCATCGCTCCTCCTCAATGTCGGCGGTGGGATCGGCTCCCCCCAACGCGTGTCGCACCTTGCGCCGGGCCCGGTTGAGCCGCGACGCCACCGTGCCGGACGGGATGGCCAGAGCCGCGGCCACCTCGTCGTAGCTGAGACCGCCCCAGGCGACCAGCAACAGCGCGTCCCGGTCGCCGGCCGCGAGGGCCGCCAGCGCCGCCAATAGCGGACCGCGGGCGCGGTCGGCGGCGACCCGCGCGGCCACCCGGTCGGCCGGGCCGTCATCCGCGGCCGCCGGTGGCGCGGCCCGGGCCAGCGCCCGCAGGTGGGCCCGCTCGCCGCGGCGGTGGTTGGCCAGGACGCGGGTCAGGATGCCGAACAGCCATGGCCGGGCGTCCGGCCGGCCGAGGTCGTACGAGGTCCGCCGCCGGAACGCGGCCAGGAACGTCTCGGCGACCACGTCCTCGGCCGCCGGCGCACCGACCCGCTGGTAGGCGTACCGGTAGAGGTGGCCGGCGTACCTGTCGTAGAGCGCACCAAACCGTTCGGAGTCCTCCCATGACGCCCGGATCACCGTGGCGTCGGACTCGACCGGCGTCACGATGACCATGTCAAACCCGGATACAGCACCGCCGAACCTCCCATCGTTGCCGCTGTCATCAGGTATCCGCACGAGTCCCGATCCGTCTTCACGGACCGGCCTTGGCGTTTCAACGTGGACGGTCGTACCGGAGCATCCTCCTCCCGGCGGACGGGCAAGGATCGCGCGCCGACTATGATTCGGTGCATGGATCAAGACGGGCCGGCGACCGGGTTCGGCGCCTACCTCCGGGACATGATCCACGCAGCGGGCTATCCCACCCCGACGCACTTCGCGCGAGCCGTCGACACGGATCCATCCGTCGTCTTTCGATGGATCAATGAGGAGCAACGGCCGACGATCCGGTCCATCGAGAAGATCGCGCCGGTGCTCGGCAAGACCATCAACGAGATCGTCATGGCGGCCTACCCCGACCGCTTGGGCACCAAGCCCCGCGACCCCTCCGAGTCGCTGCACCCCCTGGCCTACGAGCTGGGTCGCATGCTGGCCAAGGACTCGCCCATACCCCAGACCGACCGGGATGCTCTGGAATCCGTCCTCGAGCACATGATCGAGCCGTACCGCAAAATGATGCGCCGCCGCCGCACGGCGTAGCCGCGTTCTCACCCGTGGATTGAACTCGTCGCAGTCCTGACCGTAGGCTGATTGCATGGTGGGCAATTCGCCGACGCCTGCGGAGGCGGATCAACGTAGCCGTTCCCGGCCGGCCCAGGGAGAATCCACGCGCGGTTTGCAGATCCATGTCAGCAAGTTGTTGCTGGTCTGCGCCGTCGCGGCAATTGCGGCCACGGCCGCCGTGGTCGTCGCGGCCTACATGGACGCGGCGCGCCCGCCGCCGCCACCGCGCCCCGACGGCTCGCTGCCGCCCCCTCCCCCGCTTTCCGAGGCCCTGATCATCAGCGTCGGGCTGCTGGTGCTGACCTGGCTCGCCGTCCTCGTCGTGCTGTCGCGGGACCAGATCCTGCACCGGATCGCCGCCCTGCAGGCCCGCGAGGGCGTCGACGCCCTGGAGGAGCGCATCACCACGATGATGAAGGAGTACGGGGAGCAGCGGGAGACCGAGGGGTACGTCAACGGCCTGCGTACCGCCATGGCCCCCGACGCGGAGGTCCGCCAGTTACGCGGAGTACCACCGCCGGCCCGCCTGACTCCATAAGCTCTTCTCGCCGCCTGGTCGGCAAATGTGTCTTTCCGTCGATGTGAAGCGTCCGGACGTCCGCTTGTTGGATTCGGAATAGTTACTAATGTCATTGGCGTGTTAACCAACCAATTCGTCAGCGCGGTGCGACGGATCCTGCGTGGCATGCGGTCCGGCGATGGCGTGGACATCGCCGGCTGGGGACCCTTCCCTCAGGCGACCCGTTCGTCGACCCGTGTGGCGCCGCCCGGCCGCCGCTGATACGACGGACGTGTGATCGAACCGGAGCCCACGACCCCGCGGGGACCCGCCACGCCGCCGCATGGCCCCACCGACCCGGGCAGGCCCCGCCCGGTGCCGGAGACCATGCGGGCGTGGCGGGCCCCCGTTCCGCGGCTGAGCACCGTAGAAGTGCCGGCGCCCGCCGCGGACGAACTGCTTGTGCGGGTACGCGCCTGCGGGGTGTGCCGCACCGACCTGCACGTGGTCGCGGGCGACCTGCCGGTGCACCGTCCCGGCGTGGTACCGGGCCACGAGGTCGTCGGCGAGGTGGTGACCGCCGGCCCGGACGCGTCCGGCTTCGCGATCGGGGAGCGCGTCGGCGTGGCCTGGCTGCGCCGCACGTGCGGCACCTGCGCCTACTGCGTACGCGGGGCGGAGAACCTCTGTCCCCGGTCGGTGTACACCGGCTGGGACGCCGACGGGGGTTACGCGGAGTACCTCACCGTGCCCGCGCCCTACGCCTACCGGCTGCCGGTCGGCTACTCCGATGAGCGGGCCGCGCCGCTGCTGTGCGCCGGGATCATCGGCTACCGGGCGCTGCGCCGGGCCGACCTGCCAGCCGGCGGCCGCCTCGGCATCTACGGCTTCGGCGCGTCGGCGCACCTCACCGCCCAACTGGCCGTCGCCCAGGGCGCCCGGGTACACGTCATGACCCGCTCCGGCGAGGCCCGCCGCCTCGCCCTCGACCTCGGCGCCGCCTCGGCCGGCGCCGCCTCGGCCGGTGGCGCCGGCGCGCACCCGCCCGAGCCGCTCGACGCCGCCATCCTGTTCGCTCCGGTCGGCGATCTGGTGCCGGTCGCCCTGTCCGCGCTCGATCGCGGCGGCACCCTGTCGATCGCGGGAATCCATCTCACGGACATTCCGCCGCTGCGCTATCGCGACCACCTGTTCGAAGAACGCACCGTGCGGTCGGTCACGGCCAACACGCGCGAGGACGGCCGGGAGTTCCTCGCTCTGGCCGCGCGGCACCGGCTGGAGGTGGCCGTCACGCGGTACCCGTTCGCCGAGGCCGACCGGGCGCTGCGCGACCTGGCCGCCGATCGGGTCAACGGCGTGGCCGTCCTCGTGCTCTGACGGCGTGTACTCCGATCCGGTCGGGGTAGGGGACCTGCATGCGCCGAGACGACTTTCCGACGCCCGTGTCGGATCCGGCGGCGGCCGGCCTGCCGGAGTACGCCGACGACGACTCCACCGCCGACGAGCGCGTGCCCTCGGTCCGGGAGGCGGACGGGCCGGATCCGGCTCCGCTACCGCCGGACCGTGAGGACGGACCGCTGGCTCTCGACGAGTACGGCACCACGGCCGAGGAGCAGCGCCGGGGCGAGCCGCTGGAGGACCGGATCGCCCGCGAGGAGCCCGACATCGGTGCGTCGCCGCCAACGGGCGGATCCGGGCCATCCGATCCGGTGGCTGACGCCGACGTGCCACACGAGTGGGACACGCCCGATCCGCGGGCGGTCATGGACGACGAACCGATCGACGCGCTCCCGGGATCCCCCGTGTCCGTGTATGAGCGCGTCGCGCCGGACGGGGTCAGCGACGGCCAGGTCGGCCGGCTGGTCCAACCCGACCAGGGCGCGCACGAGGACACCGAGGCCGACGAGGTCGCGGCCGACGCCGGTGCGGCCGGCGGCGGGGCCAGCGCCGAGGAGGCCGCCATGCACGAGGTCGCGGACGACGACCTCTAGCGATCGCGCGGGTGATGTGACGCCGCCCTGACGCAACCATGACGCGGGCCGCTCACCATGGCCCCCATGCACGCCACGGTGCACGAACCCACACCACGAGTCCCGCCGGCGCCCGCGCCCCGCGGTGAACTGGTCGATCGGGTGCGCCGCGGCATCCTCGGCGACGGCGCCGTCCTCGACGGGCCCTACGGACCACGGCCCCTCGTCTACGCCGACGTCACCGCGTCCGGTCGGTCGTTGGACTTCATCGAGGACCTGGTCCGGGACCGCGTGCTGCCGTACTACGCGAACACCCACAGCGAGAGCTCGCGTACCGGTCGGGCCATGGGCCAGCTCCGCGAGCAGGCGCGCCGGATCATCCACGAGGAGGTGGCCGCGACGGACGACCACCTCGTGATCTTCTGCGGCTCGGGCAGCACCGCGGCGATCGCCAAGCTCCTGGCCATGCTCGGCCTGGATGGCGCGATCGACCGCCCGGTGGTGTTCGTCGGCCCGTACGAGCACCACTCCAACGACCTGCCGTGGCGGGAGTCCGGCGCCGAGGTGGTGGCGATCGAAGCCGACGCCCGCGGGCGCATCGACGTGGCCGACCTGGAGCGCCACCTGGTCCGGTACGCCGGACGGCGCTCGCTCATCGGCAGCTTCTCCGCGGCGTCCAATGTCACCGGTCAGATCTCCGACACCGACCGGATCTCCTCCCGGCTGCACGCGCACGGGGCGTTGGCGTTCTGGGACTACGCCGCCGCCGGCCCGTACCTGCCCGTCCGCGTGGCGGCCAGCCGGCCAGGCGCGGGTGACCACAAGGACGCGGTGTTCCTCTCGCCGCACAAGTTCGTCGGCGGTCCGCAGACGCCGGGGGTGCTGGTCGTGGACCGCCGGCTCGTACCCCGGGCCCGACCGACGGTGCCCGGTGGCGGCACGGTCGCGTTCGTCAGCCCGACCCGCCGCGACTACGCGGCCGACCCGGTGACGCGGGAGGAGGGCGGCACGCCGGCGATCGTGGAGTCGATCCGCGCCGGCCTGGCCTTCGCGCTCAAGCGGAGCGTCGGGACCGACGCCATCCACGGCGCGCACGAGCGCATGCGGCGGACCGTCATCGAGCGCTGGCGGCGACACCCCCGCATCGAGCTGCTGGGCGATCCGGATCTGCCCCGCCTGCCCATCTTCTCGTTCCGGATCTGGCACGGGACGCGGCTGCTGCATCACGCGTACGTCGTCGCGCTCCTCAACGACCTCTTCGGCATCCAGGCCCGCGGCGGATGCTCCTGCGCCGGACCGTACGGTCACCGTCTGCTGTGGATCGGCGAGCGCGAGTCCGACGCGCTCGCGGCCGAGGTGGGTCGCGGCCGCCTCGGTGTCAAGCCGGGGTGGACCCGGGTGAGCCTTCCGTACTACGTGGCCTACGCGGTCGTGGACTACATCGTCGAGGCGGTCGAGTTCGTGGCCCGCGAGGGCCACCGCCTGCTCACCGACTACCTGTTCCTCCCCGACACGGGACTCTGGCGCCATCGGGCCGCGTCGTCCGGCACACCGCTGGACCTCGCGGACGTCGCCGGGTACGCCCTGGGCCTTCCTCGACCGAGGACCGCGGCCGACGGTGAGGCGTTGGCCACCTACCTCGAGTGGGCCACGGCCCTCGTCGCCGGCCGGCCCGACCGGGTACCGGAGGGTCCGACCGGCCTGCCGGCCACGTTCGAGGCCCTGCGCCGCTTCCACCTGCCGCCCGAGTGCCTCTCACCATGACGGGCCTGCTCGACCTCGACACGCCGGCCCAGTACCCGGACCGACCCGTCGGCCGCCGGTGGTTCCTCGGCTCGCTGCTCGGCGCGGCCGGCGCGGTCGCCGTGGCCCGCGGGCTTCCCACCCGGTACTCCGCCCTCGCGCCCGCCGTGCCGCCGGGCGGGTGGGGCAGCTTCGCCGGGGCGATGGCGGGCTCTCCGCTGTACCTGCTCGTCGCCGTCGATGTCGCCGGGTCGGCCCTGGCCCACGCCAGCGACGGCGCCCGGGTCGCGGTGTGGCTGCGCGGCCGCGCCCACGACGGTGGCCTGGACCTCACGGGTACGGGACACCGCCTCGTCGCCCGGATTCACGGCGACCGGGTCGAGGGACGGCTGACCGTCGACGGCTCGGACCACTCGTTCGCGCTCGGCCCGACACCCGCCGACGGCGGCCTGTTCGTCGCCCGGACCGTCACCGCCGACGCCAGGTACGCGGCCGGCTGGGTCGTCCTCGGCCCCGGCCGCCAGCGAGGCGTGCTCACGGTCACCCCCGCCACCCGGTCCGGCGCCACCCGGTCCGGCGCCACCCGGTCCGCCGACCGGTCCGGCTCCGGTCCGGCCCCGGCGCTGGTGCCGTCCGGCGTGACCACTCCCGGCGGCGTCCGCCTCGATCCGGTACGGGTGGACCGGTTCACCCGCAAGTGGGGCCGCCTGTCCTCCGATCATCCCGCCGTCCCCCGATCCCCCTGAGCCCCGCGGGGTGCCGGTCAGGAGGGCTTGAGGCGTTCGATCACGCCGCGCAGATCGTGACGGCCGACGGCGGCCGCCATGAGTTCGCCGAACGCGTCGGGCGTGCAGGCGAACGCGGGCACGCCCAGGCCGGCCAGGGCGGCCGCGTTCTCGTGGTCGTACGAGGGAGCGCCCTCATCGGAGAGGGCCAGCAGCACGATGACCTGCACGCCGGCGCCGAGCATCGCCGCGATCCGGCGGAGCATCTCGTCGCGGACACCGCCCTCGTACAGGTCGCTGATCAGGATGAAGATGGTGTCGCGGGGCCGGGTGATCAGGCCCTCGGCGTAGGCGATGGCCCGGTTGATGTCGGTGCCGCCGCCCAGTTGGGTGCCGAAGAGCACCTCGACCGGGTCGTGCAGCGACTCGGTCAGGTCCACCACGGCGGTGTCGAACACCACCAGGGACGTCCGCAGCGTGCGGATGGACGCCAGCACCGCGGCGAACACTCCACTGTAGACGACAGACTCGGCCATCGAGCCGGACTGGTCCACACACAGGACGACGTCGCGTTGCACGGCCGTGGTGCGCCGCCCGTAGCCCACGAGACGCTCCGGCACGACCGTACCGAGTTCGGGCCGGTAGTGGCGCAGGTTGGCCCGGATCGTGCGGTCCCAGTCGATGTCGCGGTGCCGCGGCCGGCTCACCCGGGCCGCCCGGTTCAACGCCCCGGTCACGGCGGCCCGGGTCTTCTGCGCGACCCGCCGCTCCAGGTCGGCCACCACCTTCGCCACGACCATGCGGGCCGATTCCTTGGCCGACTCGGGCAGGACCCGGTTGAGGGAGAGCAGGGTACCGACCAGGTGGATGTCCGGCTCCACCGCCTCGAGCATCTCCGGCTCGAGGAGCAGCTGGGCCAGGTCCAGCCGCTCGATCGCGTCGGCCTGCATCACCTGGACCACTGTGGACGGAAAGTAGGTGCGGATGTCGCCCAGCCAGCGGGCCACGCTCGGAGCCGACGCGCCCAGCCCGCCGCGGCGCTGGCGCCCCCGCTCGGCGCCACCCGTCGACGGATCGCCGGCCTCGTAGAGCGCGGCCAGGGCGGCGTCGATCCGCCCGTCGGGCCCGCCGAGCGTCTCATCCGTACCGTCGGCGTCTCCCCCGCCCAGGGACAGGCGCCACCGCCGCGTCCGTTCAGTCATCGCCGACGCCCACCCCCAGATCGTCCCGGCCGAGCAGCCGGCGCAGCGTCGGCAACACCCGCCGCGCGCGGTCGTGGTCCAGTTCCTCGGTCACCGCGACCCGGGCGGCGCCGGTCGTGTCGAGTGTGCGGATCCGTTCGCCGATCGCCCGCCGCTCGGGCGCCTCGAACGTGGAGAAGGTACGGCGCAGCAACGGCAGCACCTCGGTGAAGGTGTCGGCCGGGATGGCCGTCAGCCAGGAGTCGACCAGGGCGAGCAGCCGATCGTCGTGCACGAGCAGGAGCCCACCACCGGCCAGGAAACCCTCGATCCAGGCGGCGGCCCGGGCCGGGGCCTCGCCGACCGACAGGACCAGGCCAAGCCGCCGCCCCGCCTCCTCGGTGGGCAGCCGCCCGGCGTCGAGCAGCAGGCGCGTGATCCGGCCGGCCAGCAGGCCGGGCAGATCGTCGCGCCCGGCCGCACGCTCCAGCGCGCCCAACCACTCGCCGGTCAGCGACGCGTCGTCGATGAGGCCCAGAGCGGTGTGTACGGCGTCGACGTGCCGGCGCATCTGTTCGGCGGCCGCGTCGTCCAGCCGGGCCGACGCGCCGGGCAGGCCCACGCACACGCGGACGACGAGACCGTGGGTGACCGCGGCCAGCGCGGTCACGTCCGTGCCGCGCACGTCGCCGTAGCGCAGCGTCCGGGCCAGCGACGGCAGCGCGGCCATGAGATGGGTCACGTCCGCGTCCAGCGCCGCGCGCTCGTCCAGCGCGCGTAGCACGACCGGGTACACCTCGCGCAGGTCGGCCAGCAGGCAGCGCTCGACGAGCGTCGTGATCCGTTCCAGTGAGTCGGCCTGCTCGGCCAGCTCCGTCGTGCGCGCGGCCGCGGCCTCGACCACCGTCGTGCCGTACCCGCTGGCCTCCACGAGGTCGACGGCGAACTCGGGCCGCCAGCACAACCGCCACGACTCCCAGAACGTGCCCAGACCCCGGCGTCCGCCGCCGGGAACTCCCCACTCGACGCCGAGCAGGCGCAACCGGTGCAGAAGGCGGCTGCGCTCGGCGTCGATGTCGCGGCGCAGGTCCAGGTCGAGATCACTGTCCAATGCCGACGGTCGCAGGCGCAGCCGCCGCTGCAGCGCGGTCAGGTCCGCGACCAGCGGCATCGACGGAACCTCGTCCGGCACCGCGCCGAGCCGCTCGCCGACCACGAGTCGGCGGTCGACCAGCGCGAGCCGCAGGTCGTCCCCGTCGCAGAGCACGGCCCGGGTGGCCTCGCTGACCTCGCTCAGCCCGGCCAGCGGCCGGCCGCGCATCCAGGCCAGCGTCTCGGCCAGGCGCACCGCCTCGATCACGTGGGCGCTGGAGACCGGCTGGCCCTCGGCCCGCAGCACGCCGGCCACCCCGACCAGCCACCGCGTGACGGGCCGATCCGGGGCGGTGAAGAGGTGGTGGTACCAGCCGGGCGAGCTGACCCCGGCGCCGTAGCCCTGCCAGGAGGCGAGCCGGCCGTGGGTCCACGGCACCCAGGTGAACGCCACCTTCGTCTTCGACAGTCCCTTGAGGACAGCCGTGTCGGCCTTGACCGTCGGTAGCGGCGCGGTCAGGGCCGGCACGTGCCAGGCGCCGCAGACCACGGCCACCCGCCCGTACCGCTTCGTGGCCGCGCGGAGCACCGTGCGCATGTGCGCCTCGCGCCGCTCCTCCTCGACCCGCTCGGCCTCGTCAACGCCCGGGCCGAGTTCAGGGGCGGCGTCCCGGACCGCCGTCATCGCCTCGGCCACGGCCTGGAACGGCGCCAGCGCCAGGTCGAGGGCGTCGGCCCCGGCCGCCGGGAGGCGGTGCTCGACCATGTCCTCCCACCAGCGCTCCGGGTCGTCGTAGCCGCCGGCCCGGGCCAGCATGCCGATCGGGTCGGCCCGCTCGGCACCGGAATGCCGGCCGGACCGGGCCGACGCCAACGAGACCGCCCCCGGCAGGTCACAGAACCGGACCGGGACTCCGGCGTCGAGCGCCCAGCGGATCGCCTGCCACTCCGGCGAGAACTCGGCGAACGGCCAGTAGGCGGCGCGCCGGCCGGTGCCACCGTCCATCGTGTACGCCAGCAGCGCGACCGGGGGGCGCATCGTCTCGGAGGCGGCGTACGGCAGCAGCGCGTCGGCCTCGGGCGGGCCCTCGATGAGCACCACCTCCGGCCGGTACGCCTCCAGCGCCCGCCGCACGGCCCGCGCCGACCCGGGACCGTGGTGCCGCACGCCCAGCAGGACCGGGCCGTCGAGGGGGGTGGGCCCGAAGGGCTGGGGGGCGGGAAGATCAATGTCGGGCATCGCGCGCCGCTCGGTAGAAGTCGCGCCAGCCGTCGCGCTCCCGCACGACCGTCTCCAGGTACTCGCGCCACACCACCGAGTCCGAGGCCGGATCCTTCACGACCGCGCCGACGATCCCGGCCGCCACGTCGGCCGCCCGCAGCACCCCGTCACCGAAGTGGGCGGCCAGCGCCAGGCCGTTGGTGAGCACCGAGATGGCCTCGGCGACCGACAGCGTGCCGGACGGGGACTTGAGCTTGGTGCGGCCGTCCTGCGTGATGCCGCCCCGCAGTTCGCGGAACACGGTCACCACCCGGCGTATCTCCTCGGCCGCGGCCGGCACCTCGGGCAGCTCCAGCGAACGGCCGAGCTGGTCGACCCGGCGCGTGACGATGCCGACCTCCTCCTCCAGGTCGGCCGGCACCGGCAGTACCACGGTGTTGAACCGCCGCCGCAGGGCGGAGGAGAGCTCGTTGACGCCCCGATCGCGGTCGTTCGCGGTCGCGATGAGGTTGAATCCCTTGCGGGCCTGCACCTCGTCGCCCAGCTCGGCGATCGGCAGCGTCTTCTCGGACAGGATGGTGATGAGCGCGTCCTGGACGTCGGCCGGCATCCGGGTCAGCTCCTCGACCCGGGCGATGCGCCCATCGGCCATGGCCCGGAGGACCGGGCTCGGCACCAGGGCGTTGCGGGTGGGACCCTCGGCCAGCAGCCGCGCGTAGTTCCACCCGTACCGGATGGCCTCCTCCGGAGTGCCGGCCGTGCCCTGCACCAGCAGGGTGGAGTCGCCGCTGATCGCCGCGGCCAGGTGTTCGGACACCCACGTCTTGGCCGTGCCCGGCACGCCGAGCAGCAGCAGGGCCCGATCCGTGGCCAGCGTGGCCACGGCCACCTCGATCAGCCGGCGCTGGCCCACGTACTTCGGCGTGATGGCCTCGCCGTCGCCGAGCAGGTACGTGACGACCGCCGACGGCGACAACCGCCAGCCGGGCGGGCGCGGCCGGTCATCGATCTTCTCCATCGCGGCCAGCTCCGCGGCGTACTCGACCTCCGCGTGCGGACGCTGAACCGTGTCATCACTCATTGCCAGAGCTCCCGAATCATGTCGCGGCGCAGCCGCAGGATACTGGCCATCCAGTCCAGCGACTGGCCGGGTGCGACCTCGTGGCCGGCCTCATCGGCGTACCCGGGGGACAGCCGCACCGCACCCAGCCGACAGATGCCGTGCACCGGGGTCCGCACCGGCGCCCGCTCGGCCGCGTGGAGCCAGCGCAGCAGGACGGTCGACAGGTCGTCCGGCCACGGCGCGGCCAGGTGACCGAGCATGGTCTCGAGCCGGCGGGCCGGGGCCGGACCCGACTCGGTCCCGCACACCGCGACGACCCGCCGGGCGAGCTCGGCCGGGGCGAGGGCGCCGTAGAGCGCCTCCACCAGCTGCCGGTCGTGGGCCTCCGTGCGGTCGGCCAGGAGGTCGATCAGGACGGCGGCCCAGTCGTGGCTGCGACGGGTCGTGGCCGCCCGGGCCAGCCCTCTGTACACGGTGGATGTCCAGTCATCCACAGTGGACATAGTCGGCAGCAGGTGCGGCGTCAGGCCGGGCAGGGCGTCCAGCGGGGCCCGGGCCAGCACCTGGTGCAGCCACCACGCGCGGGCGCCCCAGCCCGCCGGGGGACGGACCGCGATGCCGTCGCGGCGCATGCCCGCGTCGCATTCGGCCGGCGGCGCCACCCGTACGCTCCCGTCCGGCTCTCGTCGCAGGTACGCGGCGACCCGGTCGGCCATCCGCCCGTTGTACGCCGAGCCGGGCAGCGCGGCGAGCACGGACGCGGCGGCGGCCCGGACGTCCTGCCGCCGGTCGTCCAGGGCGGCCTCGAGGAACTCCTCGTCGGCCGGCCCCAGCCCCTCGGACAACGCGGGCAGCAGCGCCTGCCGCTCCTCCGGGCCGAGCGTCGGCCATTCCTGTACCAGCAGCGCCCGCCCGCCATCCGGGTCAGCGCGGCGGCGGGCGGCCACGTACTCGGCCCGCTGCCGCGGCGTGCCCTCGTCCCAGTCGGTCTGGTCGCCGGCGGACAGGTCCGTCCACTCCGGATTCTGGGCGGCCAGCCAGGCGACCCGGGCCCCGCCGACCGCGGCGATCAGCGGCCGGAGACCCTCGAACCGGCGGGCGGCCTCGAGCAGGTCGGGCAGCGACTCGGGGGGCACCCGCCGCCCGCGTTCGAGCGCGACGGTGAGCCATTCCGTGATCAGCGCCAGGCGAAGGCCGCCGTCGGCCACCGAGTCGAGCTGATCGGCCAGGCGGGCCGCGGCGGCCGGGCCGGCCACCGTAACCTGCTCGTCCGGCGCCGGCCGCGCCGGGGGCAGATCCCGTACGGGTGGCGCGCCGGCCCGCCGGTAGATGCCCCACGCGGCCGCCCGGTCCAGCACGCCGTCCGGGTCGGTACCCGGCAGCGGGCGGCGTTCGGTGCCGACGAGGGCCGCCGCCACCAGGTCGGCCCAGGCGGTCACAGGACCACCAGCCGGTCGTCGACCCAGGCGGTCAGCGGGCGCAGCCCGGCCGGTGCCCACTCGCCGGCGACCGTCACCGGACGCCCGCCCGCGGCGGCCACCAACCGCCACGGCGGACCTCCACCCGGTTCGACCGGGAGCGCGTCGCCGGCCTCGTCGCGCAGGTACCAGCGGCCACCCCCGGCGACGCCCGCGGAGCCGTCCGACGAGACACCGCCGCTGGGCACGGGGGTCACGCCGGCCAGCACCACCGGCCACCGGTCCAGCCACGGCTCGCGGGCGAGCGCGTCGGCGTACGAGTCGAGCGCCGCACAGATCGTGACCGCGTCCGGCGGCGCCGGATACCGGGTCGGCGGGGAGTGGCGGACCGCGACGATCGCCCGCAGCGGCATCGCGCCCGGATAGAAGCACAGATCGGCGTCGACCGCCGTGCCCAGCACCAGGTCGGCCGGTACCGACTGACCCGGCGCCACGAACGTCAGCACCAGGGCCGGCCGACCCGTGGCCGTGCCGCGAAGCCAGCATCGCCGTACCGTCAGACGCTCGTCGACCGACTCGGACGCGGCCACGACCGCCCATACATCGCGGACCCGCGGCCCGGCCAGCACATCGTCCGTGGCGACCGGGAAGCCGACCCGCGACCGCACGCTGGCGGCCAGGTCGTCGGGTAGCGTCCCGATGCGCCGGTACCCGGAGACGAGCAGACGGATCAGGGCCAGTTCGGTGAGCAGCCGGTCGGGCGAGCTGGCCGCCGAGGCGAGCCGGCGGACGGACGAGGCGAGTCCCGGCGCCTGGGCGTCGACGAGCCTGGCGGCCATCGTGTCCCAGTGGGCGTAGCCGGCCCGGGTCGCTCCGGCCAGGCCCTGACGCACCTGGTCGCCGAGCCACCGGTCCAGCTCCTCGACTCCGGCGTCGACCCGCTCCGCGCGCCGCTGGCTGCTCCGGCTCGGCGCCCGATCTGTCCCGCCGACGGGACGGGGCGTCCGGGCGGCGGCCCGCTGCCGCCGGTCCTCGCGGCCGCGCAGCCACTGTGTCACCCACTCCGGCGGCTCGCCGGCCGCCACCGACCCGCCCGACCACAGCAGCATGAGCGCCAGCGCGTGCTTGCACGGGAACTTCCGGCTCGGGCAGGAGCAGTGGTATGCCGGCTCGGTCAGGTCGACGGCCGTCTGGTACGGCTTGGAGCCGCTGCCCTGGCACAGTCCCCACAGCGCGAGGGGCCCGCCCGCGCCGGTCTCCGGCGACCACCGGCCGGTCTCGCGCCAGCGGGCGGCGCTGCCCAGGCTGCGGCCGGCCCGCTGCGAGGAGGCGTCCGGAGCGAGCGCGAGCACCTGCTCCGCGTCCCACCGCTGCGTCTGTTCCGGCACCGTCCGCGACTCTAACGCGGTGCGCCCTGATCGCCACATCCCGGCACACCATGATCCGCTCGATCATGAAGTTAGCGTCAGGGATCGCCGCCGATCATGACGTTAACTTCATGATCGGCGCGGTTGGGGAGGTCATGATCAGCGGTGAACGGGCAGCCGCCAGGCCCGCAGCTCGTTCCGGCCGTAGCAGATCAGCACGTCACGGCGGGCCGAACACCGGATCTGAACGCCGGGCACGGCACCGATCGCCCGTGCGGTCCCGTCCGGCCCGAGCACGGTGAACCCCGTGCCGGCGGTCCCCCTCGTCGCGATCAGGCCGTGTCCGTCGGACTCGGTCCACGGCACCGCCACCGACCCGGGATACGTGGCGATCGGCCCGGTGCGGGGGTCGACCAGTGACACGTCCCAGCAGCCCAGACAGTCCTCACCGGTCTGGAAGATCCGGGAGGTGGTCACCAACAGGCCGTCGAGACGGCCGACGACGCGGTGCGGCATCGTCAACCCCACCGTTCCCCGCCCCGGGTCGATGAACGTGGTGCCGACGGCGCCGACCTCGAAGCACAGCATCTCCCCGCAGGCCGTGAGGTTGAACCGGTCGTCGACGGGCGCCAGCTCGGACACGGGCAGGCGCAGCGACCAGGCGGCGTCCGGCGCCGGCAGGCGGTAGGCCGTGATCAGGACATCACGGTCCACCGGCACGACCGTGGCGACGGTGTCGCGGACGAGGATCACCGACGACATCCCGAACGGGGACGGGTCGCCGAGCGGGACCGGACCCATCCGACCGCGGACGCGGCCCGAGTCCGGATCGCGAACCTCGAGGCTCCCGTCGTTGGCGACGCTGGCCACCCCTACGATGCGGCCGGACTCGTCCACCTCCACGCCGAGCGTGTGGATCACGGTCGACCACGCCCGCGTACGGTCGCCGAGATCCCAGGCCGAGAGGCGGGTGCAGCTCCAGGGCGACACCGGACAGTCCGGATCGACGACCTCGTCCTGGAGCAGCAGGTGCCGCCCGGACCGGGTGGCACCGACGGGCCAACCGGGCAGCGTGTCCACAACGGACCCGGAACCGTCCACCACCAGGGTGGCGGCCTGGCTGGTTGGCCCGATCGCCGCGAACTCGCCCGCGTCCAGAACGGCCGGGAACTGGTCGGCCCGCATGGTCCAGATCGTGTGCCCGGTCTCGAGGTCCAGGGCGGTCACCGGGCCTCGCAACGTCGGGGCATAGACGGCGCGCGCCCCGACGACGAACTCGGGCGACCACAGGTTGTGCGCCTCCCACAGCGGCGACAGGCCGACCTCCGATGGCCGTGATCCCGCCAGGCCCGGCAGGCACAGCAGCGCGACGGCGCCGGCCACCACCGCCCGCCACCGCCACGGCGGATACGACCGGCCGGCCTGATCCGCGCCGATGTCGCCCAGATCAATCAACCCCGGGGCGGCCATGGCTGACATTGTGCCGCCCGGCCGGTCACGGCATTGCCCCGTGCAAGCTCAGGTCCGGGGGTGCGAGGCCGATGGGGGGATCATGTCGACACCCAGGCTATCGGGGCTCCTTCCGTCGATCGCGCTGTCGGACGCGGCGTTCGCCAGCCGGCATCGCGCGCTGTCGGGCCTGCTGTGGGCACATCTGCCGCTGGTGATCGGTGTGGCGATGGTGACGGGTGAGGCGACCGGTGAGCACGCCAAAATGCTGTGGGCCGTCATCGGCGCGATGCTCGTCTGCGCCGTCATCGCCGGTGTCGCGTGGGACCGGCGGGCCCGGGCCGTCTCCGTGGCGGTCGGGTTGCTGCTGGCGGCCGACGGGTTGGTCCACGGCGGTGGCGGCCTGACCGACCTGCACTTCCACTTCTTCGTCGTACTGGCGCTGATCGGCCTGTACCAGGACTGGGTGCCGTTCGCGCTGGCCGTCGTCCTGGTCGCCACCCACCATCTCGGGGTCGGAATGGCCGCGCCGGAGACGGTCTTCTCCGACCCGGCCGCCCGGGCCAACCCGTTGGCCTGGGCCCTGTTGCACGCGGTGTTCGTGTTGGCGATGTGCGGGGCGCAGGTCGCGTACTGGCGCTTCTCCGCCCGGGCGCAGGAGGAGGCCACCCGGCAGCGCGAGGAGGCGACCGCCGAGGGCGAACGCGCGCTGCGAATGACCATCGACGAGGCGCGCGGCCGGGAGGCCGCGGCGGCCGAGCGGGCCGCCGCCGAGGTCGCCCGCAACGCGGACCTGGCCCGGAGGCTGGAGAGCGTGTTGGCCGAGGTCGCCCGCACCGGCGACCGCCTGGGCAGCGACGCCGGCGAGGCCCTCACGGCGTTCGAGCGGGCGATCGATGAGGCCGGCACGACGGTCTCCGAGGCCGCCGCGCGGCTCGACGAGACCGTACGGACCGCGACCGGCGCGGTGGCGGCGATCACGCGGCTCGGCGCCGCGGTGGCGGACATCTCGACCATCGCCGGTCTGATCCAGTCCGTGGCCAACCAGACCAACCTGCTCGCACTCAACGCGACCATCGAGGCGGCCCGGGCCGGTGAGGTGGGCAAGGGTTTCGCGGTGGTCGCCGCCGAGGTCAAGGCGCTCGCGGCGCAGACCGCCAGCGCCACCGGCCGCATCGACACGACCGTCGCCGACGTGCGGTCACAGGCGGCGTCGGTCACCGCCGCCGTGCGCGAGGTGGCCGAACAGCTGCAGCGGGTCGCGGGCATCCAGGAGGCGGCGCGGCAGGTGATGGACGAGCAGCGCGGCATGACCGTACGAACCCGCGAGCTCATCCTCACGGCCGCGGGTCACGTGGCCACCTCGGCCGGAAGGGTCACAGGCGCCGGTACATGACGTGCAACCCGACCAGGCCCCGGGTGGCGTGGTCGAACGCCTCGGGTACGGTGGCGAGCACCTCGAACCCGAACGAGCGCCACAGCCGCACCGCCCGCGTGTTCGTCTCCACCACCGCGTTGAACTGCATCGCCCGGTACCCGTCCGCCCGCGCCTGATCGAGCACATGCCGGCCCAGCGCGCGGCCGATGCCACGACCGCTGTGGTCGGGGCTGACGATGAACCCCGCGTTCGCGACGTGGGCGCCGCGACCGGCGTGGTTGGGATGCGTCTGCGCGCTGCCCACGATCGTCCCGGCCTCGTCGACCGCCACGACGGTCCGGCCGGGCGGCCGGCGCATCCATCCGTCGCGGGCCGAGTCGGGCGTGGCGTCGGGGTCCCACGCCAACGTCTCGCCCGCCATGCCGATGCGCCACAGGATCTCCCATATCGCCGGCCAGTCCTCGAGGGTCGCGGCCCGGATCAGCATGCCCACAGCATGCAGCACACCCGGGCCGCGAGCGTGATCGCCTCGTCAGCCCCGACTACCGGCGAGGATCACCCCGTCCGGATAGGCCGGCACGGCCAGGCGCTGACACGATCCGGTGGGCCGGCAGCGGTGGTACTCCGACTGGTCGACCCGCACGACCACCGTCTGGTCGGTGTCCCAGAGCAGGACCGCCGCAAGATCGGACATGTTGCTCGCCACCGGCCGCCACCGGCCGGCCCGCAGGTCCGCGGTCCGGACCCACACCGGCGACTCGGGCGACCCGGACTCCGACACCATCGACATCAGGGCCCACGTCCCGTCCGGGGACAGCTCGCCGAAGAGCACCGCCCGGCCCATCGCCGCCGAACACGTGCCCGTGTCCCGGACGGTCGGCAGATCCACGATCGCCAGCAGATCGGCGCAGCCGCGCCGGCCATCGGTCGCCGAGACCCGTCGCAGCACCCGGCCGTCGTCGGACACACCCCAGATGTTGACCTCGGCGTCGGTCCCCCGAAGCTGCCCGGTTCGCAGATTCCATACATGGGCGCGCGTGGGGCTCGAGTCTCCGGAAGCGTCCCGCAGCACCACCCGGTCGCCCACGATGCCCGCAACCAGGGGACCGGAGCCCTCGATCCGCACCCGCGCGATGGTCCGCAACGAGGGAAGCTCGTGCGCGGTCACGGTCATGGCGTCCTCGACGGAGGCCGCCACGAGCCGTCGGCCGTCGGCCGAGACCATGAAGTTGCCGTAGATCCGGCCCAGGCCGGTCGGCTCGCCCGCCGTGGGCACGAACCAGAGGTAGAAACCCGCTTCGTCTCCCTCCGAGTCCAGATAGGACTGCGCGATCCACCCATCCGGCACCCGGACCAGCTCATGAATCGCGTGCTTCGGGGGCAGGAGCACGGTGAACGGATCTCCCGCCGCGGGAATGACCCGGTTGCTGGCGGGGACGGCCAGGTCGATTCCGAGCGTTGCCACCGGGATGGCGCCCGCGGGCGACAACGGTGGCTCGCCGGTGGTGGGGGTGGAGGTGGCCGGCGACGATGTCGGCGCCCCCGAACCGGGCGGCACCGGGCTGGTCCCGACCGATCGTGTCTGAGCCAGGACGCCCACCCCGACCAGGACGGCCAGCGCTCCCGCCGCCACCGCCGCCCCGACGCCCTGGCGCCGGCGCCGGCGGGCGACCCGTCCGGCCGCGACGACCGCGTCCGCGGACAACCGCTCGCCCGCCAGCACCGTGTCGGCCCGTGCCATCAGGGACCGTTGCAGCACGCGCTCCATCTCGCTCATGCCCGCACCCCCGTCTGGGCCGCGTCGTCGGCCAGCCGCCGCCGCAGCGTGGCCAGCCCGCGCGACGCGTGACTCTTGACCGCTCCCCGGCTGAAGCCGAGCGTGTCGGCGATCTCCGCCTCGGAGAGGCCCTCGTAGTACCGCAGCACGAGCACCGCCCGCTGCCGGGCCGGCAGCTCGCGCAGGTGCGACCACATCGAGTCGCGTTCCAGCGAGGGATCGATGTGGTCGGCGTCGGCGCGATCGGGCAGTGTCTCCACGACCCGTTCCCGGAAGCGCCGCCCCCGCCACCACGACGTCGCGGTGGTGGCCATCGTCCGCCGCACGTACGACTCCACCGCGGCGGGCTCCCGGATGCGCGACCAGGCCAGGTACGTCTTGACGAGTGCGGTCTGGACCAGATCCTCGGCCTGGCCGTGATCACCCGTGAGCAGGTACGCGCTGCGCAGCAGCGCGGTGTTTCGTGAGGCGACGAACGCCCGGAAGGCGTCCTCGTCCGCTACATCCACGTCTGTCCCCGTCCGCCGGAGCACCGATGTACTAGGGACGCCGCCCGCTCCGGATCGGTTGTCACCGGCCTTGCGGGTCAGCCACCGGACGCGTCGGGCCGGTGGACGCGGCGCCGGGCCACCCGCACCAGCAACGCGGTCGGGCCGGCGGCGGCCAGAAACACCAGCCAGCCCCACAGCGTCGACGTCGCGTGGCCGACCGCGAAGGCGAGCATGACCAGTCCCACGGCCGGGTAGAACGGCGCGGTCAGCTCCATCGGGATGCCGTACGTGGTGTGCTCGACGCGCTCGCGTCCGCCCTTGGCCGTGTCGCCGTTGAGCGCCCGTCCGATGAGCCACTGCGCGGCCCCGCCGACGACGGCGACGATGACCCCGGCGATGCCCGCGCCGACGGCCTTCACGTCGGGACTGCGGTCCAGGCCCACACCCACGGTGGCGCCGACGAAGAAGACGACCGGCACCAGGAAGTACGTGATCCAGCCCTTGCCGGTGTAGTCGATGAAGACCATTGAACCTCCACTGTGGATATCCCTACGCTTCGACCAGCAGAGCGCGGGCGGCCCAGGCCGAGCCACTCCAACGCTCTCAGGGCGAGCCTTCGGCCGGCAACGCCCTGCGCGGCGGGCCGGCGTCCGCGGTCAGGGCGAGCACCATCGCGACGACGGCGAGGCCGGCCACGAGGAGGTTGCTCAGCAGCAGGCGGATCGCGGGCCACGAGTTGAGCAGGGCTCCGGCGGCCGGTTCCGCACTGAGGCTCGCGACCGGAGCGACCAACGAGCACGCGGAGACGACCAGGGTGACGCCGGCGAGCACGACCAGGCCGATGCGCGCCGGCCGGGATCCGCGTACCGCCATCCTGGCCAGCGCGATCGCGCCGAGGCCGGCGAGCAGCGTCGCGCCCAGCATCACCGCGGCCCACGCACGGGCGAAGGTCACCGTGTCCGTCGTGAACGCGGGGCCTCCGTCGGGCGGCGCCTCGAAGGTGGCCGCGATGGCCCGCTCGGCCGCGAGCAGCTCCTCGCGGAACACGATGGTGATGGCCAGCTCCGCGGCGGCGGTCAGCAGCGCGACGGCCACCGCGACGTTGACCAGCGTGGCCGCGATGGCCAGTCGCCTTCGGGCTGCCGCCGGCTGTGCCGCGGGCGCCGCCGACGTGGCCCGCGCGGCTACCGGAGCGCTGGCGGGAGCGCTGGCCAGGTCGGCGACCAGCCGGTCGAGTTCGGCGCTCGTGCCGATGGCCGCCTGGTCGGCCGGGTGCTCGACGTACCGGCGTATCGCGGCGGCCAGGGCCAACCCGTGCCGATCGGCCGCAAGGATCGGCCGCCCGCGCGGGCCGTGAAGCGCGTCGCCGCCCCGCTGGACCACCAGCTCCGGTCGGGCCACCACGAGGTGAACGGGCCCGTTCGGGTACTGGACCCAGGGCGGGGTCTCGGGCGCGAGGGCCGTCCATGGGATCAGACGCCGGCGCCACGGGGCCCGCGAGACGATCCCGTCCGGGGTCAGTACCACCGGGACCGCCCGCCACGCGTACCACACGACGGACGCCGTCAACACGGCGGTGAGTACCAGAAGAACCGTCATGGCAATCGTGAACCCGGTGTCGACCGTCAACGGCGATGCCCGGCGGCCGACGGTACGCCAGTCGTCGACGAGTGGGCCCGCCAGCATGCCGAGCAGGCTCAGGAGCATCGCGGCGAGAAGACCGGGTGCCATCGCGGGCCGGATCGCGAAACCCCGGGGCGTGACCACGAATGCCGCCGCCGCATCCAGGTTGGACCCCGCCCGCACGGCCCTGACGGCGCTGACGGCGACGGGGACGGCGAAGCCCCCGACAACCGCCACATACGCCACGAGTGCCGCGAACCCCGGCCATCCCGGACGATCCGCCGCCCAGACCCTCAGCCCAACCAGGACGGCGGACGAGACCGCGCCCAGCAGGATCAGCGCGCGCGACCGGAGTGGTTCCCGGCTGAACCGGCCCGCGGTCATGCCGAGAGTATGGACCACTCGCAGCGTGGTCCGCTTGTACGCCAACGCCTTGCGAATCAAGCGAGAACTGTCGATCTTCGGTAGCGTGAGAGGACGACTCGACTCGGGAGGCTGCGATGCGACGCGCGTGGACCGGATCTCTGTTGACCGTACTCTGCGTGCTGCTCGCCGCGTCGGCTCCGGCGACCGCGTCGCCGCCATCGGCCTCGCCGCCGGCGGTCAGGACGGCGACCGCGACCGGGTCCGGCGGGGCCGCCGCGACGGTGGACCTGCTGGCGACGCAGGCGGCGATCGGAGTGTTGCGGCGCGGCGGCAACGCGGTCGACGCCGCGGTGGCGGCGGCCGCCGTGCTCGGGGTGGTGGAGCCGTTCTCCTGCGGCATCGGCGGCGGCGGCTTCATGGTGATCTACCGGGCCCGCGACCGGAAGGTGACCACGATCGACCACCGCGAGGCGGCGCCGGCGGCCATGGCGCCCGACTCGTTCTTCTCCGGTGGCGCCCCGCTGCCGTTCAACGACGCGCGGTTCAGCGGCCTCTCGGCCGGCGTCCCGGGCACGGTGGCCGGCTGGGCGGAGGCGCTCGACCGGTACGGCACGATGTCGCTGGGGCAGGCACTGCTGCCGGCGATCGGTGTCGCTCTCGGCGGCTTCACGGTTGACCAGACGTTCGTCGACCAGACCACGCCGAATGTGGACTTCTTCAACGACATCACGTCGACGCGGCAGCTCTATCTCGATCCGGACGGCACGCCGCGCGACCTGGGATCCCGCCTGCGCAATCCGGACCTCGCCCGTGCCTACGCGGCGATCGCGCTGTTCGGCCCGCGGGCCTTCTACCAGGGGCCGATCGCGCGGGCCATGGTCGACGCGGTGACCGCTCCCCCGCTGGCGCCCGACGCCAACCATGTGTGGCGGCCCGGTGTCATGGCCGCCGACGACCTGCGCGCCTACGACGCGATCGAGCGTGCCCCGACCCGGGTGAACTACCGCGGGCTGGACGTCTACAGCATGGGCCCACCGTCCAGCGGCGGCTCGACGGTCGGCGAGGCGCTCAACATTCTGGAAGGGCTGCCGGTCGGTCCGGCCCGGGAGCGGGCGCTGCACTACTTCCTGGAGGCGTCGCGGTTCTCGTTCGCCGACCGCAACGCGTACCTGGCCGATCCGGCCTTCTTCGACGTGCCGCTGCGCGGGCTGCTCTCGGACGGGTTCGCGGCGCAGCGACGTTCCTTGATCGGCGAGACGGCGGCGGTGTCGCCCGTGGCACCGGGTGACCCGTACCCGTTCCAGGGTGGAACCGCGCCGGCGGTCCCCGAGGCCGCGGCGACCAACGTCCGGCCCGGCACCACGACCCACCTGACCGTTTCCGATCGGTGGGGCAACGTCGTGTCGTACACCTTCACGATCGAATCCACGGGCGGCAACGGCATCGTGGTACCCGGGTTCGGCTTCCTGCTCAACAATGAGCTGACCGATTTCAACTTCGACTCGCTCACCCACCCGAACCGGGTCGAGGGCGGCAAGCGGCCGCGCAGCTCGATGAGCCCCACGATCGTGCTGCGCGACGGCCGGCCGTTCCTCGCGCTCGGCTCGCCCGGCGGGTCGACCATCATCACCACCGTGTTGCAGATCCTCGTCGACCGCCTCGACCTCGGCAGCTCCCTGCCCGCCGCGATCGCGGCACCGCGGCTGACCCAGCGCAACACCGCGGCCACCACCGTGGAGGCGGCCGTGCCGGGCACGCCGGAGGCGGCGGCCCTGGCCGCCCGGGGACACGTGCTGGTGGTCGGGGCGGAGATCGGGGCGGCTACCGCCATCGAGTTCCTCGGCCACGGTCGGGTCCTCGCCGCGGCGGAGCCGGTCCGGCGCGGCGGAGGCAGTGCGATGGTGGTCCGCCCGGGCTGACCGACGACAATCACCTGATGCGACTGACCCACCTCGGCCTGCCGGTTCGCGACCAAGGGCGCAGCGTCGAGTTCTACCGCGCGTACTTCGGGTTCGACCCGGCGACCGCCCGGCGCTATCCGGATGGGACCGTGATCGTACGCAATGCCGACGGCTTCGATCTCGCCCTGCATCCCGGTGAGCCGCCCGACCCGTTTCCCGACTTTCTGCATTTCGGGTTCTCGCTGCCGGACCCGGGCACCGTGCGCCAGCTGCTGGCCAAGGTCGACTCGGCCGGCGTACCGGTCGTCGAACGCTGGGACGAGGCCGGTCACGTGTCCTTCAAGTGCCTCGACCCGGATGGCTGGCGGGTCGAGGCCTACTGGGACGCATGAGAATCAGACACGCGGCCGAGGTCGGCGACCTGGGTACCATCCTCGGCGTCTGGGCCCATCCCGACGACGAGGCGTACCTGTCCGGCGGCCTGATGGCGCTGGCCCGCGACCACGGATCGCGCGTGGTGTGTGTGACCGCGACGCGCGGCGAACTCGGCACATCCGATCCGAGCGCCTGGCCGCCGCACAAGTTGGCCGCGGCGCGCACCGGGGAACTGGCGCGTTGCCTGGAGATCCTCGGCGTCACCGAGCACGTCTGGCTCGGGTACCACGACGGGGGATGCGCGGCGGTGCCCGTCCCCGACGCCGTCGCGCGGCTGTGCGCCGTGATCGCACGGGTCCGGCCGGACACGGTGCTGACCTTCGGCCCGGACGGCATCACCGGCCACCCGGACCACCAGGCCGTCGCCGCGTGGACGGCCGCGGCCTTCGACCAGGCCGCTCCGGTCGGGGCGCGACTGCTGCAGGCCGCGGTCGCCGAGCGGTGGGCACCGCGCTGGGTCGACGAGAGTCTGGGTGTCTTTCTGCCCGGCTATCCGATCACCGTCGCGGACGACCGGCTCGCCGTCGACCTCGCGCTGGACCCGGACACCGCCGAGCGCAAGGTCCGCGCGTTGGCCGCCCAGGAGACCCAGACGGCCGGGCTCATCGCCGCCCTGGGCATCGACCGCTACACCGCGTGGGTCGGCGACGAGTCGTTCGCCGAGCCCGCACCGCCAGGAGGCTAGCCACCGGTCCCGATATCGAGGAGCCAGGCGTGCACCGGGCCCACGTCGGTGATGAGCGTCAGGTGTCCGTCGGCCTCGGTCAGCCGCGCGGACGCCGCCGGAATGTTCTCGGCCAGCCATTCGCCGTGGGCGAACGGGACCATGAGGTCGTGCCGGCCCTGCAGCACGAGCAGCGGTACCCGGATCGAGCCGGGGTCGAAGCCCCAGTCGCCGACGAAGGCCAGGTCGTCGTCGAGCCAGCCGTCAAACCCGTGGCGCTGCCCGGTGGACAGCCACGCGTACATGAACGACGCGACCTCGCCGCTGAGCACGGCCACATCGGGGGCGCCGAGGATCGAACGCATCTCCTCGGCCAGACCGGCGGGGCCGGCCCCGAGCAGGCCGGCGCTCGCGTCGGCCAGGAACGGCCGCAGCGCGCCCTCCCCCGCCTCGGCCGCCCCGAACTCGTCGACGTTGTCCTGGCCCATGCCGGCCAGCCAATCCACGCCCGCGGCCCGGTACGGCGCCACCGACGCCAGCGTCGCGGCGGCGACCACCCGGTCCGGCAGCAGCGCGGCGCAGGCCAGCGCGTGGGGTCCGCCGCCGGACACGCCCCAGGTGCGGAACCGGGCCGCGCCGAAATGGTCGGCGATGGCCACCACATCGGTGGCCACGTCGGCGATCGACCGGCCGGCGTGACGGTCCGACCCGCCGTACCCGGGCCGGTCATAGCCGACCAGCCGGATGCCCCGGGCGGCGGCGTCCTCGGCCCACCAGCGGGCGAGCACACCGGAGCACGGCGTGCCGTGGTGCGCCACCACCAGGGCCCCGCCGGGATCGCCGGCCTCGTACGCGTGCAGCCTCCGCCCGTCCGGTGCCCGTATCTCATGCTCGCGGGCGGCGGCCACCGCTGAGGTCGTCATCGCGCGAGCCTATCGGCGGCGCGGCCCACCGTGTCTGCCATGCTGACCGCATGACCGGATCGGACCCCAAGGCGGACCTCCACCGGTACCTGCGGGAGGCGCGCGAGGCCCTGCGGTGGAAGCTGGACGGGCTCTCGGAGTACGACGTGCGCCGCCCGCTGGTGCCGACGGGCACCAACCTGCTCGGCCTGATCAAGCACGTGGCCAGCGTCGCGGGCGGGTACTTCGGCGACACGTTCGACCGGCCGTTTCCCGAGCCGCTGCCGTGGTTGGACGAGGACGCCGAGCCGAACGCCGACATGTACGCCACGGCCGACGAGTCGCGAGAGGACATCCTCGGCCTCTACCAGCGCGTCTGGGTGCACGCGGACGCCACGATCGACGCGCTGGCCCTCGACGCCGTCGGGCACGTGCCGTGGTGGCCGCCGGAGCGCCGCGAGGTCACACTGCACCGCATCCTGGTGCACATGACGTCCGAGACGGCCCGGCACGCCGGCCACGCCGACATCGTGCGCGAGCTCATCGACGGAGCGATCGGCCTGCGGACGGACAACGACAACCTGCCACCGGTCGACCGGGCCTGGTGGGAGCAGTACCACGCCCGGGTGGAGCACGCCGCGCGACAGGCCGGCGGGATCTGAGCGAACGCTGCTCCTCCGAAGGCCCGGTGGAAGATCAAACATCCTGAATCCACAGTGGACTCATCTCCAGCAGCGCCCAGGGATTCAGATACGGCTTCGGCGTGTCGGCGTGTTGTTGTCGTACCCCTCACATAGTCTCGTACGCATGTCCAGCACTGTCCTGACGCCGCAGCGGTTGCCGGACGGGTTCGCGTTCCTGCCGCCGGGTCCGGAGCTGGCCGGGGTGTTGGCGTCGGTGGATGTGTCGCGGTTGGCTCCGGGCGATGTGTTCGAGGTGTTGGCCGCGCAGGCGCGGATGGTGGCGCACTATCAGGCGCAGCTGCTGTCCAGCCTGTACGAGGGCGGTCGGGTCAGCTACGTACCGGGGGCGGGTCCGCTGGACCGTAGGGACGATCTGGACCGGTTCTCCGCCGATGAGGCGTCGTTCACGTTGCGCTGGTCGGTCCAGACCACGGCCAGCTACCAGTTCCTGGCCGAGCGGCTCATCCGCCGCCTGCCCGCGGTGTATGCGGCGCTGGCGGCCGGGCGGATCGACCTGCCGAAGGCGTGGGCGTTTCACAGCGCCCTGGTCCAGGTCAACGACGAGGCGGCGGCCACCATCGTGGACCGGCTCCTCGAGCGGGCGGGCACCTCGCCGTTGGCCAACCTGCAGAACCGGTTGCGGTACTGGGTGGCCAAGCTCGACCCGGACGCGGCCCGCAAGAAGCATGACGCGTCGGTGGCCGACCGGCGGGTCTACGCCCGCCTCGACGAGTGCGGCACCGCCGCGTTGGGTGGATCCAATCTGCCGCCGGATCGGGCCGGCGCCGCCTACGACCGCCTCGACGCGCTGGCCCGGGCGGCCAAGGCCGACGGCGACCCGCGCACGCTGAACCAGCTGCGGGCCGACGCCATGATGGACATGCTCGGCG
>Ga0307415_100000193_pt1 | contig 27191 bp, 25 predicted proteins | sample DK1Cmetagenome_FD_204524 | JGI IMG/M metagenome (GOLD analysis project Ga0307415, IMG submission 204524) | Maize rhizosphere microbial communities from greenhouse at UC Davis, California, United States - DK15-C-2 | ecosystem: Host-associated > Plants > Roots > Rhizosphere > Soil | place: USA... | reverse complement strand
TCGGCGTTCGGCGAGACCAACCGGGCGCCGTTCGACCTGCCGGAGGCGGAGAGCGAGCTGGTCGGCGGGTACATGACCGAGTACAGCTCGATCAAGTTCCTGCTCTACATGCTCTCCGAGTACGTGGCCATGGTCTCCATGTCCGGGATCATGGTGACGATGTTCCTCGGCGGCTGGCGCGCCCCGTGGCCGATCACCGCCTTCTGGTCCGGCGCCAACGACGGTTGGTGGCCGCTGCTGTGGTTCGTGGCCAAGGTCGTGCTGATGCTGTTCGTGTTCGTCTGGGTGCGGGCGACTCTGCCCCGGCTGCGCTACGACCAGTTCATGCGCCTGGGCTGGAAGGTGCTGCTGCCGGTCAACCTGCTGTGGATCCTCGCGCTGTCGGGCATCCGGGTGGCCCAGGCCGAGTCGCTGGGCGAGGGCAAGCGGTGGATGATCTTCGGAGGCATCGTCGTGGTGGTGATCCTCGTGGCGCTGCTGTGGCCGTCGAAGGGGCCCGGCCAGCTCGGTGCGATGGACGAGCAGCTGGCCGAGCGCCCGCCCGGCAGTTTCCCGCTCCCACCGCTGGATCTGCAGGTACCGCCCAGCCCGCGGGCCCGCCGCCTGCTGGCCGAACGGCAGCCGGCCAACGTCAGTGCCGAATCGGCCCCCGGCGGCGACGGCCCGGCCCGAGACAGGCAGGTGTGACGTGGGCGCGATGGATTCGGTCAAGGGCTTCGGTGTCACGTTCGCCCACATGTTCCGTAGGGTCGTCACGACGAAGTACCCGTTCGAGACGCCGGTCGCCGCGCCGCGGTTCCACGGGCGCCACATCCTCAACCGGCACCCCGACGGCCTGGAGAAGTGCATCGGCTGCGAGCTGTGCGCCTGGGCCTGCCCGGCCGACGCCATCTACGTCGAGGGGGCCGACAACACCGAGGAGGCGCGGTACTCGCCCGGCGAGCGGTACGCGTCGGTCTACCAGATCAACTACGCCCGGTGCATCCTGTGTGGACTGTGCATCGAGGCCTGCCCGACCCGCTCGCTGACCATGAGCAACGAGTACGAGCTGGCCCGCGACAGCCGCCAGGACCTCATCTTCACCAAGGAGCAGCTGCTGGCCCCGCTCCTGCCGGGCATGCAGCGGCCGCCGCACCCGATGTGGCTGGGCGAGTCGGACCAGGACTACTACGTCGGCGCCCTGACCAACCCGGGCACGTCGGCCGGGGCCGAGCGGGCGCGGGTGTCCGAGACCGACGAGGGGGACGGGTAATGGACGCGATCCTGGCCGCCGGCGCGGTCGGCACCGGCGAGGCGGTGACGTTCTGGATCCTCGCGCCGCTGGCCGTCATCGGGGCACTGGCCATGGTGGTGGCCCGCAACGCGGTGCACTCCGCGCTGTGGCTGGTCCTGGTGATGCTCTGCCTCGGCGTCTTCTACATTGTCCAGTCGGGACCGTTCCTCGGGCTGGCGCAGATCATCGTCTATACCGGCGCCATCATGATGCTGTTCCTCTTCGTCCTGATGCTCGTCGGCCGGGACGCCTCCGACTCGCTCATCGAGGTGCTGCGCGGCCAGCGGCTGGCCGCGGCCCTGCTCGGCATCGGGTTCGTCGGGCTGGCCGGGACCATGACCTACCGGGCCCTCGGCCCGACCGTGGCCGCGGGGCTGACCCAGGCCAACGCCGGGGGCAACGTACAGGGCATCGCCGGCGTGCTCTTCACCAACTACGTGTTCGCGTTCGAGGCGACCTCGGCGCTGCTGATCGCGGCGGCCGTCGGGGCCATGCTGCTGGCCCACATCGAGCGCGGCAAGGACGACAAGGTCGGCCAGCTCGAGCGGGTGCGGGCCCGCTTCGCGCCCGGCAGCTACCCCGGCCCGAAGGCCGGACCGGGCGTGTACGCCACGTCGTCGTCGGTGGCCACGCCGGGCCGCCTGCCGGACGGCGGGCCGTCGGAGCGGACGGTGCCGTCGATCCTGCCGCGCCGGGAGCTGACCGAGGCCGAGATCGCGCCCAAGGGCACGGACGAGAGGTAGGGCGCGCATGCAACCCGGTCACTACATCGTGCTCGCGGCCGTTCTGTTCAGCATCGGCGCCGTGGGGGTGCTGGTCCGGCGCAACGCCATCGTGCTGTTCATGTGCATCGAGCTGATGCTCAACGCGGCGAACCTGGCGCTGGTGACATTCAGCCGGATCAACGGCACGCTGGACGGGCAGATCATGGCGTTCTTTGTCATGGTCGTGGCCGCGGCGGAGGTCGTGATCGGCCTCGCCATCATCATGTCCATCTTCCGGACGCGACGCTCGGCCAGTGTCGACGACGCGAACCTGCTGAAGTACTAGGGACGGGGTCTCGACACTATGGACTCTCCGCTCTGGCCGCTGATCGCCGTCCCGCTGGCGAGCGCGGCGGTGCTGCTTCTGCTGGGCCGCCGGGCCGACCGGTGGGGGCACCTGCTCGGCTGCGCCAGCGTCGGCGCGTCGTTCGTCCTCGGTCTGGTGTACTTCCTGCGGCTGCGCGGCCTGCCCGCCGATGGTCGGGCCATCGAGGAGTCGGTGTTCACGTTCATCCCGGTCGAGGAACTCAAGGTCGACTTTGGACTGCTGCTCGACCCGCTCTCCGGCGTGTTCGTGCTGCTGATCACCGGCGTCGGCTTCCTCATCCACGTGTACGCGGTCGGCTACATGGCGCACGACGAGGGCCGCCGGCGCTTCTTCGGGTACTTCAACCTGTTCGTCGCCGCGATGCTCCTGCTGGTCCTCGGCAACAACTACGTCATGGTGTACCTGGGCTGGGAGGGCGTGGGCCTCGCCTCGTACCTGCTGATCTCCTTCTGGTTCACCCGGCCGAGCGCGGCGACGGCCGGCAAGAAGGCCTTCATCATGAACCGGGTCGGCGATGCCGCGTTCGTGCTGGCCATCTTCCTGATGTTCGCCCACGCCCGGTCCGTCGACTTCGGCACGGTGTTCGCGTCGGTGGAGTCCATGTCCAGCGGCGTGACGCTGGCCATCGGCCTGCTGCTCCTGCTGGGCGCGTGCGGCAAGTCGGGCCAGGTGCCCCTGCAGGCCTGGCTGCCCGACGCCATGGAGGGCCCGACCCCCGTCTCCGCCCTCATCCACGCGGCCACGATGGTGACGGCCGGCGTCTACCTCATCGCCCGGTCCAACCCCATCTTCGACGCGAACGCGAACGCCCAGGCGGCGGTGGTGGCGGTCGGCGCGGTGACGCTGGTCTTCGGCGCCATCATCGGGTGCGCCAAGGACGACATCAAGCGCGTGCTGGCCTGGTCGACGGTCTCCCAGATCGGGTACATGTTCCTCGGCGTCGGCCTGGGCGGGGCGGCGTACGCCCTGGCCATCATCCACCTGCTGGCCCACGGCTTCTTCAAGGCCGGCCTGTTCCTCGGCGCCGGCTCGGTGATGCACGGCATGAACGACGAGGTGAACATCCGCCGGTTCGGTGGGCTGTGGCGCCACCTGCCGATCACCTGGGCCACGTTCGGGATCGCCTGGCTGGCCATCATCGGCCTGCCGCCGCTGTCCGGCTTCTTCTCCAAGGAACCCATCATCGCCGAGGCCTTCCAACGCGAGGGGTGGGCCGGCTGGGTCATCGGCACCGCCGCCCTCCTCGGAGCCGGCGTGACCGCGTTCTACATGACGAGGCTGTTCGTGCTGACGTTCCACGGGCCCAAGCGATGGGCCGAGGACGTCCATCCGCACGAGTCCCCGCCGGTGATGACGGCGCCGCTGGTGCTGCTCGCCCTGGGCTCGGCCGCCGCCGGCGGCCTCATGGCCACCTCGGTGCCGGATTGGCTGAACCCGGTCTTCGGGGGTGAGGCCGAGCCGGCCGGGCACGGGGTGCTCGGGCACACCACGGTGACCATACTGTCCATAGTGGTCACGGTGCTCGGCGCCGGGCTGGGCTGGCTGCTGTTCCGCCGGGGCACCGCGGCGCAGGAACGGCCGGCCGGGCCGGTGGTCACGGCCGCCCGTAAGAACCTCTACGGCGACGCGTTCAACGAGGCGGTCTTCGAGGCGCCGGGCAAGTACCTGACCCGGGCGCTGGTCTACTTCGACAACAAGGGGATCGACGGCCTGGTCAACGGGCTGGCCGCCATGGTCGGCGGCGGATCCGGCCGGTTGCGGCGGGTGCAGACCGGCTACGTCCGCTCGTACGCCCTGTCCATGCTCGGCGGCGCCCTGCTGGTCGCCATGGCCTTCATCGCGGTGAGGCTCGGATGATGTCGTCAGCCGGTTTCCCGTACCTGTCGATCCTGACCGCGCTGCCGCTGGTCGGCGCGCTGGTGGTCGGGTTGATGCCGCGGTCGCGTCCGGCGCTGGCCAAGCAGGCGGCGCTGGTGTTCTCCCTGGCGGTGCTCGGCCTGTTGGTCGCGATGTGGCTCGCCTTCGAGCCCGGCGGGAAACGGTTCCAGTTCCGCGAGTCCTATACCTGGATCCCGACCTGGGACGCGCGCCTGACCTTCGCCGTGGACGGCATCTCGCTGGTGATGATCGCGCTCATCGCGGTGCTCGTGCCGCTGGTGGTGTTGCACTCCTGGAACGAGGCCCAGGGCGAGGCGGGGGACCCGGCCCGGCGCTCCGTGCCGGCCTACTTCGCGTTGCTGCTGGCCCTGGAGAGCACGATGATCGGCGTCTTCGCGGCCGCCGACGTGTTCCTGTTCTACGCCTTCTTCGAGGTCATGCTGGTGCCGATGTACTTCCTCATCGGCTCCTACGGTGGGGTCCGGCGCCAGTACGCGGCGGTGAAGTTCTTCCTCTACTCCCTCGTCGGCGGGCTGTTCATGTTGGCCGCGGTCGTGGGCCTGTGGGTGCTGGGCGGCCATACGTTCGACTGGGAGACGCTGGTCTCCGCGGACTTCTCGACGATGGCCGAGCGCTGGCTGTTCCTCGGCTTCTTCGTGGCCTTCGCCATCAAGGCGCCATTCTTCCCGTTCCACACCTGGCTGCCCGATGCCGGCGGCGCGGCCCCGGCCGGGGCGGGGGCGCTGCTCGTCGGCGTGCTGGACAAGGTCGGCACGTTCGGCATCCTGCGCTACTGCCTGCCGCTGTTCCCGGAGGCGTCGCACTACTTCGCGCCGCTCGGGCTGGCACTGGCGCTGGTCGGCATCGTCTACGCCGCCCTGCTCGCGGTCGGGCAGAACGACCTCAAGCGCCTGGTCGCCTACACCTCGGTCGCCCACTTCGGGTTCATCGGCATCGGCGTTTTCGCGTTCACCACGACCGCCGGCGCGGGCGCCGTGCTCTACATGGTCAACCATGGGCTCGCGACCGGCCTGCTGTTCCTGGTCGTGGGCATGTTCGTGACCCGCCGCGGCTCGGCCCTGGTGGGCGACTTCGGCGGCGCCGGCCGGCTCGTGCCGGTGCTGGCCGGCGTGTTCCTCATCGCCGGTCTCGCGTCGCTGGCCCTGCCGGGCACCGCCCCGTTCGTGAGCGAGTTCCTCGTGCTGCTGGGCACGTTCACCGCCAACAAGACGGTGGCCATCGTGGCGACGGCCGGCATCGTGCTGGCGGCCGCCTACGTGCTCTGGATGGTGCAGCGCACGATTCACGGCCGGCCGAACGAGGAGATGGCCGGCGTGCGGGCGATGCGCAAGGACCTGTCGCTGCGGGAGTCCGTGGTGGTGGCGCCCCTGATCGCGCTGTTGCTCATCTTCGGGGTTTATCCGAAGCCACTGCTGGACGTCATCAACCCGGCGGTCGCCGCCACCTTGTCCGACCTCGGCGCGGCCCCCGGGCCAGCGGCGTCTGGACTGAGGAGCGCAGGCAGCGATGCGACCGGAGCGACGAGGGAAGACGGCGCACAAGGGGCCGGGCCTGCGCGAGCGGAGCGAGCGCCGAGAAACACGGAGGTCGGGAAATGACTCAGGTCGTGCTGGCCGCCGAGATCAACCTGCCGCAGCTGGACTACGCGGCCATGTCGCCGATGCTGATCCTGTTCGCGGCCGCCTGCGTGGGCGTGCTCGTCGAGGCCTACGTGCCCCGCGACCTGCGCCATCCGACGCAGTTCGTGCTGAGCATCGGCGCGCTGATCGGATCGGTGGCCGCCATCGTGCGCATGGCGGGAAGCGAGCGCCGCAACCTCACCGCCGGTACGGCGCTGGCCGTCGACGGACCCGCGCTGTTCCTGCAGGGGACGCTCGCGGTGCTCGGGATCGTCGCCCTCCTGCTGATGGCCGAGCGGACCCTCGAACGGGGCGGGCCATTCGTGGCCCAGGCGGCCATCCCGGTCGGCAGCGAGGCGGATCGCCGCCAGGCGGTGCTGCCGGGGGCGACCGAGTTCTTCCCACTGACGCTGTTCGCCCTCGGCGGCATGATGATGTTCGTCGCGGCCAACGACCTGTTGACGATGTTCGTCGCGCTCGAGGTCTTCTCGCTGCCGCTGTACCTGCTCTGCGCCCTGGCCCGTCGCCGCCGGCTCATCAGTCAGGAGGCGGCGCTGAAGTACTTCCTGCTCGGCGCGTTCGCATCGGCGTTCTACCTGTTCGGCATGGCGCTGCTGTACGGCTACGCCGGGCGGGTCGATTTCGGCGGCATCCACGACGCGTCGCAGACCACCACCGCCAGCCAGGTCCTGCTGCTCGGCGGCATCGCGCTGGTCTCGGTCGCCCTGCTGTTCAAGGTGGCCGCGGTGCCGTTCCACGTGTGGACGCCCGACGTGTACCAGGGCGCGCCGACCCCGGTGACCGCGCTCATGGCGGCGTGCACCAAGGTCGCCGCGTTCGGCGGGCTGCTGCGCCTGCTCTACGTCGCGTTCGACCGGGTCGAGTGGGACATCGAGCCGGTCATCGGGATCATCGCCGTGCTCACGATGCTGATCGGCGCGATCCTGGCCGCCACCCAGACCGACCTGAAGCGCCTCATCGCGTACTCGTCCATCGCCAACGCCGGCTATCTGCTCATCGGCGTGCTCGCGCTCAACCGGGAGGGCCTGTCCTCGTCGATGTTCTACCTCGGCGCGTACGGGTTCACGGTCATCGCGGCGTTCGCGGTCATCACGCTGGTGCGCGACGAGGACGGCGAGGCCACCCACCTGTCCCGCTGGGCCGGCCTGGGTCGCGGGTCCCCACTGGTGGCCGGCCTGTTCACGTTCCTGTTGCTGGCCTTCGCGGGCATACCGCTGACGAGCGGGTTCACGAGCAAGTTCGCGGTGTTCTCCGCCGCGCTCGGCGTGGGCGGCCCGTGGCAGATCGTCATGGTGATCGTCGGGGTCGTGACGAGCATGGTGCTCGCGTTCCCGTACCTGCGCGTCGTCGTGATGATGTGGCTGTCGCCCCCGGCCGAGCACGCGCCCGTCGTGGCGATCCCCGGCGCCTACACCTCGGCCGCGCTCATGGTCGGCGTGCTCGCCACGCTGATCCTCGGGGTGTATCCGTCGCCGCTGTTGCAGCTGGCCAGCGACGCCGCGCTCTTCAGTCGATAAAGGGTCGCGTTGGCGCCGCTCGCGAGCTCGCGTCGGCTGTGTGGCATCGTGGAGCGATGGCGGGTGTGAACGAAGGGCGTCGCGGTGAGGACGGGTCGATCGCCTCGGGCGCGGCCGCTCTGGCCGCCGCCCGGTCCGCGGTCGGCATCACCTTCCACGATGCCGGCCTGGAGGAAGCGATCCTGGCCATCCTGGCCGACGTCGAGGGCGATCTGCGCGAGGCCGTCACCGCCGCCGACCCGGTGCTGGGCGACGCCGCGCGCCACCTGGTCGACGCCGGCGGCAAACGGTTCCGGCCGTTGCTGGTGGCGCTGGCGGCCCAGTTCGGCGACCCCGGGCGGCCGCTCGTGCGCCGGGCCGCCGTCGTGGTCGAGCTGACCCATCTGGCCACGCTGTACCACGACGACGTGATGGACGAGGCGCCGGTGCGCCGCAGCGCCCAGTCGGCCAACGCCCGCTGGGGCAACGCGATCGCCATCCTGACCGGCGACTACCTCTTCGCCCGGGCGGCCGACATCGCGGCCGATCTCGGCACCGAGGCGGTCCGCATCCAGGCCCGCACGTTCGCGCGCCTGGTACACGGCCAGATCGCCGAGACGGTCGGCCCGCGCGAGGGCGATCCGGTCCGGCACTACCTGCGCGTCATCACCGACAAGACGGGATCGTTGATCGGTACCTCGGCGCGGTTCGGGGCCATGTTCAGCGCGGCGCCATCCTCCACTGTGGAGGCGATGGCTCTGTACGGCGACACGATCGGCGTCGCGTTCCAGCTCTCCGATGACGTGCTCGACATCGCCTCGGAGTCGCGGGAGTCGGGCAAGACGCCGGGCACGGACCTGCGCGAGGGCGTGCCGACCCTGCCCGTGCTGTACGCGCTCGCCGACGACGCGACCGACGCCAGCGCCGTGCGGCTGCGCGAGATTCTCGCTCAGGGACCGATTACCGACGAAGCCCTGGTCGATGAGGCGCTCGATCTGCTGCGGGAGTCGGCGGCCCTGAAGCGGGCTCGGGAGACGGTGCGCGGGTACGCGGAACGGGCGCGCGGCGGACTGGCCGAACTGCCTGACCTGCCCGCGCGGCGGGCGCTGGAGTCGCTGGCCGACTTCATCGCCGACCGCTCGGCCTAGACCCCGGATTCGTTCGAAGATCGCGAACTCGAGGACAATCGTGGAGCCACGCCGCGGGTTTGTACTCGGAATGGCGATCTATGGAAGGTGCGCGATCACGGGGCACTAGGGAGGCGGTGTCCAGGTCAGGAGCGCGAAGAACTTGTCCGTGTGCAGCTCGACGCGTTCGATCTGGGCCGGCGTGAAGTGGGTCACTCCCGTCACCGAGAGCTCCTGGCCGTCCCGGGCCACCCACGATCCGATCTGCTCCATCCCGGTCCCGTTACGGGGGAAGACCATCAGCCGGACCGTCCACACGTGACCCTGGTCGCTCTCGACGTAGCGGCACTTCATCTCCACCCGGGTGCCGCCCATGATCGGGACCAGCCCGACCTCCGCGCTGACCGGCAGTTGCGTTCCGGTCGCGGACCTCATGGAGGTCATGATGACCGGCGGGGCCGTCGTGGTCACCGGCGCCGAGCTGGTCACCGGCGGCGAGCCGACGACGCGGGTGTCGGCCACGTGCACCGTGATGCCGACCACCACGGCCATGGAGGCCGCGACCGCCGCGGCGGCGGCGGCGAACCAGCGGCGCCGCACACCGTCGGCCCGCTGCCTCGTGGCGGCGGCCAGGAGCACGCGGGGCAGGACACTGGCCGGCACCTTGACGTCGGCCAGGGCCCGCTCCCGATCGAGCCGGCCCAGCAGACCGGGCAGCACGGCGAGCCGGGCCACCGAATGCCGGCACGACGAACACGTGGGCAGGTGGCGCTCGTACTCGGCACGGTCACCGGGGGCGAGAGCGCCGAGGATGTATACGCCGTCGTCGAAAGCGAACCGGCAGGTCGTCACGTCGTCACCCCCATCTCGTCCAGCACCAGGCGCAGCGCGCGCACGGCGTAATGAGTTCGCGATTTCACGGTCCCCGGCGGAATCCCGAGGACCGCGGCCGCCTCCGCCACCGAGCGGCCCCGGTAGAAGCACTCCACGAGCACCTCCCGGTGTGGCATCGACAGTCGGCCCAGCGCCTCCGCGATCGTCCACACCTCCACCGCCCGGTCGGCCTCGTCGAGCTCCGGGCGGGGCTCGGGCAGCGCATCCGTCACCACCTCGCCCACGCGCGCCTCGCGTCGTCGCCAGGCGTCGATCGCCAGGTGTCGGGCGGTGGTGAACAGCCACGCCCGCGCCGAGCCCCGATCGGGATCGAGGGCCTCCGGGTGCCGCCACGCGCGCAGTAGCGTCTCCTGGACCAGGTCCTCGGCACGCTGCCGGTCGCCGTCGCACAGCCGTAGGGCGTGGGCGAACAACGCGTCGCCATGCTCGGCGTGCAACGCGCGTATGAGGGCTTCGTCGTCGGGCAATTCCGCCTCGGATGTGTTGTCCTTGCCGCCTATTGTCACGCGGCCGGACCCGTGCCGGTTCACGTGCACCATGCCCGGCCGGTCGTTTCAGCAAACCCCCCGGGGGGTTTGTGTACGCCGATCGTATGCAGGGACCCCCTACAAACGTTTTCTGTTCAGTAGGGCGCCCCTACCGACACGGGGCGGTCTAGTTGTCGAGGGCGGCGGCGACGGCGCGGGCCGCGCCGAGCAGGTGGGTGCGCACCTCCGCCAGCGAGTCGACGAGGCGGTCGGCCGCCATCGCGCAGCCGAGCACGACCCGGCGTTCGGGATCCCGGTCCGCCCGCACCACGACGGCGCCGCACGCGACGCCGGCCCGGAACTGCGATACCTCGATCTGCATCCCGCGCCGGTCGCCCGCGGCGAGATCGGCCTCCAGCGCCTCGGGCTGGATCAGCGTCGCGCTGGTGAACGCCCGCATCCCGGTGTCCTTGAGGTACCGCAACCGCTGGTCGTGCGAGAGCGTGGCCAGCAGAGCCTTGCCGAGGGCCGTCGCGTGGGCGCCCTCATCGAATCCGGGCACGAGATCCTCGAGGTACGGCGACTGCGGCCCCTCGGCCACCGCCGTCACCACGATCTGCCCGCCGAGAAACGATCCCAGGCAGTGGCTGAACCCGCTCGTCCCGGCCGCCTGCCGCAGCGCCTCGGCCACGCCCGTGGGCCCGCGCAGCGCGGCGGCCAGCTCGCGGAATCGATCGGTGATCTCAAGTCCGCCGATGTATGTGCCGTCCTCGCGCCGGGCCACATAGCCCTCGTAGGCCAGCGTGCGGATGAGGTGGTACGTGGTCGCCGTGGTCAGCTCGCAGCGGCGGGCGATCTGTTTGACCGTAAGACCGCGGGGCGTCTGCCCGACGGCTTCGAGAACTCTCAATGCGCGGGAGACGCTGCGGATCAGATCCGACGGTTCCCCGTGTGGATGCCGCACGGCCACCCGCGTCCACGCTCCTTCGATTCCAAAGAACGGTTTCTGGAGCCACTCAACCTTAGGTGATCGTGCGCGTCAACGGCCGTCCCGTGGTCAGCCGGCGACGCTGGCCGCCGGCTCGGTGTCCGGTCGGCGGCGGCCCGCGACCGTTCGGGCGCGAACGCGACGAAGGCCGTCCCAGGTGAACACCGCGAGGGCCAACCAAACCAACCCGAACCCGGCCAGCCGCGCCGGTGGCATCGGTTCGTTGTAGATCAGCACACCGCACCCGAGTTGCAGGATGGGCGCCAGGTACTGCAGCAGTCCGATTGCGGACAATGGGATGCGGTTGGCCGCGCCGGCGAACAGCAGCAGCGGCCCGGCCGTGATCACCCCCGACAGCACGACCAGGGTCGTGTGGCCGGCCGAGACCTCGCCGACGGTCGAGTTGCCCCGGGCCACGAGTACGGCGATAACGGCCAGTGCCGGCAGGGCCAGCACCCCGGATTCGACCAGCAGGCCGTCGACCGCCGGCAGGCCGAGTCGCTTCTTGAGCAGGCCGTACAGGCCGAACGTCGCGGCCAGGATGAGCGCGATGTACGGTGCGCGGCCGTAGTCGACCGTGAGCACGCCGACGGCGGACGCCCCGATCCCGACCGCCACCCACTGGGCCGGCGAGAGCCGCTCCCGCAGGACGAGCACGCCCAGCAGGACGCTCACCAGGGGCGTGATGAAGTACCCCAGTGAGGTCTCCACGACCCGGTCGGTGTTGACGCCGTAGATGTAGGTGAACCAGTTGACGCCGATGAGCAACGAGACGAGCGAGATCGCGCCGAGCCGGCCCGGCCGGACCACCAGACGACCGACCCGCCCCCAGTTCCGGGCCACCGTGACGATCAGTGCGACGACGAGGAACGACCAGGCGATGCGGTGGGCCAGGATCTCCGCCGGCGGCGACGGGCGCAGCAACTTGAAGTAGATCGGGAACAGGCCCCAGGACAGGTACGCGCCGATCGCGAAAAGGTAGCCCGAGCGAGCCATGACCCTCACCGTAAGGGTCCGGCCTCCCTGGCGCCCCTTATTTGTGCCGCACCTCACCGGTCCCGGGGCTCGGGGAAGTCGGAGGTGTCCCGCCCGTCGATCTCCATCCAGCGGCCGGGCACGGCCAGCGGTGCGAACCCGACCCGGGCGTACACCTCGTGAGCGTCGGCCGTGGCCAGCACGATCCGGCGTATGCCCCGCTCCCGCAGGTCGTCGCGCACCACCCGGACCAGCCAGCCGCCCAGGCCGATCCCGCGGGCCGCGCGGTCGACGTACACGTCACAGAGCCAGGCGAACGTGGCCCCGTCGGTGACGGCCCGGGCGAAGCCGGTCAGCGTGCCGTCGCGTGCGTAGACGCCGAAGCACAGCGACCCCCGCACCGACCGCGCCACCACCTCGGCCGATCGACCGCGCGCCCAGTACGCGTCGGTGGACAGCCAATGGTGTAGCCGTTCGAGATCAAGCCGGTCCGGCGCAGTGTCGATCTCGTACCCGTCGTCGCGTAGCACCCGCACGCGGGCAGCCTAGGTCCGCCAATCAGTAGCGGCGGGGTTGGGGCGGCCGCGGCGGTTCGACGCGACGGACCGTGGGCTTCTCGTCGCCCCGGTCCTTGATGACGAGCCCGAGCACCCACGAGACGATGCCGACCAGCAGGGCGCCCAGGACGGCGTCCGGCCAGAAGTCGTCGACGTGGAACGGGATGTCCAGCCAACCGCAGATGGCACTGACGAGCCAGAACAACAGGCCGTTGACGACCAGCGCGATGAGTCCGAGCGTGATGACGTAGAACGCGCAGCCGACCACCTTGATGATCGGTTTGAGCACGGCGTTCACGACCCCGAAGATCAGGGCGACCAGTACGAGGGTCCCGACCGTGCCCCACGTGGTCTGCGCGGTGACCTTGATGCCCGGAATGATGAGCGTGGATAGCCACAGGGCCAGTGCGGAGATGGCCAAGCGGAGGACGATACCCAGCACCATGGGCGTGATCGTGTCACAGTCTCGGGCGGCGCGCACCAGCCGACCGGCCGTACGCTGGCGCGCGGGGAGGCTCGGATGGCGGTACGCAGCGACCAGCTCCACTCACACCAGTTCACCCGCCGGCGGGTCGTCGCCGCGCTCGCCGGCCGGGATCCGGCCCGCGGGCAGTCCGGTGGACCGGCGACCGCGCTCGCCGGGGTGATGGTGGCCTGCCTGGCGCTGGCGGCGGTCGGTGTGTACGGGCTGCTTCGCCCGGCCGACGACGGGTCATGGCGCGATGGCGCGGCGGTCGTGGTGGAGCGGGAGAGCGGGGCCCGTTTCGTGTACCGGGACGGCGTACTCCATCCGGTGCTGAACTTCTCATCGGCGCTGCTCATCCTGGGTTCGGCCCAACCGCGCAGCGCCCTGGTGGCGCGGGCGGCGCTGGCCGGGGTACCGCGTGGTGCTCCGCTGGGCATCCCGGGCGCGCCGGATCTGCTGCCGGCCGGGGGCGACCTCGTGCGGGACCCGTGGACCGTCTGCTCGCGGCCCGGGTCGCCCGGCGCCGAGTCCGTACTGCGGGTCGGATGGAGTCCGTCCGGGGCCGCGTTGGGCGACCGGGCGCTCGTGGCCGCCGACCCGTCCGGCGGGCTGCACCTGTTGTGGCGCAAGCACCGGTACGCGATCCGGCGGGCCGATCTCGTCCTCGCCGCGTTCGCCTGGCCGCGCGCGGCCGGGCCGATCGTCGCACCGGCGCTGCTGAACGCGGTACCGGCCGGGCCCGATCTCGGCGGCGTCGCCGTCGACGGCGCGGGCCGCCGCTCGGCCGCCCTGCCCGGTCGCCGCAACGGTCAGGTCGTGGTCGTGGAGAACTCCGGCGGCGGACGGCAGTTCGCGGTCGTCACGGGCCGCGGCCTGGCCGACATCACCCAGGTGCAGGCCGACCTCCTGTTGGCCGGCGGCGGCCCGGGAGCCGCCGCGATCCGCATGAGCCAGTCCGAGTACGCCACGGCGCCGCGCGCGCCCACGCTGGTGCCCGCGGGCGAGGCCGCGCCGCCGGCCACGACACCCGAACTCGTCCCACCCGCCGACGCCCTCTGCGCCACGTTCGCCGACGGCGGCGGGCCTCCCGAGATCGCGTCGCTGCCCGCCGTGCCGCCCCGCGACGGCGAACTCCGCGCCCCGGCGGTCGCGTCGCCGGCCACCGCCGCGGCGGACTGGATCCTCGTCCCACCGGGCCGCGGCGCCGTGGTCGAGGCGCTGGCCGGCCCCGGCGCCCCGAACGGCGCGCTGAGCCTGGTCACCGATCTGGGCCTGCGCTATCCCGTCCCGTCGCGCGATGTCCTGGCCATGCTGGGCTATGCCAACGTGCGGCCGGGGCGGCTGCCGGCCGCCGTCGTCGCCCTCCTGCCGACCGGTCGGGCCCTGGACCCGTCCGCCGCCGTCCGGCCCGTCGTGCCCGGCCAGTGAGAGTCATGCGGCGCCGCTCGCCAGCTCGCGGCGGCGGGGTTATCCACAGGTGCGGACCTGGGTCTGGCACCCGCGTGTGTGAGCGGCTACGGTCAGCGACGTCAATGTGTTTGGATGCTCGAGCGTTGGCCGCTCGGGACCGACAAGGGGGTGACGCCGTTGTCCACCACGCAGGCCCAGGCCGCGGTGATGGAGCAGGTGGCCGGGAGGTTCGACGACGCACATCAATCGCTACAGACGACCCTCACCAACCTCATGCGCGAGGTGGAGTCGGTCCGCCAGGCCTGGCAGGGCCGCGGCGGCGCCTCGTTCGAGCAGGTGAGCCTGGCCTGGGCGGAGGACCAGCGGCGCATGCTGCGCGCGCTGTCCGAGACGGCGGGAGCCATCCGCACCGCCGGTCGCATCTACACCGCGACGGACGACGAGGCGGCCGGCCGCCTGCGGTCCGTCTCGCTGCCGCTGTAGCCGGGGAGGGCTGACACATGGACGGACAGCTGCTGGTCAACTTCGCCCGGCTGCAGGAGACGAGCCTGCACATCCAGTCGGCCATCCAGGCGCTGGACGCTGAGCTCGACCGGCTGGAGAGCGACGCCGCGCCCCTGGTGCAGACGTGGGATGGCGAGGCGAAACAGGCGTACGCCGAACGCCAGGCGACGTGGCGGCAGGCGTCGGCACACCTGTCGACGATGCTGCGCGATATCAAGCGCGGGCTGGACGAGTCGATCGTGGACTATCAGACCACCGAACGGCGCAACGCCAACCTGTTCCGCTGAAAGTTACAACCCGGGCGGCGTGGACGAGTGCCACGCCGCTTCGTGGCCTTCGTGACCTTCGTGCGCCCGGGTGATCGCGATCCTGAGGACGATCGTGTAGCCAGGCTCAACATGGGTACGCGTAGCCGCGATCATCCTCGCGTCGAGCGCGCTACGGGTCGCCGGGGCGCCAGCGCCGGCGACGGCCGTACGGCACGCAGACCGCGACCGCGGCGACCACCGCGGCGGCCACCGCCAGTGCCGCGGCGACCCGGACCGCCCCACCGGCGGGCCCCGGGCGGGAGGCCGGCATGGCCCGTCCGCCGGCCAGGGGCGTCGGCGTCGCGCCGACTCGCGCCGTACCCATCACCTCGGTGAGCGCGCGCATGGGGTTGAGCACGCCCCACCCGTACGCCGGTGACGGCCGCGCGCCCGGCGCCGGGTCCGCGGTCGCGAGCAGCCGGCGGACCACCTCGGAGGCCGTCAGCTCCGGCCAGCGGGCCCGGATCAGCGCCGCGGTCGCCGCCACGAACGGTGTGGCGAAGCTCGTGCCCCCGACGAGCTGGTGACCGCGGCGCGGGGCGGCGGCGACGATCGCGTCGCCGGGGGCCACAAGGTCCACATAGGAGCCGACCCGGGAGGTCCCGGTACGGGTGCCGTCGGCGCCGATGGCGCCGACCCCCACGACGCCGTCGTACGCCGCCGGGTACGGGACCGGGTCGCCGCCGGTCCCGGTTGAGCCGGCGCCGCCACGTTGGTCGGCGGAGCCGACGCCGCCACGTTGGTCGGCGGAGCCGACGCCGCCACGTTGGTCGGCGGAGCCGACGCCGCCACGTTGGTCGGCGGAGCCGACGCCGCCACGTTGGTCGGCGGAGCCGACGCTCGCCACCACCACGACGTCGGCGGCGATCGCCTCCGCGACGGCCGAGCGCAGGGCCGGGTGGTCCCCGACCGTGGACAGCGAGACATTGATGACCGCCGGCTTCGGGGTACGCCGGGTGGCGGCCCGGATGCCCGCGGCCAGGTCACCCAGGTCGCCGGCACCGGTCGGGCCCTCCTCGGTCTGGATCCGTTCGCTGACCCGGATCGGCAGGATCGCGGCCGCCGGGGCCAGGCCGCGCATGGCCACGTCACGAGCCGGCCGGGCGGCGATGACGCTGGCCACGGCGGTGCCGTGCCCCACGCAGTCGCGCCGGCCGTCGCCGGCGGGATCGAGGCGGTCCACGCCCTCCACGACGGCGCCGGCGAGCTGCGGATGGGTCGCGTCGACGCCGGAGTCGACCACCGCCACGGTCACCCCGGCACCGTCCGTGATCTGACTGAGGGCCGACAGGTCGTATCTCTGCTGCGGCCACGGCACATCGGCGATGATGGTTGTTCCGGCGGGCGGGCAGCGCCGCGCGGCCCCGTTGCCGGTGGCCCAGGCGGGCTGCGGCATCGCACCCGGGAGCCCGAGGAGGAGGGGCGCGAGCCCGGCGAGGAGGAGCGCCAGCGCGAGCCTCCGGGCACGATGGTGGGGAGGCGGAAGGGCCGTCGCGAGCATGACGTGAGCGATGCTAGACCGCCGGCGGCCGGTATGGTGACCGTCGGGTGGGGCCTTGTAAATTTGAGCGTGGCGCCGCTCGCAAGCTCGCGTCCGCTTGTGCTGGCACGAGGCCAAGGAAAGAGGGGTGGCCGTTGAGCGACTGGGATCCGGCCACCGAGGCCGAGGCGGCGATGCGTGATGCGCTCCTCGCGTCGGACCAGGAGCTTTACTTCCAGATCCTGGCGAGGTCGGAGTTGGTGCTGCCCGTCTCCTCGGAGGCGCTCGCCGGTCGTGCCCCCATGGGGTGGGGCACCTGGACGACCAGCAACCGGACCCACGTCCTCGCCTTCACCTCGCCGGCGGCCCTGTACGCGTGCCTGAACGAGCCCGGGGCCTCGTACCGCACCATGCCCTTCCCGAGTCTCGCCGCCGGCTGGCCGAACTATGAGTGGTGGCTGGCGGTCAATCCCGGCCTGCCGATCGAGGCGTACCTTCCGTCATGGTTTGTCGCACAGCTCACCCGGGGCGACGTGCGACTGCCCGGGCGGACCCTGGGTGCGCGGGCCCGGATGACGCAGAGCGACCTCGCGGCGGCCCTCAACGGGCGGGTGCGGGCGTCCGCGCCGGCCCAGCCGGTGGGCCCGGTGCAGGCCTCGGCCGCGGTGCCGACCGCCGTGCCGGTGTCGTCCGCCGCCGGCTCGGACGGCCTCAACGGCCGCGGGTACGGCCATCCGGTGGAGACCGTGGACGCGGAGATCATCGACTATCCGCCGGCGTCCGGGTCGGCCCGGGTCTACGGGACGCGCACGGGTGTCGTGGTCGAGCCGGTGCCGGAACCCGACCGCCCCGCCCCGTTCGGCGGCGCGGGGGCGGGGACGGCGGCGGCGGGGACGACCGCGACCGCGGGCGCGGGGGCCGCGGGGGCGTTCACCGGCGCGGCAAAGGCCGGCGGGCGGTACGCGGCCAGCGCCTACGCCGGCGCCAGCGCCGGGGCGGGTGGTGCGTTCGCGCCGGCCGGGGCTACCGAGGCCCGGCCAGCCAGCCGGCCCACCGTGGTGCGCGAGACGCACGACGCCGAGATCGTCACGCCCCCACCGTTCGCACCGGCCAACGAGACCGAGTCGAACCTGTTGGCCGCCGCGGAGGAGAACAACACCGACGCGTTCCTGTCCACACTGTTGCTGGCCCGGGTGATCCTGCCGGTGCCGCCCGGCACCAGTCCGAGCGCCCGCCCGCGGGACCGAGACTTCCCGTGGCAGATGGAGCAGAAGGACGGCAAGAAGTACCTGGCCGTCTTCACCTCGCCGCAGCGGCTGTCCGAGCACTCCACGTTCCGGCACGCATCGTCGGTGAGCCTGCGCTTCGTGGAGCTGATCGCCACCTGGCCGGGCGAGGAGATCTCGTTCTCCATCAACCCCGGCAGTCCGGTCGGGGCGACGCTGCCCGGCTCCCAGATCGTCGCCCTGGCCGCCTGGGCCACCGACGTGGGGCTGCGCGACGAGCCGGCCGGGGACATCGCCCTGGTGGCCGCGAAGAAGAAGCCCGAACCGGCGCCGAGCGTCGGCGTGGCCGGCGCGGCGACGGTCGTGACCGTGATGCAGCGAACGGTGCCACCGGCGCAGTTGCCGTTCTACCTGGACCGCGGATATGACCGGGTCTCCGGCTTCGTGAACCGGGCCAGCGAGGTCGCCCATCTGACCAACCCCCGCTCGCTGTACCGGGCGCTCGGGCTGCTCTACTCCGGCTCCCCCTACAGCGACGACGACGCCGACATCCACGTCGTGCGCTGGGTCGCCCATCGCACCGACCTCTACCGCCTTCCGTACGGTGGTCAACACGAGGCGGGCATGCGGGCCATGCAGGGCTGGGTGATCGAGCGCCCGCCCTTCCGCGGCAACGGATTCGCCCCGGGTGACGCCGAGGTCATCTCGGAGTTCAAGGTGGACAGTGTCCGGCTGCCGCACGGCGCCCAGATGTGGCGGCTGGCCAAGGACGGCGGCGAGACCCTGGTGGCCACGTTCGACGCGGACACCTCGCGATGGATCGCGTCCGGGTACGGCGGCGCGCGTGCGTGACGGGTATCACGCCCGCTGGCGCGGCCGGGAGTACGAGGTGAGCCCGGACGGGGAGAACATGCGCCTGTACAGCCCGGAGCCGGCCGACGGGTTCACCCCGGTGCGGCCGGGGCGCCACGTGCGCGTCGTGGCCGCCGCCGACGTCGACGACTTCTGCTACATCCGCACGACGTGCACCTGGCACGGTGAACCGTTCATCGTGCTCGGCGAGGCCGACGGCTGGCTGCGTCTGGAGTACACCGGGGGCAAGGCGCCGGTCGCCCGCACCCTCGGCCTGGAGGAGTTCGACTTCGGCGTGTACCAGGGCTGGGCCCCCGTCAGCGAGGTGATGAACCTCGGTGAGTACCGCGCCTAACCTCAACGTTTCCCCACATTAGGGGCGGCGGGCCGGTACCGCGAAGGGCGCCGCCCGCCCGTACCCTGACCCCCATGACCGGGATCGACGACTCGTGCGTCCTCTATGACGGTGACTGGACGCACCGGTTCGTCTTCGCCAACGGCAGCCGGTTCCACATCGCGGAGGCCGGAGCCGGACCGCTCGTGCTGTTCCTGCACGGGTTTCCCGAGTTCTGGGGGGCCTGGGAGCACCAGGTACGTGTGCTCGCCGACGCGGGCTTCCGGGCCGTCGCGATGGACCTGCGCGGGTACGGGGCCAGCGACAAACCGCCCCGCGGGTACGACGGGTACACCATGGCGGCCGACGTGATGGGTCTCATCCGGGCGCTCGGGGAACGCAACGCGACCCTCGTCGGCACGGGGTATGGCGGCCTGGTCGCCTGGGCCACGGCCGCCTTCCACCCGCGGTCGGTGCGCCGCATGGTCATCCTGTCCTCGGCCCATCCGCTGCGGATGCGGGCCGCGGTCCTGGCCAACCCCGCGGGCCAACTCGCATCGGCCGGGCCGATGCTGAAGTTCCAGATTCCGCGGTACGAGCATGTGCTCACCCGCAACGACGCGGCCGGGATAGGCCAGTTCCTCCGGCGGTGGGCCGGGCCGGGCTGGGTCGACACCCCGGACTTCCGGGAATACGCGCGGGCCTGCCGCACGGCGTTCCAGATCCCGCAGGCGGCGTTCTGCTCGCTGGAGGCGTTCCGGTGGGGGATGCGCAGCCTGCTGCGGTTGCACGGGCACCGGTTCCGCCGCCAGTTGCGCATCCCGATCGTGGCACCGACCCTGCACCTGCACGGCGAGCTCGACCCGGTGATCCTTCCGTCCACCGCCCTGGGTTCGGGGCGCTACGTCATCGCCCCGTACGAGTGGCGGCTCCTCGCCGGCGTCGGGCACTTCCCGCACCGGGAGGCCGCCGACCTCGTCGCCGGTGAGATCCTGCGCTGGGCCAAGGAATAGCGCCCCCGTGTCATGCAGGGGCACCCTACGGTGCCTGAGGCGTTTGCAGGGTGCCCCTACAGGCGAGGTCAGTCCTCTGAGGACGAGCCCGACCTCATGCCGGCCGAGATCAGGTCCATGACCGAGGAGTCCTGCAGCGTGGTGACGTCGCCGAGCGAACGGTTCTCGGCCACGTCCCGCAGCAACCGCCGCATGATCTTCCCGGACCGCGTCTTGGGCAGCTCCGGCACGAGCATGATCTGGCGCGGCTTGGCGATCGGACCCAAGGTCTTGGACACGTGGTCCCGTAGCTCCTGGATCAGCTCCTCGCCCGCCTCGTCGGCGGCCGACCCGCGCAGGATGACGAACGCGACGATGGCCTGGCCGGTGGTCGGGTCGGTGGCGCCGACGACCGCCGACTCGGCCACCTTGGGGTGTGACACCAGGGCCGACTCCACCTCGGTGGTGGAGATGTTGTGGCCGGAGACCAGCATGACGTCGTCGACGCGCCCGAGCAGCCACAGGTCGCCGTCCTCGTCGCGCTTGGATCCGTCGCCCGGGAAGTACAGGCCCTCGAACCGCGACCAGTACGTGTCGATGAACCGCTGGTCGTCGCCCCAGATGGTGCGCAGCATGCTCGGCCACGGGTCGCGGATGGCCAGGAACCCGCCACCGCCCGGCGGCACGGACGCTCCGGTGTCGTCGACCACGTCGGCGGTGATCCCCGGCAGCGGCCGCATGGCCGAGCCCGGCTTGGTGGCGGTCACGCCGGGCAGTGGGGAGATCATGATGGCGCCGGTCTCGGTCTGCCACCAGGTGTCGACGATCGGGCACCGGTCGCCGCCGATGTTGTGCCGGTACCACATCCAGGCCTCGGGGTTGATCGGCTCGCCGACCGATCCGATGAGGCGCAGCGAGGACATGTCGAACTGGGCCGGGATGTCGTCGCCCCACTTCGCGAACGTCCGGATCGCCGTCGGCGCGGTGTAGAGGATCGTGATCCGGTACTTCTCGACCAGCTCCCAGAATCGGCCGCGGTGCGGCGTGTCCGGGGTTCCCTCGTACATCACCTGCGTCGCCCCGTTGGACATCGGGCCGTACACGATGTAGCTGTGCCCCGTGACCCAGCCGATGTCGGCGGTGCACCAGTAGACGTCCGTCGACGGCTTGAGGTCGAACACGGCGTGGTGGGTCCACGACACCTGGGTCAGGAAACCGCCCGTGGTGTGCAGGATGCCCTTGGGCTTCGCGGTCGTGCCGGAGGTGTACAGGATGAACAGCGGATGCTCGGAGTCGAACGCCTCGGCCGTGTGCTCGGCGCTGGCGGTGTCGACGGTCTCGTGCCACCACGCGTCGCGCCCCTCGGTCCAGGCGATGTCCTGACCGGTACGCCGTACCACCAGAACCTTCTCGACGCTGGGACAGTCGGCGACGGCCTCGTCGACCGTCGGCTTGAGGGCATTGGGCGCGCCCCGCCGGTAGCCGCCGTCGGCCGTGATGACCAGCTTGGCGTCGGCGTCCTGGATGCGGCCGCGCAGCGATTCGGCCGAGAACCCACCGAAGACCACCGAGTGCGGTGCGCCGACGCGGGCACACGCGAGCATCGCGATCGCCGCCTCCGGGATCATCGGCATGTAGATCGCCACCCGGTCGCCGGTCCGTACGCCCAGGGCGGTCAACGCGTTCGCCGCCTGGCAGACGGCCCGGTACAGGTCGGCATAGGTCAGGGTCCGGGTATCGCCCGGCTCGCCCTCCCAGTGGATCGCCACCCGATCGCCCAGACCGGCCTCGACGTGCCGGTCGAGGCAGTTGTACGCCATGTTGAGCTGCCCGCCGACGAACCACTTGGCGAACGGTGGCCGCGACCAGTCGAGCACCTGGTCCCACCGGCGGTGCCAGTGCAGCCGCTCGGCCTGCATCGCCCAGAAGCCCAGGCGGTCCTTGGCGGCGAACGCGTACGCCTCGGCCGTCACGTTGGCTCGGGCCACCATTTCGGCCGGCGGGGGGAACTGGCGGGTCTCGCTCAGCAGGTTGGCCAGAGTCTCGCTCATGTTCCGCTCCTTCGTCGACGGGCATCACCGGGGACGCCTTCGTTCTAGCAGGCTCACCGAATGTGATCCACCGATCCCCCCGGTGGACGTCGCCCGGCGCGCGCGGGCGTGCGCTGGACGGTCCGCAAGGGGGTGGGCCCGACGGGCTGGGGGCGGGGAAAGATAGCGTCGCGTCTGTGCTGGAACCGCTCCTCGGCCTGGCCGACGTGCCCGAGGCGGTGCGCTCGGCCGGCGAGGCGGTGGACGCGGCGCTGCGGCATCCCGCCCTGCGGCGCCGGGGTGGCGTGCTCGCGGCCGAGGCCGGCCTGCGGTCGGCCGTGGCCAGCGCGGCGCTCGAGGGTCACCGCTTCGACATCGAGGACGTCCGGGCGGGTACGGTCACCGATCCCGTGGTCCAGGGTGCCCTGAGGGTCAGCGCCGCCCTGGACGGGCTGGCCGGACGCTGGCGGACGGCTCCCCGCCAGGTCCTGGCCCGGCTGCACGTGCTGGCCGCCCGCGGGTGCGCCGGTGTCGGCCCCGACGCGCTCGGCCGGCCGGTGGCCTCGCCCGAGGTCTCGGCCCGGCTCGACGCCCTCTGCGATCTCGTCACGGCGCCCGAGCGCGCGGTACCCGCGGTGCTGCGGGCGGCGGTGGTGCACGGTGAGCTGCTCGCGCTGCGCGCGTTCGCCGGCCCGAGCGGCGTGATCGCCCGGGCCGCCGGTCGCCTCACGCTGATCGCCGACGGCCTCGATCCCCGCGGCCTGCTCGCTCCCGAGGTCGCCCATCTGGCCCGCGAGCCCGAGTACTCCGGATGTGCCAACGCGTTCGCCACCGGTACCCGGGACGGCGTCCGGTCGTGGCTGCGCCACTGTGCCGGCGCCGTGCGGACCGCCGCCGCCGACCTGGCCGACCTGGCCGACCTCGGCTCAGACGGGTCGCAGTGAGGCCAGCACGCGTTCGGTCGTGACGTCGATCGTCTCCGGATCGTGGGCCGCCAGATCGGTTCGGGCCAACTCCTCGTACACCAGCGCCATCGCCTCGAACAGCTCGCCGGGCAGCCCCGCCTCGCGTTGGGTCGTGGCGATCTGGCGCATCTCCGGTACGAACCGCCAGGCCTTGGTGGCCGCGACCGCGATCTGTCGGGTCGGCTCGTAGCCGTCCTCGGCCAGGTCGGCCAGGACGGTCCGCTCGACGCCGTGCCGGACGGCCGTGCGCAGCGCCTGGGTGAGGACGGCGGTCACTCCCTTGTAGACGGATGCCGTGCACATCTTGACCGCGCTGGCGGCACCGACCGCCTCACCGACGACCACGGGTTCGACGTGGCGCCAGGACAGGCCGGCGACCGTGTCGGCCGCCGGGCCGGACAGGAAGATCCGAGCACCCGGGCGGACCGTCGGCGGGGGGCCGGAGATCGCGCCGTCGACCAGATCGAAGCCGGCACTTCCGAGGGTAGCGGCCATTCGCTCCACTGTGGAGGGAGCGATCGCGTTGAGGTCGACGACGAGCGGACGGGCGTCGGCCGACGTGGCGACGATCTCCGCACCGGCCGCCTCGGCCGCCGCCGGTGGCGTCACCACGAGGAGGACGTCCGCCGCCTCCACGACGGCGGTCAGGTCGGGCAGCGTGGTGAGTTCGGCCTCGGCGACCATGCGGGCGGTGCGAACCGAACGGCCGGCCAGCGTGGTGACGACGGAGTGGCCGCCCTGTCGTAGCGCCCATCCCAGCCCCGCGCCCATGTGTCCGGCGCCGACAAGTCCGACGGTCATCATGTTCTGGAGCGTGCCACAGACGACTCGTGGCTTCGGCTGGGCCGGGCCTCAGACGTGGACGGCGCCCCGCTGGGGAGCGCCGTCACACACGTCCTGCCGGGTTACCAAGCGTGCACCTCTCGTCGTTGTCGCTGGCCTCCCCGGAGGGGGTTCCAGCGCAACATGCCTACCCGCGGCTGATCGCGCGTGGGTGCCCGACGGCCGTGTAACGGAGACCTGACTTCCACCGACTTCGCGGCTTCCGGACGGGAGTCCGCCACCCCCTTTTTTACGCCCGTTGGGCCCTCCGCGCCACCCCTGAGCCGGAATCTGTGACGCCCAGGGTCACTGTTGTTCGTTGGGTTGTGGCGTCGTGCTTGATTGCGCTCGCTTTGCTCGTCAGTCCCGACGACGCCGGCCGCCGGCCCGTCGTGGCTCCGCTCTCGGCCCGTCGGCCGAGCGGCTGCGGCGATGGCGGCCGTAGAGGGCGATCCCGATCGCCAGGCCAACGCCGAGCCCCACGGCCGCGGCCGCCGGGATGCCCGGCCGGTTGCGGAGCCGGCGCGAGAGTGGCACGGGATGGCGGAACTCGAGGATCTGCCAACCGCGTTGGGCCGCCGCCCGGCGCAACGCGCGATCGGGATTGACCGCCGTCGGGTGGCCGACCGCCTCCAGGAGCGGGACGTCGGAGATCGAGTCGGAGTAGGCGTAGGAGTCGGCGAGGTCGTACTCCCGTTCCTTCGCCAGATCGCGGGCCGCCTCGGCCTTGGTCGCACCGGCGGCGTAGTAGGCCACCTCACCCGTGTACCGGCCGTCGAGGACCACCATCCTGGTGGCGATGACGTCGTGCACTCCGAGCTGTTCGGCGATGGGTCGCACCATCTCCTCGCCGGATGTGGATACGACGATGACGTCCCGACCGGCGCTGCGATGCTCGTCGATGAGGGCGGCGGCCTCGGCGTAGATGTAGGGGTTGATGAGTTGATGCAGCGTCTCGTTGACGATCTGGCTGACCTGCTCGACCCGCCATCCCCGGCAGAGCTGGGCGACGTGGTCGCGGATGCGAGCCATCTGCTGCTCGTCCGCCCCACCGATGCGGAACATCAGCTGGGCGTACGCCGCCTTCACCATGTCGCGACGTGTGATCAGGCCGTCCCGGTAGAAGGGGCGGCCGAACGCCAACGCGCTCGACTTCGCGATCACGGTCTTGTCGAGATCGAAGAATGCCGCACTGCGGACCACGGCGGGCAAGTCTAGCCGTCCGCGGGGACATTTCGCCGCGCGCCCGGGTGTCGTCTTGTGGCTTGGGAGCGCTCCCAGGTCTGCCGGTCGGTGGGCGGCCCGCCGGAGCCGCCGCCGACGTGTGGCGCCTGGAGAAATCATGCGGCGTGTTGCGCCGCCGCCACTCGACGCAACGCCGAACTCTCGGGCATGCTTATGCATGCGGGCACGTATCCGACGTGGAGTGCCTGATCGAGCGACTTGGAGACGCGTGCGTGATGTCTCGAATGGGACATTGAGCAGCCCTCGGCGGTTGCACCCCCCGTAGCCGCCGAGTGGGATCGGCTCGACCCCCCCGGAGCCGCTCCCCGACGACCCCCGTCACCCCCCGGACGGGGGTCGTCCACCCTCAGGGCGGGGCGCGAAGGTCGAACGTCCAATCACGACGGTGCCGCCGCGGTCCTTGTCGACCGCCAGGTGGGCCGCGAACCCGTTCCCCACGAAGACATCGACCAGTAGCGCCGACTGGGCCTCGCTCGTCTCGATCAGGAGATGCCCGCCCGGTCTCAGCCATCGCGGCGCGGCCTCGACGATCCGCCGTACGACGTCCAGCCCGTCGCAGCCACCGTCGAGCGCGCCCCGCGGCTCGTGGTCGCGTGCCTCCGGCGGCATCATCGCGACCGCGTCCGTGGGCACGTACGGCGCGTTCGCGACGATGAGGTCGACGCCACCGCGCAGATGGGCCGGTAGAGGCTGGTACAGGTCGCCCTCGTACACCGTCGCGCCGTCGAGATTGCGGCGGGCGCAGGCCACGGCGATCGGGTCCACGTCGACGGCGTGCAGCTCCATGGTCGGCGCGCCCGCCAGCAGCGCGGCGCCCACGGCACCCGAGCCGCAGCACAGGTCCACCACCGTCGCGCCCATACCGGCGAGGCCGCGCGCCTCGCCGACCAGCAGCTCGGTTCGGCGCCGGGGGACGAAGACGCCGCGGGCGACCGCGATGCGCAGGCCGCAGAACTCGGCCCAGCCCAGGACGTACTCGATCGGCACGCCGGACGCGCGCTCGGCCACCATCGCCGCCAGCCGTTGTGGCGTGCCGGCCGCGTCGATGAGCAGCCTCGCCTCGTCCTCGGCAAATACGCAGCCGGCGGCCCGCAACCGATCGGTGACGGTGGCGAAGTCCATGACAGCAGTCTCGATGACCGCGCGGCTCGCGCGCGATACCAGATCAACCACGGCGTGCCTGGGTTGTCCACAGCCCCGCCGGTTATCAACAGATCTCCATCGAGCGTTGGCGCGGCCGGGGTCGGTCGCGTCACCGTGGGCGCGTTCCAGCGACGCCAGGGCGCTGGCCGTACCTGGAGGTGCCGTGCCCACGACGACACAGCCATCGGCCGTACGCGAGCGACCCCATCCGCTCATCGTCACGGCGGACTCCGAGCTGCTCGACGACGTGCTGCGGCTGGCGGCGGCCGGCGGCGCCGACGTTCGCGTGGCCGTGGATCCGGTCGCGGCGAGACCTTCGTGGACGGCCGCTCCGTTCGTCGTGCTCGGCGCGGACGCGGCGGCCGGGTGCATCCGCGCCGGCCTGGCCGGTCGCGCCGCCGTCATTCTCGTGGCCCGCGAGTCGGAATCGGAGCCGCCGTGGCACTTCGCGGAGGCGTTGCGGTCCGAGCACGTCGCGGTGCTTCCCGCCGCCGAGGCCTGGCTGGTGGACCGCTTCGCCGACTACGCGACCGGCAATCCGGCGCGCGGCCGGTTGGTGGCCGTGCTCGGTGGTCGGGGTGGCGCCGGCGCGAGCGTGCTGGCCACGGCGCTGGCCGTCACCGCCCATCGGCGCGGCTTCGACGCGCTCCTGGTGGACGCTGATCCGCTGGGGGGCGGGGTCGATCTCGTCCTCGGCTGGGAGCGCATTCACGGCCTGCGCTGGCCCGACCTGGTGGACGCCCGAGGTCGGGTGAACCCGCCGGCACTGGTCGGTGCGCTTCCCGGCCAGGGCAGCCTGGCGGTCCTGTCCTTCGACCGGTCCGAGCTGGATGCCGTGCCCGTCGAGGCGATGGCCGGCGCGCTCGATGCCGGTCGGCGGGGTCGAGACCTCGTCGTGGTGGATCTGCCTCGCCGGCTCGACGAGCCGTCGCTGTTCGCCCTCACCGCCGCCGACCGGGCCTACATCGTGGTGCCGGCCGAACTGCGCGCCTGCGTCGCGGCGAGG
>Ga0307415_100000192_pt1 | contig 27217 bp, 27 predicted proteins | sample DK1Cmetagenome_FD_204524 | JGI IMG/M metagenome (GOLD analysis project Ga0307415, IMG submission 204524) | Maize rhizosphere microbial communities from greenhouse at UC Davis, California, United States - DK15-C-2 | ecosystem: Host-associated > Plants > Roots > Rhizosphere > Soil | place: USA... | reverse complement strand
GGCGCGAGGCTCGCTTCTTCAGCAGCCTTGTCTAGCTGCTCGATCCGCTCGTTCACTTGGCGGATGAGCGCCTCGTTTCGCGCCTGTCGTGCCAGACGTTCGTCCATGGCCGCCTCCGGACGCCGGGCCATGTTGCCCTCCTTCGCGGCTAGGGAGACCATCTACCCGGCGCACAACCCGCAAAACGTAGGCCCTCGCCTACCATTGAGGCAGTCTCAGCGGCTTCATCAGAGAAGCCCTAGGCGGAGAAAGACCCGCAGCCCCGCGGGTCTTTCATTTACCGGACAGCACCGGACAGGCGCTGGCCGTTATCTAAGGCGCTCGCCGACACGAACGCTCTTATCGTGGCAGCCGCCCACAAGCGCCGTAGCTCGACCGCGACCAGCGCGGCCACGAGCACGACCACGGCGAACGCGACGACCATCCCCCAGATGAACGGAAGTGCCGCCAGTGCCGCGCCGATCAGCACGGCGGCGCCGACGACGAAGGCGATCCCCGCCAGGATGAAGACCACGCACGTGACCCCGCTGCGCATGATGATGGGCGGACGGTCCACCCCGCGGAGTTCGACGCTAATCCCATCGGTCTTCCTCTCCATCAGCGGATCCCCACAACGGCCGGGCCCCTTCTGCCGACTGATGCCGAGGCACAAGACCGTATTCGCGATCTGCCTCAGCGTCTCGAGGGTCTTGTCCCCCAGCTCGAAGTTGACCGTAAAGAGTCCCACACCGCCTCCTACCTCGACAGCACCCGGCGTCGTTTGCTCGGTCGATTCATGCCCGGCCCACACCCTCGCTCGCGCCGACTAACGCGAGCCGCGTTCACGTGAACAGACTGTGGCCCGGGTCGGGAAGGGGAACGCCGTCTCAGTGAGCGGAACTAGTTTTTCGGCGACGCTGGCTCGCCGTCCGCCTTGCTGACGACCTTTGGGCTGATTGGCGACCGTTCTTCGCGCGGCTGCTCGTCTGGCCCGTGGTCTGCTGAACGAGACCCACCAATTCTTCGGGCAGGTCAGAGGCTCGCTCCTTGGCCTGATTGACGACGCTTTTGGCTTGCCGCGTGAAGGAGCCGCTTGTGGCTAGCGCGTAGAGTCCCGCGCCGGCTGCAGGAAGAAGCAGCCAACGTGCCCCTGCCCTCCGTCTCCGGGTGCCCTTGCCTTGGGCGGCGTCAGCTACGTCCGCAAATCGTTCCGCCAAATCAATCACCTGCTCAGAGACCTTGTTGATGCTTGCCATCTCGACCCCTCCTCCGCTTCAAATGTCCAGGTTGCCGTCTTTGCTTCCCGTGGTCGAGACTCCGAAACTTCGAGGCACCGCTCTGTCGGGGACAACGCGGGCGCTCATATACAGCCCGGCACGTGCACGCCAGGAGAGTCCGACGGGCCACGGTCACCCTCTTAGTGCCTGAGGAAACGGCGCTCACGTTGACAGGTAACCATTTGGTTACGTATTATCGCGGGCATGGACGCGGTGTTCAGAGCGCTTGCCGACCCGACCCGACGGAGCCTGCTCGATGAGCTGTTCAGGGAGGATGGCCAAACGCTGAGAGCGCTCGAGGCGCGGCTGCCGATGACGCGCATCGGCGTCATGAAGCACCTGCGAATCCTCGAGACAGCCGGTCTGGTCACCACCAAGCGGCGCGGTCGCGAGAAGCTGCATTTTCTGAACGCCGTCCCGATCAGGCTCGTCCACGATCGCTGGGTGAGCAAATACGCCGAGCCGTGGGCCGCGACGCTCACCGGGCTCAAAACGAGATTGGAGGAGGATCTGATGGAGAAGGTGTTCGAGATCTACATCAAGACGACGCCGGAGCGTCTCTGGGAGGCGATCACCGACCCCGAGCTGAGGTCGAAGTACTCGTTCGGCGTGCGTGTCGAGTCCGACTGGAAGGCTGGCTCCAGTTACGAGGCCGTCCACCCGGCGGCTCCCGCCCCGATCTCTGCAGGAAAGAACCTGGAGGTGGAACCACCGCGCCGTCTCGTCCAGACCTTCAACGCCCTGTGGAGCGACGACGTCAAGGCCGAGGGCACTTCGAGGGTCACCTGGGAGATCGAGCCCATTGCCGATTCGTGCCGCCTGACCGTCACCCACGACCAGCTGCGCGAGGGCGCCAATGACGAGCTCTACGGCGGGTGGCCGATGATCCTCTCCGGTCTCAAGACGCTGCTGGAGACCGGTGAGTCGCTAACGACGCCTGGCTCGCTGATGTACTCGGAAGCCTCGCCGTCTGCTTGAGGCCTGACGAACCGATCGGGGCGCCGCTTCAACTCGGCGGCGCCTCGATCGGGTGAGGCAGCTCGCCTAGCCGAGCCGGCGGGTTCCTAGGTGCTTGCCGAAACCTGTCTCACCGACGACGAACCCGGCTGCGAATACGGCGAGCCCGACCGCCACGAGGTCGCTGAAGTTGTCGTTGTTGAGCGCGGCGATGATGAACAGAATCGTGGCGAGGAGAAACAGGAGTCCTCGAAGGCCGATGTTCATCTCTTCTCCTTTCGTGTGAAGCGGCGCCTGCGGCCGCGTCGGGCGTTAGTTCGCGGGACGGGCTCGATTTCCTCGCGGAACCCCTAGGCTGTTTGCCGTGTCCACGCCGACGCGTCGATACCACGTTCCGTCCGCGATCCGCCGCTCGTCGCTGCGGATCGACGGGGACGAAGCACGGGAACTGATCGCGGACGGAGCGCTCCTCGTCGACGTGCGGCGCCATGAGGACGAGGAGCTTCGGCTCGACGGAGCCGTTCGGATCCCGCCGGACGAGATTCCGGACAAGCTCGACGAGCTCCCGCGTGACCGGCCGATCCTGCTCGTCTGCACCTGACTGCGCGAGGCGACGAGCGTCCGTGTGGCGCACTGGGTGAAGGATCGAGGGTTCGAGGCCTACGCAGTTCGCGGCGGCGTCCTGGCACTCCTCGGCCGGCCCGCCCCGCAAGTTGCGGCCGTCCCGGAGCGGGGGTCGCCGTGGAAGGCGGCGGTCGCTGCCCTCCGGCACAAGCTCTACCGCCGCTACTTCGCCGGGCTCATGCTCTCGTGGACGGGCAGCTGGATCGAGGCGGGGGCGTTCGGGTACGTCGTGCTCCTGCTCGGCGGCTCGGCGGCGACGCTCGGGCTCATCGGCTTCCTGAACACGATCCCGAATCTGGTGCTCGCCCTTCCCGCCGGCGCGCTCGCCGACCGCTTCGACCGCCGCAAGGTGCTGTTCGTCTTCCAGGGAGCCAACATGGGCGTGGCGATCGCGCTCGCACTTCTCTGGGCCACCGGGGAGCTCAACGTGTTTCTCATGGGCGTGCTCGCGTTTCTCGGCGGGAGCTTCGGAACGCTGAGCTTCCCGGCTTTCCAGGCCATGCTCGCCGCGACTGTCCCGGAGGAGGATCTCGAGAGCGCAGTCGCTCTCAACAGCCTTTCGCTCCAGCTCGCGCGCTTCATCGGACCGGCGATCGCAGGTGTGCTGCTCGCCACGGCGGGCCCGACCTGGGTGTTCAGCATCAACGCTCTGAGCTTCCTCGCCGTGCTCCTGACGCTCCCGCTGCTTCCGGGCTCACGCGAGCACCTCGTCGGGGCTGTCCGCGGCGTTGGTCGCTCAATGATGGATGGCGTGCGCTATGTCTTCGGCCAGCGGAGCATGGCCTCGCTGATGATGCTCATGATTTTGGCGGGCCTCTTCGCGACCCCGCCGGTTGCTTTCATGATCCCGGGGCTGGTCCGCTTCCAACTGCACGAAGGCGCGACCACACTTGGGCTTCTGATCTCGCTCGTCGGCTTAGGATCCGTGTTCGGCTCCCTCGCCCTCTTGCGGCTCTCCGGCCGCCCCAACAAAGGCGAGCCGGCGATCGCCTCCTACCTCCTCTGTGCGGCTGCGATCGCGGGAATCGGTCTCTCGACCTCGGTGCCGCTCTCGTTCGCGCTCGCAGTGGTCGGCGGCTTCGCGGGAGTCGTCTTCATCGGGCTCTCGACGGTCGTCGTCCAGGCCTCGGCCACGCAGGAAATGCGAGCGCGGGCGATGGCGATCTGGGCGGCGTGCTTCGTCGGCGTTCTCCCGATCGGGGCGCTCATCACGGGGGGCCTGGCAGCCTGGCTCGGGGCCGGAGGAGCGGTCGCTGTCGACGGGTTCATCACGCTCGCAGGTGGGATCGCCGTAGTCCTGGCTCGCCCTGGAGTCCTGTGGCTCGGCTGCGCGGCGCTCCCGGAGACATGCGTCGCCGCGACGGATCCGACGGCCCTCGCGCTGCTCGAAGAAGAAGAAGCTGAGGCTATCGCGGCCTAGTCCTCGTCGCGTGCGTGGCGGGGCGCGACGACTTCATCCTCTTCGAGCTCCATCGCTCCTGGCACATCCAGGCGGCAGAGGCCGCCGTCCATCGTCGTCTCGACGTCAGGCTCGGCCTGTTCGGTGTGTTCGGTGTCGGTTGCCATCGACCTAAGACCCATACCGTGCCATCCTGTTCGTAAACCTGTGAACCTCGAGAAGGAAATCGACCGCCTCTACGGCGCCGCTCCGGGCGACTTTGTCCGTAAGAGGAAGGATCTCGCGAAGCGGCTCCGCGGCGAAGGCGAGCGCGCGGCCGCGATGAGAGTCGAGGATCTCCGTAAGCCGACGGCAGCGGCCACGGTCGTGAATCGGCTCGCCCGGGGCGAGCGGATGAACGTGCGCGCCCTGCTCACCGCCGGCGAGCGCCTTCGCGAAGCCCAGGCCAAGCTCCTAGGCGGGGGGTCTGCGGACGCGGTTCGCAAGGCGGCCGACGATGAAAGAAAGGCGATTGCGGCGCTCCTCACCGCAGCCCGCCGGGACGGGGCAGGAGAGGCTGTCCTTCGCCGCGTCGAGCAGACGCTTCGCGCGGCTGCGATCGACGACGACGCCCGGACGCTCCTCAAGCAAGGCCGGCTGACCCACGACCTGCAGCCGGTTGGGTTCGGCTTTTCGGCGGAACAGGGGCGCAGCCGCAAACGTTCAAGTAAGTGAAACCATTGATGATGAAGGAGACTCAATTGGAGAAGGCAACGTTCGGAGCAGGATGCTTCTGGGGTGTCGAGGCGGCGTTCCGTCAGATTCCTGGTGTCATCGCGACTCGCGTTGGCTACACGGGTGGGCACACGGCCAACCCCACGTACGAGGCGGTGTGCTCGCACACCACCGGCCACGCGGAGGCTGTGGAGGTCACCTTCGACCCCGCTCGCGCTTCGTATGAGCAGCTGCTGGACGTCTTCTGGACCAAGCACAACCCGACGACGAAGGATCGCCAGGGGCTGGACATCGGTTCCCAGTACCGCTCGGTGATCTTCTTCCATTCTCCCGAGCAGCAGGCTGCAGCAGAGCGGACGAAGGATGAGCGGCAGGCGAAGCTCCACTGGCCGCGCAAGATCGTGACCGAGATCGTCCCGGCTCCCGAGTTCTACGAGGCCGAGGACTACCACCAGCAGTACCTCGAGAAGCGCGGTCGCTCGAGCTGCACGGTCGAGCTGGCCGAAGCCGCCAGCGCTTAGGTCCTAGCCGCCCGTCGGGCCGGCGTTTCATCGCCGCTGGCTAGTCGGCGCCGCCGCCGCCGCAGCGCTGGTCTGGCGGGCGCAGGATTAGGTCGGCTCGGCGACTTCGTCCGGGTCCGGCCGACGACGGACTCGACCGGGCCACGTACTCGTCCGCCCGAAGACGGAGATGAGCGCCGGAATGAGGAGCGCGCGCACCAGAAAGGTCTCCAGCAGTAAGCCGACGCTCATCATGAACGCGAGCTCGCGGAAAGCGTCCAGCGGGACGATCGCGAGGACGGCGAAAGAGAGGGCTAGGGCGATTCCGGCGACGCTGATTGCCTTGGAGGCACGCGGGATGGCCACCGCGATCGCCTCGCGCACGGGTCGCACGCGAAGCTCCTCCCAGATTCTCCCGACTACGTAGACGTTGTAATCGGAGCCGAGCGAGACCAGGAGAACGCCGGCTGCGAAGGGGATGTAGTACGTCAGGTCGCTGTGACCGAGCAGGTCCTGGAAGACGTAGGTCGTGAGCCCGAGCGTGGCCGCGACCGAGGCGACGCTGGCGGCGAGGAGGTAGAGCGGCGCCACGAGGGCGCGCAGGAAGAGCGCTAACAGAAGGAAATTGACCGCGAGCACGACGGCGCCGACGCGCAGCGAGCTGCCCACGACCGCCTCGACGGTTTCGGAGGCGAGCGCCGTTTGGCCGGTCAGCCCGGACTCGCTCCCTTCCAGGCCGGCGCCGCTCAGCAGCTCCGGAAGCCGGTCCTCCAGCCGACGGAAGTCGCCGATCGCATCGGAGCCGAGCGGACTCTCCTCGAAGATCACGGCAAAGCGGGCGGCGCTCCCGTCTGCGGTCACGAAGAGGTCGTCAGGAGCCTGGGGGATCTGCTCTCGCGGCCCGATTACGGCCGCGACGCCATCCTCGTTTCCCAGGTCAGCCTCGAGCTTGACGAGCGCGGCTCGCCGGTCGCCATTCGCCCTTCCCTCCACCAGCAGCACGGTCGGGGCCAGGAACCCGGGGGCGCACCCGTGGCCTGCGGCCGCGGCCGCACGCCGCTCCTCGGTGTCCGAAGGGAGACCGGTGATGAGACGGAACGCGAGCTTGGTGTCCGAGATGCCGCTGGCCGCGAGGGCAAGGAGGCCGCTGCAGAGAACGACGAGTACGACCGAAACGGGCAGCGAGCTCACGAACCGGGCGCCGGCCTCGCGAACGGCCGAGGAGAATCCGTCGGCGCTCGTCCGCCCGAGTTGCTCCGCACGGACGCCAGGCCAGAAGCTCCACCGGCCCGTAAGCGCCAGTAGCGCGGGAACCAGCGTCACCGAGACGACCAACGAGACGGCCGCAGTGAGCGCGAGGGCCGGTCCGAACGCCCGGAAGAACTCGAGCTCTCCGACGAGGAGAGCAGCCGTGCCCGCGACGACGATCAACCCGGCGGTTGCGACGATCGGCGTCACTCTGATCGTCGCCGCGCGCGCCGCTTCGACGCGGTCCAGGCCTTCGAAGAGGCTCCGGCGGTAGCCGGAGAGGTAGAAGACGGCGTAGTCCGTGACGATTCCGAGGGTGAGCGCGACGACGAGGGGCTCCACCTCTTCGGGCACCGTCACTCCGAGGCGCTCTCCGACCCAGGGGATGACCCCACTGGAGACGATGAAGGCGATGCCGGCCGCGAACAGGGTCAGCAGGGGCGCGCCCAGGGCCCGGAAGGTAAGCCCGACGACGAGGAGGATCAGCGCGACCGTGGCGATCTCGACGAGCTCGAGGTGGCTGTCGATCTCGAGGAACTGCTGGTAGCGGGCGGGCGCCGGACCCGTGACGTCGACGAGCGCCTCGTCGGGCCCGTTGATCCGCGCCGCGTAGGCGTTCGCCTCACGGACGCGGTCCACGAGATTCGCCTCTGGCCCGAAGAAGAGGTAGGTGAGGACGGTTGTCCCGCGCTCGCGCGATCCCGGGAAGAGGCCGAACGTGTTTGCGATCGGAAGCGCGAACGCGATTCCTTCGGGATCTTTGGCGGCCCGCGACACGGCGACCGCGCGCGCGAGCGCACGAGCCTGCGCCTCACTCGAGAGGCCCCCCGGATCTCGTTGGACGACAACGCTGTCCGCGGTCAGCGGCAGGCGGAAAAGCTCAGTCTCGCGCTGGCCGACCCGGACTGCCGGCGCGTCGCTGGGGACAAGGCCGCCGAGGGCGAGGGGCTCTCCGCTGCCCAGGCTCGGGAGGAAGAGCGCGCTTGCCGCGGCCGCGGCGACCCACGCCGGCACGATGACCCAGCGCAGGCCCACGACCCCACGGGCGAAGAGCCTAACGAGGACGTCGCGAGCCATTCCGGCTCGCTACCCGGGCCTGGAGACCTCGAAGCATGCGTTTGGGGGCCGCCCGGTCGGCGAATACTGGAAACGACGCAAGGAGAGTCCCCATGTTCAAGCCCTCGTACCTCGTCAAGGGGTTCCCCGGACATCCGCTGCACCCGCCGCTGACCGACGCGACTATCGGCGCGTACACGGCGGCCACGGTGCTCGGGATCCTCGCCTACGCAGGCGTCTCCGAGGAGAACCTGACGAAGGCCTGGTGGCTCGCGCTCCTCGTGGGGCTCGGCTCGACCGCGCTGACGGCGTCGACCGGCTTGGCCGACTGGCTCACGATCACGTGGCGGACGCCACTCTGGTGGACGGCCACGTGGCACATGCTGTCGATGCTCACCGCCACGGCTTTCTTCGCGCTCGCCGCTGCGTTCGGCCACGACCGCTACGTCGCCGGCGACATGGGCGGCGCGACGTTCGTCGCCACCCTGCTCGGCTTCGTCGCGCTGACCGTGGGCGGCTGGCTCGGGGGCACAGTCGTCTACGTGCACGGAATGCGCGTCCTCAACCTCGCCGAGGAGCCGACTCAGCGGGCGGTCACCCCCGGGCATCGCGAGAAGGAAGCGGCCGAAGGGTCGTAGTGGCTCCGCGCGCGATCTGGACCGGCTCCATCGCCTTCGGGCTCGTCAACGTCCCCGTGCGCATGTACAGCGCCGTGGAGGAGCACACGCTCCATTTCAACTTCGTACACGAGCCGGACGGCAGCAGGATCGGCTACGAGAAGATCTGCAAGGCGGAGAACAAGCCCGTTCCGGACGACGAGATCGTCAAGGCCTTCGAGTACGAGAAGGGCGAATGGGTCTACATGACCGACGAGGACTTCGAGGCCGCCGCGGCGGAAAACCACCGCACGATCGACATTCGCGCGTTCGTGCCCTTCGAGGACATCGACCCCATCTACTTCGAGCGGACCTACTACCTCGGGCCGGAAGAGAACGGTGAGCGGGTGTACTCGCTCCTCTCCCGTGCCATGGACGACTCCGGCCTCGCGGGGGTGGCCAAATGGGTCATGCGCGATCGCCAGAATCTCGGGCTCCTGCGCGTCCGCGACGGCGCGATCGTTCTCGAGCGCATGCACTTCGCGGACGAGATCCGCTCGACCGAGGGAATCGCGCCCGGCGACGTCAAGCTCGACAAGCGCGAGCTCGAGATGGCCGCCCAGCTGATCGAGCAGTACTCCGGGGAGTTCAATCCTGAGGAGTACCGTGACACGTACCGCGACGCGCTCTGCGAGATCATCGAAGCGAAGCGGAAAGGCGAGGAGGTGCGCGTCGAGGCGGAGCCGGAGCCCGAAGCGCCAACCGATCTCATGGCGGCTCTGCGGGCGAGCGTGGAGGCCGCAAGGGGACGTCGGAGCCCGGCGCCCACTCGGAAGGGAAGCGAGGAGCTCGAGGACAAGTCCAAGGAAGAGCTCTACGAGCTGGCCAAGACCGCCGATATTCCGGGCCGCTCGGACATGTCCAAAGAGCAGCTCCTCGAGGCGCTCCGGGCCGCATAGCCGTGCGCGCTGTCTTCACCGCCTACGTCGTCTTCACCATCGGCGTCCTCGCCTACTTCTGGCTCATCGGCCTGGCCCATTACTGAGATGCGTTTCGTCCGCGAGAACTCACTCTCCCTCTTCTTCGGGGCGCTCCTGCTCTTGACACTCTTCGCGCAGTCCCTCGTCGGTCACAGCCTCTACAACGAGGAGGCGATCCAGCACTCTCAGGAGACCATCTCCTACCCGCGCTACCTCGCGTCTTCCCACTTCGGCGAGGCAGTGATGGAGAACTGGGAGTCGGAGTTTCTGCAGTTCACGCTCTACATCCTCGCAACCGTCTGGCTCGTGCAGAAAGGTTCGCCGGAGTCGAAGAAGCCGGGCGAGGCGGGACGCGGTACCGAAGAGGAGCAGCTCCTCGGGAAACACGCACGGCCCGACTCGCCTGGCTGGGCCAAGGTCGGCGGCTTGCGAACCGCCATCTACTCGAATTCGCTGCTGCTCTTCATGGGTCTGCTCTTCGTCGGCTCCTGGTTCGGGCACTCGTTCACCGGCTGGACTGAGTTCAACCAGAAGCAGCAGGAGCACGGGGACGCCGCCGTCTCGTGGACGGGGTACCTCGGCAAGCCCGACTTCTGGGAGCAGAGCTTCCAGAACTGGCAATCCGAGTTTCTGGCCATCGGCGCGATGGTTGTCTTCTCCATCTATCTCAGGCAGCGGGGCTCGGCGGAGTCGAAGCCGGTGGGCGCGCCGCATTCCGTGACGAACCAGTCCGGCTAGTGGCGGACGAGCGTCCGCTCCCCGAGTACGCGGCGCTGACGGCAGCCTTCGGCGCCGTTCTGGGCGGTTTCCTGATCCTTGCCGGACGGCGGTTGCCCGAGCGCATCGCTTTCGGGGACATGGCCCGGATCGGCCTGGCCAGCTACAAGATGGGCCGCCTCGTGGCCAAGGACGACGTCACGTCCTGGGTGCGGGCGCCGGTCACTCGGGACGCTGAAACAAGCGAGCCGAAGCCCCAGGGCGTCGAGCGTGCGCTGGGTGAGCTTGTCACCTGTCCCTACTGCGTCGGCGTCTGGGCCGCGTCCGGACTCTCCTATGCGCTCGTGCTCTATCCGCGGCAGACGCGCCTCGTCACGACCATCTTCGGCGCGCAGGCCGTCGCCGACTTCCTCAACGCCGCCTTCGTCAAGCTCAAAGAGGACTAAACCGGGGTCAGACCCCAGCGAGCCCTTTGTGGACGATGTTTGTGGTGGTTCCCCGCAATTTGCGGTCGCAAATGTGCCTCTCGCCGTTACAAACGCCACGTCTCATTGCGCCAAGCTGGGGTCAGACCCCGTCGGCCTAAAAGGCCAAGCTGGGGTCAGACCCCGCCGAGTCCGTTTAGGACCAGCCGAGCTCGGCGAGGCGATCCTCGTCGATCCCGAAGTGGTGGGCCACCTCGTGGATGACGGTCACTCGGATCTCCTCTTCCAGCAGCTCGGGATCGTCGCCAAACTCGTCTTCCAGCGGTACCTGGTAGATGGCGATCTTGTCTGGGAGGACGCCGGTGTACTCGTGGCGCTCGGTCAGCGGGATCCCGAGGTAGAGGCCGAAGATGTCCGGGTCCTCCGCGTTCTCGTCCTCGACCACGATCTCGACGTTGGACATGGCCTCGCGCAACGCGGCGGGGAGAGAATCGAGCGCGCTCCGGACATGCTCCTCGAAGGTCAATAGCTCGGGCGCAGCGGTCTCGGGCGACCGGCTGCGAATATCTTCACTGCAGCTAGGCCGAAGGCGAACCCCCCGACGTGCGCGAAGTACGCGACCCCGCCGCCCGCCTGCGGCTGCACGAAGGAGAAGCCTCCAACCACGAGCTGGAAGAGGAACCAGAATCCCAGGAAGACGATCGCCGGGAGCTCGAAGAAGAAGAAGGGGAGAATGAACGTCAGCACCCGCCCCCACGGGATCAGCACGAAGTAGGCGCCGAGCACCGCCGCGATGGCGCCACTCGCACCCAGGTTGGGCACCTCGGCGTCGCGCTCCGTGCCGTAGCCGAGCGTGACGACCGACTGCAGCGCTGTCGCGGCAACCCCGCCCGCGAGATAGAAGAGGAGGAAGCGCGCGCGGCCGAACGTGTCCTCCACGTTGTTCCCGAAGATCCAGAGGAAGAGCATGTTGCCGAGGACGTGGTCCCAGCTCGCGTGCATGAATATGGACGTGAAGACGTTTACGGGCCATGGCCACCCCGGCCCGTTGCACGAGCTGTCCACTTCGCAGGGGAAGTAGGCACCCTCCGCAAGTGAGTTGCGAAACCCGGGCTCGCCGCCGGCCTTCTCCCAGAAGATCCAGATCGCCAGGTTCGCCACGATGATCGCGACCGTGAGGATCGGAAACTGCCGGGTCGGGACGTTGTCCTTGAGGGGCAGCACGCCCCGGAATCCTTACCGGATGACGGAGGCGAGAAGTGCTTTTTGAGAGTGGAGCCGATTTTCGGCCTGGTCCCACACGGCCGAGCGGGGGCTGTAGAGGACTTCCTCAGTGATCTCCTCGCCGTAATGCGCCGGCAGACAATGGAGCACGATCGCACGCTCGCTGGCGAGGGCCACGAGGCCGTCGTCGATGCGATAGGCCTCGAGATCGCGGACGCGGCGGTCGCGCTCTTCCTCCTGGCCCATGCTGGTCCAGACGTCGGTGTAGAGGACGTCGGCGCCCTGCGCGGCTGCACGCGGGTCGTGCGCGACCTCCACGGAGCCGCCTGAGGCCTCGGCGGCCTCGCGGGCCCAGCCGACCACGGTTTCGTCCGGCTCGTAACCCTCGGGGGTGGCTGCGACGAAGTCCATCTCGAGCTTCGCGCACGCGACCATCAGCGAGTGGCAGACATTGTTTCCGTCTCCCAGATACGCCACGCGGACGCCGTCGAACTCGCCGAGACGCTCACGGATCGTCATCACGTCGGCGAGCGCCTGGCACGGGTGGAACTCGTCCGTGAGCCCGTTGATGACGGGGATGTCCGCGTGGGCGGCCAGCTCATCGACGTCCGCCTGCGCGAAGGTACGGATCATGATCCCGTCGAGATAGCGCGAAAGAACGCGGGCCGTGTCCTTGATCGTCTCGCCGCGGCCGAGCTGGAGGTCGCCTGCCGCGAGGTAGAGCGCCGTGCCCCCGAGGTGGAACATCCCTGCCTCGAAGGAGACGCGCGTTCGGGTCGAGGGCTTCTGGAAGATCATCCCGAGCGTCCGGCCCTCGAGGTGGCGGTGGTCGATGTGCTCGCGCTGACGCGACTTCAGGCGGTCGGCCAACTCGAGCACAAACAGGAGCTCGTCGGGCGCCCAGTCGTTGACCCGGAGGAAGTCACGGCCCTTGAGCGCGACGGCAATCACGCGTGCATCCTAACGTTCCCAGGGAGTTGACAATAAGTGACTAAGGTTTTATCCTACACAGGCATACACATCAGAAAGGGGGTTGCGATATGGCACTCGTCCGTTGGGAGCCCTTCCGTGAGCTCGCCGCCCTCCAGAACGAGATGGGCCGCTGGATGAACCAGTTGGCCGGAGGCGTCGGCGCGCCGCCTGGCAACGGCCAGAGTTCGACCTGGCTGCCGGCCGTCGACGTCTGGGAGACCGACGCGGAGCTCGTGCTCTCGTTCGACCTGCCAGGGATTCCGGAGGACAAGATCGCGGTCGAGCTCGATGACAACATCCTCACCGTCACCGGTGAGCGCGAGCGCACGCAGGAGCATTCGAGCGATCGTTTCTACCGCTTCGAGCGGCGCTTCGGTCAGTTCTCGCGCAGCGTGACGCTTCCCACCGGGGTCAAGGAGGAGGACATCAAGGCGGAGTACAAGGACGGTGTCCTCGAGATCCGCGTCCCGAAGCCGGCTGAGCAGAAGCCGAAGCGAATCCAGATCGGCTCGGAAGCGGCGCTCGAAGGCAAGTCCACCCGCAAGTCGTCGAGCTAGAGAGGCTCACGTGGCTGAGGCCGGGACGATTCTCGTTCCGGCCTCGCCCTTCTCGAAAGCTTCTGCGCTCGTGATGAGCGCCTGCCCGCCCGTCTCGCGGACGAAGCGGAAGGCGGCCTCGACCTTCGGGCGCATGCTCCCTGCCGGAAGCCGTTCGACGATCTCGTCGTCCCGGCCGGGACGAAGCTCGGCCACCGCGCGGCGGTTGCCCGTCTCGAAGCCTTCGTAGACAGCCGGCACCTGAGTGAGGATCACGAGTCGCTCGGCGCCGAGCCCCACCGCGAGGAGCGCCGAGGCGTGATCCTTGTCGATGACGGCGTCGATCCCGTCGTGGCGCCCGTCTCGCGAGACCACCGGTACGCCGCCACCGCCGATTGCGACAACGATCACCCCGCGTTCGACCAGGGTCTGAATCGAGTCGAGCTCGAGCACCTTCAGAGGTCGAGGCGAGGGGACGACGCGGCGCCATCCGCGTCCCGCGTCGTCCTTCACGACCCAGCCGCGTTCCTCTTCGAGAGCCCGAGCCCGTTCGGCGTCGTAGAAGGGCCCGACCGGCTTCGTCGGGTTCTTGAAGGCGGGATCGGCTTCATCAACCTCTACTCGCGTCATGACCACGGCCACGGGCCGGCCCGCAGCAGGCTCCAGCTCGGCGGCGATGAGCGCGCCGATCTCGGCCTGGGTCTGAGCGACGGCAATGTAGAGCGGCAACGGCGGAGCCTCCAGGCTCGCAAGCTCCTGGCGGAGAAGCTCGTTTCCGACCTGTGGCCCGTTCCCGTGCGTGATCACGAAGGGCCCGTCGCGGAGGAGCGGCTGGATCGCGCGGAACGTGGCCGCGAGGTTCGCCCTTTGCTCGCCCGCCGTCCCGCGCTCGGCCGGCTGCATGAGGGCGTTGCCTCCGAGGGCGATGACGGTCAGCAAGAAATTCCCTTGTGTTCCACGCGCACAAACACAGCGATTCTTCTATTCGAGCGGATCACGCCCCGCTCCTTTCGTCCCTTAGGGCCATTCGGAACCTTGTGCGCGTGAAACACAAATCGGTCTGAGCGCTGTCCCGGATGAGACGCGCTCCGCGAGACTCAGGCCGGCTGTGAGACTGAGTCGATGATTCCGCGCTCCGCGAGGAGCTCGGCGAGCGTCGGCTCTCCGAGCTCCTGGAGGCGGTACGTGACCCGGAGCGCCGGTTTGTCGAGCTCGATCACTCGGCGAAGGTCGATTGGCGTCCCGATGAGGACGAGGTCGGCGTCCGAGCGCTCGATCGTCTCCCGCAGCTCCTCCATCTGCTTGCGCCCGTAGCCCATGGCGGGCAGGAGCTCGGTGAGATGCGGGTATCTGGCGAAGGTCTCCTTGATCGATCCGACCGCGAACGGGCGCGGGTCGACGAGCTCGGCAGCACCGCCTTGCTTGGCTGCCAGAACGGCGGCTCCGTAGCTCATCTCACCGTGTGTCAGCGTCGGCCCGTCCTCGATCGCCAAGACCCGCTTCCCCGAGATCTGGTGGGTGTCCTGCTCCACGACGAAGGGAGAAGCGGCCCGCACGATCTTCGCCTTCGGGTTCGCGTCCCGGATCGACTCGATCACAGCCTCGACTCCCTCCGGCGGTGCGGTGTCCACCTTGTTGACGACGCAGACGTCGGCCATGCGCAGGTTCTGCTCGCCCGGGTGGTAGCGAAGCTCGTGTCCGGCCCGGTGCGGGTCGACGACCACGATGTGAAGGTCGGGGTGGATGAACGGCGTGTCGTTGTTGCCGCCGTCCCAGACGATCACGTCCGCCTCCTGCTCCGCGCGCTCGAGAATGGCTGCGTAGTCGACCCCTGCGAAGACGATGTTCCCCTCGGCCAGGTGCGGCTCGTACTCCTCCCGCTCCTCGATGGTCACGTCCGCCGCGTCCAGGTCCTCGTAACGCTCGAAGCGCTGGACGGCCTGCTTCGTCAGGTCGCCGTAGGGCATCGGATGGCGGAGGACCGCGACCCGCTTCCCCGCGCCGCGGAGCACGGCGGCCACATGGCGGGTGGTCTGGCTCTTCCCCGACCCGGTCCGCACGGCGCAGATGGCGACCACCGGCTTCCGGGAGCGAAGCTCGGTCGAGCGCGGCCCGAGCAGGACGTAGTCCGCGCCGGCCGCGAGGGAGGTCGAGCCCACGTGCATGACGTGCTCGTGGGTTACGTCCGAGTAGGCAAAGACGACCTCGTCGACCTCCTCCCGCGCCACGAGGTCGGCCAGCTCTTCTTCCGCGACGATCGGAATGCCGTCGGGGTAGCCGGGCCCTGCGAGCTCGGCGGGATAGACGCGTCCCTCGATGTCGGGGATCTGCGTCGCCGTGAACGCGACGACCCGAACGTCGTCTCGTCCTCGAAAGGCGACGTTGAAATTGTGAAAGTCGCGGCCGGCGGCGCCGGCGATGACCACGCGCCTCACGCTGCGACTGACTCCTCGATCCGCTCCGCGACCGCGGCGAGCTCTAGCTCGGCGCCCGTGACGTCGTCGATGAGCTCGTCCGCGCTCGGGCGCTGCCCTTCGCTCCAGAGCTCCCGGAGGAGCGAGCCGGCCTCCGGCCGCGTGAACCAGGCGCGGCCGAACTCCTCGCGCAGGAATCCGCGCAGGGCCGACTCGAAAGCCCAGGCCCGTAGATAGCTGGACGAGTAGAAGCCGGGGTCGACGTCCGCGAGGTAGTCCACGGCCGAGACCTCGATCTTGAGTGCATCGTACATGCGCTCGACATATCGCTGCCCCATCGGGTCGAGGTCGCCGCCCGCATGCAGCTCGAGCTCGTAGAGGAACTTGGCCGCGTAGCGCCGGACGAAGTAGAGAAGTCCCGTCGCCGCCTCGGAGGCAAACTCGCCGGGCTTGGCGAAATCGAGACGGCGCTCAAGCCAGGTCGGGTCGTTCACCACCAACTCGAGGAGCATCGCCCAGCCCTCGGTGACGGCGTTGTCGCCGAGGCGCCTCGCTTCCATCGGCAGCTCCGCCGAGGTGTGCGCGTAGTGCTCCGTGTGGCCCGCCTCGTGGAAGAGCGCGTGCCAGTCGTCGGGGCCGCCCATCGGCTGGATGACGAGCATGACACGGCCGGGCACCTCGATCGGCGCGCAGAAGGCGCGCGGGGTCTTGGTCGGGCGAGGTTCGAGATCGAGATGGACGTTCTCCTGAGCGCGGAGGTCGATTCCCAGGCCGTCGAGCGTCGACTCGAGCGCCGGCACCATCTTGCTCGCAGGGAAGCCCGAGTCCCATTCAGGCGCGCGAAAGAGGCGCGGGACGTCCCAGCGCCGAGCCTCCTCGAGCGAGACGCCCACCCGCCTTCGAAAAAGACGATCGAAGGCGGAGCCGAACAGGTCTTCGGTCTCCGCGAGAAACCGCTCGCACTGCGCACTGAGCTCCTCCAGCGGGAAGCCGAAGCGCGCGTAGAGCTCGCGGTAGTTCGCGGAACCTAGCCGCTTGGTCGCCTCGCGACGCGTCTCGGCGATGGTGACGTAATGCGGATTCAGCTGGGTCTCACTCAGCTCGACGCGGGCCCGGTCGAGGCGCTCGCGGCGGCCGCGGTCGGGCTCGTTCGCGAGCGCCGGGCGCAGGAGGCGAAAGCCGATCTCCTCGCCGTCCACCTCGACGGTGAGCGAAGCCTCCAAGCGTGCGAGCTCCTCGGCCTGACTCCGCGTCAGATCGCCCACGTAGCCCTCGCACGCGAAGCGCCAGAGCTCGATCGCGCCGCGATCACCGAGCTCGGTCGCCTCGCCCAGGCTGCGGCACGCGTCGAGCGTCGCCAGGTCCGAGTAGCGCTCGTAAATCGGCGTCAGCTCGAAGTCTTCCTTGAGCCCGGCGAAATGGAGGTAGTACTCCTCGTCGAGCGCGGCGATGAACCTGTCAGCCTCCTCCCGGTAGGCGTCCAGAGCTGCCGGGGCAGTGGCCATGTCTGCCGTAGGATAATCGGCCGTGCGGGAGATCGACCTTCAGACCGAGCGCAAGACGCAGCTCGTGAACATCACCGACGAGGTCCGCTCGGCTCTCGGCGGAAACGGGGAGGCCTCCGCGGCGCTGGTCTACGTTCCCCACACGACGGCCGGGGTCACCATCAACGAGAAGATCGACCCAGAGCTCGTGGGGGACTTCGAAGCTGCGTTCGAGCGGATCGTCGGCGAGGACTGGCGCTGGCAGCATGACGACGCCGACGGACCGAATGCGCCGGCACATTTCCGCGCCTCGCTCGTCAGTCCGCAGGTTCTCGTCCCGGTCGAAGACGGCAACCTCGTCCTCGGCACCTACCAGGGGATCTTCTTCTGCGAGTTCGACGGCCCACGCCGCCGCAAGGTGTACGTCTCTACCCTGCGGTAGGGACATGGCCGCGCCTCTCCGGAAAGACCAGGAGGTCGAGCTCACGATCGACTCGCTCGCCTACGGCGGGAACGGCGTCGCGCGCCTGAACGGCTTCGTGGTCTTCGTTCGCCGCGGGCTTCCCGGCGACAGGGTTCGGGCGCGGGTCACGAAGGTGAAGCGCAGCCACGCCGAGGCGACCGCGCTCGAAGTCGTGGAGGCGGGGGCTCCTCGCGTCGACGCGCCCTGCGCCCACTTTCCCGAATGTGGCGGCTGCCGTTTCCAGGACCTGGCCTACGAGGCGCAGCTTGACGCGAAGGCGCGCCAGGTAGTCGACGCACTGGAGCGGATCGGCAAGCTCTCGGGCTTCGAAGCGGAACCCGCGGTCCCGGCCGAATCCCTGTTTCACTACCGGAACAAGCTCGAGTACTCGTTCACGCAGACGCCCGAGGGCGTGGGGCTCGGCTTCCACAAGGCGGGCCGGTGGGACGAGGTCCTGAACGTCGAGCGCTGCTGGCTCACGACCGACCTTGGCAACGCGATCCGCAACAGCGTCCGCGCCTGGGCCAACGAGGAGGGGCTCGCCGCGTTCGACCAGGAGACGCACGAGGGCTATCTGCGCCATCTCGTCGTTCGCGAGGGACGGAACACGAACCAGGCGCTCGTCGTTCTCGTGACGGCCCCTGGGGCGCTCCCGGAGGAGCGTTTCGTCGCCGCTGTGCAAACCTTCCCCGAGGTCAGGTCGGTGCATTGGGCCGTGAACGACACTCCGGCCGAGGTGACAAACCTGCCCACGAAGCTCCTCTGGGGAGAGGAGGCGATCGAGGAGGCGCTTCTCGGCCTGCGCTTTCGCGTGCGCCCGAACGCCTTCATGCAGACCAACACGGCGATGTGCGAGCGGCTGTACCGGCTGGCGGGCGAGTACGCGGGGCTGACGGGGGAGGAGACCGTCTACGACCTCTACTGCGGGGCCGGAACGATTGGGCTCTCGCTCGCTCGAGACGCGCTGACGGTCTGGGGCATCGACTCCTCGGAGGAGTCGATCGCCTGCGCGGTCGAGAACGCCGAGCTGAACGGGGTGACGAACGCCGCGTTCTTCGCGGGCGAGGTCGGGGCCGACGTCGAGGAGCTGCGGGACCGCGCCGGGCCGCCTGACGTTGTCGTCGTCGACCCGCCGCGAGCCGGGCTGGCGGGCAAGTCGCTCGAGCGGGTCGCTGCGCTCGAGGCGCCGCGGCTCGTGTACGTCTCCTGTAACCCGACTACCCTCGCCGGCAATGCAAAGGAGCTAGTGGGGGAGTTCGGCTATCGACTCGAGCGCGTCCGTCCGCTGGACATGTTCCCGCACACCCCGCACGTCGAGTCCGTCGCGTTGTTTACACGCTGATGAGAGTCGCGGCGCTCTACGACGTTCACGGGAACCTGCCCGCGCTCGAGGCTGTGCTGAGCGAGGTCGACACGGACCACCACATCGTTTGCGGCGGCGACCTGGTGGCCGGGCCGATGCCCGTCCAGAGCCTGGAACGTCTGCGCGAGCGTGGCGCGACGTTCATCCGTGGCAACACCGATCGAGCGGTCGCAGGAGGGGCTGCTGGCGACGACGGCCCCTGGGCCGAGCGCGTTCGCTGGGTCCGGGAGCAGCTGAACGAGGAGCAGCTCGCGTTCGTGCGAAGCTGGCCGCACCCGCTCAGTCTCGAGGTGGACCGACTGGGGCCTGTCCTCTTCTGCCACGGGTCTCCCCGCAGCGACGAGGAGATCATCACGGCGATCACCCCGCCCAAACGGCTCGATCCAATGCTGGACGGCGTCCGCGAGGAGGTGATCGTCTGCGGCCACACCCATGTCCAGTTCGACCGGCTCGTCGGCGACCGGCGGCTCGTGAACGCGGGCAGCGTGGGGATGCCATACGAGGGAGAGGCGGGCATCGCCTGCTGGGCGCTGCTCGGCCCCGACGTGGAACTGCGTCAAAGCCGCTACGACGTCGACTCTGCGGCGGAAGTCATTCGCGCGAGCAGCTATCCGGACGCCGAGGAGTTCGTGCAGGAGTACCTCCTCGCGCCGGCATCGGCCGAGGAAGCGACCGCTCAGTTCGAAGGCCTGGCCGACCCTTCCTTGTAGGCTCGCCAGATCAGGTCCGCGTTCACGAGCACGAAGGCGGCTGAGAGAAGCGGCAGTGCGGGCAGGCCCGCAACGTCGAAGCCGACCGCGAGCGCCAGAGTCGTCCCAAAGGACAGGGCCATCGCGAGCCACGTCCACCCGACCCGCAGGCCGAAGCGAGCCGCGGCCCCGAGGAAGAGCGAGAAGAAGAGGATGTCGGGGAGGCCCAGCTGCGCCGAGGAGTGCTGGCCTGGAAGCGGGAACGAAATGCTGAGCGCGTTAAAGACCTGGGGCTGGTTCTCAACGATCTCCTTCGTGGGCCCGCGGGCGACCGAGAAGGCGTCGACGGGGACTATCAGCAGGGCGACGAGCAGCACCCAGGAGAGCGCTTCGAAGAGGCCGAGGAACCACCAGCCCACCGCGGCGACGGCCGCGATCTTCACGAAGTTGGCCGCGATATCGAGTCCCGCGAACTCGAGGATCACCGCCAGGACGACGAGCGAGACCGCGGCGACTGCGAGCTCGCGCGAACCCGTCTCCCTCAGGGGCAGGGCCAGCCAGACGAGCAGGAAGGTCAGCGGCATGAGCGCGAGGCCAAGGAAGGCCACGTCGCCCCACTGCGACAGCTCGGGAAGGTGCTCCGAGACTCCGTAGTAGACGCCGAGGACCGTTACAACAGCTAGTACGGCGGCAGCTCGGACCACCAGGGCCCGATCCCCTTGAAGGCGTCCCAGAAGGCCTTCTTCGCCGGTGCCTCGTCCAGCGAAGCGTCGACGTCGGGGCAGACGAGCGCGTCGATCGTCGGCGTGAACCGCTGGATCGTGCCCGGTTCGTTCGTCACCTCGGCTGCCAGGGGGAAGCGGACTGCGTTCAGGCACGCAAGGGCATCTTGCCCCATCGAGACGATGAGCTTCGGCTGCACGATATGGAGCTCGCGGGAGAGCCACGTGTGGGCCTGCTCCTCGTCGGCGCCCGCGAACTTCAGGCAGTTCGTGCCGTAGATTGCCGTCGGGTCCACGTGCAGGCGCTGGAGCGACTTGAGGATCGCCTGGCCAGTGCGCCCGAAGAACGCGACGCCCTCGTGCTGCTCCGCGTCCTGGGGGCCGTACTTGAGGAGGAAGATGTCGGCGAGCGGGTGGCCCGAGCCGAGCACGGGCGCCTGCTCCTCGCCGGCCGCCTGCACGATCTCGCGGCCGAGCTCGTTGATCTCGGCGATCGCCTTCTTCAGGTAGCGCTCTGAGATGTCGTCGGCGGGCACGGTCAAGGGGTGCCTTCCCTATTCGGGGTCCCCGGGCGCTCCTCCTACACAGCGGCCTTGCGCCGCTCCCGCGCCTGCGCGACCCACTTGAGCCCCTGGAGGTAGACGAGTGACTTCGGCCGGCGCAGGATCTCTGCGGAACGAAGGCTGATGAGGAATTCCTCCGGGGTCTCGAAAGCCCGCATGCGCACAAGGCCCGTGCCTACTCCCTGGAGGACGTGGGCGTCGGAGCCGGCTCCCATCGTCAGGTTGTACTTGCGGGCGAACCGGAGCGCTTCGTCGTTGAAGCCTTCGAACAGGAGCCGGGCGTTGTAGACCTCGAACACGTCGATCTCGGCGAGATGCCGGTGGAGAGTCCCGGCGTCGGCGATCGTGTGCAGGCGATCGAAGGGGTGGGGGAGGTAAACAACGCCGTTCTGCTCCCGGATGGCGGCGATCGTCTCGCCCATGGACATGCCGCGCGGGATCTCCCTCTCGAGGAAGAGCCCGATCACCTCCCCGGACTCCGTCTTTACTTCCTCACCGGGGATGACGACGAGCTGACGACGGCGCGCGAGCTCGACGGCCTCCAACGCCCCGCTAAAGACGTTGTGGTCCGTGATCGCGATGGCACCGAGTCCCTGCGCCTCCGCGTAGTCGAGTAAAGCGTCCACCGGCACCGCGCAGTCGTGGGAGTGCTCGGTGTGCATGTGCAGGTCGCAGAGCACGAGCGGCCGGTCGGCGAGCGGGTCGGTTCGGGCAGCAGCCCGACGACGGCGGCCCATGACGGATCCGTAGATCGCCTCGAGCTCGTCGCCGAGAGCCGAGACGCTCTCGCCCTTCGTCGCCCCTATCGCCTGCTCGGAAAGCTTCTCGCGCCAGTCCGGGTTCTCGGCCAGGCGAGCCATCGCCGCCGCGACGAGCTCGGGCTGCGAATCGGACCCGGGCGGGTCGAGGAGGGGCACTCCGGCCGACTGGGCCTCCAGCGCGAGGCGGGCGAGCCCGCGCTGGGCGGGAATGAGCGCGGCCGCGCCCGCAATCGCCTTCGCGCGCGAGTCCAGATCGAGAGCGGTTCGAACCTGGACGCGTCCGCGGACGGCCAGCGGCACGTACGGCCGCCCGGCCAGCGGCCGCGTCCGCAGGAGCACGAGCTCCCAGCCGGAGAGCTCGCGAAGACCGCGCAGCGCCGCACGGGCGCGTGGCAGCTCGTCGGCGCGCCATTCCAGCAGGAAGCGGCGCGCGGGCTCGCCGGCTCGTCCTTTCGCGGGCTCGACGCCCTGCGGCAGCAGGCGATACTTACCCCGAAAGCGGGAGCTTGCTGCGGAAAGGGTCGCCTCTCCGACCGCGGTCAGGGCATCCACCCGCGCGAGCAATCGCTCGCGCTGCTGGCGGCCCGGCGGATAGCCAAGGCGCTCCGGCGAGTGAAACGTAGCCACCGTCAGGGCGCGTGCGTGCCTCAAGGCCAGATACGACAGGCTGGGAAGGCCGGGCTCGTGCGCGTGGACGACGTCGAACGAGTCAGCCGAGAGTGCGAGCTCGAGGTTGGCGCGGACCCCGAGCGGAACGCCCATGCGGCTCCGCCGCGACACGGGGATCGCGGCGCCGAGTGCAACCGTTCCCGCCAGCGGGACGCCCTCGCGTCCGAGGCGTCGGAGCGCGCGCCGTCCCGCCGCGAGCTCTACGGCCCGATTCGAAGGCGCGAGGATGACCACGTCGTGGCCTCGGCCCCGCAGCTCCTCGGCGGCGGCGGCGACGTGTTCGTTGACCGGGTGGGGCTGAGACCACGCGAACGGCGTGACCATGCAGATCCGAAGGCCCATCGAAGCGAGTTTAGACCGGAGGTCAGAGAAGGGCGCGCGTCTCGGCAGCGTGCCAGTCGAGCCCCATCTTCTCGAACCGCTCAATCGCCTGGGCGATGAGGTCCTCGTTCTGGCGCATTAGCCCGAGTGCGCGGAGTGCGTAGGGCTCGAGGTATGTGTTCGGGCGGAGCAAGGGCCTTGCTTCTTCCTCGACGCGGTCGCGCTTGCCGAGTGCCGCGAGTGCGTCCAAGCGTGCAGCGCGCGCGGCGAGCTCGGCAAAGTACATCGCCTCGCCCGACTCCAGAAGGCGTTCGGCTGCCTCGAGGTCGCCCCGGACGAGGGCGAGGCGGAGCCGTGGAGCGTCGATCGTTTGCCCGTAACCCTTCATCTTGAGCGCGTCCGCGGATGCCTCGAGGCGCCGCGCCTCGGACTCGTCGCCTGCGTGCGCGCTCGCGAGCGCGCATACCAGCAGCCCCCGTGCGTTCATCGTGCAGGGCGTCGCAAAGTTTTCGGCGACCGCCTGCTCCGCATGGGCGGTCTCGGCACGAACCGCTTCCCACCGGCCGGCAAGCTCCTCGATCATGAGCCCCATGGCGACCGCGTGGAGACGATGGTGCGGGGTGAGGTCCCTCGCTGTCTCGGAGAGGAGAACAGCGTACTCACGGGCGGGCTCGATTCGGCCGCAGGCGAGGTTGGCGAGGGTGGTGGACCAAAAGATCCCCTCACGGTCGTCAGGGTTGCGAGTCTCGTCCAAGAGCTCGAGCAGTAACCGCGCATCGCTCAAGGCTTCCTCCGTACGGCCGCTCGCGAGGTTGCTCGTGAGGAGTTGCGTACGAGTCGCCACCCGAAGCTCGTGGCTCTTCAGCCGTTCGGCGAGGGCGACTGCCTCCTTCGCTGGCTCGACGCCGCTCGACGAGTCCCAGGCGGCAAGCCCCACGAGCGCTTTCACGCGGGCCGCTGTTCCGTCCTCGGTGAGCTCGAGTGCCTCGTCTATCCAGCTCTTCACCAGCTGTCTGTCCGGCCTCGTCCGCCACATGCCGAGTCGTACCGCGGTCTCGCTCGCTAGGAGGCTGTAGAGCTCGGCACGCTCCCGGCGGTCGGAGGACAAGGCGATCGCACTCTGTATTGCTTGCCAGAAGGCCTCTCCGTCGTACTTGAGGGCGTTGGCCTTTGCGATTTCCTTCCAAAGGTCGATTTGGATCTCGGGCGGAGCGAGCTCGAGGGCGCGGTGAAGTAGGTCCAGCGCATCGTCGATGTCGTAGCGCCCGACGGCAAGATCTGCGGCTCGTCGCAGCCAGGTGATCGCAACCACCCTGAGGCGCCCGAGCTCCTCGTCGGCGCCCGCCCACGCGAGGTCGGCATCTCCGGGCACCACCGCCTCGGCGTAGTGATGCGCGAGGAGCGGGGCGTGCTCGTCGCGCCCGCCGCCGAACCGCTCGAGCCAGGCGGCGAAGGCGGCATGTAAACGCGCTCGCCTCCCCTTCGGTAGACCGACGTACGCGACCTCCCTGGTCAGCTGGTGCTTGAACGCGTACTCCGTCTCGCCGGCGATCGTCGAGCCCGCACGCCGGCGGACGAAGTCGCGATCCTCGAGGACGCGGAAGTCCGGCCGCAGGTCCGGGACAAGCTCGTAAACGGGGCCCGTCCAGAAGATGCGGCCGATGACCGAAGCGGTCTGAAGCGCTGCCTTTTCGGCGAACGGGAGAAGGTCGATGCGAGCGGAGAGGACCGCCTGGACTGAGTCGGGGATTGCGAAACCGGCCGGCAGCTCGGAGACGGCCCAACCTCCCGGTGTGCGTCTGAGCACGCCCTGGTCGATGAGTGACCCCAGGACCTCCTCGACGAAGAAGGGGTTGCCCTCCGCCTGCCGTACAACCATGTCGCCTACGTAGCCCGGAAGCTCTTCAGCGAGCAATTCGCTCAACATGCACGAGGCAGTCTCCGCAGGCAGCGATTCGAGCTCGATCGTGGAGGCGTCCCGACGTGCGCTGGCCCAGGTGGGATGCAGGTCGAAGAGCTCCGGCCTCGCCGTGGCGATGAGGAGCATCGGCCCGCGCACATCGCGGAGTAGACGGTCGAGGACGTCGAGCAGAGGGGCCTCCGCCCAGTGGAGGTCCTCGACGAGCATGACTGCAGGCCTCTCGGCAACCAGCTCTTCGACGAACTCGACCCAGCCGGCGTGCAGCCGGTCGCGCACAGCGAGCGGATGGAGATCGCCTGCGACGTCGAGTCCAAGCGTGAGGCCGAGAATCTCGCGCTCCCCGAGCCGCGGAAGCAGGGTCTCGGGCAGATCGCTCTCGAGGATCCCGAAATGCTCTTTCAGAATCTCGCCAAGGGCCCAGTACGTGATGCCCTGCCCGTACGGGAGGCAGCGCCCGGTCCGACGCAGAGGCTCCGGCGATTCGCTGCCGAGGGCTTCCCAGAACTCGCGGATCAGGCGGGTTTTGCCCACGCCGGCCTCGCCGCTGATCGTCACAACGTGGGGCGTGGCCTGGTCGACGACCTGGCTGTACGCCCCTGCAAGAGCGGCTAGCTCGGCGTCGCGGCCGACGAACGTGCGGTGCAAGCCACTGACGCCGCGTGGCCGCATGAGCGAGAGCGCTCGAAGAACGCGTCGGCATGAGACGCCTCCCGGCTTTCCCTTCGCCTCGACGCTCGCGGGTTCGGCGAACTCGAACGCGCCGCGCACGGCCGCGACGGTCCGCTCGCCGGCGAGGATCTCCCCCGGGGCGGCGGCCTGCTCGAGACGGGCCGCCACGTTGACAGAATCGCCGGTCACGAAGGAGCTTCCTTGACGCGCGCGGCCGACGACGACTTCGCCCGTGTTGACGCCGATGCGCAGCGCGAGCGTGTCTCCGAAGAGCTCCTCGAGGCGCCGCTGCATGGATAGAGATGCGTGCAGCGCGCGTTCGGCGTGATCTTCCTGCGCCGCCGGCGCCCCGAAGGCGGCCATGACCGCGTCCCCTACGAACTTTTCGACCGTTCCGCCGGCGTGGTCGATTTCGGCCGCCATCGCGTCGTAGAAGCGATCGAGGAGCGCTCGCGTCCGCTCTGGATCCTGCGCGGCGCCGAGCTCGGTCGAGCCGACGAGGTCGGCGAAAACGACCGTGGCGAGCTTGCGTTCCTCGCTGGCTTGGCCGCCCTCGCTTGAAGCGGAGGAACCCTTCTCGTCGCGGAGCTCGAGCGGTCCGCGGCTCCCGAACTGCATCCTTCCTCCTCCTCCGCATGGAAGGTAACACGGAAGCGGAGAGTGGTCTCGTTACGAGGCTTTCGCGGCGGCCTTCGTCTTTGTCTTGGCGTTCTTCTTGATGAAGTCCTCGACGAGGTCCATCGCCTCGTCGTCGACGATCTGCTTGGGCGGCGATTTCATCAGGTAGGCGCTCGGGCCTTCGAGCGCGCCGGCGATGCCATTATTCAGTGCAAGCTTCGCGAGGCGGACGGCATCGATGACGATGCCGGCGGAGTTGGGCGAGTCCCACACCTCGAGCTTGAGCTCGAGGTTCAGCGGTACGTCGCCGAAGGCGGAGCCCTCCATGCGGATGTACGCCCACTTCCGGTCGGTCAGCCAGGGCACGTGGTCCGAGGGGCCGACGTGGACGTTGTCCTTGCCGATGTCGTAATCGAGCATCGACGTGACCGCGTTCGTCTTCGAGATCTTCTTGGACTCGAGCCGGTCGCGCTCAAGCATGTTGAGGAAGTCGGAGTTGCCGCCGACGTTCAGCTGCATCGTCTTGTCGAGCTTGACGCCGCGTTCTCGGAAGAGGCTCGTGAGCACCCGGTGGGTGATCGTCGCGCCGACCTGTGACTTGATGTCGTCGCCGATGATCGGAAGGCCCGCCTGCTCGAAGCGGCGCTGCCAGTAAGCCTCACGCGAGATGAACACCGGCATGCAGTTCACCATTGCGCAGTCCGCCGCGAGGATCTGCTCCGTGTACCACTTCGTCGCCTCTTCCGAGCCGACGGGGAGGTAGTTGACGACGACATCCGTGTTCGTCTCCTTGAGGATGCCGACCACGTCGTCCGTCTCGCCGGGGGCCTTCTCGGTGATCTCGGAGAGATACTTGCCGATGCCGTCGTGAGTCATGCCGCGGGAGACCTTGATCCCGGTCCTGGGGACGTCCGCGAATTTGTAGGTGTCGTTCGGGTGAGCCCAAATCGCATCGGCGAGGTCCTTGCCGACCTTGTCCTTCGTTACGTCGAACGCGGCGGTGAGCTCGACGTCGCGGACGTGATAGCCGCCCAGGTCGACGTGCATCAGCCCCGGGACGAACTGACCGGGATCGGCGTCCTTGTAGTACTCGACGCCCTGGAGCAGTGAGTTGGCGCAGTTGCCGACGCCGATGATCGCAACGCGCACGCTTTCATCAGAACGCGCTCGCCCGTTGCCGGATCCGTTCTTCGAAGCCATCGTGTCCTTTCTTAGGTCGTCGAGGCGTTCGCTGAGCGTCTCGACGATGAGTTGGGTGACCGAGCGCCTTCGCTCGGATGCACGCTGCGCGAGCTTGGTCTTCAGCTCCGAGGGCATGCGCAGCAAGACGTCCCCTTTCTCGCTGGGACGGCCGGC
>Ga0307415_100000191_pt1 | contig 27229 bp, 15 predicted proteins | sample DK1Cmetagenome_FD_204524 | JGI IMG/M metagenome (GOLD analysis project Ga0307415, IMG submission 204524) | Maize rhizosphere microbial communities from greenhouse at UC Davis, California, United States - DK15-C-2 | ecosystem: Host-associated > Plants > Roots > Rhizosphere > Soil | place: USA... | reverse complement strand
GCCGGGGCGCCGCCCCACCGTCTCGCCGGTAGCGCGGCTGCCGCCTGGGCTCCTCGAGCTCGTCCAGCCGGTCGTAGGGGGCGAGGAACCCCTCGACCAGCCCCTCCAAGGCCGGCATCCGCTCCTGGGGGATGTCGAAGTGGAACAGACGGGCGATCCCGACCAGATCGTCGGGTCCGGGACGCTGCACGGCCATGGCTACCCCCAGGGACGACGGCTCCTCCCGCTTGCCTACGCCCCCAGGCGTCCGCTGTCAACGCCCTCCCTCACCAGCACCCGCTGAACAACCGCAAGTGCGGTGTCGGCGGCGGCCACGCCGGCACCAACCGGTCTACGGAAGCGTCACCGTGGCAGTCGGCGCTGAACAAGCTCCACAGTTCCTTCCCTCCGGGTGCGCCCGCCAAATTGACCCCAGCGGGCCAGCGGGATGCGGGTGTTGGCGGCCGAAAGGCCGACCACCAACGGGATGCCGGTGGCAGGGAATGGGCCATTCCCCGCCACAACGGCGACCAGGCACTGGCTGTGACCTCACTGTCCGTCCGCGGCGGTAGCCTGCGAAGTCGACGCATTCCCTGCCACCTCGCCAAGGAGCCGCCGTGTCCGGCCGGGCCGCCCCCCTCACCACTACCGCCCGGCTGCTCGGCGAGGCGGCCGCGGCGTTCCTGGGCCAGCCCGACCTGGCTGCCTCCACGCGCCGCTCCTATCAGCAGACCCTCGGCCGCCTCGAGCGCGAACTCGGCGCCGACCAGCCGCTGACCACCCTCACCGCCGACCAGGTCACCGCCGCGATCGCCGCCGCCTGGGGTGGGCGGGCGCCGGCGACCTGGAACCGACATCTCGCCACGTTCCGCTCATTCCTCGGGTTCTGCCGGCGGCGCCGCTGGCTCACCGACCACCTCTCCGTCGACCTGGAGCGCCGGCCCGAGCCGGCCGACCGCACCAAGGCGATCCCCTTGCCCGAGCTGGAGCGGCTGTGGCGCCTCGATGACATCGGCGTGCGGGAGAAGGCGCTGTGGCGGCTGCTGTATGAGACCGCCGCTCGCGCCAGCGAGGCCCTGTCCATAAACGTCGAGGACCTCGAGCTGGATAACAAGCGCGTGCGGGTGCGCTCCAAAGGCGGCGACCTGGACTGGCTGCACTTCCAGACCGGCTTGGCTCGGCTGCTCCCGCGGCTGATCGACGGTCGCATCCGGGGGCCGCTGTTCCTCAGCGAACGTGCCCCTGTCCCTGCCCGCGCGCCCGCCGTGGTCGACCGCTGCCCTGACACCGGCCGGGCCCGGCTGAGCTACCGGCGCGCCGAGGCGCTCTTCCGCGAAGCCTCGGGTGGGTGGACGCTGCACCAGTTGCGCCACTCGGCCCTCACCCACCTGGCCGAGCAGAACGCGAGTCTGCCCCTGCTGATGGCCAAGAGCCGCCACACCAGCCTGCGGTCGCTGCAACGCTATGCCCCGCCCGGGCGCTGAGGCGGTGGCGGCGCTCACCGCGGCCACGGACCCAGCCCGCCGGCGCCGCTGACTCGAACCCCTGTGCCCTTGAATGTCCATGCCATCCGCCTCGGCGAGGGCCGCCTTTCCTAATCGCCCAACGCCACGTCACCCCTACTTCAGGGGCTTGCAAGACGAAGCGCGGTGGTTCGACGCAAGGCAGCGTCTGGGATCGCTGCTGACAACCGACAGATTACGGGACACCCCATCTGGATCCCGGATTCCCAGGCCATGCACCAACAAGCCTCATCGCGCTAGCCTCCTCGGGTCATGGAGGCGCGAAGTCTTACTCAGCTCACGACCGTCCCGGTGGCTAAGCGGATGGCGCTGATTTCCGAGGGATTGGGCCTGATCGCTGAGCACGTCACCACTCTGCACGGCGATTTACTGCACCTCATCGAGGGTGGTCGTCGACGGAGCGCCGCCGTGGTGGACGGCCTTGCTCAGGAGGAAGCTGCCAAGGTGCTGATCTTGCTCGATGTCGTGCGAATCGGATGGCGGAATCAGGCACTCGTGCAGCGACAGCTGCGGCGCTTCTACGACCATTTGGCGCGTGGGATCTATGCGCGCGTCGTTGAAGGCCGCCCGGCGGACCTTGCCGAAGTCCGCCGCTACGTCGATAGCTTGCGACGGAGTCACTACCTCGACGGTCCGAACGATGTGGATTGGACCTTTCGCAACGAGATCATGGCCGAGCGGGAGGACGGTCTGTACGTGGACTACGTCATGGCCGAGGACGAGCGTTTCTGGACGACGCCCGCACGCCGTGATGACTACCCGGCGCTACGGCCCGGCATGGTCATCGAGCTGGTTATCGCGCTGGACCGGATGGGCTGTCTGAGCGTCGAGGGGTTGGAGGTCGTTGCCACCGCCTGGCGTGGCCAGCTAATCAAGGACGACACCCACTGGAAAATAGTGGGAGCGATCAATCGGCAGGTTGTCGATGCACTTCTCAGAGTCGGCCTGGCCAAGCCCGAGCTTACCGACCGCGATGTCCGACTCATCCTTGAGCAGTGGACGTTTCCGCTTGTCCATTTGGATCTCGAAGAAGAGAAGGTGAAGTCGGAGGACCTTCAGGCTCAGCGTGATCGCTGGCTTGCAGATCAGTGGTGATCCGTCACCGGTGGAGTTGCTAGATGGGGTCAGCGACGACCGGAGACTGCGCTTGGGCCAAACCGAGGCGTTCAAGCACAAAGTCAATGGTGACCTGATCGCGGAGCTTGCAGACCGTCATCTGGTTGGCGAAGAGGCCAGCCTCCCAGACCGCCTCTTCCAGCGATCGCCGTGCGAGCCAGTCGACCCGTACGAGGTACTCGCAGCGCTCCGGGTCGTCGACATCCCGCACCAGATTCGCATCTGAGAATGGCGCCTCGAGGATGGGCTTGCGCTGCCCGTCGACGTCGACCTGGAACTCGGTGACCGGTCGAACCGGCTCGGTGACCTGTCCGACCCCGACATAGCCTTGGCCGGGCATGTAGGCGAACACGTGCGCGCCTTGGTAGAGCTGCTCGAGGGGCTTGCTGTAGTAGCGGCCTCCACCGGCTGAGATAAAACCGAAGCGTTGGCAGTCTTCCCAGTCGCGTCCGCCGAGCACGACGTAGAAGTCCCGTCCGTTCCATGGCTGTCGCTCGTGGCGGTCGCTGGGGGTCTGGGCGTCGGCCATGACCTCATCGATCCGATCAGCCAGGCTCCGCAGCTCGGTGATGTCCAGGGTCTGCCAGCCGCCCGGGCCGAGCTGTTGCTCGATGTCGCGGGGATCGAGCTTGAAGAAGGTCTCGAACGCCTCGGGCACACACGCCAGCTGCACCCTGCCGTCTTCGCGAAGGGCGAGGGTGAAGAGGGCACGCGAGCGGTTGGTGGGTGGGGCGAACATGAGTGAGCGTTTCCATGGCCGCGGGTAGAGGTTGTTGCGTACCGCCGCCTCCACCACTGCCCGCGCGGCCTGTTCGACCTCCGGGTCGGCGGCCTGCTCGATGAGCTCCTCAACGGCCGCCTCCGAATAGGAGGTCTCCTGAGGGCCTTGTTCGACTTGGCGGTCGAGCGCCTGGCGGACCAGGGCCAGCACCGCGTCGAGTTGCTCTACGGAGCCTAGGCGGACCTCGGTATCTCCAGTGGCCCAATGGCCGACGCCGCGGACGTCTCGGGTGATCTCCTCGGGGTCGGTCAGCTCTTCCACGGTGGCGGCAAGGTACAGCTTGAGTTCTGTCTTGAGCGGCACCACACAGAGGAAGTTCCCGGCGAACTTGTAGGCGATGTAGCGTTTGCGGACTTCTTCGCTGACGCCGGACTCAAGATTGAGGACCCGCCGGCGAAGATCGGCAAACAGCGGACCAACCGGGCCTTTCAGCTCGGGATGATTCTCCAGGGTGTAGACGGCCTGAACGCTGGCCTTGGACCGACGATACTTGGCCAGGACCTCCTCTGGAATCGAGGGGGCCGGCCACAGCACCAATGCTGCTTCGGCGAGCATCTGGGCGCGACGCTCGATCTCTTCCTGGTTCCAGTGGTCCAGCCCGGCGAGATAGTGGTTGAGTCGAAGGGGGCTGTCGCGAAAGCCCCCTTTCATCGACTGCTTCTCCTGGAAGGGCCGGTCGGACAGCTCCGGGTTGTAACCGGTCAGGGTGAGGTTCCCGATGGTGTGCAGCAGCCGGTTCTGCACCTCATGCCAGTCAGGTCCCAGCTCCTGTTGCCACTCTGGTGAGAGCTCCGGATTTTGCGGCAGCACATGCTCGATCGTGAAGTCCTCGATCGTGACAAGTTCTTTGCGGTCGAGGTTCTCGAGCTTATCGAGGAGATAATTACGACTGCGGAAATTGTAGACATCGCGGAGCATGAACTGCGTTTGGAACTCCTCGTCGGTCGGCATCCGCGTGTAGGACTCCTTCAGGAGGACCGCCGCGAAGAGCGACTGCATGTAGTCCTGCTCGTCGACCTCTCGCGCCAGCCCAGCAAAGATCTTGTTCAGCGCAGCCGTTGGAATCCCGCAAATCGCCCGGCGGAAGACATAAGTTTCGACCAGGCGCAGGATCGAGAGCAGCTGCGCACGGTTGATCTTGCCTTGCTCGTGGTCGTCCAACACATCCAGCAAAAACGGGTAGGCGACATCGACCCGGAGGCGGTTGATGTCGGTGATCGCTGCGCGGATCTCGTGGTCGCTTTCTCGTTCAAGGGCCAGCCGGACCCAGTGCTTGGCGAAGTGGTAGACCTCGTTGACCAGGTCAGTCCGCGAGTGCTCGGTTGCGCCAGCGTAGGCTTTGAAGGCCTCATAGACCTGGTTGATCTTTGGGATCTGCCCGGTCCTGAGGGTCAAGTAGTCGCGGATGAAGCGGTCGAACGCTTCATCCTCGGCGTCCCGGAACAGCTCCTCCATGGGATATCAAGAGGCCTCGTAAATGGCCGTCTGGTCCTTGCGGGGCAGATCCATGAGGACGAAGTTACGGATGCGGTCGGCCTCAGAGAGATCCAAGCCGGTTGAGTTGAGGCTCTCGAAGATGAGCTGTGGGTTGTCGTAGCGGCGGTCAAGCGCGATCCCCACGGTCATCAGCCGCTCTAGCCCAGCAAACACCTGATCCGGGGACAGCAGCGTTCGCCTGAGCTCGGCCTCGAAGAAGCCGTACCCCGCAAGGATCCGCGGCGAGGCCTTAGAAGGGGCGTCATAGCCGTCAAGGAGCCGGATCAGGGTCTCCTTGTCGGTCCTGGTCAGCAGCAGCTTGTAGCGGTCTTCACCCTCCTCATCTCGGTTCACCAGGTAGCGGCTCCGTAGCCGCTGGCCGGTCATCTCCGCCCTTGCGCCGTCCGCCTCGAGGTGTCGGGCCAAGGCGGTCACAAGCAGAGAGATCGTCGTCAGCCGCTGCTGACCGTCGATCACCTGGGCGGGATTCACCCGACCGATTTCACCCTCGTCCCCCAGGATGTACACGATCGAACCAACAAAGTGCCCACCACCACCTTGCGCGGCTCGGATGATGTCTGACCACAGCTGCTCCCACTGCCGGCGACCCCAGCTGTAGGGGCGCTGGTAGATCGGGATCGTCAGCTGATCCGCCTGACGGAGAAACTCAAGAATTCTTATCTCCGAAGCCTTCATGAGTCGGAACTCCTAGGCTTTAGATGGCTCATCGGACCAGAGTGTCGCGCCAGTCGTAGCGAGGCGGCCTTTACAGCGTTCATAGTCGGGCGCGTCTGCTCGATGTTCAAACTGCATGAGCCGCGGTCAGCAGAGGCAGGAGGAAGGGGCTGGGTTCACCGGTCCAGCTTATGAGGAGATCGTCACGAGCTCGGGTGCATGCGACGTAGAGCAGGCAGCGTTCTCGCTGGAGGTCCTGGCGATGAGCGACCGGATCTTCCTCCACCTGGGTGATGGCGGATGGGAGCGGCAGGCGGTCTTTGCCAACCGCGACCACAGCGACGCAGCGGAACTCTAGGCCCTTCATGCGATGCATGGTCCCGATATTGACCTGGCCCGGCTCCGCTTGGCTGTCGTGGCCGAGGAGCTTCGCTCGAAGCCCAGCGGCGTTGAGTGCGTGCTGCGCATCCTCGGCAGAGCGGACGGTCCGGGCGGCCACGCCGACCTCCTCGGGCGGCACCCCGCGATCGAGCCAGTCGTTTACCGTGGCGACCAGTCCGGCGAGCTCGGCGCCCATGACCGTATAGCCCTCGAGGCGTGGCGGCGGTCCGTGGAACTGCGAACGATACCCGCGCAGTGTGTCCTCGCCCATGTCGAGGTCGTCGAAGGTTTCGCCGGTGAGCAGATCGAGGGCACGACGGAGGATCTCATGAGTGGTCCGATAGTTAAGTCGGAACCGGTGGGAGCGGCCTCGCACGTTGATGCCGAGGCTTGAGAGGGTGACGCGGTTGTCGTAGATCCGCTGGTGGGTGTCGGCCAGTATGAACAGGTCGTTGGGGCCTTGGGCGACGGCAGCGCGCAGCATGCGCCACTGCGCTGGGTGTAGGTCCTGGGCCTCGTCGACGATGATATGGCTGTACGGCTTTATGGACCGCGCCGCCAGGAAGCCGGCGGCTGCGTCGGCCATCTGTGTGTGCGTCCGCTTGCCTCGCTCCACCAGGCTGTTGGTGAACTGTTCAATCCCTCTCCAGATGCCGACCCGTTGCCGCCTGGAGAGGCGCACGCCGCGGCCGGGTCGCGGCGTCACCAGGTAGGCGTCGCGCGACGCGATCCCCTGGGCGAGGACCACTTGGAGCCACTCCTGCTGCAGGAATACGGGCGTGAAGGGAAGGCCGAGCTCGTCGACGACGTCGCGCCAGAGCCGCTGCTGCTCGGCGTCGGTCGCCACTGCAGGCGCCTTCCCCTCCCCCTCCTGGACCACCCGCCAGGCGAGCCGGTCCACGTTGAGCACCTCGACGCGCCCAAGCAGCTCCGGGCCGCCAAGGAGGCGCAGGTCGTCCTCGATCGCGGCGGCGAGGTTGCGAGTAAAGGTGGTCAGCAGGATCCGTTGGTCCCTGGCGGTGGTGGCGAGCGCCTTGGCGCGGTGCATGGCCACAACAGTCTTGCCGGTCCCGGCGCCACCCGTGACCCGCACCGAGCCGGCGTACCGCTCGCGGTAGGCCAGGCGCCGCTGTGTCGGGTGCAGGAAGGTGCGCCACAGGTCGAATGGCCGGTTGAGCACGTCGAGTAGCTCGTCGGCGTCCTGGGCGACGTAGAACATCGCCTGCGAGGCCGGGCGGTCGAGCGCGGCTTCGACGTCGCCGGGGTCGACCGGACCGGGTGGCTGGTCGGCGATTAGCTCTTCCCAGGCCTGCTGGACGCTGTAGCCGGCGGCGAGCATCCGCAGCGCGTCGGCCTGGCTCTGCGGCAATGCTTCGAGCAGGCCGTCGAGCTCGTCGTCGGTGGCGATCCGCTCGATCAGCGGGACGAGCTTGGCGGGGAGGCCGAGCTGCGTGAAGTCTTTGGCGCTCCGACCGGCGAAGAGCCGCTTCTTGTCGGAGGGGACGTGCTCGCCGGCCTCCTGCAGGCGTCGCTCGATGGCGACGACGTTTTCGACCTCGAGGGCGCCGGTGGCGGCGTTGACGTTGAAGGTGTTGCTCGCGACCCACTGGTCGGCCTTGTCATGCGGCAGCACCCGGACGAGCAGGTAGGTGTCGCCTCGCTCGGGTGCCATCACGATGCCCCGGTACTGCTGGTCGATGCGGATGGTCCGCACGCGAGGGTCGCGGGCCACTGTCAGCTTCTCGAGGTGGAGGCCGGCGTAGGTGTGTTCCGCGAACTTGGCGAATACGTCGTCGACCTTGCGGCGGACCGATCCGCCGAGGGCTGCGTAGTCGGGCAGGAAGTCCTTGGAGATTGCGAGCTTCGGCATCAGGCCCTCCCCTGGAGCGCGGCGGTCAGCGACGCGGCTGTCCATGCCGAGGTGGGTCGGGCGTCCCAGCCGTGCTGATGCAACCATGCGTCCCGGTCAGCGTCCTCGTCGGTCAGCACGGCCACCTGGGGCTCGGGCCAGGCGACCTCGACCATCCAGCCGGTCCCTTCGGCGTCCGGCTCGAATCCGGCGATCGGGACCGGGGCGCCGGCGAGCAGCGCGGCCTCGACGAAATCGCGAGCGGCCGGATCCAGGATCAGCTCGAGCTCCTCGACGGCGTCGGGGGCGGGCCGTTGGGGCTCGGCGGGGCCGGCTGGGAGCTCCCTCTCGCGGTCGCCGGTCGGGACGATCTCGAAGTCGCCAGGGTCGAGGCGGTCCGCCTCACCGGTCACTGCGACCAGGGCCGCCCGCCCGTCGCTGGTGAGGAACTGCAGCAGGTTTGCCCACTGGAGCCAGGCGGGCCATGCGGCCTGGCGGTGCTCCGGCACGGAGGGCTGGTCGTCCTCGTCGTCGAGCACGTCGAGCGCTGGACCGCCCTCGACGTTCGGCCCACCGGCCTCGGGCCGGCCGTCCAGCAGGAAGGTGAGTGTGAGCCCAGTTGGGTGGCGGAGCTGGCTGGCCAGGATCGGCCCACCGTCGCCGGTCGGGCGGGCGCCACCGGTGACTGCGGCTCGGAGCAGCGTGGCAGCCTCGTCGGGCTGATGCTGGGAGAACCCGGCCGTCCGGACCGCTCCGGCGATGGTCGAGAGGGCGAGCTGTTCCCAGCCGGCGGGATCCGGCTGGGCGAGGAACTCGAGCAGCTGGCGCATGGGGTTGTGCTCGGCGACAGCGAGCTCTGGCCCGTGGCGGCCTGGCTTGCTGTGCACTTGTCGGGCTGCCTGGCGCCCGGCTCCGTCGAGGAGCTCGCGGTCTGGCGGTTGCTTGGGCACGCCCCGCCCGGCGGCCGCTTGGTGGAACTCCTCGACGTCTTGCCAGGTAAGGTTCCAGACCAGCACCCCGGCGTCGCGTACGGCGCGGCGCTTGATCGCGTCGTCGGCGAGCCGGTTGTGCTCCGGCGTGGCGTGGAACTGGTAGCCGTCGAGGTAGACGGCGACCTTCGGCGCGGGGCCGTCCTGGCGGGTGATGACGTAGTCGGGCCGGGTCGGCGGGGTGGTGTCGAGGCTGCGCTGCTCCTCGATCAGGTAGCGGCGGGTCGCGGGCCCGCTGCCGAGCCGCAGCTCCATCGCTCCCCCGCCGCTGGTTGCCGGCCGGCGGGTCAGGGTGGCCTCGCTGGCGGGATGGTCGGCCCAGTCATGCAGCGCCGCCCGGAAGCGGCGTTCCAGCTCCGACTCCTCGACCGCCCCGATGTCGGCCTCGGCAAGCGTCAGCACTAGGTCGAACGTCCACGCGTCGAGCAGCTGGTCGAGCAGCTCCAGGGCCAGGCCCCGGGAGACCAGCTCGATCTCGCGGGGTTCGACCCCGCCCAGGAGGCAGCGGTGGCAGGCGGCCCGGCCCTCACCGCGGCAGGGGCAGCGGGCGATCACCTGCCGGGCGCGGTCCAGGATGATCCGCAGCCGCTCGGGGTCGGCGATGCGGCCGAGGTAGCCGATTCCGCCGGGCACGGTGTCGTGCAGCACCAGGTAGCGCCGCCTCCCCGGTCCGCCGGAGCCGGGGAAGTCGGTCGCGACGACCGCCAGATGCTGCGGCTCGCCGCCGAAGTCCAGCCGCAGCCCGAGCAGCAGGGCTGCCTTGAAGCTGGCCAGCCGCTCGTCGATCTCGAAGGTCGCGACCGGCATGAGCAGGCGGACCGCCTCGGTGTCGACCTGGTGGTAAAGCACCGGGTGGTCCCAGTCCTCATTGCGGCCCGACCGGGTCAGGCACCAGCCGCGATGGTCGATTTGGCCCGGTCTGCGGGCACCGGTCACCGCACCGCAGAACCGGCAGGTCCGGAACCGCGGCGGCTCCAGCGACTGACCCGCGACCCGGATCTGCTCGCCGTACCGGCCGGCCGGGCCGAAGTTGACCGAGCGGATGGTTGCAACCCTGGCGTACTCCATGCCAAACGTCATCGTCGTGTGCTGCCAGGCTCGCTCGACCGCGTCGGGGTCCACGTCGACGGTGGTGAGCAGCTGGTAGCGGCGGCGCTCCCGCTCGTCGGTCTCGTCGAGGACACGGGTGCGCTCGTCCGAATCCGAGGTGAACACGCGGCGCAGCTCTAAGAGCTGGTGGCGGGCGCCGCTGTCGGCGATGCCGGTGTGCCGGCAGCGCGGGCACGCCGCCCAGGACCGCTGGGTCGCCTCGGGCGCGCCGTACGCGCATTCCGGGCAGAGGCGCCACCACTGGTAGAGGGGCTCGGTCGAGCTGCCGACCTCGAGAGCGTCGATCACCAGGCGGCGCTGGTGGGTGTAGAAGCTGTTGCCCGGGGCGAACTCGGACAGCGCGACCGCCGCGGGACGCTGGTAGGCCAGCCGCGCGACGGTGCTGAAGCGGCCGGCGTCGTCGTGTGACCAGAGCACCACCTCCAGGGTCGCGGCGTCGTCGATCAGGGTGTAGTTCGGCAGTAGCCCAAGCGCCTCCAGTGCCTGCAGGGTCGGCTCCTCGCGCAACTCGCGCAGCAGCACAACGACCGCGTACCGCTCGCCGCGGAGCCGTCGCAGCTCCCGCTGTTCCGGGTCGTCGGGGTCTGGCCGCTGCTCCAACCGCTCGATGCTCGCCTTCAACCGGTCACGTCGCCGGACCAGGTCATCGAAGCGCTCCTTCCAGCGGTCCAGCGTGCCCTCAACGGCGTCCGCCATCCCCTCGACCGCGAACCCGCGCAGGGCCGCGGCGGTCTCCTCGCGGAGCTGCCCGCCAAACAGCGCCAAGAACTCGCCGACGCGGGACCCCCCGTCGGCCGCGCTGGCGTCGACGACCGCACCGAGCCAACTGGAGGGCCCCCGGCCGGCCGCGCTCACCAAGCCGATCTTCGGGGGCATCGGGGGGGCGGGGATCGTCCCGTCCGCCGCCAGATCGACCAGGTAGGCGAGGTACTGCCGCTTGAGGATCTCGACGGCGTCCAGGTAGCAGCTCGGCGGGCGCACCTCCCCGGCCAGCATGTGCTCGGGCTGGGCCAGGTAGTAGAGGGCGCGCGGGTCGGCGGGCAGGAACGCCCCGACGAAGGCGTTACCGGTCAGGCGGCCGGCGCGGCCGACCCGTTGGACATAGGCAGCAGGACCGCGCGGCACCGACGTGAGCAGCACGGCGGACAGATCCCCGATGTCGATGCCCAGCTCCAGGGTGGGGGTGCAGACGACCACGTTCGGCGCTGTGGGGTCGGTGCCGGCCTTGAACCTGGATTCCAGCTGCTCGCGCTCCCGCCGGTCCAGCAGCCCGGTGTGCTCGGCGGTGACCACCCGCCGGCGGGTGCGGGAACGGTACAGCCGCCGGTAGTAGTTCGACGGCTCCGCGGGGGCCGGCTGATAGTGGCCCGCGCAGCGGTAGCGGAGGCACGGCGCGCCGACCCAACTGGCGAGGTGAGACGGCGGGGCGGCGTGCGGGCTGCGGCACACGGCGCAGCGGAGCAGGCTCGCGGCGGCGCCGTCGCCGGGCACGTCGTGCACCGCGATGACGGCTGGGTACAGGCCGTAGGCGTTGCCGCCGCGGTGGGTGGGCCGGGCGCGGACCACCTCCTCCGCGTCCAGCAGCTCGAGCGTCCGGCGGTTGAGGGCCTGGGCCACCGCCGGCTCCACGCCGAGGGTGCGGCAGGCCCAGTCGACCAGCCAGGTCGGCGTGCCTCCTGTGGCCGCGAGGGCGTCGAACGCACCCTGGCGGCCGGTATGGCGGTTGTGGGGAAAGATAGGCCGGCTCTGGCCTGGTGGGAACGCCGGCATGCCGTCCGGTCGGCCGCCCCAGACGCGCCAGGCGTTCCCGTCCTCGGCAAGGTACGGCTCGAGCCATGGGTGCAGGATCGCCCCGCGCAGCCGGAGCCGCTCGAGCAGCCCCCGCAGGTAGGCGTCGTAGCCGGGTACGCCGATGTCCAGGACGCCCTGCCCGGCGAGGTGCCGGTGCGCCTCCTCGACCAGCTTGGCGATCACATCCGAGTGGCGGGGCTCAACCTCGGCCGCCACCGTGCCGGTCAGCTCCAGGGTACGGCCGACCCGCGCGCGCAATCCCAGCTCAAGGGCGGCCTCGAACGCCAGGCGGGTCGCAAGCAGGCGCCTGCCGGCCGGTTCGGGCCGTCCCTCCCACAGGGTCCGGACCCGAGGGTCGTCGAATAGGTCGGGCGGGGTCAGGGCGTGCAGGGCTCCCGGGTCGTCGCCGCCCTGCTCCAGCAGGGACTCGCCGAGTTCCTGGAGGGAGAGCTGCTCGGCGTCCTCGACCGCCTCGGCCATGCGCGTGCGCAGATTGAAGCGGTAGGTACGCCCGGAAAAGAACGCGGCCCGGTGGGCGGCGTCCTGCACCGAGTCGGTAAACGCCAGCAGCTTGCGCTCTTCCGCGTCGACTAGCGGGGAGCCGAACAGCTGGCTGACGCAGACCGAGGCGAGGCTGGCGACCTGCGCCCCGAGGAAGCGGATGCCGTCGTCCTGATGGCAGGCGGGGCAGGCGTGGCGGCGGGCCTCGGCCTCGCCGGGGGTGGCGAGCACCGGGATGGTCCCCTCCCCCGCCTGCTGCCCGAGGCGGCGGGTCGCCGGATCCAGATGCCGTGCGTCCGGCTCGGCCGGCGACGCGCGCAGCAGCGCCAGCACCCGCGCGGGCTGCTGGACCGACGCCCGGTAGATCAGCGTTGGGTCAAAGATCAGGTTGCCGTCCAGCTCGGAGACGAAGGCCATCCATCCCGCCCGGCCGCAGTGACGGCAGAAGGCCGCCGGCAGCTCAAGGGCCTCCTGCTTCGGCTCGGCCTGCTCGGCGTCCTCGTCCCGCTCGGGGGCGGCGCTGTCGAACCAGCGGAAGCGCGGGTCGGCCCGGACCGCCCGTAGCAGCCGGGACACCTCGCGGACCCAGAGCTGCACCTCGACGGCGAACAGCGGGCCAGGCTTCCCGCCGCCGGGATGGGAGCGGCGCGCGACCGAGAGCAGCGCGAGGTAGCGGGCGAGGGCCGCCTCAACCCGTGACGGGTCCTGCTGGGCGACCGCGCCCCAGCTCGGCACCCGCGTGACCAGCAGCTCGACCGCCTGGGACCACGGCCGGCTGCGGTCGCTGGCGGCCGCGAGTACAGCCCGGGTCATCGGGTGGTGCAGCAGCAGGTCGCCAAGCTCGGTCGAATCGAGCTCGACCCGGCCGGTGAACAGCGCCGCCACGCCGTCGAGGTCCTGCTCGGGGACGGCCAGCAGCTCGTCCACCTCGGGGATCGGCAGGGTGTAGTCGACGGTGCCGCACGCCTCATCGGGGGTCTGCCGCTGCTCCTCGATGACGGCGTCCTCGCCGAACGCAACACCGAAGACCCGCTCGGCGAACTCCCGCAGCGCGGGCCCGGCCGTGCCTGTCCCGAGCGTCGCCGAGGTCGCGACCGGGGTGACCGGCCCGAGCGGCCGGCCCGGCTCGGCCACTCCCAGTCGTGCTCCGAGCCGGCGGAGCAGCATCGCCACGTCGGTTCCCTGCGCGCCGTCGTAGGTGTGGAACTCGTCGAGCACGACGTAGCGCAGCGTGCCCCGCTCCCCCGCCGCCCACAGCTCGCGGTCGGCGCGGCGGAGCAGCAGCAGGTCGAGCATCTTGTAGTTGGTAAGCAGGATGTCCGGCGGGCTGCGCCGGATGATGTCGCGGTCGCCGATCAGGTGGTTCGGGCCGGGCGCGCCGTGCCCTGCCTGCTCGCCGATGTAGATGCCGGCGGTGATTCCGGCGAGCCGCGGATCGTGGTGGAGCAGCCGGGCGAGCCGCCGGGCCTGGTCGCTGGCGAGCGCGTTCATCGGGTACAGCAGCAGCGCCTTGATCCCCCGCCGGCCGCGGTCACGCTCGCGGGCGCAGTGGTCCAGGATCGGGTACAGGAACGCCTCGGTCTTGCCCGACCCCGTCCCGGTGGTGACGAGGGTCGGCCGCGGCTCCTGGTCCCGTGTTGCGAGCCGCTGGAACGCCCGCGCCTGGTGCAGATAGGGTCGGAACCCGTCCGGCAGCCAGTCCAGCGGGCTCCCCCACCCGTCCGCCACGGCGCGGAACGGCGTGCGAACCCGCAGGTACGGCCCGCGGAAGATGCCGTCGCGCGGGTCGGCCAGGAACCTCGCCAGCTCCGCCCGGGTCTCGTCGTCGCTGAGCGCGAACGTGGTCGCCAAGTACTCGACGAGCGCCTCCCGCAGTTCCCACGCGACCAGGCTAGGGATCACGCGTCTTTCCCCCAGCTCTCGATCGCTTCGGCAAGCACCCGGAAGTCGACCTCGGGAATCTCCTGGGGGCGAGGACCGGAAGTACATCCCCCACACATCGGGGCGGCGGACGAACGAGAGCGACTTCACCAACGGCCGTACCTCCGGCCCGCTGTGCTCAGGCAGGGCGAGGTCGACGCGCATCGGCATGGTCCAGGTGAACTCCTCGCCATCGATCGCGACGGGAGTGTCGTCGGTCGGGGGCGCGAGCACGGTCGCGAGCCCGGCCAGATGGGAGACGTCCCTCGTCGGGTTGTGGAAGGCTCCCCTGCTCACATAGAGGACCGCACGGTCGCCCTTCCCCATTGCATGCAGCCTTGGAGCGGCGGTCTTCCGGAACGCCATGGTGCGGTTGGCCAGCACCCAGCGAAGACCGATGGCGTCTCCGAATACCCAGACCCAGTAGCGTGGCTCGCGGGTCACAGCTCCCCTTCGTCCAGGCGGCGTTTGAACTCCTCGTAGGCGCGTGTCATTTCCTTCTCGCGGTCCGGCTGGCTGAACGGCAGCACGTACCGTCCGAGGTCGGCGGCCGAGTCGACCTTCCAGGCCTTGACGACCACGCCTGGCACCCGGCGGCCGTTTGCGTCAAACCACATCTCGTACTCGTACTTGCGCAGCACCGCAAACTGGCTGCGATAGATGGCACATAGCTGCTCGGCCGTCAGTCCGAGCACCAACGCGACGAGTGCATCGAGTTCGACAAGGGCCATCCGCCGGTCATAGTCGATTCGCAGCGGGGTCGCCATTATCCACTTCCGCCCCACCCCGCCAAGCAGTGGCCTATTGGAGGCCGGATCGGTCCACCGGTCTATGTGCCAGGCCGGGTCGAACAGCTCCTCCCACAGCGGTGCATAGTCCCGCGTGAGGCAGTTGAGGCGAAGCACTCGAAGAAGCAAGTTATTCTGAAGGGGATGACCCAACGGCGTCGGGAACCTACGTATAAGTTCATCCTGTATGTCGGACTTGCCCGAAACCTTTACAAGATAATCAAACAGAAGCGTAGAACAGAAGGCTCCCAGCGCTGCGGTAGCGCGCCAACTCGGACCTGTCAAGGAGTAGACCGTATGTACATGTGTTGGCCCAGGCGGCATGAGTGCAGCATGTAGAGATCGCTCCAATCCAGGTTGAGTCATCCTTCGCCAGAACAAGCGCCAGTACGAGGAAGACGGACGACCTTCCCAATGATCGATCTCAGCTTGGTAGGTATCGCGATCGCCAACGCGCTGGTAATTGGTTCGAGGGATGACCCGTTCGGGAAGCATTTCAAGATTCCAAGGACTATAGTCCTGCTTATTCCTACAGTTCTCGTTTGGTTCCTTGGCAAAAGGCGTGGCCACCGTGAAATGAGGACCCTGCAGGATCGTCTCATCCCAGGACGTTGGAACCTGTGTTTCCCATCGTATGATGCCCTGCTCCTTCGCACCTTTCTCGTGAAAGCCAGAGGACCAGTGATAGTCGATGTCTGCAAGTCTGGTCGGTTGATTTGCGAGGGTTTCGAGGGCCGCAAGGTCAGCTTGGCTGATCGGGCGGAGGAGACGCGCCTCAACCGCGAGGGTGCCCGGCTCGTTGAACAGTCGCGCCCACGAAGTCAACACACGTTCATCGATAGTAAGCACCCTGGCTCCGTGTGGGCGCAGATCCCATCCGCCCCACGGGAATTGAATCGACGGCAATTCGCCAACACCGTCATGTTCCATGGAACCATTGATCGTATCCGGATGCTGCAGCGATGAAATTTGAATGAATGACACTGGCCTGGCCCGACCATAGACGTGAACGCCAAAGTAGGTCACAGGGGCTATGTCCTCGAACAGGAGAAACGCATTTGAGAACTGAAAGTGCCGCCTAAGCCTCGGATAGGTAGCTCGCCGCAGCGGTCCTGCCCTTGGATCGGTGAAGTGACTCTCTGGGTGGAGCAGACCGGCAGTGCCGCGAGGCCCAAGATGGCGCCACACGGTGTCCATGAAGACCGTATAGAGGTTGGTCTGGATGCCCGCAAGGGCTGGGCGGACTACCGGCGAGCTGAGAATTTCGACCAGGCCAGCGGCCGCGGCGACCTCACCAACGTAGATGACCAGATGCGACGGATCTTGGACAATCGCCGCTCTACGGCGGCGGAACTCGTCGACAGGAGCACGATCCTCCACGCCGAACCACGGGTCGAACTCGGCCAGGGTGACGTCGTCTTCCCATGTCGGACGCACCCAGGGTGGATTCCCGAGCTGGAGGTCGAACCCGCCGACCTGGAAGATCGGGGCGAACTCCAGCCCCCAGTGGAAGAAGCCCTCGCGCTCGGCGATGCGGGCGACCTCGTCCAGCCACGGGTGAGTGGAGCGGACCTCGCCCACCGGGCGCATGTGGAAGCTGAGCGTGAGCTGCTGCTCACGCTTGGCCAGGTCGTCGAGGTTGGCGAGGAGGCTGAGCTGGCCGGCCTCCTCGACCCCGCCCTTCCCCAACAGGGCTTCCAGCGTGTCCAGCCAGTCGCCCATTGTGGGCGGGTCGGAGGGGCCATCCGGGCCGCCGAGGGGCCAGAACCAGAGGGCGCACCAGGCGTCCATGGCCAGGCGGAGGCGGCCGAGGGCGGACTCCGGGTCGCGGAGCGCCTTCTCGACCGACTCGCGGCTCTCGGACCCGGCGACCGGACGACGTGAGGCGCCCCACACGTCGATCGGGCGGCGCAGGCCGCGCTCGGCCAGGCGCAGGCGCTCCAGTGCGACCTGCCACAGGTGCTCGATCCGCGCGGCGAGGGCGACCAGCCGGGCGGTGTCTTTCAGGGATGGTGTCCGGCGGCGGATCGCTTTGCGCCAGTCCTTGAGACGCTTGGTCGCCTCGGGCTTCAGCTCCTTGGCCTGGGAGATGTCGGCGACCGCGCCCCAGCCGTGTGCCGGCAGGAGGAAGTGGTGGATCTCGCCGGCGCCGATCGGGCCGTCGGCCAGCCCGCGGTCCCGCGGGACAGCCGTCAGCCACTCGCCCTTGGCGAGCTGGTCCGTGTGGTAGGTGGCGCGGCGGGCACCGACCAGCGAGTTGCCACGGCGCAGGTGCAGGCCGAACCAGGGGGCGCGCAGACCCTCGTGCATTGCGTTCAGCCAGAGCGACACTTCGGCGAGCTCGACCGCGGTCTCGTTCAGGTCCACGCCGTAGCATTGGTGCAGGGCGATGTGCGCCTTCGCCTTCTGCAGCTCGGCCTGGTAGTCGTCGGGATCGATGACGCGGTCCCGTTCCGCCTGGCGGCGCCGCAGGTACTCGGCGGCGAGCTGGTTGATCGCCTCGTTCAGGAACGCACCAGAGCCGAGGGCCGGCTCGCAGATGGTCAGCTCCAGCAGGCGGGCGGCCGGGGTGGTTTCGCCGTCCTGGTCGAGCAGCTCGGCCAAGGCGTGTTTGACGACGCAGCGGGTCAGCACCTCCGGGGTGTAATAGGAGGCGCTGCGTTGCCGGGCGCGGCCGGAGAGGCGGAACACGAATGAGCCCTTCGGGTGGCGGACCCGCCTCGGCTGGCCGGTGTCCGGGTCGGGGCGGGTCACGAACACGTCGTCCCGGTACTCGGCGGCCCGGGCGACTGGCACCATCCAGGTTCCCCGATCCTCCTGGCCGGGGCGGGCGACCTCGTACAGGTCCTGGTCGGCGAAGAAGCCGGTGTAGGCCATCAGGCCGTCGTAGACCGCGCCGAGCTGGTTGATGCCGAGCTGGGCGTAGGAGACGAAGCCGCGTTCCTTGCCCCTGCGCTCCTCGGAGAGCAGCAGCAGCCGCAGCACCTGGAGCAGAACCTCGTTGCGGAGCGCCACGGAGTCGAGCAGCCTGGTTGCCGCGGGCGAGAACAGCTCGGAGCGGAGCGGCTCGAAGCGCAGCCCCTCCTGCTCGGACAGCGTCTCGGTCTCGAGCACCTGCTGGGCGCCCTCGTGGTGGTAGCCGTCGTTGACCAGCCGGAACAGCAGCTTCAGCGACTCGTGCAGGTGCCGGCCGTGGCGTGCCTTATCGCCGGTCAGGGTGACCAGGCTCAGGTCCCGGAGACGGTCGAGGCCGTAGCCGGAGGGGTATTCGGGATGGTCCAGGGGGAGCAGGCGAAGCTCCGGGCGTGCCTCGGCGTACAGCAGGAACAGCAGCCGGTACAGGAATCGCAGACACTCCCTGGTGAGCCGGGTGGCCAGCCCGTCGATGCTGTACACGGCCTGGTTGGTGTTGCGGCGCTGCTCGATCACCTCGTTGGCGAGCAGCTCCACGGCCTGACGGATCCCCTCGCGAAGGTCCTTGGAGACGCCGACGGCATGCTTGTGCGAAGCGGTGGCCAGCTCGTCCAGGACCGATTGGCCCTCGTCGGGGACGAGCGCGTCGGCAGAGAACAGCGCGGCAACCGTCTCCAGCTCGCCCTTGGCCCGGGTATCGGCACGGCTGAGCGCCAGATCCAGGTTGACCGCGAGGAAACGCCCCTCCGCCCACTTGGTCCGGTCCGCCAGGACCACGACGCAACCGACCAGCAGCAGGACGTACCGGGGTGGCTCGTCGGTGGCGAACAGGTAGGAGACGGCGTCGGCGGCGTCCCGGATCCTTGTCCGCCCGTCCTCGACGACCAGCGGCTGCGACAGCCGGCCAGCCCCGCCCTTGTCGAGCGCCTCGTCGACGTCGGCCGCGAAGCCAAGCTCGAGCGCGACCAGCAGCAGGCCGGTGTGGGTCTGACAGGCGTGCGCGACCGGGACGGCGAACGGACGGCCGCCGCGCTGCAGCTCATGGTCGCGGCGGGCGGCTGGGAAGCCGAGCGCGCCGAGGACCACGTCGTGCAGCTCGAGCCGCTCGTCGCCGGACCGGGCGCCCTCGACCACAGCGGTCTTGGCGGCGAAGAACGGCCGGGCAAGCCCGCGCAGCCGCGTCCGGGCAGTGTCCTCGCCGCGGCGCTCCGCCGCGTCCCAGCGCGACCGCAGCCCGGCCAGGTCGCCCTGGAGCAGAACGTCCAGGTAGTGGTTCGAGAAATACTCGCCGTGGTTGTCGACGCTGTCGAAGATCATCGCTCCCCCACCAGCACGGCGACGACGCGGACGAGCGGGTCGCCGCTGGTGCGCAGGTCGGCGATGAGCCCCTCGGTGTCGGCGGTCACGGCCGCGACCTCCTTCTCGCGGTGCCGCCGCTGCGGCATCGCGGCAATGTCGATCGTGAGCTGCTCGGCCTGCTGCCGCCAGGCCCGCAGGCGCCGCTCGTTGCGTCCGGCCCGCTCGACCAGCGCCGCGTCCCGGTCGTCGCGCACCGTCCGCATGTGCTCGCGCCCGGCCCCCACCGCGGCCACGACGAGCTGCTGCAGCTCGGCAACGTCGGGCGCCCGGCCGGTGTTACCGAGCCGCGGTCCGACCGCCGCCTCCTGGAGGGCGGCCAGCAGCGGCCGGACGTGCGGGTGGTCCGGCAGGCGGTCGACCGCCATCCACTCGACCACGGTCGGCTGGCCGCGGCGGTTCGAGTAGACGCCCTGCAGCAGGAACAGCGGCGAGCGGACATCCGCGACGATCACCGGCGCCTCGTTGCGGCCGAGGCGGACCAGCACCTTGTCGACCAGCCACTCGATCACCGGATGCTGGCCGGAGAGGTACAGCACCTCCGGCCACAGCGAGTCGGAGCTCTCCCGGGCCCGTCGCAGCATCTCCTCGGCGACGTCCCGGTCTGCGGTGAGCCGCAGCCGCTCCAGTATCCTCTGCTCGGCCAGGTAGCCCTGCGGGAGCACCTCCAACCGCCGGGCCAGGTCCCTGGGGGGCACGAAGCTGACCAGCCGATGCTCCGGCTCCCGCCGGATGTCCAGCTCGGCCTCCGGGTCGTCAAACGCCTCCCGGAGCGCCTCGTCCAGGAACGCCTCGTCCGAGCCGAACAGGCTGGGCGGGTCCACGGTCCCGACCGGCTGGCCGCCGGTCTCACCGGCCAGCACCATCATCAGGTCGAACCCTTGGCGCGGCTGGCTGGGGACGACCTCGTCGAGGGGCCGGCGTTGGGCGATCGCCCTAGTGATCTCGTCCTCCTCCTCGGCGGCCGAGTGGAGGCCCATGAGCGAGCCGGCGTCGCCGAGCGCGCGGTGCGCCTCGTCCTCCTTGTCAAGCAGCCGCGCGAGCACACCGAGGTCCCCCTTGACATCAGGATGGCCGGCGGTGAGCAGGAGCGCGCGGATCTCCGGGCTTTGGCGCTGGCCGTAGCGGTCGATGCGCCCGTTGCGCTGCTCGATGGTGATGAGGCTCCACGGCAGGTCGAAATGGATCAGCTGGTGGCATTGCCGGTGCAGGTTCACGCCTTCGGAAGCGACGTCGCCGGTGAGTAGCAGCCGCACCTCGCTGTCGGCAAGAGCGAACTGCTCGACGACGTCCTGCTGCTCGAGGTCGGGCAGGCCGCCGTGGAGCAGCCGCGCGGCCCGGCCGTCGATCCCGAGCCGGCCTGGCAGAACCGAGGCGAGCCATTGCAGCGTCGCGTGCCGCTCGGAGAAGATCACCACCCGCACCGGCGAGCCGGCCCCCACGCCGATGGCGCGCAGGGTCGTGACCAACTCGGCAAGCTTGGCGCTGCTGGCGTCATCGACCCGGGCGACCAGCGCCGCGAGGCGTTCCAGCGCAGCGATCTCGCCCTCGATCTCTCGGCCGAGGATGGCGCCCTTCCGGAGCCGGCCAAGCCGGTTGCCGACCGTCTCGGCGAGCGCCCGGTGGGAGGACAGGAACGCCTTGAGCAATGTGTACGGGAACAGCCGGCGGCCCTCGCCGCTAACCGGCGCCTGCCCGGCGGAAGGGTACAGCCAGGTCTCGGCGAGCTCGTCGAAGACCGCGTCCTCGGCGGGCGTCGCGGCGACCGGCAGCCCGACCGGCGGCAGGCGGTCCGCCCAGGCCGCGCCGACCTCGGCGGCGACCTCCGGGCTGTTCTTGTGCCGCCGCACGTACAGGTGCTCGATGTCGCCGCGCTCATAGCTGGTGGGATCAGCGATCGCCGTGCGGTCGAGCAGCCGCACCAGCTCCGCGAACGACTCCGGCCGGCCGTTGTGCGGGGTCGCGCTGGTCAGGATCAGCGCGTCCGTGCGGGGAGCGAGCACCCGCGCCAACTGGTTGTTGAGCGTCCCCTTGTTGACCAGGTTGTGGCATTCGTCGATCACCACAGCGTTCCAGCGGATCCCCTCCAGGTGATGCCGGTAGCGGCCCGCGTTCTTGAGCGTGTCAATCGAGATGATGACCCGCTTGTAGTAGGTGAACGGGTTGCGGGTGGCAGGGATCTTCTGACGGACCCGCTGGATACCCTCGGAGTCGAGCCGAACCAGGGGGATCGCGAAGCGGGTCCACAGCTCGTGCTGGAACTGCTCAAGGATGTGCCCACCAGGATCCGGTCGCCGCGGCCGCGCCGGATCAGCTCGGAGAGGACCATGCCGACCTCGAGCGTCTTGCCGAGGCCGACCGCATCGGCAATCAGCAGCCGCGGCCGGAGCGCCTCCAGCGCCGCCTTGACCGGGTGCCGCTGGTACTCGAGCTGGTCCAGGAGCTGCCGGTGTCCCACGGCCAAGCGGGTCTCGGCCGCCGGCAGCGGCGTCTTGCGAATCAGCGCCTCGAGATACAGGCGGCTGCGCCGGAACCCGGGAGTCGGGTCAAGAATTAGGGTGGTGTCCTCTGGTCGCAGCGGCTGAACGTCGTCCAGCTCGGTGAGGAAGGTCGCCTCCTGGTCGCGGACCAGCTCAGAGGCGCCGATCACGCGCACCAGCTTGCCGTCTGCCGTGGTCTGTTGGACCGCCCGGACGAGCCACTCCTCGTCACGGACCACGACCTGCGCCCCAGGGGCAATGAGTGGCAGCGCCACCGATGGTGTCGACATCGCCCATTACCTCCGCAACTGCTCGCACTCGGTGGCGCCGGGCGGAACTCTACAGGCGACTCAAGAGTCCGCCAAGCAGCCCGATTCACTCGTGACAGGATCGTTGGACGGCACGACCACCCGGCGTGTCTACCGGGCTTCCCTGGCCGGCTCGTCGACGGGGCCAGGCCGGGGCCATGCCCGAATTGACCAGCGGGCGGGTGGACGGCTGGCTCCGGGCCCGCTACGCCACGAGATGCCGGCGACCTGGACCCGGGAGCTGGCCACCTGCGTTCGGCGGTCGCCTAGTGGCGAGCCCAAGACTGGCCGGCCACCGGCCCACCGACGCCCTGACGCACCGCCGGATGGACGGGACAAGACGCGGGCCCTGCGCCGGGCTGAGCGCGAGGCGCTTGGCGCCGCGACGACCTTAAAATTGGATGCGAAACGAGACGCGGTGGCGACCGCTGTATGAGACCTAGCTCGAGCCAATGAAGCGCTCAACCTTAACCTCGAGGACCTGAACCGGTTACAGCGACCGCAGCAACTCTGACCCTCTAGCTCTCAATGAAGTACTCCTGTTCAGCCGTCCAATGTCCAGGCGGATACACTGCTTCGGCGAATTCAAGTGGCACGTCCTCAGTGTCGTATACGACATGGCGGAAAACCAGAGCAGCGGCAGGCCCTTGGAGACTGAGGTCCCGCAATTCGTCAGCTGAGGCTAGACGAGCTGACACCTGGTCGCGCGCATATGCGGCTTGGCGTCCAGTGACCGACTCCACGTATCGAACGCTTCCGATGCCGCCTAGCGACTTGCGCTCAAGAAGGCGAGGAGCTACCTCCGCAAGTCCGGCAGGCCACCAGGATGTTGAAATCTCGATTGGACCAACGCCAGCACGGCTTATGATGCGGCGACGCATCATCACTGGGTCTGACGGCTTGATGCCCAACCCGAGTGCAACATACTCGGGTGCCGAAGTTATCTCGGCTTCGGTGATTTCTAAACTCTCATCAGGCGCGTATTGCGCCCCCCGCTCACGGTATCGGTGGTAACGTTGCACAGCACGTCGGTGCATCCGTATGTCACGAACATAGGTGCCCGCTCCTTGCCGGGACTCCACCAGGCCCTGATGCCTTAACGTTTGGAGGGCACGGGTCGCGGTCGGTCGTGACACATTCCACTCTTGCGCAATCTGACGCTCGGACGGGACCTCTGCGCCCGGAGGCAAATCTCCCCTGATGATTTGATCGCGGAGGAAGCTGGCAATCTGCAGATACTTAGCAGGCGCCTCCTGGATTTCGGGCATTGGTCCCTTTCCGGTCGTCACAGCCTGCCGTGATACAGTGGCGTATGCCACAAGCCAGTGAGCTTACCATGTCGATGGTGGGTCCCAATGGGGAATAGCCAGAGAGGAACGACGCTGCTCGTCGCGGCAGGCGGCGGCGGGGACGCGCTTGCCTCTTTGCTTCTGTCCCGTCGGATTGCTGGCGACGGCGGCGCCGCGATCGTTGCGAGCTACTCTTGGGATCGCCGCATCCTCGACCCCACGCCAGGCCCACGATTCTCCGCCGACTTTGAAGACGTCCGGCGTCTTACACCGGGATGCGTCGAAATCACCGCTGGAAGTCGGTTACGCTCCGGTGGGCTCTCAACTCTGCGGTTGTTGGCGGAAACGACGACGGCGCGTTTCGTGCTGCTCGATCCGTCTGGCGGCGCTACAGGCATGCGACAGCAGCTAATGGAGCTGGCGGAATGCTTCTCGTTTGAATCGGCGCTGTTGGTCGACGTGGGGGGTGACCTTTTAGCAGTCGGAACCGAAGAGGAGTTGAGAAGTCCTCTCGCCGATGCATTAGCGCTCGCGTGCCTGGCAGAATTCCCCATTCCAGTACGCGTTGCTGTTGCTGGACCGGGACTGGATGGCGAACTGGCTCCATCCTATGTGCGCTCGCGCTGCATTACTCTTGGCGGAAAACTATTCGCGCGGGTCGACGCCTCAGACGTTGAACCGTACTTTTCCGCGCTTGCTCGGCACCCATCGGAAGCCACTACTCTACTTGCTGCTGCGGCCCTTGGGATAGGTGGTCAGGCCGAGATCCGCGATAACGCCGACCTTGTGCCACTCACCGATGGAAGCGCCGACGTGTACGTCCTAGAAGCTTCCCCCGCGCTCGCCGGCAACAAGCTGGCCCAAGACCTCGTACGCACTCATTCCTTAGCCGAAGCGGAGGCTGCTAGCCTTGCCATTAGCGGCCGATCGGAGCTGAGCCATGAGCGGCGAAAGGCCAAGGCACTGCTTTCAATGAGTCCTCCGACGGCAATGGAAATGTCACAAAGGCTCCAGGATTACTGGTCGTCCTCGACCGCGCGTGGCATTACGTTGGCGACCTTCCGCCGCCTGAGTGAAGTCATGATGCTACCCAGATACGATCCCAGCCTAATCCGGTCCTTGGCTGGCGAGCACGCCCACAAGCACTTGGGGCTTTGCTGGACGTCCCGATAAGCACGAGCGAAGCGCCGCACTCACCGAGGCGTCTGGCTGATCACCGGCCGCCGTTTCCGCCTCGTCAACCGCTCGAGTCACCAAGCCGGTGCGCTCCCCTGCCCGAGCCCGCGACGGCGGCGCCGCCCTTCCGGGCAAGGATCCTTGCCGCTACCGTGCGAGCTTGCAACTACCACCGACGGCCATGGGAACCCGGGGCCGACAAAGCTCGGACGATCCCACGGGACCAGGCCCAGCAAGTCCGAGACGGCCTGCGAGCCCGCACAAGGGCTAGCCGAACCTCGGCCATCTCCGTCGTCAGAGTCCGCGGACGTTGGACACAACGCGGCTCCCCTGACGGGCACAAGGCTAGCTGATGCTACTTGACGACCGGACTGGCTAATGCCACTATCCAGTACTGGCTAAACCGCCAGGGCTGCATGAAGTGCATGTGGGCGCGGAGGCGTTAGCCAGGGAGGGAAGCCATGACCGTCTGAAGCCGCGCAGGTCGCGAGAGTGAGGTCCTAACAGACGGGACCGGAGGCGCGTCACCGCCCCCGGCACCCAGAGCATCGAGTGAGGTCCCGATGCACGGTCAGTCTGCTCGGCTTGCGCCGAGCACCGCAACCTTCCTGCGAACGGCCGAAGTCGCCGCGATCCTGCAGGTCTCCCCTAAAGAGGATCGCCCGTTCCGGTGACAGGCACGGACGATGCTCCTGCAGCTCGTTGAGCTGCACGGCCTCGGCGCTGTCGCCCGAAAGCGCGAGCCTCTGTAAGACCATTGCCCGCTGGGCCAAGCACGGCCAGCTGCCGTTCCAGCGCACCCTGGGCGGCCACCGCCGCTACCCCGAGCCGGCCATCCGCGAGCTGGCCGCCAGCCTGGTCCAGGAGGTTCGGGCCTCATGACCGCCCACCCCGACTCCTCCCCTGCCGTCGCGCCGGTGTCGGCGTTGGACGGTGATCCTCGGGTGTTGATCCCGCTGCCCGAGGCCGCCGAGCGGCTGGGGATCTCGCGCTGGCAGGCCTACAAGCTGGCCCACTCCGGCCGGTTGCCTACCACCCGCCTCGGAAGCCGTGATCTGCACGTGCCCGCCGCGGTCCTGCGCCGCATCGAGCAGCACGGCCTGCCCCCAGAGCCCGAGGGGAGTGTGGTCGCGTGAGTGCTCGCTTCCGCCAGCTCGCCGATCACGTCCGTCGTCTCGGCGACGACGACCTCAACGACCTGCTGGTAGAGCTACCCAAGAACCGGTTCACGGCCCTAGCGGACGCCGCGCTCACCCGTCCAGTGCTGCCAGCTGGGTTGCTGCTGCGGTTCGAGCGAGCCGGCGGGATCGACGGCAAGATCGTGGTCGCCTGCGCCCCCCGGCGCACACTGGGGACGGTCGCCCGCGACGCTAGCACCGGTGGTCAGCCGAGGTGGCGGGCCTGGACCCGCCACGGCGATCTTGTGCGGGTGGCCGGCTTCTCGGGCTGGCGTCGGCGCGCCGACGCCGCGGCGGCGCTGGCCGGGGTCATGCCGGTCAGCGGGGCCCGTTGCCTGGCCTTGGCCGCCTATGTCCGCGCGCTCGGCGACCTGGAGCTCAACGACTTGCTGGTCGAGCTGCCCGTGGATCGGTTCGACGGCCTGCTGGATGCCGCCTTCGGGTCCGGGGAGGGGGTGGCTGCGTGACCGCCCGAGTGTGCAAGCGGTGCCCGCGTTGCGGCCAGCGCAAGTCGGCGGGCGAGTTCTACCGGCGCCGCAACGGCGGGCTCTCCCCCTACTGCCGTGTCTGCCAGCGCATCGCCAACCGGGCCACCCAACGCCGACGCCGCCGCGACCCAGCCACGGCCGCCCACTTCCGCCAGGCCGACCGGCAGCGGCAGCGCCGCCACCGCCTGCTCGCCGTATGGATGCCGGTGGGGGGTGGGGTGGCATGAGCGCCGGGGTGCTGCTGCTGATCTTGGCGGCGGTGCTGGTGGTGCTGTTGCTGGTCCACCGCTCCGACGGCGACCTTGGCCGCGCTGCCGGTGAGTATGCGCTGGTGGCGGTGTTCGCCCTGCTGCTGGCCTCGACCCCAGCCACCAGCGGCATGACCGCCGGGGTGACCTCGGGGGTGACCGGCGGCAGCCAGGTCGCGGCCGGGCTGGTCAGCCAGGCCTGGCGGACCACCTTCGGCGGGCCCGCTGCCGCGTCGGCGGTCCCACCGGAGTCCACCAGGCCGGCCCGCAAGAGGGACCGGCCGCGGGCGGCTCGGCCGACCCCACCGGCAACCAGCGCGACGGAGCCGGCGAGGTTGCCGGCAACGCCGGGGGCACCCGGCCGCGCGTTGCTGCTGGCCGTGCTGGGCGCGCTCGCCCTGCTGGTCCTGGCCGCCCGCCGGGTCCGCCACCACGACCAGCGCCACGCCGAGGAGCTGGCCTTGCCACGGCTGCCCCGCCGGGGGCGCCGCCGGGCCGCCTGACTGGCCGTCGAGTTCGGGAGCGGGGGCGCCAACCCGGACTCGGCGTGGACGGACGCGCCCCCACCCGCCACCCAACACGACCCACAAGGAGGGTCGATGGACCCGCGCACCCCACCCACCCCCACTGACACCGTCGCTGCCCGGCGGCGGGATTGGATCGAGACCGCGATCGTGTGGGCCAGCGGCCTGGGCGCAGTGGCCATGTTCGCCTACGGGGTGGCCCTGTCCTACAGCGTCCTGCACCAGATCGCCACCGCCGCCGGTCTCGGTGAGCTGGGGGCGCGGGCATGGCCGCTGGGCTGGGAGCTGTTCATGGCCTCAGCCGCCCTCAACGTGCTCGCCGAGCAACGCCACCTCCGCACCCAGCCAAGCGGCTGGCAGCGGGTGCCCTGGTATCCATGGGCCCTGACC
>Ga0307415_100000190_pt1 | contig 27293 bp, 25 predicted proteins | sample DK1Cmetagenome_FD_204524 | JGI IMG/M metagenome (GOLD analysis project Ga0307415, IMG submission 204524) | Maize rhizosphere microbial communities from greenhouse at UC Davis, California, United States - DK15-C-2 | ecosystem: Host-associated > Plants > Roots > Rhizosphere > Soil | place: USA... | reverse complement strand
CGGCGGGCCAGCACGGCGTCGAGGCGCGTCAGCTCGTCGGCCCGTCCGGTGAACCCGTCCACATCCATCGGCAGCTGTGCCGGTACCACGGACCGCGCCGTCGCCGGGCGCGGTGCCCCGGCCGCCGGCTCGCCGCGCAGGATCGCCTGGTGGGCTCGTCGCAGCTCGGGTCCGGGATCGGTGCCGAGATCCTCGGCGAGCCGCGCGCGCACGTCCGCGTACCGGTCGAGGGCTTCGCTGGTCCGGCCGACCGCGTACAGCGCCCGCATCAGCGCCGCGGTGAGCGACTCGACCAGCGGATGCTCGCCCGACAGCGCGGTCAGGGGCTCGATCACCACCGTGGCGTTCCCGAGTCGCAGGTGGGCGTGCGACCACGCGAGTACCGCCTCCACCCGCAGCTGCCGCAGCGTCTGGCGGATGCGCGCGGCCCATTCGCCGGACAGGCCGGTCAGCGGCTCGGCGTGCCACAGGGCCAGCGCCTCGGCCAACAGGTCGACCCGCTCGCGGTCACCGTGGGCGGAGTCGCGGGCCTCGGCGACCAACCGCCGGGCCCGGTGCACATCGACGCGATCGGCATCGATGTCCAGCACATAGCCGCCGGAGCGCCGCAGCACGCGGGCGGACACGCCGGCCTGCTTGAGCGTCCGGCGGAACTCGGCCAGGTGGACCTGTACCGTCCGCCGCGCACCCTCCGGTGCCTCGTCCCACACGCGGTCGATCAGGGTCTCGGTCGTGACCACCTGGCCCGCGTCGAGCGCCAGGGCCGCGACGACCAGACGCCGCTGCGGTGGACCGAGCGGGCACACGCCGGCACCCGTGTACAGCTCGACGGGTCCCAACACCCGCAGCTCCACCCGCGCCTCCGCCACCCGCGTCCCGCCACCGCCCGTCGGCATTAACAAACCATTAGGAATCCACCTCATCACATCGTGGCACCCTCAGGAAACCCTTTTCGCACCAACACCAACGATCCCGACAGATCGCACCCGCGCCTTTTTTGATCGGGGGGGCGCGGTGGCGGGGCTCGATCCCGTAGCACATCGCGGGGCCGCGCGGTCGGTTATCCACCGGCGGATTCCTTGTACACAGGCTGCCGCGGTCGGAGTTGGCATCGTCGTACCCGTACGCGAGCTTGGCCGGCATGGGGTACGCGCGTGTCCGTTCCGTGGGCCTGCTCGGGTTGGAGGGCCACCCGGTGGTGGTCGAGGCGCACGTGGATGCCGGGCTGCCCGCGCTGGTGCTGTCGGGGCTGCCGGACGCCTCGCTCAACGAGGCCCGCGACCGGGTGCGGGCCGCGATCGTCAACTCCGACGAGCCCTGGCCGCAGCGGCGGGTCACGGTCAACCTGCTCCCGGCCGAGCTGCCCAAGAGCGGTTCCGGCTTCGATCTGGCCATCGCCGTGGTCCTGCTCGCCGGCACCGGACGGCTTCCCCCACAGGCCCTGGGCGGCGCGGCCGCCATCGGTGAGCTCGGCCTCGACGGGCAGGTCCGGCCGGTCCGGGGGGTGCTTCCGATGGTGCTGGCCGCCGCCCGGGCCGGGATATGCCGGCTGATCGTGCCGGCGGCGAACGCGGCCGAGGCCGGGCTGGTCCCGGGCGTCGTGGTGCGGGCGGCCCAGACGCTGCGTCAGGTGCTGGAGTTCGTCCGCGGGCAGGCACCGCTTCCCGAGGCCGCGGTGGCCGAGGAGGTGGATGACGACACGGCGCCCGACCTCGCCGACGTGGTCGGCCAGGGGCGCGGGCGGTTCGCGCTGGAGCTGGCCGCGGCCGGCCGGCACCATCTCGCGTTCTTCGGCCCGCCGGGGGCCGGCAAGACGATGCTCGCCCAGCGCCTGCCGAGCATCCTGCCGCCGCTGGACGACGCCGCGTCGCTCGAGGTCACGGCCGTGCACTCGATCGCCGGGGCGCTGCCCCCGGTGCCGCGCCTCATCCGCCGGCCGCCGTTCCAGGCGCCGCACCACACCGCGTCGGCGCCGGCTCTGGTCGGCGGCGGTTCCGGGCTGGCCCGACCGGGCGCGCTGTCCCTGGCCCACCACGGGGTGCTGTTCCTGGACGAGGCGGCCGAGTTCGGGCCCAGCGTGCTCAACGCCCTGCGGCAGCCGTTGGAGGACGGCTGGGTCGTGCTGGCCCGGGCCCGCGGCAGCACCCGCTATCCGGCCCGCATACAGCTCGTCCTGGCCGCCAACCCGTGCCCGTGCGGTGCCGGCAACGACGTGAACTGCAGCTGTTCCGCGATCGCGCGGCGCCGCTACCGGACCCGGCTGTCTGGCCCGCTGATGGACCGGATCGATCTCCGGGTACGGCTGGAGCCGGTCGGCGCGGCCGCCCTGCTCAGCGAGGTGGAGCAGGAGACCTCGGCCCAGGTCCTGCAGCGGGTGCTCGCGGCCCGCAAGACGGCCGCCGACCGCTGGGTGGGGCTGGGATACGCGGTCAACGCCCAGGTGCCGGGTGGGGTGCTGCGCCGCCCGCCGTTCCGGTTGCCGCGCAAGGTGACGGCGGAGCTGGCCCGCCGCCTGGACCACGGGTCGCTGTCCGCGCGCGGGTATGACCGCGTGCTGCGCATCGCATGGTCCATCGTGGACCTCGAGGGTCGGTCGACCCCGACGCGCGACGACGTGTCCGAGGCTCTCCAGCTCCGGACCGGTGAGCTGTCATGACGACCTCTGGGCCGCAACGAGGCACCGATCCGGGGCCGGCGTCGTCTGGACCGACGAGCGCAGGCAGCGAAGCGACCGGAGCGAGGAGGGAAGACGGCGCAGCAAGGGCCCCGGATCCCGCGCGCGCGGCGCGCCCGCAACGAGGCACCGATCCGGGGCCGGCGTCGTCTGGACCGACGAGCGCAGGCAGCGAAGCGACCGGAGCGAGGAGGGAAGACGGCGCAGCAGGGGCCCCGGATCCCGCGCGAGCGGAGCGAGCGCAACGAGGCACCGATCCCTCGACGATGCTGGCGTGCGTCGCGCTCGCGCACCTGGCCGAGCCGGGCAACCGGGCCCTCGGCCAACTGGTCCGCCGGGTCGGGCCGGTCGAGGCGGTGAGCCTGCTGCACCACGGTGAGGTCGGCGGACGGCTCGGCGATGTGGCCACCGCCCGGCTCGGTGGCACCGACCCCTACCTGCTGGCCGAGGAGGCGCTCACCATGGCCGAGCGGCTCGGCGCCCGCGTCATCGTCCCCGGCGACCGGGAGTGGCCGACCCAGCTCGACGAGCTGGTCCTGATCAGCCGGGACGGGCCGGAGCCGCATCGGCGCGACACGGATCCGCCCCACTGCCTATGGGTCCGCGGTCCCTGGCCGCTGGCCCAGGCCTGCGAACGGTCGGTGGCCATCGTCGGATCGCGGGCCAGCACCTCGTACGGGGAGTACGTTGCCGGCGAGCTCAGCTACGGGCTGGCCGAGCGGGACTGGACCGTGGTGTCGGGCGGGGCGCTCGGCGTCGACGCGGCCGCCCACCGCGGCGCGCTGGCCGCGGCCGGCTGCACGATCGCGGTGCTCGCCTGCGGCATCGACCGGCCGTACCCGCTCAGCCACCAGCACCTGTTCGAGCGCATCGCGGAGCAGGGCCTGCTGGTCAGCGAATGGCCGCCGGGGTCGGACCCACACCGGCTGCGGTTCCTCGTCCGCAACCGGGTCATCGCCGCCGCCACCCGGGGCACCGTCGTCGTCGAGGCGAGTGTCCGAAGTGGAGCTCGGTACACCGCCGGCCGGGCCCGGGACCTCAACCGCGTCGTCATGGCCGTGCCCGGGCCGGTGACCTCGGCCATGTCCGCCGGCTGCCACGCGGAGATACGCGACGTCCAAGCGGTCCTGACCGCCTCGGCCGCCGACGTCGTCGACGCGGTCGGAAAGATCGGGGTCGACCTCGCCCCGATCCCCCGGGCCGAGCCCACCGCCCTGGACGCGCTGACGCCCCTGCAGTCCCGCGTGCTCGACGGCGTACGCCCGCGGAAGATCCTCACGGCCGAACAGATCGCCCTCGCGGTCGGTGTCGCCGCCCGCGACGCCCGGCGCGCCCTGCCCGGTCTCGAGCAGCTCGGCTTCGTCACCGCCCAGGGCGCCGGCTACCGGCTACCCCACAAGAGCGACGCCCCCGGGGGAGAGGCCGCCGCGCACGGACGCTGACGCGGTCGCCGACCAGCCGACGTGGACCAGGACGTGGACCAGCGGGCGGGTAGTGGCTATCGGCCGACGTGGACCAGCGCGGGCGGTGGTGGCTACCAGCGGTCGTGGACCAGCGGACGGATCAGCTCGTCGTAGACCTTCGCGACCTCGGCGTGGACCTCTGGCCCGAGCGGCGCCAGATCGGCGGCACCGGCGTTGGCGCGGGCCTGGTCGGCCGAACGGGCTCCCGGGATCACGACGCTGACGCCGGGTTGGTCGACGATCCAGCGCAGGGCGAACTGCGCCATCGTCGCGTCGGCCGGCACCAGGGAACCCAGCCGCCGGACCGCCTCCAGGCCGATCTCATAGTCGACGCCGGAGAACGTCTCGCCGACATCGAAGGCCTCACCATGCCGGTTGTACGTGCGGTGGTCGTCACCGCCGAAGGTCGTGTCGCGGCTGTACCGCCCGGACAGCAGCCCGCTGGCCAGCGGAACGCGCGCGATGATCCCGACGCCGGCCGCTGCGGCCGCCGGCAGCACCTGCTCGAGCGGCTTGAGCCGGAACGCGTTGAGGATGATCTGTACCGAGGCCACGCCCGGCCGGGCGATGGCCGTCAGCGCCTCCTGACAGGTCTCGACGCTGACCCCGTACGCGGCGACGCGCTTCTCGGCCACCATCTGGTCGAGCGCGTCGAACACCGCGTCGGACGAGTAGACCGGCGTCGGCGGGCAGTGCAGTTGCACCAGGTCGAGAGTGTCGACGCCGAGAAGAGTGCGGGACCGGTCGTTCCATTCGCGAAAGGCGGCGAGGTGGTACGCCTCCGGAACCTGCGGCACGCGCCGGCCCATCTTCGTGGCGACGAAGAACTCCTCGCCGGCCCGCTCGCGCAGGAAGCGCCCCACCAGGGCCTCGCTGCGACCGTCGCCGTAGACGTCGGCGGTGTCGATGAAGTTCACCCCGGAATCGGCCGCCGCATGCAGCACGGCCAGCCCGTCCGCCTCACTGACGGTGCCCCAGTCCGCGCCGATCTGCCACGCCCCGAGCCCGACGACGCCGACCGGCCGGCCGGTCCGCCCGAGTGTCCGCTGCTCCATGGCTGGGTAGCCTACCCCGGCCATGATCGACTCCACGCTCGCTCCGCGACCGTCCATGACCCGGAAGGGGTTTGGTGATCGCGAATTCGCGGACGATCGTGCAGTTCAGCTGCACATTTGTCCGCGCAATCGCGATCAACCGGCGGTCCCCTGACCGAACGGCATCAACCCCCCCGGTCAAAGCCCTTCGGATCACGGGTGCCGTGGCCGCGTCGGGGTGGTGGCTTGACGCGGAGTCGTACGGGCTCGACCGTCGAGGGATGGCGAGCCCGCGAACCCCCTCGGCGGGGCACGACGGCACGACCAGCGCCGGCCCCCGTACCGACCACGGCAAGAAGAGCTCGCGCGCCGTGCACGCGGCCCTGCCGTCGGCGATGCGCGACGCGGTCGACGAGTTCGCCCGGCACCTGGCCGCCGAGCGCGGCCGGTCCGCCCACACGGTGCGGGCCTACGTCGCCGACGTGGTCGGGTTGCTCGACCACGCGGCGCGGATGGGTGCTCGCCGACCGGCCGACCTGACCATCGCCGTACTCCGCAGCTGGCTGGCCCGGCTTCGGACGGCGGGCGCGGCGCGCACCTCGATGGCCCGCAAGGCCGCCACCGCCCGTACCTTCACGGCCTGGGCCCACCGCGACGGCCGCCTTCCCCGCGACATGGGCGCCGCCCTGGCCAGCCCGCGACCGTACCGGGCGCTGCCCGAGGTACTGCGAGCCGACCAGGCGCGCTCGCTCGTCACGGCCCCGGGGCGGGACAGCGCTCAGGCGGGCACGGACAAGGCGAGCACCGACAAGGGGGGCACGGAGTCGGCGGGCACGGAGTCGGCGGGCACGAAAAGGGCGCGATCGGGCACCGAGTCGGCGGGCACGGAAAGGGCGCGATCGGGCATCGCCAGTCCCGCGGGCACGGACCGGTCGTCAGACCCGTCGACCTCCGCCACTCCGGATGCGGAGCGGGCCGACCCGATCCGTCTGCGCGACACCGTGGTGCTCGAGGTCCTCTACGCGAGCGGCATCCGTGTGTCCGAGCTGTGCGGCCTCGACATCGACGACGTCGACCTCTCCCGCCGGGTCCTACGCGTACTCGGCAAGGGCGCGAGGGAACGCACCGTCCCCTTTGGAGTGCCGGCCCACCGGGCGATCGAGGAGTGGCTCCGACATGGGCGGCCCGCGCTCGCGGTCGCCGCCAGCGGCGCCGCTCTCCTGCTCGGGGCGCGTGGTGGTCGGCTCAACCCCACGGCCGCCCGCCGCATCGTGGCGGCCTGGGCCCGCGCGGCGGACCTGCCGCACACGTCTCCGCATGGTCTGCGGCACTCCGCGGCGACCCACATGCTGGAGGGCGGCGCCGACCTGCGCTCGGTACAGGAACTTCTCGGCCACGCCTCCCTGGCCAGCACGCAGATCTACACCCATGTGTCCCGCGAACGCCTGCGTCGGGTCTACGACCAGGCGCACCCTCGGGCCTGACGCGAGCGGCTTGAGCCGCACGGGTCGGACGAGCAGCACGGGATCGAGGTACTCCCGGCCTCGTCGCAGACCCCAGTGCAGGCACGCCGACGCGGCACACCCGGGATGGCCCGCCTCCAGTACACCCAGGGTCTCGCCGGCGGCCACCGCCTGCCCGGCGACCACGACCGCGCGGACCGGCTCGTACGTGGTCCGCAGGCCGCCGGCATGGTCCACGCTCACGACACCTCGGCCGGCCACCCGGCCCGCGAACGCGACGATCCCGCCACCGGCGGCCCGCACCGCCTGGCCCGCGATGCCGGCGAGGTCCACACCGCGGTGGCCCGGCAGCCAGGGCCGGGCCGGCGGCGCGAACGACCGGACCACGGAAGGCGGCAGCAGCGGCCACGTCCAGCGCGCGGCCGCGGCCCGCGCCGGCGATCCGGCGGCGGTGGCCGAAGCCCTATCGAAAGGGACCGACCATACCGCCGCCCCGCCGACCGCCAGGACAAGGGCGAGGAGCGCGACCCGGAGGCGCTGGCGTGACGTGGCCATGGCCGCGAGGTTGCCTGGCCCACGACCGGACCGCCACCGGCGCGGCCTCGGCTGTGGACAACCGATCGCCCTGTGGACAACCACGCCGCCCCGGTCGAGATGTGGTATGCGAGAGCGTCGAAATCACGTTGAACGGCAACGCGGAGGCGGATGAGGATCGTCGGAATGGACCTTCTGATTCAATGCCTGACCATCGACACCACCGATCCGCCCCGGCTGGCCGGCTTCTGGGCCGCGGCGCTGGGTTGGCGGCGTACCCACGACAGCGACGAGGAAGTCGTGCTCGAGCCGCCGGCCGGCAGCCCGCAGGACGGCGTCTCGCCGGACCTGCTCTTCGTCCGCGTTCCGGAACGGAAGGCGGGCAAGAATCGCCTGCACCTGGACCTGCGACCTAAGGACCAGGCCGCCGAGGTGGCCCGGCTGGAGGCCCTCGGCGCCCGGCGCACCGACGTCGGCCAGGGCCCCGATGTCACCTGGGTGGTGCTGGCCGATCCGGACGGCAACGAGTTCTGCGTGCTGCGGGCGCTGACGGCGGAGGAGCTTGCCGAGCCCTAGACCCGTAGGTGGGCCACGAGCTCGTACCGCGGGTCGTAGGTGACCTCGGCCGCGCCGTCGTACGGGCCGGACCGGGCGACGGCGGTGGCCGCCTCGGCCGCCGGCGTGCCGCCGTCGACGTAGACGTGCAGGGTCCGTACCCCCTCGCAGGTCTCGTGCGCGACGATCTCACCATCGCCGCCGACGGCCGCGGCGACCGCGTCCTCGTGGTCCCGCAGCCGGGCCAGCGTCTCCCCGTCGGGCAGCCCGCTCTCGCCGGCCGGGTAACCGGTGCTGACGGCCACGTGGGTGTCGAACCGCGGCCACCGGGCCGCCTTGAGCGGCACCTGCACCATGGCCAGGAGCGGACGCCCGTTCTCCGTCTGGGCCTGGAGCATGGCGTACACGGGCTCGGCGTGGCGGGCCGCCATCTCATCGACGGTGGCCCGCAACTCGGCGACGGTCCGCGGATGACCGGGCGCCTCGGAGGGAGCGTGGATCTCACCGATCCACAGCTCCACCTGCTCCTCGCCGAGTGCCCAGTCCAGGGCCAGGAAGGCCAGCCGCATCCGGTCCGGTTCCGGCATCTCCGGGAACCGCGGATGGAACACGGCGACGTCGAGGCTGTGACCGTCCTCGACGGCGGCGAAGCCGAACCGGATCGCGCTCAGGTCGAGTTCCCACTGGTCCATGCGGATCCGCGAGGCGAAGACCCGATCGTCGGGCTGGCGCGATCCGGCGTACTCGAAGACCGCGTCGGCCGGTGGCGCGGCCGCGAGCCAGCGGCTCACCGTGGCCCGCAGCGGCGGGTTGCCGGCGCTCGTGACCACCAGGCAATGGTCGGCGACCCGACCCGGAGTCAACTCCCATTGAAGCTCATCGTCGATGGCGGCGACCCGTTCGCCGATCTCGCCGGCCATCGAGGCGATCGTGCCGTCCGCGATGCCGGCGGCCACCCGCTCCCGCGCGCCCGACCACCAACCCCAGAAATCGGCTATCGCGGCCTCGTACCCCGAGCGTCGCAGCACCGCAGCAGCGTACCGGACACGGCCACCCGCCGCCCGGTGTCAGCGTCCGCCGGGCAGCCCGAAGGAGGCCAGCAACCGGCTGTCCAGGAAGTGGGTGATGGCGCCGATCCGGTCTCCCCGGAGCGTCAGGACGTACAGACCCATCGCCCGGCCGGGTGACCCGTTGCCCTCGGTGAGGCTGGCACCGAACGCCGGCTGACCGTTGGCGCGGGTGGGCGCCAGCCCGATCCGCCGCCCCGCGCGCCAGGCGGCGGTCACGCGCAGGAACGCCGCGATCGCCTTCCGGCCCTGGTACTCGTGGGGAGCCGGCGGCATCGTGAGCCATGCCTCGTCGGTCAGCAGGGCCACGACCCCGTGGACGTCGTTGGCGGTGAACGCGTCCACGAAGCGCCGGACGAGGTCGCGTTCGGCATCCGAGCCGGGCGGCGGCGACGGCTCGCCGGCCGATCGGTGCCGGCCGAGCGACGCCCGGGCACGCTGCAGCGCGCCCTTGACCGCCGTCTCCGTGCTGTCGAGCATCCGAGCCACCTCGGCGACGGTGAAGCCGAGCACATCCCGCAGGACGAGCGTGGCGGTCTGGCGCGGCGGCAGCCGTTGCAGCGCCGAGATGAACGCCAGCTCGATCGCTTCCCGCGCCTCATAGCGGGCGTCCGGACCCGGTGCGGCGTCGACCAGCAGGGCCTCGGGGTACGGCTCCAGCCACGTCACCTCGGTGCGACGGGTCGGCTCGGGCGGCCGGAACGGCGGCACCGGCTCGGGCCGGACGCGGCGACCGGCCTCGCGTACCGCGTTGAGGCACCGGTTCGTGGCGATGCGGTACAGCCACGTCCGCAGCGACGAACGGCCCTCGAAGCCGTCAAGCCCGCGCCACGCGGCCAGAAGCGTCTCCTGCAGCACGTCGTCCGCGTCGGCCAGCGAACCGAGAATCCGGTAGCAGTGGACGTGCAGTTCCCGTCGGTACGGGTCGGTGAGCTCACCGAACGCGCGGGCGTCGCCGGCCCGGGCCCGGGCGAGTGTGGCCTCGCTCACCCCGGAATCCTGCCACGCCGACCGTTCCGATCCGGCCCGCGCCGGTGTCTCAACCGGCAAGGCAGCTACCCCGAGGAGGACCGATGAAGGACACCAGTCCCGCCCTGCGCGTCGCGCTCGCCTACTTCCGCGCGTGGACCGGAAAGGACATGGACACGGCCATGCGGTACGTCGCTGACGACGTCGTCTGCGAGGCACCGGCCGGACGTATCGAGGGCGCCGCGGCATTCCGCGCGTTCATGGCGCCCTTCGCGCAGACCGTGCTCGGCGCCGACCTGATCGCGGGCTTCGGGGACGCCGACACGGCGCTGGTGATGTACGACACCAGGACGGTCCCGGTGGCCAGCGCCCCGGGCGCCGACTGCCTGACCGTCCGGGACGGAAAGATCGTCCACAGTAGGCTGGTGTTCGACCAGGCGCCCTTCGATGCCGCCCGCTCCGCCGCCGCGGCGGCCGAGCATCGGACGGCCTAGCCCATTCGGCGATCATGGACTAGGGGACGTCGCATTGCGCCGATCATGGACCTAGGTCCATGATCGGCGAGCAAATGGCAGCGCTAGGGACCGAAGCCGGTCTCCGTGGGCAGCGAGATGTCGGGCTTCTCGAGCTCCTCGACGTTCACGTCCTTGAAGGTCATCACACGGACATTCTTCACAAAGCGCGCAGGGCGGTACATGTCCCACACCCAGGCGTCGTGCATCTCCACCTCGAAGTAGACCTCGCCGTCGACGTTACGCACGTGCAGGTCGACCTGGTTGGCCAGATAGAACCGGCGCTCGGTCTCCACCACGTACGAGAACTGGCGGACGATGTCGCGGTACTCCCGGTAGAGCTGCAGCTCCATCTCGGTCTCATACTTTTCGAGATCCTCTGTGCTCATCCAGTACCGCCCTCCGTGCCCAGGTCGTCGGCGATCGCCAGCTCGTGGGAGACGGCCGACACGCTGACGGTACTCCGCCGTCGGCGTCCCGCCGAGTCGACTGTCGGATCCTGCAGCGCGCCGGCCACGTTGACGTACGAGAACCGATGCTGTACGCACGGACCGTGGCGCTTCAGCGCCAGAGAGTGATCTTCGGTCACGTATCCCTTGTGGTCGGCGAAGCCGTAGGAGGGGAACTCCCCGTCCATCTCCACCATGATCCGATCGCGAGTGACCTTGGCCAACACGCTGGCGGCGGCGACGCACGCGGCCACCTGATCGCCCTTCCACACGGCCAGGCCCGGCATGCCCAACCCGTCCACGCTGAAGCCGTCGGTGAGCACGTAGTCCGGCCGGGGCGCCAGCGCGGCCAGGGCCCGCCGCATCCCGGCCAGGTTGCTCACATGCAGGCCGCGCCGGTCCACATCGTCGGCCGGGATCACCACGACCGCGTAGGCCGACGCCCGCGCCACGACCTCGTCATACACCCGCTCCCGCATGGCCGGCGTGAGCAGCTTGGAGTCGGCCAGCTCGGGCACCTCTCCGCGACGGGTGGGCGGCAGCATGGCGGCGGCCACGACCAACGGCCCGGCGCAGGCCCCGCGACCCGCCTCGTCCGCCCCGGCCACCCGGTCGAACCCCCGCCGCTGCAGCGCGCGCTCCAGGGCGTACAGGCCACCCTCGCGGCGGACGATGGTGCGCGGGCCGACCAGCATCAGGCCTCACCCCGACCCAGAAGGTCGCGATCCGGGTGCAGGACGGCACGGAGCAGATCCGGCAGCTCCCGCGGGTAGAACGGCTCGTCGGTGCCGAGCAGGTCGTCCACGCTCCACCACCGGTACCCATCGATGGATCGCCGCTCCTCCTGGTCGAAGCCGTCCAGCCGTACCTCCAACGACCTCACCCGGACCGCGAAGAAGTCCTGGTCCTGGCGGTACCACCGGCCGTCGTACGGGAAGTCGGTCACCTCGTGCCACACCGGCGAGCCGACCTCGCGCGGGCTCAGCTCGAGTCCGGTCTCCTCGCGCAACTCGCGCACGGCACCCTCCGCGGCGGACTCGCCCGGGTCGAGTCCTCCTCCCACCGTGAACCAGTATCGCCGCCCCGGATCGGCCGGGTCGAAGCCCCGGAACATGAGCACCCGGCCCTCGCCGTCGACCAGCAGCACCCTCGCCCCGGAGCGCGGAATGGGGTTGTCGATCGATCCGACGGGCGCGGCGGCCATAGAGCCCGAGCTTAATCCCGGGTCAGCCGCCCCCGTCCGGGACGTGCGCGAAAGTCTCCGGCGGCGAAAGCCAACCCGCCCGGCCCAGCGGCCAGAACAGTACGAAGGCCCGCCCCACCACGTCATCGACGGCGATGGTCGCGCGCATCACGTCGCTGTGGCGGCTGTACTGCTCGCGGGAGTCGCCGGAATGCGACCGGTGGTCGCCCATCACCCAGAGCCGGCCCGGGGGCACCACGATGTCGAAGTTGTCCTCGCTGGCCCCGTCGGCGTTGCCCTCGCCGTCGCGGTACACGTACGGCTCGATGAGCGGGGCGCCGTTGATGGTGATCCGGCGCTCGGCGTCGCAGCAGAACACGTGGTCGCCGCCGACGCCGATCACCCGCTTGATGAAGTCCTCCTCGTTGGGGTCCGAGCGCCAGTCCATCGGCGCCTTGAACACCACGATCTCTCCGCGGTGCGGATCCCGGAAGTCGTAGACCAGCTTGTTGACGAGCACCCGGTCGTTGATGAGCAGCGTGTTCTCCATCGACTCGGATGGAATGAAGAACGTCTGGACCAGGAATGCCCGCACCAGAATGGCGACCAGGATGGCGACACCCAGGAGAATCGGCAGTTCCCGCCAGAAGCTGCTCTTCGGGCTGGCGGCCCTCTCGTCAATCACTGAAGAAGCGTACGTCGTACCCATCGCCGCTTCCGCGTCGAACTCGCCGTTATCACCAATGCGGACACAATGGGCAGAGTGAGAGCCGTCACGGCGAGCGTCGGGCCGTTGGGCACGCGCCCGGCCGGGCCGATGGCGACCGGCGGCGGCACATTGTCGAATGTGGATGGAACGCCGACCGTGTCCCACCGACTGTTGGGCCACACGATCACGAAGGCCCGGCCGATGATGTTCTCGATGGGCACCGGTCCCTGGCAGCGTGAGTCCTGCGACACGATGCGGTTGTCACCCATCACGAACACCTGTCCGGGCGGCACGAGTACCTCGGCGAAGCGCCGGGGCCCGCAGGTGCCGGGGCTGGGCGGAGTATCGAGCGAGGAATTCACGTTGATGTACGCCTCGTCGATGCCCTTGCCGTTGACGTACACGCGGCCGTCGGGGTCGCAACAGGACACCCGGTCGCCCGGCAGGCCGATGACCCGTTTGATGAAGTCCTTCTCGCCCGGCCGGCTCACCCCGACCAGGTCGCCGAGCGTGCGCCCGATCCGGGAGAACAGGTTGTTGGCCGGCGGCACCGTGTGGTCGGGCGCCCAGTTGGGCGGACCCCGGAAGACGACGACCTCGCCCCGGTTCGGCTGGCGCACGTCATAGACGATCTTGTTGACCAGGACCCGGTCGCCGACCAGCAGCGTCGCCTCCATCGAGGTGGACGGGATGTAGAACGCCTGCAACAGGAACGTGCGGATGAGCACGGCCAGGCAGAAGGCCACGACCAGCAGCAGCGGAAGCTCCTGCCACAGCGGCATCACCCGGCGCGCGTCCTCGTCTTCCTCGTCGGCCGCGGTGCGGTCCCGGCGACGCCCGGGCGCGCGTCGCGAGCGCACCGGCTCGTCGTCGTAGTTGCGTTCCCGCTGCTCGGGCCGCTCCGCGACCGCGGGCGCCGGGATGGACCACCGTTCGGGCAGGCCGCCTCCGGGCACCCCATAGCCGGGCGGGGTGGTCGGCGCGCTGTGGCGCCCGTCGCCCACCGTCCCGGGCCGGTCGGACCGGGGCGAGTCGGGCCTGTCGGCGGGCGGGGCCGCGTGACGCGCGCCGCCCACGGCCGGGATCATCGCGGTGTCGCGCTCGTCACCGGAATCCATCTCGCCGTACGGCCGCTCCGCCGGCTCGGGCGGCCGGCCGAACGTGGGCTGCCCGTACGTGTGCTGTCCGTAGGTTGGCTGCTCAGGCCCGTAGGAGGGCCGGCCGTACACCGGCGGGCCGTAGGCCGGCGGTGCGCCGTTGCCGGCATACGGCGAGGGTGCCGCGTTGTCCCCGTAGGCGGGCGGGACGCCGTTGGGGCCGTACGCCGGTGGTGGCGACACGCGGTAGCCCGGCGGCGGGGTGGGATTGCCCGGTGGCGGCGGGTACGGCGACGCGGCCGCCCGGGGCGGCTCGTCGAAGAATCGCGGATGGTCCTGGGTGCGGTCGTCGTCCGGGTCGCGGGGCGGGGTTTCCGCGTTGACGGTCCCGAATCCGTAGAAGGGGCGGGCCGCCCCTTCATCGCGTTCGTATCCGTCGTCGCGCATCGCCTCGCCGTCCATCACACCCAAGCGTAGATGCCGTGGACCATTGATGGCACGGCTAGAGGGGACCGACGGGTAACGACCGCGGCGTTTCCGGTGCATTTGAGCCGACGTTCGAGCGAGCGCCAGCGAGCGAGACGGAGGCGACCAGCGAAAACCTGCAGCCGACGTTCGAGCGAGCGCCAGCGAGCGAGACGCAGGCGACCAGCGCAAAAGAGCTTGGGATCCGGCGATCGGCAACCGGACTCGACCTGGCGGGCCACGCGCCCTCAGCTCGTGACGATCCGCTCGCGCTTCTCCTTGATCTTGGCTTTCTTGCCTCGGAGATCGCGCAGGTAGTACAGCTTGGCCCGGCGCACGTCGCCCCGGGTGATGACCTCGATCCGGTCCAGCACCGGGCTGTGGATCGGGTAGGTGCGCTCCACCCCCACACCGAAGCTGACCTTGCGGATCGTGAAGGTCTCGCGCAGGCCGGAGCCCTGGCGGCGGATGACCACGCCCTGGAAGATCTGGATCCGGGACCGGTTGCCCTCGACCACCCGGGCGTGCACCTTGAGCGTGTCACCGGCGCGGAAACCCGGGATATCGGTCCGCAGTGACTGGGCGTCCAGCCCGTCCAGCGTGTTCATCGCCGCTTCCTCGTGGAACTTAGGGGCACGCCGGCTCGGCGCGCGATGGGTGGATTGCTTGGTTCGCGCCGCCGGGTGACGGCGGGCAACCTCACTACTGTGCCATATCGTCGCGCGGGAGGAGAAACCCACCCCCGATCAGCACGTCCTCGTCCCGTTCGCTGAGGCCGGCCGCCCGCAGCAGATCGGGCCGCCGGCCGGCCGTACGCAGGAGGGCCTGGTCGCGGCGCCAGCGCTCGATGCGGGCATGATCACCCGACCGGAGCACCTCGGGCACCTCGAGCCCGCGCCAGACCTGCGGCTTCGTGTACCCGGGGGCCTCCAGCAGCCCGTCGACGTGCGATTCCACGGCCAGCGAGTCCGCGTTGCCGAGCACGCCCGGCAGCAGCCGGGTGACCGCCTCGAGGATCACCAGTACGGCCACCTCGCCGCCGAAGAGCACGTAGTCGCCGATCGAGATCTCCCGCACCGGCATCCGGCCCGCGGCGTGGTCGAGCACCCGCTGGTCGATGCCCTCGTACCGCCCGCAGGCGAAGATCAGCCACGGCTGGGCCGCCAACTCGTGCGCCACCGCCTGGGTCAACGGCGTACCGGCGGGCGTCGGCACGACGAGGCAGCCGTCCGAGCGGTCGTCGGGCACCAGCTCGTCCAGCGCCTCGCCCCACGGCTCGGGCCGCATCACCATGCCGGGCCCGCCGCCGTACGGGGTGTCGTCCACGGTCCGGTGCACGTCGTGGGTCCAGCGCCGCAGGTCGTACACAGTGATCTCGAGCTGCCCGGACGCCCGGGCCCGCCCGATCAGCGACAGGTCCAGCGGGGCCAGGTACTCGGGGAAGATCGTGACGACGTCGACTCGCATGCGGTCCTACAGGTCGAAGAGGCCGCCGGGCGGCGTGACCACGACACGCCCGCGCCGGACGTCTACCTCGGGCACGATGGCGCGGACGAACGGGACCAGCGCGTCGCGCCCATCCGGCCGGCGTACCACCAGCAGGTCGCTCGCGGGAGCGTGCTCGATCGCGACGACCTCCCCGATCGGCTCTCCCGCCGGCGACTCGGCCCGCAGGCCGATCAGCTGGCGATCGTGGAACTCGTCCGGATCCTCGGGTTCGGGTACGGAGTCGCTGTCCACGCAGAGCAGGACGCCCCGCAGGGCCTCGGCGCCGTCGCGGTCGGCGAATCCGGCGAACGTGATCAGCAGCCGGCCCTGGTGTGGCCGGAGTGCCTCCACGGTGAGCGGACCGGACGCGGCGGGGTCGGTGCTGAACACCGACCCCACGGCGTAACGCTGGTCGGGCTCGTCCGTGCGGACGTCGACGACCACCTCGCCCCGCAGGCCGTGCGGCCGGATGACGCGGCCGACGACGACCTGCATCGGCTCAGTACGCGTCGACAATGTCGACGCGGATGCCCCGCCCGCCGATCGACGTGATGATCTGCCGCAGGGCCTTGGCCGTGCGGCCGCCCCGGCCGATCACGGTCCCGAGGTCGTCCGGGTGGACCCGGACCTCGAGCCGCTGGCCGCGGCGGCCGTCGACCATGCGCACCCGGACGTCGTCGGGGTGCTCGACGATGCCCCGCACCAGGTGCTCGAGCGCGGGACGGATCGCGGTGTCAGGCCTGCGCGTCTGCACCGGCATCGTTGGACTCCTCGGCCTCGGGCTGGGCTGTGGCGGTCGCCTCCGCCGGCTGCGCTTCGGCCGCCGGCTGGGCCTCGGCCTCCGGCTGGGCTGTGCCCGGCTGGTCGCCTCCGCCCCGCTCGCTGGCGCTCGCCGCGTCGTCGGCTACGGGAGCCTTCGCCTTGCCTCGCGTCGACTTGGCCGCGGACGCGGCCTTCTTGGGCTTGGTCTCGGTCTCGCCCAGGCCGGCGGCGGCCTTGGCCTCGACCTCGTAGACCGCCTTCCGGTCGGCCCGCGGCGCGGCCACCTTGAGCGGCTCGGCCGGCGGCGGGAGGCCCTTGAACTTCTGCCAGTCGCCGGTCTTGCTGAGTATCGCGATCACGGGCTCGCTCGGCTGGGCGCCGACCGCGAGCCAGTGCTGGACCCGTGCGGAGTTCACCTCGATGCGCGAGGGGTCTTCCTTCGGGTGGTAGAGACCCACGTACTCGATCGCCCGCCCATCGCGCTTGGTGCGCGCGTCGGCGACGACGATGCGGTACTGGGGATTGCGGATCTTGCCCATCCGCAGAAGCCGGATTCGTACGGCCACTGTGTGTTCGCTCCTGAATGGTTAAGGCCGAACGAGGCTGCCCGGCACCGTGGGGTCGGTGCGGCAAACCCGCTCTGTGGACTGGCCACGCGCCGGAGGTAGAGGGCGCCGGACGCGACCAGCATGCCGACACACATTCTGCCAGATGCCGCACCGACGATTGCCCACGCCTCGGATAACCACCGCCCCTTCTCCGCCGATCATGGACTTAGGTCCATGATCGGCGCCATTTCGCGTCCCCAACTCCATGATCGCGGGAGCGGGGCCGGCGGAGGCGCGGCGGGGCTCAGCGGACGCGGGGACGGGGCGGAGGCGCGGCGGGGCTCAGCGGACGCGGGGGCGGTCGAAGCCGGCGGGCATGGCGGTCGGCGCGGTCCACGACGGATCGGGGCGGAACTCGGTCCGGGTGCCGTCGAACGGGAACGCCCCGGCCTCGATCAGTTTGACCACCCGCTCGCCCTCGGCCCGGACCGCGGACTCGTCGTCGACCCAGTACACGTCCGGGTGGGCCAGATGGGCGGCGAACTCGTCGACGTCCTTCCACCGCCACGAGCGGTCCGACTCGACGACGATGTCGAGGTCATGGTCGATCGTGTCGATGCCGGCCAGCGACCCGTCGTCCCAGCGCACGGCGGGGTCCTCCAGGTTGACGTACCAGCGCTCGAATCGACCGTCGGTGAAGTAGAACCAGACCGAGTACGCCTCGCCCGGCGGGTGGAACATGAGCCGGTCGCCCCGCCAGACGTACGGGTGCAGCGCCTTGTCCGTGCGCCCCCAGTCGGCGAACGGCACGTCGCGGAACCGCCGGCCGTCGGCCGCCCCGACGTCCACATAGGCGCTGCCGGCCGCGATCCACATCCACAGGCCGCGGTCGTCGTCGGCCGCCACGTGACCCACCCAGACCCGCGCGAGCAGGTCGTCGCGCTGGAACTGCCGGCGCACCATGACGCGGCCGGGCGCCAAGCGGTCAGTAGGCCCGGGCAAGGTACGCCACGAGGCCCTTCTCGTCCTCGGAGTCGGGTACGGAGCCGTCCTTGCGGACCAGGCACCGCACGGTCACGCCGACGTCGTTGGCCTTGGCCTCGCCGGCGGCCTTCACCTTGCTCCACGGCACGCGGGCGAAGCCGTCGCCGGCGGCCTCGATCGCCTCATCGAGCGTCGCGACATCCCGGGTGTACTCGGCCATGCGGGCGTTCGCCTCGTCGAAGAGCGCCCGCTGGTCGGCCTCGAGCGTCTCCAGCACGGTGGCGACCACGTCGTCGGTCGACACTGGACGCTTGGACCCGTCGAAGCGGCGCGCCAGCACCACGTTGCCGGCGGCGAGGTCGCGCGGGCCGACCTCGAGCCGGATCGGGTACCCGCGCAGCTCGGCGTCGACGGCTCTCCGTCCGAAGGGGACGTCGGTGCGGTCGTCGAACCCGACCCGTACCCCGGCATCGCGCAGCGTGTCGCGGAGCTTGGCCGCCGCGTCGACCACGCCGTCGCCATCCTTCACGACGGTCACCCGGACCTGGACGGGCGCCAGCCGCGGCGGCAGGCGCAGCCCGTTGTCGTCGCCGTGGCACATGATCAGGCCGCCCACCATGCGGGTGGACGAGCCCCAGGACGTGGTCCAGCAGTACTCCTGGCGGCCCTCGGCCGAGAGGTAGTCGATCTCGAAGGCCCGCGCGAAGTTCTGCCCCAGCTCGTGGCTGGTGCCCATCTGCAGCGCCTTCCGGTCGCGCATCATCGCCTCGAGCGTGTACGTGCGGTCGGCGCCGGCGAACCGCTCCCGGACCGTCTTGAGGCCCACGATCACGGGTATCGCCAGCACGTTGACCATGAGGTCCTCGTACGCCTCGTGCAGGATCCGGCGGGCGTAGGCCCGGGCGTCGTCCTCGGTCGCGTGGGCCGTGTGGCCCTCCTGCCACAGGAACTCCGCGCTACGCAGGAACAGGCGTGTGCGCATCTCCCAGCGCAGCACGTTGCACCACTGGTTGAGCAGCAGCGGCAGGTCGCGGTACGACTGGACCCACTTGGCCATGAACTCGCCGATCACGGTCTCGCTGGTCGGCCGGATCACCACCGGCTCGTCCAGCGGCTTGCCGCCGCCGTGGGTGACGACGGCCAGCTCGGGCGAGAAACCCTCGACGTGCTGAGCCTCGCGGCGCAGGTACGACTCCGGGATCAGCAGCGGGAAGTACGCGTTCTCGGCGCCGGTGGCCTTGATCCGCGCGTCCATCTCGGCCACCACGCGCTCCCAGATGGCGTACCCGACCGGTCGGATGACCTGCGAGCCGCGGACGGGGCCGGGCTCGGCCAGTTCCGCCTTGGCCACCACATCCTGGTACCAGCGGGGGAAGTCCTCCGACTGCGGAGTCAGCACACGAGCCATGAGCCGTCATCCTAGCCCCGCCCCCTCGCCCACCCCGCTCAACGACCCCTCCCCCCGCGCCGATCATGGACTTAGGTCCATGATCGGCGGGTTTTCACGGGCCCAACCTCATGATCGCGGACGGGTGGAGAGGAGGCCGCGTCACCGGGGGGTGCCGCGCAGGACGATGAGCCGCGGGTCGAGCAGGGCGGTCAGGTCGGCCCGCGGGTCGCGCTCGTACACGACGAGGTCGGCCGGGCCGCCCTCGACGAGCCCCGGGACGCCCAACCAGGCCCGCGCACCGTACGAGCCGGCGGCCAGCACGTCCACCGTGGACATCCCGGCCCGCTCGTGCAACCGGATCATCTCCGAGACCGCCAGCCCGTGGGCGAGCGTCCCGCCGGCGTCGGTGCCGACATAGATCGGCACGCCGGCCTCGTACGCCGCGGCCACGATCGCCGGGTGGCGCCGCTCCAGGTCGCGCATGTGCCGGGCGTAGGAGGGGAACTTGGCCTCGGCCCCCGCCGCGATGTCGCCGAAGGTGGCCACATTGGTCATCGTCGGCACGAGCGCCGTACCCCGCCGGGCCATCTCCGAGATGTCCTCTTCGGACAGGCCCGTGCCGTGCTCGACCGAATCGACGCCGGCCCGCACGAGCGCCGCCACCGACTCCTCGGCGAACGTGTGCACGGCGACCCGCGCCCCGGCGGCGTGGGCGTCGGCGATCGCGGCGGCCATCACCCCGAGGTCCCAGGCCGGGGCCAGGTCCCCGACGCTCCGGTCGATCCAGTCGCCGACCAGCTTGACCCAGCCGGTGCCGGCGGCCGCCTGCTCCTTGACCGCCCGGCCCAGCTCGGCCGCCTCCACCTCGACGCCGATGCCGCGCAGGTAACGCCGGACCGGAGCCACGTGCCGGCCCGCGCGGATCAGCCGCGGCACGTCGTTGTCGTGGTCGAGTTCCGGGTACGGGTAGGGCGAGCCCGCGTCACGGATCGCCAGTACCCCGGCCCGCCGCTCGACGGCGGCCAGCTCCCGCGCCTCGTCCAGCGCCTCGATCGGCGCTCCGCCGGGACGCATGCCGATGTGGCAGTGCGCGTCGACCAGGCCGGGCAGCACGAAGCCGCGGCCGGCCAGCGTCTCGGCCCCGGCCACCGGCTCGTACGTCACCCGGTCGCCGACCAGCCACAGATCCCGTACCTCGTCATCGGGCAGGACCACACCCCGCACATGCCAGGCCACGTCCGTACCGTAGCCGGGCTACGTGCCGTCCTTGCCGTCGCGCTTGCCGAACTTGGAGAAGTCGATGTTGGGCAGGGTGACGCCGGGCGGCAGCCCGGAGCTCGGGTCCAGGACGGACGGGTCGAGGCCGGGCGGGAGCTTCGGCATCCCGGCGGGCAGACCACCGCCGCCGGTGCGGGGCCGACCGCCGCCCTTGGTGCCCTTGCGCTTGTTCTTCGGGGACTTGGTGGCCTTGCGCTTCATGCCGGGCAGACCCATCATCCCGGTCATCTGGCGCATGGTCTTCTGCGCCTCGGCGAAGCGGTTGAGCAACTGGTTGACGTCCATGACCGTGACGCCCGACCCGTTGGCGATGCGGGCCCGCCGCGACCCGTTGAGGATCTTCGGGTTCTGCCGCTCGGCCGGCGTCATGCCGCGGATGATGGCCGCGATCTTGTCGAAGTGCTTGTCGTCGACCTCGGCGATCTGATCCTTGAACTGGCCCATCCCCGGCAGCATCGACAGCATGTTGGCGATCGGGCCCATGCGCCGCAACGCGGTCATCTGCTCGAGGAAGTCCTCCAGCGTGAAGGAGTCGCCGCCGACCAGCTTGGCGGTCATGCGCTCCTTCTGCTCCTCGTCGAAGGCGGCCTCGGCCTGCTCGATGAGGGTGAGCACGTCGCCCATGCCGAGGATGCGGCTGGCCATCCGGTCGGGGTGGAAGACGTCGAAGTCCTCGAGCTTCTCGCCGGTCGACGCGAACAGGATCGGCTGGCCGGTGACCTCCCGCACCGACAGCGCCGCGCCACCGCGGGCGTCGCCGTCCAGCTTCGACAAGACGACGCCGCTGATGCCCACGCCGTCGCGGAACGCCTCGGCGGTGGCCACCGCGTCCTGGCCGACCATCGCGTCGACCACGAAGAGCACCTCGTCGGGGTCGACGGCGTCGCGGATGGCGGCCGCCTGGGCCATCATCTCGGCGTCGATGCCGAGCCGGCCCGCGGTGTCGACGATGACGACGTCGCGCATCTGGCGCCGGGCGTGCTCGATCGAGTCGCGGGCCACGGCCACCGGGTCGCCCACGCCGTTGCCCGGCTCGGGGGCGTAGACCTCCACGCCGGCCCGCTGCCCGAGGACCTGCAACTGGGTGACCGCGTTGGGCCGCTGCAGGTCGGCGGCGACGAGCATGGGCTGGCTGCCCTGTTCGCGCAGGTGCAGGGCGAGCTTGCCGGCCAGCGTCGTCTTACCCGAACCCTGCAGGCCGGCGAGCATGATCACGGTCGGCGGGTGTTTGGCGAACCGCAGGCGGCGGGCCTCGCCGCCCAGCACGCCCACCAGCTCCTCGTGGACGATCTTGATGATCTGCTGGGCCGGATTGAGCGCCTTGGACACCTCGGCGCCGCGGGCCCGCTCCTTGACGCGGGCCACGAAGCCCTTCACCACGGCCAGGGCCACGTCCGCCTCGAGCAGGGCCAGCCGGATTTCGCGCGCGGTGGCGTCGATGTCCGCGTCGGAGATGCGGCCCTTGCCGCGCAGCTTGGTGAAGATTCCGGACAGACGGTCGCTCAGCGTGTCAAACACGGCAGAAATGTCCTCGAGGTAGGTCCTGTGGCCGGGCCGTTGCGGCCCGCGTCCCAGGGTATCGGGGACCCGCCCGAACCCCTGATACACGCCGCTGGCGACCGGTCGGCCGCGTGACGCCCGCGCACCCGCCGGTATGCAGGGGCACCCTACATATCAAGAAGTGACAGTAGGGTGCCCCCGCTTACAAGGGGGCGGGCGGCGGGTGGGTCAGGGGCCGGGGGTGGCCGCGGCGAGCACGGCGCGCTCGACATCGTGGCGCCCGGTTGCCTGCGACCAGTCGCCGACCAGGTAGAACGCGTCCACGACGTCCGAGCCGAGGGTCGAGATGCGGGCCGCCCGCACGTTCGCGCCGGCCAGCTCGAGCGCGTGGGCGACGCGGTAGAGCAGCCCGACATCGTCGGCCGCCCGAAGCTCCATGATGGTGGCGTCCGTGGCGCCGTCGACGGCCCACACCACGCGGGGTGGCGCGGCGTCGCGACCCGGCCCGCCGCGCAGGCGCCCGGTGCTGCGTACCCGGGCGGCCAGGGCGTCCTCCACGCGCAGCTCGCCGTCCAGGGCCCGGTGCAGGTCGGCCACGAGCCGCTGCCGGTCCGGCCCGGCGGTGTCGCGCGGCTGCACCCGGCAGGCGAGCACCGCGACCGGGCCACTGCCGGCGACGCCCGCGGAGCCGGCCAACGCGGCACCGCCGGCGACGCCCGCGGAGCCGGCCAACGCGGCACTGTCGGCGGTCACGGTCTCGGTGTCGGCCGAAATCACATCGAGCCGGTGCAGGGTCAGGCAGCCGGCGACCGCGGCCAGCAGCCCGATGCGGTCGGCGGCCGCCACGACCACGCGGTCCGGGCCGATCTCCACCGCCGGCAGGGGGCCGGCGAGGAGGGTCGCGTGCCGGACCGCCGCCGGCGGGTGCGGCGCGACCGAGCCGGTGACCAGCGCCGCGCGGACCCGGCCGACGAGATCGGCGACCAGCCGCTCCTTCCAGGCCGACCAGGCGGCCGGCCCGGTGGCGACGGCGTCGGCCCGGGTCAGGGCGTGCAACAGGTCGAGCATCTCCGTGTCGCCGACCGTGTCGGCCACGTGCTGGACGGTCTGGGGGTCGCCGAGGTCGCGCCGGGTGGCCACCTCGGGCAGCAGCAGATGCCACCGCACGAGCCGGCCGATCGCGGTCACGTCGTCGGGCGGCAGGCCCATCGCCTCGGCCAACGCGCCGGCCACCTCCACCCCCACCACGGAGTGGTCCCCCGGCAGGCCCTTGCCGATGTCGTGCAGCAGCGCGCCGGTGAACAGCAGGTCGGGCCGGGCCACGTCGCGGGCGTACCGGGCCGCCGCGGCGACCGCCTCGATCAGATGGCGGTCCAATGTGTACCGGTGCACCGGATTGTGCTGGGGCGCGCTGCGCACCCGGGCCCACTCCGGCAGCCACGCCGTGATCAGGCCGAACCGGTCGCAGGCCTCCCATGTGGACACCAGCGCCGGGCCCGAGCTGAGCAGCTGGGCGAACGCCGACCGGGCCGGCTCCGGCCACGGGCGGGGCAGCGGCGGGCAGCGGCGGGCCAGCCACTCCAGCGTGCCCGGTGAGATCCGCAGGCCGTGCCGGGCGGCCGCCGCGGCCACCCGTAGGGACAGCGTCGGGTCGACGACCGGCGTGATCGCCGCCCGCGCGAGCACGACCTCCCCGTCCTGCGCGACCACATCGGGCGCCACCGGCACCCGTACCGCCTGCGGAGCCCGGCCCGCCCCGTGGCGCTGGGCGGCCAGCCACCGCTCGGCCGCCCGCAGCGAGTCGTCCACGGCGTACGCGATGGCCCGGGCGTCGTCGGCCACCCGCCGGCGCAGCGCCTCCGGTCCGGGTACCGCCAGCAGCGTCGCCACCTCGTCGAGATCCTGGACGAACAGGCGGTCCCGCCGCCGGCCGGAGACCAGGTGCAGGCAGTCGCGCACGTCGAGCAGCCGGGTGTAGGCGGCCCGCACCGGCGGCCTCCAGGCGTCGGAGACCTGCGCGTACGCGACACCGCGCAGCACCCGCACGTCCCGCAGCCCGCCGCGCGCCTCCTTGATGTCGCCGTCGAGCAGGAACGCCAGCTCGCCGTGCTGACGCCACCGTTGGGTGGTCAGCTCGCGCAGCACGGGCAGGTGCGCCCGGGCCCGCTGCCGCCACTGACTCAGCGTCACCTCGCGCACCCGCGTGGTCAGGTCGGCGTCGCCGGCCACATGCCGGGCGTCGACCAGCCCCAGCGCGGCCTTGGTGTCCTCGGCGGTGACCGCGAGGGCCTCGTCGATGGTGCGCACCGAGTGGTCCAGGGTCAGCCCGGCGTCCCAGATGGGGTACCAGATCCGCTCGGCCACCTCGGCCATGTCCGCGGGGCCCTCGTGCAGGAGGACCAGGTCGATGTCGCCGTTGGGGGCGCACTCGCGCCGGCCGAGGCCGCCGAGCGCGACGAGGCTGATCCGCGTGCCGCCGTCCACCGGGGCGCTCGCCTTGGCGAACAGGTCGACGAGCCAGGAGTCGAGCGCCGCGGCCCGCTGTTCCCGCGCGTCGACGCCCACCCCCGTCGGCAGTTGGAGGATCGCCGGCGGCTCGACCATGCCCGCGGACCTCCTCTGCCCCTAAAGATCTTGGATGGTTTGCGGGGGCGAGGCCCCACAAACCATCCAAGATCTGGATTTCTGCTCCTACAGCGCGTCCAGGCCGCGTTCGCCGGTGCGGACCCGGACCACCTCCTCGACGGACGTGACCCATACCTTGCCGTCGCCGATCTTGCCGGTCCGCGCGGCGGCGACGACCGCATCGACCACCTTCTGCGCGTCGATCTCGTCGATGAGCACGTCGACGCGGATCTTCGGCAGGAACTCCACTGTGTACTCGGCGCCGCGGTACACCTCGGTGTGCCCCTTCTGGCGCCCATAACCCTGGACCTCGCCGACGGTCATGCCGGACACGCCCATGGCGTGCAGCGCCTCCTTGACCGCGTCGAGCTGGTGCGGCTTGATGACCGCGGTCACCAGCTTCATGCTCAGACCCTCCATTCCGTCGACGCTAGCCGGTTACACATTCGCGCTGTGCGCCGGCGTCGGCGCCGGCGCGGTCGCCGGCGTGCTGCTGCTTCCGGTACCGATCCCCGCGGCCGCGAAGGCTCCGCCCCCGCCGCCACCGGTGCCGGTGTGGAAGTCGTACGCGGTCTCCTTGTGCTCAGAGATGTCGATGCCCTCGAGCTCCGCTTCGGCCTTGACCCGGAACAGACCCACCGACTTCAGCACCAAGCCTATGGCCAGGGCGATGACGAACGACCACACCGACACGATGGCGGCGCCGGCCATCTGGGCCCCGAGCTGGGTGACCCCGCCCCCGTAGAAGAGGCCCTCCCGCAGCACGTACGAGGCCGGTTCGGCGTCGGCCGCGTTGGAGCCGACCGCGTCGGCGCCGGTCGTGGCGAAGAAGCCGATCCACAGGCAGCCGATCCAGCCGCCGACGAAGTGCACGCCGACCACGTCGAGCGAGTCGTCGAACCGGAACCTGTACTTCAGGCTCACGGCCAGGGCGCACACCGCCCCGGCCACCAGGCCCAGCAGCACCGACGACCACGGCATGATGTACGCGCAGGCCGGGGTGATGGCGACCAGGCCGGCCACCGCGCCGGAGGACGCGCCGACCAGCGTCGGCCGGCCGTTCTTGGCCCACTCCACGAAGATCCAGCCGAGCACCGCACCCGCGGTGGCCAGCTGCGTGTTGATGAAGGCCAGGGCGGTGATGCCGTCGGCCGTCAGCTCGGATCCGGCGTTGAAGCCGAACCAGCCGAACCACAGCAGGCCGGCGCCGAGCGCCACGAATGGCACGTTGTGCGGGCGGAAGGGTTCCTTCGGCCAGCCGACCCGCCGGCCGAGGATGATGGCCAGGGCCAGCGCCGCCGCTCCGGCGTTGATGTGCACGGCCGACCCGCCGGCGAAGTCCAGCGCGCCGAGCTTGGCACCGATGAAGCCGCCGCCCCAGACCATGTGGGCGATCGGCAGGTACGCGAGGGTGAACCAGCCGGTCGCGAACAGCAGCCAGCCCAGGAACTTCGCGCGATCGGAGATCGCCCCGCTGATCAGGGCCACCGTGATGATCGCGAACATCATCTGGAAGGCCATGATCACGTACGTGGGTATGGGTGTCGCCGGGAACGGCGGGAAGGCGAACTCCCCGGACAGATCCTTCGTGCCGAGGTACTGGGTGAGGTCGCCGAAGAACCCGGGCGTCTCCCCGATCGGCTGGTCCTGGCCGAACGCGACGGTGAACCCGTAGAACAGCCACAGGATCGAGATGAGCGCGATGGACGAGAAGCTCATCATCATCATATTGAGGACGCCCTTGGCCCGGTTCAGTCCGCCATAGAAGAACGCCAGACCGGGCGTCATGAGCAAGACGAGCGCGCTCGATACGAGCAACCAGGCGGTGTCGCCGGCGCTCAAAACGACTTCTTCAGCAGCCACGCTGCCCCCTCCCTCGGTTTTGGTACCTGTCTTTGGGCGCTGGCTGCGTCGCCGTACGCCGGTTGCGCGGAAGCCTGGCGCACCCCTGTTTCGCGCAAGGTCACCGTGTGGTTTCCAACCCATCACCGCGTGTTTCGTACGTGTGAACCCACGTGTGGCCGAACCTGAGAGTCGGCACAGTGGAGTTGGACCCGGTTTGCCTGGCCCCGCTAGAGTTCGGGCCATGCCACGACCCCGGGCTCTCGTCGCACTTCTCGCCCTGTTCGCCGTCGGCCTGGCCGGCTGTGACAAGGACGAAGCGCCACCGCCCTCAGACCTGCCCAACGGGGCCACCCTGGTCGGCGAGTCGGCCACCGCGATGCAGAACGTCAAGTTCGCGCACATTCGCATCGAGGTCGAGGGAGAGATTTCCACGCTGCCGATCAAGCGCGCGGAGGGCGACCTGATCAACACCGGTGACGCCAAGGGCTCGGTCCAGCTCAAGCAGGGCACGGCCTTGATCGAGTTCGAGTTCGTGGTGCTGGGCGACAAGGTCTGGCTCAAGGGCGCGACCGGAGGCTGGAACGAGGTGCCGGCCGCGCAGGCGGCGGCCATCTACGACCCGTCGGCGATCCTGGACGCCCAGCGGGGCATCCCGAAGTTGATCGCCACCGCGGGCCAGCCGACCACCGAGGCCAAGGA
>Ga0307415_100000189_pt1 | contig 27332 bp, 34 predicted proteins | sample DK1Cmetagenome_FD_204524 | JGI IMG/M metagenome (GOLD analysis project Ga0307415, IMG submission 204524) | Maize rhizosphere microbial communities from greenhouse at UC Davis, California, United States - DK15-C-2 | ecosystem: Host-associated > Plants > Roots > Rhizosphere > Soil | place: USA... | reverse complement strand
GGACGCTTCCGTCCTTCGGCGATTTCAGCTCGAACTCGTCACCGTCGCGGACCGCGGCCATGAACTCGTCGGTGACGAGCACGCCGTGGTGCAGGTTCAACGCCTTGCGGTTGAAGTCGCCCGAGGGTTTCCGGATCTCGAGGAATTCCTCGATCTCGGGATGATTGATGTCGAGGTAGCAGGCGGCCGAGCCGCGGCGGAGCGAGCCCTGGCTGATCGCCAGCGTCAGGCTGTCCATGACGCGGACGAACGGAATGATTCCGCTGGTCTTGCCGTTGAGGCCGACCGGCTCGCCGATTCCGCGGACGCTGCCCCAATAGGTGCCGATTCCGCCGCCGCGCGACGCGAGCCAGACGTTTTCGTTCCAGGTACCGACGATGCCGTCGAGGCTGTCGGAGACAGTGTTCAGGTAGCAGCTGATCGGAAGCCCGCGGCCGGTGCCGCCGTTGGACAGGACCGGAGTGGCCGGCATGAACCAGAGCTTCGAGATATAGTCGTAGATTCGCTGCGCATGCTCGGCGTCATCGGCGTAGGCAGCCGCGACGCGCGCGAACAGGTCCTGGTTCCCTTCGCCGGGAAGCAAATATCGGTCCTTGAGCGTTTCCTTGCCGAATTCGGTCAGCAAGGCGTCTCGGGACTCGTCGGTCGTGACATCGAACGCTCGCGTGTCGACGGTCTTGCTGGTGCGGACCGCAGTGGTCGTATCGTCGCTCGGAACTCCAGAGCCGGTAGAAAAATCCATCACGCTTCCCCGTCCGCTATCGGCCCCTTCCGGCGGCCTTTGTTCCCCAATTGTTCGACTCGGAGCCATGCCAGGCGCCATAGCCTTTTTCGGCGCTGCGAGGGGCTTTTTCACGCCCGTCCCCTGTGGAAATCGGGGACGAGTCGGGCCGTTCACCGGAATACATGATTCCGGCTCCGAACACCAGTAATTGCGTGCACCCCCTGCCTCGCTACTACCTATAGTGCCTTAACCAGCGGCGGACGCAAGCCGGTAAATTCAATGTGAAGCAAATATCCTGTGGATGAGTCTCAGCCGCAACGGATCGTCCCGGACTGAATCAATTGGCGACCATCCATCGCCGACGCAGGGACTCAGGAAGGCTAGCGCCAGCCTTGCTCCAACGCCGCTTTTTCCTGGGCCGGATCGAAAGGTTCGCCAGCGATCGATTCGTCGACGATGTCCATCAGGAGTGGGTCGGCACCGGCGGCCATCCGGTAGTCGGATGACTGCCCTTCAGCGCCCTGGAACAGGCCGCGGATTCGCCAGTTGCCGCCTTCTCGGCAAGCGAGGCCGCTCGAACCCGCGTCCTGGAAAGTCCGGCAGATCGCGCCAGTTTTGTCGCGATAGGTCATTCCGATACGCGGGCCATGATCGGCCGGGGCGCTGGCAAGCTGGGCGTAGAGCGCATTTTCCAGATCGCCGCCAGCGACCAGGCGGCCGCCTTCCAATTGAACCGGACTCGTCGCGGGGCCGCCGGAAAGCATGTTGCCGGTGAACACCCCGACCGCGAGGGTCGCGGCAAGAGCGGCGGCCTGCCCCCAAAGGGGAAGGGAACGCCTTGAAAGGTGCGTCTCGCGAGCTGCCGCAAAATCCACGATTTTGTCACCCGGCGGGCGCGCCGACGCGGCGACGTGCTCTGGCACTGGGGCGGCGGCAACGGAAGCGAAGGCTTCCTTGAGGCTCGCCGCCATCGCGCGATGCATCTCCGCTTTCCGTGCAAGGTCCGGATCACCCGCAACCTCGGCCTCGACTCGTGCGGCTTCCTCCGGCGGGAGTTCGCCGTCGAGCCAGGCGAAGAATTTTTCGTCCTCAACCATCAGCAATCCCACCCAGCATGGCCAGCAGCGCGGTTCGTCCACGCACCAGCCGGCTCGAAACCGTGCCTATCGGCAGGTCGAGCAGTTCTGATACCTCTCGGTAGCCGAAGCCCTCGATGAGGATCAGCGCGACCACCTCGCGCTGCTCGTCCGGAAGCTGTTCCATCGCGGCCATGGCGCGCCTTAGTTCGAGGGACGTTTCGATCGCCTCGCGCGGATCCTGTCCGACGGTCAGCGCCTCTTCTTCCGGCGCTTCGTGCTTTTCCTTCCGCGAACGCGCTCGAACCGTGTCGATCCACAGGTTGCGCATGATCCGGTAGAGCCAGGAGTCGAGCTTCGTGCCCGGTTCCCACTGCTCGCGGGAGCGTATCGCCCGCTCGACGGTTGCCTGGGTCAGATCGTCCGCGTCCGCACCGTTCCTGCTGAGTGCGTGCGCGAATCTCCGGAGCCGCGGAAGCAGCTCTGTCAATTCGTGCTCGAACGCCTGGGATGAGGCCATTTCGCTCCATGCGGATGAAACGACGCTTCATTCTCGTTTCATCCTCAAACGCATAAAAAGAGGTCGCGTGATGTCCAGCTTTCTCAAACGGGTGGTGACTTCCGGCACTGCCGTTTTGCTCGTCGCGGGAGTGGCGAATGCGCAATTGCTGCCAAGCGTCGGCGTACCGTCGCTTCCGCCGATCGGCGTTCCCGCCACCGGCAACCTGCCGGTCGTCGGGCCGGTGATCGACAATGTCCTTGCAACTCCGGCCGGCCGGGAAGCCGTTGCTCCGACGCTGGATACGGTCTCGGGCCTGTCGCAAAATGTAATCGATGCGGGCCCTTCGACACTGCTGGAATTGCGCAAGCTCCGGCTTCGCGAACTGATCCGGCAATATCCGCGCGAGCTGGAGCGTGACGGGTCCGGCCAACCAGTCCGGCGCGGCGTGCTGGTTGCGGTCGATCCCGATCCGGGCTCGCTGTCGCAAGCCGTTCGCGCCGGTTTCAGGATCATTGGCGATGCACGCGAGTATTCGCTTGCCATGCGAACCGTGACGCTCGCCGTTCCGCGAGGCCTTTCGGCGCGCGACGGATTGAAGCGGCTGCGCAGGATCGCACCCACGCTCCAGGCGGATTTCGACCATTTGTTCGAACCTGCCGGAGGCGGACTGCTCCCCTTTGCGGGAGCGCTGGCCGCTAGCGCAGGACCGCGTGGCGGACCGCTGATCGGAATCGTCGACGGCGGTGTCGCGTCGCACCCGTCGCTCGGCGGTGCAGCGATCGAGCAGAACGGCTTCGCCGGGCGCCCTCAGCCCACCGGCCATGGCACGGCGGTCGCCTCGCTGATTGTCGGCCGCCAAGGACCCTTCCAAGGCGCGGCGCGCGGCGCTTCGCTGCTCGTCGCGGACGTCTATGGCGGCTCCCGCGCCGCCGGTTCGGCGAGCAGCATCGTGCGGGCCTTGAGCTGGCTTGCGTCCAAGCGTCCGCAGGTCATCAACATCAGCCTTGTGGGGCCACGAAACAGGATCGTGGAGCGAGCGATAAGCGCCGTTCGCGCGCGCGGGATCAATATCGTCGCCGCCGTCGGCAACGATGGCCCCTCCGCGCCTCCGCAGTTTCCCGCTTCCTACGCCGGAGTCGTGGCGGTCACCGGCGTGGATTCGCGGGGTCGAGCCCTGCCGGAAGCAGGGAAAGCGGCCCATCTGGATTTCGCGGCCCCCGGCGCGGACATGGCCGCCGCCTTGCCCGGACAGGGCTTTGCCCGAGTTCGTGGAACGAGCTTTGCGGCGCCGCTTGCGGCCGCACGGCTGGCGCTTAGCGGTTCGGTACAGCGCCTCGCGTCCGAGGCGCGGCCCGGCAGGGGCAGGGTCGGCCGGGGCATCGTGTGCGGCGCCTGCCGCGTGGATCCGAAGACCGTTCGCGCAAAGTGATCTCCAGACAAGGGATGAAGCCGGTCTCCGGCGTCGTTCTCCTTCCGAGGGACAAATATCCCTCCGAATTTTGCGAAGGAGAATGACATGTTGAAGTCCATCCTCATCGCCGGTGTCGCAATCGGCATTGCGGCAACTCCCGCCCAGGCGCAGCTGCTTGGCGGAGTGACCGGGACCGTGAACGGCGCGCTTGGCGGGACCGTGAATGGAACGCTGGGAAGCACCGTAAACGGCACGCTCGGCAGAGTCCTCAACGGAACGGGCAACGTCAACGGAACGCTCAACGGCTCCGGCTCGATCACCAACAGCGTGAGCGCGGTGACGAACAGCGTATCCGCAGCCGGCAACGTGGCCGGCGTGGCCAATGGAGCCGGAAATGTTGGACTTGCGGGCGTCGTCACCAATGTGGCGAACGGCGCGGGCTCGGTGACCGGTGCGGCCAACGGTGCCGGCAATCTCGCCGGTTCGGTCACGGGCGCAGGTCCGGGCATGCTTGGCGGCTCCGCGAGCGGGTCTGGAAACGCCTCGGCCAGCAAGGGCGCTTCGCTCAGCTTGGCCACCCCGAGTGGGCAGCCGATCTCGATCGGCGCCAACGGCAATGGCTCGGCGAGCGGTAATGCGAATGCGCATGCCGGTCAGGGCACCGGAACCGCCTCCGCAGCTGGCGCCGGCAATGCCAACGCGAATGCCACCTACGGCAACTGATCGCCCCTGATCCGACCTCCTGAAGGGGCAAACCTGGCCCGCCGCCTCGCTCCCCGGGCGGCGGGCCTTTCTCGTAAACCGCGCCGCGCCAGGCTCAGAACGGAAAGTAGATCTGGATCGCGACGATTGCTGCGGCCCAGGTGATGAGATTGAGCGGAATGCCGACCTTGACGAAGTCGAGATAGCTGTAACCGCCCATCTGATAGACGAGCACGTTCGTCTGATATCCGAAAGGGGTGGCGAAGGCGGCGCTTGCCGCGATCATCACGGCCACGAGGAACGGCCTCGGGCTCACTCCAAACGCCTCGGCCATCGAGACCGCGACCGGGGTGAACAGCACCGCGACGGTAGCGTTCGACAGGATTTCGGTAGCGAACAGGGTGACCCCGTAAAGTATGATGAGTGCGAGCAGCGGGCTCATCCCTTCCATTGTTCCGAGGAGCGCTTCGGTGGCGGACTGGGCGAGCCCGGTTTCTTCGAGTGCAATCCCGAGCACGACCATGCCGGCGATAAGCATGAGCACCTCCGGCCGAAGTCCGCGGTACGCCTCGTCGGCGGTGATCACGCGAAGCAGAATGAGCAGCACTGCGCCGGCGAATGCACAGGCTGCAATGGGCGCTACGTTGAGCGCCGCCAGCGCGACCACCGCGACGAACACGACGCATGAGGCGAAGGCGGCAAATGGCTTTAGCGCGACGTCCTTGATGAAGGGCTGGACCGTCCCGACAAGGCCGCCCGCGAGGCCCGGCTCGTAGAAAGTTTCGGCGGCCTCCGTCGCGTCATGGACGCTTTCCGGCGAGCCGTTTTCGTCAGACTTGATGAAGCGCGTGGCGAAAAGGAACAGATACAGGCCCCCTGCGAGGGCGACGACCAGTCCGACCGGCGTGATTTCGAAGATTCCGAAACGCGGCTGGCCCGCGACGGATGCCATGTCGGCGACGAGCAGGTTCGTCGACGTCCCGATAAGCGTGCAGCATCCGCCGAGCACGGCCGCGTAGGACAGAGGAATCAAATAGCATTTCGGCGACCGGCCGAGCGATTTGGCAACGTCGCGGACGACGGGAGCGCTGAGGACGACGATCGGCGTGTTGTTGAGAAAAGCCGACGCGGCCCCGGCCAGGCCGATCAACACCCACAGCCCGGCAAGGCCGATGTGCCGGCATAGCTTGACCGCTCGGCGGATCGCAGCGTCCAGCAGGCCGGCGAGCTCCATCGCGTAGGCAATGACGAACAAGGAGGCCAAAGCGACGATCGCGGGACTGGCGAAAGCGCTTTGCACTTCGACTGGCCGGACGACCCCCGTCATCAGCAGGAATGCGGCCCCCGCCAGCGCGACGACGTCCGCCCGAAGCTTGTCCTGGATCAGCGCCGCCACGACCGCAGCGAGCACGAGCAGGGTCAATATCTGGCTCGCCGTCATCGGGTTCCTATGGCCGCGACTGGCGCGGGGGGGCAAGGCCGGTCGGTCGAGTGTCGCGTGATCGAGGGTCTGTGCTATCGTCCGGCGGATGCGCATAGTCGGGATGATCGGATGGGCCCACCTGGCAGGGATTGCCGCGTTCGGGCTCGCGGCCTGCCGACCTGCGACGCAGGATCCGCCCGTCGATAACAGCAGCGAGAACAGGGTCCTGCCGCGGCCGACCTTGCCCGTCGTGGATCCGCCGATGGATCGCGAGGCGCTTCTTCTCGCGGTGGCCAGAGCGGCGAGCTCGGCCGGGCTCGGCCTCGACGATGCGGCGGTACAGCGAAAGCTCGACGGCAGGCGGTTCGAGGTCCGGCTTCGCTTTGGATGCAAACCGGACGGGACGGCGGCCGATGCCGACGGCCGGTTCACCGTCAGGTTCGACGAAAAAGACCGCACGCTGCGTCTCAGCGCGTCGCCCGATCTCGGTCTCGATGACGTTCCGGTCGAAGCTCTGGGCAAGACGGCGGAAGGCGCTTCGGACGAGGCGAACGTGATCGAAGCCGCGGAAGGGTTCTGGCTTCGGCGCCCCTGGCTGCTCGCTGACGGCTGCCCGCCAACGAGCCCCCCGGACCAGGCCGCGATGGAGATGCGGGTTGATGCGTCGGAGCCCGGCCAGAGCCAGCCGGCGACCGCTCCCGGAGGAACTTCGGCAGACTCGGAATCTCCCTCCAAGGAGGCGAACGAGCGCGTCGGCCTAGCGGAATTTTACACCAGTACCGACTCGCGAACGGGCAGGCGGGACGAGAGGGCTTACGAGGTGACGAAAGTCCTCGGCGAGGGCGAGCAGCCGTCCACCCAGGGATATAATCTGGTGCTCTCGGGGCGCCTGCGTGCGAAACCCCTGGGACGCGTGATTTCCTGCTCGATCGCGGCGCCTGGCGAGCCGCCGCAATGCATCGTGTCGGCGCAGCTGGACACTGTGCTGATCGAGCGGCCGGATTCGAAGCAGGTCCTAGCCAAGTGGGGCAGCTAGTCTTGCAAGGCTGACTTCGGGACGACTCCGAAAGCAGGTGCCCGGCCCGAAGGCCGGGCGCTTTTTCATTTTAACGCATCAAGCATTTGCGCCGCCGTCATCGGCCCGACGACGTAGGTGTCCGTATGCGACTGGATATGCTTGCGCAGTTCGAGTCCCACCTTCGGCCCGGTGGGCAGGCCCATCTTGGCCGCAGCCGCATCGAAAGCCTTGTCCTGTGCATCGGTCGTGACCGGTGCAATCATCAGATAATCCCAGCTGTCGCCATCCGTGTGCGCATAGACCTGGTTCGGCGCGACGCCCACCGATGCAGCAACGCGGTCCTGCTGGGCGATCCACTGGAGCAGCATTTCCTGATGCCCCGGAGCGGCATGGTAGATCGAGACGATGGCGCGCGGCGGATCTGCGGCCTGGGCATAAGCGATCGATCCGGCTGCAACCGCGCCGGCTGCGGCCGCGGCCGCATATTTCAACATGGCATGCATTGGCTTTCCCCTGCACTAGTTGAACGCAGGTGGGGAGCACTTCCGGCGCGAAAATTCCCCCATTCGCGCCGGGGGGCGGCGTGCTCTTCTACGGCTGTCGAGTCAAACGGACGTTTCGGTGTTTACAACTGTAACCGAACCGTTTACAGATGTAGTCGAAATGGCAGCCGACAAGAGAATCAGCGACGCCGAGCTCGACCTCATGGAAGTTCTGTGGGCTGCCTCTGAGCCCCTTACCTCGGCTGAGATCATCGAGCGGCTCGAGGCCCAGCGCGACTGGTCGCCGGCGACCGTCAAGACGATGCTGTCCCGCCTCGCCGCCAAGGGCGCACTGACGCATCGCGAGGACGGGCGGCGATTCCTTTATTCTCCGGCGATCGAGCGCGACTTTTATGTCGGACGCGAGTCCCGGCGGTTCGTCGAACGGCTGTTCGGCGGTCGTCTATCGCCACTGGTCGCGCGCCTCGCGGAAGAGGATGCGCTCGATGACGACGACATTGCGGCCATCGAGGCCCTGTTGAAGGAGCTGAAATCGTGACCGGTTGGCTCGTCGGAACCCTGCTCGCCACGTCCGGGCTGATCCTTCTCGTCCTGCTGGTCCGGGAGCCGGTGCGGCGCCATTTCGGTGCGCGCGTGGCTTACGGGCTGTGGCTGATTCCGGCGGCCCGGCTGCTGATGCCGACACTCACGGAGACCGTCGAGCGTCCAATGAGCGCAGCCGTGACTCCACGGATGATGCTTTCGCATTACACGGCCGAGCCACTGCTGCTGAGCAGTGTCGTGCCGCCGCAGCAATCCATTGTCGAACAGGTCGGGGGATGGCCGACGATCCTGCTCGTTCTCTGGCTCGGCGTGGCGTTCGGCCTGTTCGCGGCGCGGATGTTCGCCTTCCGGCGCGAGCGCGGCATCATCCTGTCCAACGGGACGGAGATGGGGCGCATCGGATCCATCCGGCTGGTTCGTTCGCCGGAGGTCAGCGGTCCGCTCGCGTTCGGAATCTTCGACCGGGTCATCGCGGTCCCGGCAGATTTCGAGACGCTCTTTGCGGAGCATGAGCGCCGCCTCGCGCTCGAGCATGAGTTGGCCCACCACCGGTCGGGCGACCTCATCGCCAATTTGCTCGCCTTCGGGCTGCTCTGCCTGCAGTGGTTCAACCCGCTTGCCTGGGCGGCGCACGCCGCGTTCCGCTTCGACCAGGAAGCAGCCTGCGACGCCCGAGTCCTCGACAGGTCTAGAACTCAAGATCGATCCGAATATGGCCGCGCGATCGCGAAGGCCGCTTCCGGCCGGGCGCTGCTGTTCGCCAGCGCGCTCGACCGCCGCAACACGCTTCAAAGGAGGCTCAAGTCCATGCTCAGCAATCCCACCGCCGGACGCCGTCTGGCCGGCCGAATGATCGTCATCGCCGGCATTGCCGTCGCTCTTCCGCTGACGGCTTCGCGCGCGATCCATTATGTCGATTTGCCCGCGCCCATCGCACCCAAGCCGGTTGCCGCCGCGGTCGTGCCAGCTGCGGCGGTCCAGGCCGTTCCGGCCGTGCAGCCGGTTCCGGCGGTGGCCCCGGCAGCCCCCGTCCATCATCAATCGCTCAGCATCGAGGACGACAACGTTATCATCAACGGCGAGCGGAAGAAGTGGAAGGACATGACCCCCGCGGAGAAGGCCGAGGTTCGGCGCTCCATCGCCCAAGCGAAGGAAGAGCTCAGCAAGATCAATCATGGCGAGATCCAGCGCCAGGTCCGCGAGGCGATGGAAGGCGCGCGGGTCAATCGCGAGCAGGCGCTCGGTGAAATGGCCAATGCGCGGCAGGAGATCGCCATGGCGATGCGCGAGATCGACGCTCACAAGGCCGAGCTCCGCCGTGCCGGCCAGGACCCCGAAAAGCTCAAGGCAACCGTGCGCGCATCGCTGAAATCCGTCGAAGCGATCGACGTCGACGCGATCACTCGCCAGGCCATGGAGTCGGTGAATCCGGCCACCATCGAGGCCGCGCTGGCCGCTGCCCAGGAAGGGATGCGGAAGGCCGAAACCGAGCTCAACCGGCTCGAGGCTCTCGATCGGGGCAATTGATCTCCCGCTCTACGGAGCGATGACGCTCAGCGCCCCCTTGCGTACGCGATAGTCGAGCGGAGGAATCACGCTCTCCACCTCGCCGTCGATCGAGATGACGACGTGGCTTCGGGGGCACGAGACCTGCAGCCGCTGGACGTCTTCCAAGCGAACCATGTCGTCCGGGCGCGTGCGGTTGAAGAGAGCGCGGATGCTTGCCGCGAGGAGGCCGCGGCGCGTCTTCTTGCGCATCACGAAGACCGACAGCCGACCGTCTTCGAGGCTCTCGCGGCGGCCGGGTGCACGAAGGTCGATGCGGTAATCGTTGTTGCCGACGAAGAGGAGGGGAGTGTCGATTCGAGACCGCTCATCGTTGACGGTGAGGGTCAGGCGATAGTGACTGAAGCGAGCAAGGGTTCGAGCGCTCGCCACGAGCATTGCCAGCCGCTTGCTCCGGCCCAGCCGCTTCTGCTGCAGGTCGCGGTCGATGACCATCAAAGGGTAAAGGCCGATCGCGCTATTGTTGACGAATATTCGGCCGTTGACCTCGGCGACGTCGACCGGCCGCGCTGTTCCGTTGCCGATCAGCGCAGCCGCTTCCGAAAGGTCGAGCGGAATGCCGAGATCCCGCGCGAAATGGTTGAGCGTGCCGAGCGGCAGGATCGCGAGCTTCGTCTTCGTTCCGGCGAGGATCCCGGCGGCTGCACTGACTGATCCGTCGCCGCCGCCGACGATCAACAGCGGGGCGCTTTTCGCGACCGCTTCTTTCGCGCATTCCACGATCCCGCTGCCGTCGACGAGCTCGACGCGGGCGTTCAGGCCTGCGGCCACAAGCGCGCTCCGGATTTCTTCGGCGGCCTCCTTCCCACGAGCCATTCCGCCGCTCGATCGGCTGATGGAGGCAACGACTTCGCGCTTACGGTTCATTGCCGCGCTGTAACGCTCAAGCTAGCAAAGGGACACGAAGTCGCGTGGGAGGGGGGCAAGCGAAGGACGATCGCCATGATTCGTGACCAGCGCCCGCTCCGGATCGCCAATTCGGGGACCTTCGAGCTCTCCGTGCCGGCGAGCGAAGCCTTCGACTTCTTCACCGCGGAGGGCGAGAAACATTGGGTTCCCGGCTGGTCGCCGACGATCCTCGGCGAGCTGCCGCAGCATCCCGGGCTGGTCTTCCTGACGGGGACGGACGGGCAGCAGGTGATCTGGACCGTGCTGGAGTCCGATCCAACGACGCTCAGGCACCTTTATTCGCGCGTTGCACCCGGACACACTGCTGCGCTCGTCGACGTCCAGCTCCGCCCCAGCGGGAATGGATGCAGGGTCCACGTCTCTTACGATCTCACCGCATTGTCGGAGCAAGGCGAGGCCGCGCTCGACGAGTATGCCGACCCGCAGCTCGGCGAGATGATGGAGAAGTGGCGCTCGCTGGTCGGCGAGATGCTGGCCAGCCGGAGCCGGCAGCTTAACCGCTAGCGCCTTCCGCCGCCTTCTCTCCGCCCGTCGTCGTCGCGGCCGGCGGGCATTCGCCGAGGCGCTTGGCGGTGAAGGTGCGGCTCATGGCATAATCGCCGTAGCCCGAAAGATAGGTTGTCGTGCTGACCTCCGCCTCGATCTTGTCAGCCGTGAAGGTGCCGCTGACCGACTGGCGCACCTGGCCGCTGGCGCCTTGACGCGTGCAGGTGAGATCCATCTGGAGACGCCCGTTACGCATGTAAGGATTGGCCGCCTTGCAGGTGTCGCCGTCCTCGGCGAACAGCGCCGGATCGATGCTGCCGCCCTCGGCGACGCACGCCGTGGTTTGCCCGGTCGCATCTTGCTTGAGGTTGGTCGCGGCCGTCTTGTTCTTGTCGATGATGCGGAGCGAAGCGACCTTCCAGTCGGCCTGATACTGTCCCGGCGAGATCGAGGCCACCTCGGCCTCGGTGTCGTTCTTGACCGGCGCTTCTCCGCCGCAGCCCGCAAGCAACGTGGCCGCGCCCGCGGCAATGACCAACTTACGCATCCATTCCCCCTTCGACTGAACTACCCCTGTTTGGCCGAGCATTCCCCGATGCGCTTCGCGTCGACGCGCATCTTCATGTTCATGGTCTCCACCGGGCTGTTGCCCTTGGATGCCATGTTCATCGTCATCTGGTAGCTGTCCGGCTCATAGGTGCCGGCCATTTCCATGGTCTGCGCCGCATTCTGGTGCTGGCAGTTCAGCTTCATGTCGATCTTGCCATCGCCCCATTCGAAATGTTCGTAGCGGCAGTTCTTGTCGGCACCGGTGAAGAAGTCTTCCTTCGGGTGCTTCACCTGTTCCGGCGTCAGGCAGGATTCGTGAGTCTGGGTCGTCCCGATCTGCTTCCTGATCTGTTCGGCATATTGGGCCGGTATGCCCGGGGCCTCCATGTCGATGAGCGTCGCCGACTGCTGCCATTTGCCCGGGTTGACGAACTGGGCGTCGCTCTTCTTGCCCATTTCCCTGGCGACGTCGGCGACGGAGGCGTTGTCCATCTCGACCTTGTCGCCCGATCCGCAGGCGGTGAGGCAAAGTGCGGTCGCGGCTGCAAGCAGGGTGCGCTTCATGACTGAATTCCCCCTAATGTCGAGGCGAGCATAGTGCCCGCTTCAGCCATTACAATCAGCCGATCGGTCCGCCGCGCCAGGTGGGGAAATCGCGCCTGTCCGTGCAGACCTCGAATGCGGCGCGAGCGAGCAGCCGAGTGGAATCGAGGATGGGAAGCGGCGAGACGTCCTGCGTGATCAGCAGCGGGATCTCGGTGCAGACCAAGGCGACGCCGTCGCAGCTTTCCTCGCGCTTCAGCCGGTCGATGATCCCGACGTAGCGGGCGCGCGACGCGTCGGTGAACACGCCCTCGACCAGCTCGTCGAAGATGATCCAGTCCACGTCCGCCCGTTCCGCGGCGTTGGGGAAGACGGGCTCGATGCCGACGGCCGGAAGCGCGCGCCGGTAAACGGGTCCGCCCATGGTGAAGCGCGTTCCGAGGACCGCGACGCGGGTCATGCCGAGACCAGACGCCTGCTCTGCGACCACGTTGCCAATGTTGAGGCCGGGAAGGGGCAGATCCGGGCCGGCCGTCTCGAGCGCGATGTGCGCCGTATTGTCGGGGCAGGCGAAGAAGTCGCAGCCGCCGTCGGCGAGGCGCTGGATCGACTTTGTGAGGAACGCGCGCACCGCGGCGTGATCGCCTGCGTCCCACGCGGACATGATGTGCCCCATCGCCTCGCAGTCGACCATGACGTCGGGATGCGTGTGCTGCGCTTCGCGAAAGCCGTTCCGGCAGAATTCGAGGAAGCAGAGCGCAGCCCCTTCGGAGCTGTGCGCGAGGATTCCGAAACGCATGAGTGTCTCCGCTTTAGCCCTCCCCCTTGATGGCGGGAGGGTTGGGTGGGGGTGAGGATGGCGTTGCCGAAGCATATCCGGAGAAGCCACCCCTCCCCAACCCCTCCCCATCTAGGGGAGGGGATTAGATCGGCGTCGGGAATGTCTGCTTTCGACCCATTGCGGTCATTGGCTCAGTTGCCGATGATGACCCCGTGAGGCTGATCCTACTCGCTGCACTGGTGCCGGCTCTCGTCGGTTGCGACGGAGATGTTGTCGAGCGGCGCTTTGCCACTCGGGCCGAAGTAACCGCTCGCGATTTCTGGGTGCCGCGCTGGGTCCCGTCCAGCGCAATCGACATCTTAGATGTCCATAACATCGATACGAGCGCTCAGACGGTAACCTTCACGCTTCCCCCTGAGGAGATACAGCCGCTCGTTGCTGATCTGCGTCCGATCTTGCCACAACACGAGAGCGCTACCCGGACCCTTGCTCAAGAACGTGCATGGAGGGACACGGCCGCAGGCCAGAAGCTGGAGGCCTATTACATGTGTAACGGCTCCGAGCACGGCGTGCTCGTCGTGGGGCGTTCGGCGGGCCGCGTGTTATTCGAGCGGAGTGTGAGGTGGGCACTCCCGCCATGTAGCGACGATGTTTGAACTAATGTCTGCTTTCGACCCATTGCTCACGTTAGCGAAGTGTCTGGTTTTGACCCATTGCGGACATTCGGTCTGTGTCCGGTGAACCACGTCGCCTCATACGACAAAGAAATCGGCTGACGTAAGGCTGAGTCCGGTGTTGAGCGTGGCGAACTGCACCTGAGCCAATCCACCAACTCCGTCTGGATCGAAGTAGAGCTTCCCGTTCGCAGGATCGTAGATGATGCGGTCATCAGCCTGTGCGGCGACGGACCCGGTAGCGAACGCTCCTGAGGCCAATGCACCGAGTGGCAGTCCACGAAAGATCGCATCGTCCACGCGGATGGTATCGTTGACTGGGTTGAAGTCGTAAATCCTGTCGACATTCCCCGCGCCCAAAGCGGTGCTGAAGACGAATATGTCGTTGCCGCCCAGCCCCCAAAGTGCGTCCGAGCCACCTTTTCCGTCGATGATGTTGTTGCCGGCGTTGCCGATGATCGAACGATGCTGTTGCCCGTCAGGTTGATGTTAGCCGTACCGATATCAGAGCTGGTCCGAAGCTGCTCGATCGAGGACTCGGCCTGCAGCGCATAGTTCACACTTGTTAGAACGGCATCGGTGCCTTCGCCCGATCGCTCCAGAATGATCGCCGAACTATGGGTGACCAGATAAGTGGTGTTGCCGGCCGCCGTCCCGTCAGCCTGAAACCGATAAGTGCCCGTCATGCTGCCGACACCCGTCAACTGCACGATGTAGTCACCCGCAGCGCCGCTGGTGAAGGTGAAGCTGGCGTCCAGTCCAGCTCCGCCGTCATCGTTGGATCCGATGAGCGTTCCGGAGGGCCCAACCACCTTGAGCAGTGGATCCTCGAGCATCGACACATTTCCGGCCAGCGAACTGAGGCCAAGCATGTTCAGCGTGTACGTGGTGTTCGCGGCAAGCGAGAGCACAATCGTGTCCACCTCGCCTTTCACTCCGATGCCGCCATTCAGCGTGTAATCGGCTGACTTCAGCGGCAGGACGTCGCCCGAGACGGTTCCGTTCAGTTGATCCACAAGATAGGCCGTCGCCAAGGCGTTCAGCTGCGCCGTCGGATGGGCCTTGTCGAAGAAAACCAGGCTGCTCTGATTGAGCGGGTACACCTGTGACGCAGGGAAGAGATCGTCGAGTACGTCGAGCACCTGGCTCGCCATCCCAGTAAAGCTCACATATTTGAACTCTACATCGGACGGCAGGGTCAGCGCTGCGATCCGGACCTGAATGAGGTCGTCCAACATTTGCGAATATTGGGTTGCAATCGCCCGACGAGCTGCCTCGTCTGTCAGCCCATTGTAGTAAGGCTGGATGCCGATGTCGGGGACGCCCAGCACGAGAACATGATTCACGCCGTCGTCGATGGTTTGCAGGATCTCGTGAATGAATTTGTCTGCGGCCTTCGTGAGCGCCGCCTGCGCACTCGAGAGGCTTGCCCAAGCACCGGTTTTCGGCACCAGGTCATGGACGTCATTCGCGCCGAATGCGAACAAGTGCAGGGCATTCGGATCGGCATCGCCGTCGACCGCGTCCCGCCATGCGTCCGTCTGACCGTCAATGTCGGGGACCTTCTCGCCGCCGCGACGCATCTGAGCACCGCCGTACGCGAAGTTCAGATTGTGGCCTGATGGGTCGGACGCGAATGGGGAGATTGGAACGCCGACGAATGGGTCTTCGTACCCGTATGGGAACACTGGCTTTGTAGGGACCCCTAGGTATTTGTTGCTGATAAGGTCCGCGAAGTTGAAGCCATTTGTGAAACGGCCCGAGTAATAGCCCTTGGCCGCGGTAGGAGCAGCATCCACCGGCTCAGTGAACGGCAGGCCATTGTACCAATTGGCGAGGCCCAGAGCGTTGCCGGAGTCTACCAAACTATCGCCGAATACGATGACTCCCGTGTAGCCCATTGAAGCCCCCTGTGGCTGAGCGACTCGCGGTCCGAGCAACGTCAGTGAACGCTAAAAGCCCAGTCCTTTCAATAAGATAATCCGATCGCAAATGCCTTTCCATAGTTGACCGGTGTACCCAAGGTGGCGGACCGTGTGAGAACCGCCTTCGGTCGAACGGCCATGGAAGAGGTGCCAATTGTAAGGCGATAAAAACCCTGAGAGTGTGACCAGCCGAACTTGGAGTTGCATGTATGCGAGCGAAATCCTTGGCCGGCCCCGACTGCGGAATCGTCGCAGCGATCGCGACCTCTGATATCAAATTGGGGAAGAAGGTACGCAAACGCCATTGGGAGCGGATCTTCGCTGCGTCGGAACAACGAATGATTCGAGTCCGCAACAGCTGATTCGACGTGTTGCCCTCACGCCTGCTCGTTCGTGCCTTTCGACACAATGGCTGTTGGAACCGGATAGGCATCGCACGGGTCTCGATTATTCGCGGCCCATCGCAGATCATAGCGAGGATGCGATAAGAAAAGCGGCAGGATGCTTGCGGCGTTTGGCGAGCTATCGATAATTGCCTCCCAAGTGATCGACAGACGGCTCTTTCTGATCGCATCCGGTGCGACGCTCGCCCTTCGGCCCGGGCCGAGTGAAGGTTGGGTTGGCAAGCTGGCCGGTATCGAGAGAAGCTTGGGACGCGGTGCGCGCTTGGGTGTTGCTGCTCTGAACACCGCTAACAGGCGAGTGCTGACGCACCGAGCGAGAGCGATCGCTTCGCCCTCTGTTCAACCTTCAAGGTCGCGCTGGCAGCTGCCTGGCTAGCTCAGGTAGACCGGGGGTCGGTTTCGCTGAACGATCAGATCGAGTTCACCCAGTCCGCTCTGACGGACTATGCGCCCGTCGTTCGCGCCAATCTGCATCTGGGTCGTCTCTCCATCGAACAACTCTGCGCGGCTATTGTCGAACTTAGCGATAACGCCGCAGCAAACCTCCTTCTCAGGCCACTCGGTGGCCCCGGAGGCTTCACACGGATCGTCCGCGGTTGGGGAGACAGGATAACCCGGCTGGATCGTTACGAGGAGCAACTCGGCACCGATCTCCCTGGGGACCCTCGAGATACGACAACCCCGGCGGCGATGCTCAACCTCATGCACCGGTTGCTCGTCAAGGAGACGCTCCTTCCTCGTTCCCGGTCCAAGCTCATCGGCTGGATGAACACTGCCACAACGGGTCTGCAACGCCTCCGGTCAGGTTTGCCTGCTAACTGGTCGGTCGGTGACAAGACCGGCAACGGCCTCAACGGAGCGGCCAATGACATCGCGATCGCTTTGCCCCCAAACGGCTTACCGATCCTCATCACGAGTTACATGAGCGGCGGGACCGCAGAACGGTCAGAGCGTGACGCGGCCCACCGAAAGGTGGCGCAAGCGGCGGTCACAGCATTCGGCTATCGCCTTACCTGAGCTGTGGACCGCAATGCGAGTTCGATCGTTTTGGAACCGCTGTCCCCCACCCATAAGGTACAGTGGCGGCTCGGCCCACGGGCCGGGCCGTCTTTTTAGTCTGGCCCGCGACTAGAACTCGGCACCCAAGCCGAAACTGCCGTTGCGCGGCCCTTTCAGTGCTCCATGCGGTAAAGCAGGTTCAACGATACGCTGGTTTCCAGCTGCCCGGGCGCGACAGTCCCACCGCCATCGCGCTCAGGGGCCGGCGGCGGAGGTGGTGGAGGGGCGGACAGGTTGCTAACCCGCGATCCCGTCACGACGACGTCCGTGCCACGATAGGAAACGCCTTCCTCGACGGACAAGAGGCGGACTTTGTCGAAGCCATTGTTGCGCGCGTACTCCAAGGCCTCCGACTGACCGCGTGCCATGGCACGGACTCGGGCTTCGCGACGCAGCGGAGCGGGGTCCGCTATGCCGAAATTGGGGCCGTACACAGTATCTGCCCCGGCGATGGTCAGCGCATCGAGCAGCGAGGTCAGCTTATCGATGTTGCGCGTTTTGATTTGAACCGAGTTTCCGGCGATGTAACCGATGAGCGTCTGCCTGCCACGACCGTTCGGCTCATTGTCCCAGCGGTAATCCGGCTGGAGCTGGATGCCCTGGGTCTGAATGTCACGGTCGCGGATCCCCGCAGCACGAATGGTCGCGAGCAGCCTTTCCGTCTTTGCCTTGTTGACGGAGACCGCTTCCGTTGCCGTGGAGGCCTTGGCCTGCGTTCCGACAGTCATGCTCGCCTCGTCGGGCGGCGTTCTCAATGACTCTGCGATGTTCACGCGGACGAGCGGGGTGCTCGCCATTTCCGAGATGCTCGCTGTCGGCGCCTGTTGGGCGAGTGCAATCCCTGGCTGCATCAGCACTGCAGCCAAGCCAATCTTCCAAATCTTCTGAATTGCCACGATTGTCTCCTTCAGGGTGCCGCAGGGATGTGATCTCTGTCGAGGTGGGAAGGGCATATTGGGAGCTTCGCCGGGGCGGGTGGCGGACAAGAGATGTTTGACCCGCAGCTGGGTCGATTTGGGTCTCAGCGTGCTTGTGCGGATGTGATCCACCCGCGGCTGATCATCAGTTGCACGTCGTCCGCAGAAATGAACTCCAGGAGTGGCGCGTGCGCGGCGAAGCCGATCACGCCATAGGCGCCAAGTGGCATCGGCGGAGCAGGGCCCATCATCCCGACACAGACGGGCGTTGGGTGGCCCCATCCGACAGGCGCTTCGATGGTTTTGCCCTTCTTGTGGTTGCCGCGATAGACGTGAAGGACCTTGAACAGGGCAGGCTCACCCGCTGCACCTTCCTTCGTGATGACTCCGTACACAATGTCAGTCGCGCCGCTGAGCGATCGTTGGAGCATCTGCTCGTGCGTCGGAGGAACCCATCCCGGCGGCGGCGGTGGACAAGCAAGTGCGCCTTCTAAAGGGAATCCGGCGGCGATTGCCGAAACGACTAGAAACGCCTTTCGCATATACTCTCCCGCACCAGGCTCCGGCTCACACCAGCGGGATTCTCCGGGCCGCCTACTGCCTCAAGGGGTCGGTTTCGTTCCCGAGGCAGTGTGCGCAGCGTGGCGCATCACGGCTGGCTCTAAGATTAACGAGAAGAGTCAGAAGGTTAACTCATAGCTGCAATGCATGATGAGGCAGGTTGGGACGTGTGCAAGCGAGGAGCCAATAGCAACTGACAGCGTTGGCTGCGCATGAAGCGCGTGTCGGCATTGCTGGTCGCAGTCGCGAGTGTTTCCTGCGGATCACCTCAAGATGCTCCGACAGCCGCCATCGCGCCGAGCGTTACCCTTCTCGGCGCAGTTGACGACGGCACTTTTCTCGAACGCATCGACCCGCTTGGTGGCCAATGGCAAGTCAACCGCATCGGCACAGACGACATGAGGCCATTCAAGGCCTGGGTGAACTTCAGCGCCGGCGGCTTCTTGAATCATGGCGCCGGATGCGGCGGCGGATTTCCCGCATTCTACCAGTTCGTCAAACAGCGGTTGACGATCATCCGCCGCGAGCCTGTTCGTATCGGCAAGTGCCTAGGATCGACACCGGCAGCACGGACGGCCGGAGCCATTAGCGAGCGACGGCTCTCCGTCTTCCTCGACCAGACCGCTACTTGGGAGAAGCCTGACAACCATAGTTTGATCTTGACCGCCATGGACGGCACTAGGGCGCTCCTGACCCGGCCTACCGAGCCTCATCCCGATCTAGCCGGGCGTTGGATCATCGAGACGATCGGGGGAAAGGCGCTGGTTACAGAACGGCGACCGCCCACTTTGTCAATTTCAATGGAGAACATCGGAGTCGTCGCCGACTGCAACAGCATGGGTGCCCCTATCACGATACCGGCGCCGGGACGGATAGTAGTAAGCGGACCCATCGTCGGAACACTGATCGGATGCGGAGCCGAGGACGCCGCGGAAGACGCGCTGATGACCAACGCCGTGACCAGCGCAACCCGCTACCGCTTTGAAGGCGATCGGCTGATATTTGTCGGAGGTCCGGGAATGGTGATGCGCCGCCCATCAGCGCCGGATCGTAACTTCTCAGGCGAGTATCACTCCTGCGGCAACACCCTGCTCGGTGCTTATCACGAAGGGCCGATCACGCTCACGATTGGTGGACGCACCATACGCGACAATGCAGGCTGCGTGGCGGAGTATAGCACCGACGGTCCTGAGCTGACCCTGCGACTATCCGACAGTACCGCCTGCGCCGCAAAGGCGCCCGAGTTCGTGCCCGGCGAACCGGTCCCGGTCGGTGGTGCAATATCAACACTCGCAGTGACCCGGCCTGATGGGTTCGGCTTCAACGACGAGGGTCGGCTGATCCTTCGAACTGGCCGTGGCTTGCTCAACATGTGTCGCAAAGGATCGCCACCGCAATTCGGGGACTAACCCGACCGAACGGTTACGGTTGGCGCGGAAGTCTGTCACGAGCCTTATCGGTGGCTGACCCATTCTCCTCCATGACCGGTTGCGGGATTGGCTCGGCGCTTGGCACTGATCCTCGCCCCTGCGCGTCTCTTCTGAATTGCTGATCAGGAGGAAGCGATGACTTCGACGAGGATGCGGTGGCGTCTGCTCGATGACATGGACGAATGGCTGACGATCCCCATGGCAATGCTGAGCCTTGCATGGCTAGGCATCGTCGTGTGGGAGCTCATCTCCGGCACTTCTGAGCTTCTCTCGACGGTAGGATCAGTCATCTGGATTGTATTCATTGCGGAGTTCCTCGTGCGCTTCGCGTTGGCCCCCAAGAAGGGGACCTTCCTCAGGAGCAACTGGCTCACACTCATCGCGCTCGCTTTACCGGCGTTAAGACTGTTCCGAGCTTTGCGTGTCCTTCGCGCTGCAAGGGCCCTTCGGGGCATCCGCCTTGTTCGGATTGTAGGCACTGCCAACCGAAGCATGAACGCACTGCGCATAACGCTCGCCAGGCGCGGTTTTGGCTATGTTACTGGCCTCACGGTGCTCGTCGTCTTTCTGGGTGCGGCTGGCATGCTAAACTTCGAGAATGCGCGAGAGGTCGAGGGTGGTTTCGGAAACTATTGGGACGCCCTTTGGTGGACCGGCATGCTCGTCACGAGCATCGGTAGCGAGTATTGGCCGAGCACAGTCGAGGGCCGCCTATTGACGCTACTGCTGTCGCTCTACGGCCTCGCGGTTTTGGGCTACATCACAGCCACGCTTGCCAGTTTCTTCGTCGGCCGCGACGCGCAAGGGAAAGATGGGCCGGTCGCGGGCAGCCGTGACGTGGCGCGACTTGCAAGCGAGATACGAGCGCTGCGAAAGGAGCTGGAGCGTCGCGGGGGTCTTCAGACGTGATTTTCAGCTCCGCCATAAGAGTCGCTTAGGCTCGCGTGATCTTGGACTCGTGGTGCCGGCTTTGCAGACGTAAGCTCGGGGTTCCTCTTAAATGCTCAGCGTGACCGTTACCCACGCGTACACCGCGATGAGAGCACCCATTGCGGCGATCGCGCTTCTTCGGGAGCGAACAGCCATCAGAATTGCGTAACAGGCGAGAATTGCGCCGTTGTACGGAAGATAGAAGAACCAGATTCGCGCAGGATTGTCGGTGAAGATCGCCCGAAAATAAGGGAGCTCGGCGCCGATAAGCATCAGATTCGCGGCGAGGAGGAAGAAGGCGATCGTCCGCAGTTGTTCTGAGATATAGGGGGCGACGCCGACCGTCTCTATCTCACCCGGCTCTGGAAAGACCAGAATCGAAGCCATGAAGTAACAGGCGCCTGTTCCGAAGGGCAAAGCGAGCGATGCGATGTTGACGTCGGCGTCGCGGAAGGTACGTAGCGCGCCCGCCCATCCCGACAGGAACTCGAACACGATGAGCACGCAAAGCAGAAGTCCGAGCAACCCCACATCACGCAACCGCTTGCGCCGCAAAATCGCGGCGAACCCCGTCAGGAGAGCGGCTAGGCCCAAGCCGAGCAGCAGCGTGTAAAATGTGATGAAGGCGTCGCTTGGGCTCATCGATCATCCCCATTCGGGAAATGGGCCAACGATCAGACGCTAATGGCTGATTGGTCTCACGACAAACGGTTCGCTAATGGCAGCTTTCCACCCAAAGCAGACATAAGCCGGTACCGCGAATTGCTGGCGCGCGGCTCTAGTGTCCGCCTCTCACCCGAGGCGGGTCATCCTGCTCCGTCAAAGTCGAATCCCTATTCGCGGCGCTAGCCAGAGCATTCCGGAATAAAGCATGACCGTAAATGCGATCGACACCGTCAATGCCAGCCAGAATCCGACACCTGTTCGGAGCATCGCTGGGAGCACCAGGAACATGGGCATGGATGGCAGGAAGAACCAGAAGGCGCTCTGCGACAGCTCGGCCACCCGTTGCGAGTCTCCTGTATCGCGCCACACCCACAGGAATGTGAGCAAGGACACCAGTGGGAGCGACACAATCAATCCGCCGATTCCGGGCCACCGTCTAGCTATCTCGGACGCCGCCGCGATCAGTGCCCCGGAGATAGCCGCTTTCAGCAAGAGATAGACCATCGCCTCTGTTAGCAGGCGATCGGCCGAATGTCCGCTTTCGACCTGAAGCGGTCTTCTCTTTGCCGCGCCTCGCATCGGCAGTATCCGTCGGTCTTCGACAAGGGCCTGGGGGGCTCACGATGGAGCATCAAGTCACGTCTGAAATGCTGCGCTTTATCGTCGTATTGGCGCAACTTGGTCTTATCGGTTTCGGCATCATCATCGCAGGTGCCGCCGTGGTTTACTCAGTCCTGTTCTGGAAAGGGAACCTCAGCGGCTCGAGCATCGTCCGGATCCTGCAGCAAACGGACATTCCCAAACTGGCGACGATCATCCTCATCGTGCTGGCGGCTTCACTGCTCGGACTGCTGGGCGTGATCGCGGGCGAAGCGGTCATTGCCCTGCTCAGCGGAATTGCAGGCTACGTGCTGGGCCACCGGACAGCGTCTAGCGAGTCGAACACCGACTAGACACGCCTGTCAGCCACCGCGACTGAATGTCTGCTTTCGACCCATTGCTTACGTGCGGCTAGCGCGAACGGCTAGGACCGACCGCCATCAGGCCGCGACATTGGGGGCCGTGGGCCGCTCCTCCGCCCCGATCGACACAGCCAGCTTGGCCAAGTGGTAGGCGCGGGTCGAATGACGGATACGTGACTCCCTGGTTCGCGCACGTTGGGCGGCCACCAAGGCCGCATTGCACAAAGTTAACAACTGTGAACTGGTAGCCATTTTCGAACCTCACTCATCGCAGGTGGACAGATCCCAAAATGCATGAGCCCGACAACCTCGAGGAGATTTACGCTCAACCGAGTTGCGTTGCCGATTAGGCGTTTGGCGGTGGCGAAATTGGCACAAGCGAGCGTCCGGAAACCATTTTCGTTACCGCTAGCACTGGCCGTGCCGATCTGCGGCGCAGGGGCGACTTAGCTCGATTTCTGCGGTTCTCGCGAACCCGCGGTCACCTCGTTCTTATGCGCGGCAAAGGCGGCCAACACTTCGGATTTCTCACTTTGCGGCACGGCGAAGTGATCGAGTGATCGCGAAAGCACTGCGGCAACTGCGTCGAACTCCTTCGGCGAGATCTTCAAGTTGCGGTGAGCTTCTTCAAGTCCGAGATTGGTGCTTCCAGGCCGCGTCGGTGTGTATTGGAACGGACCGCCAGAGACATTCGCTACCCACAACGTGCGCATGAACTTCAGTCCGGGGAGGCGGTCGAGCTGTTTCGTATGCCATTCGCGAAGCGCCGGGTTGCTTGAGTTTGCGCCCGCGATCGGATCTTTGATGATCTCGTCGCTAAAGTAATCAACCACTCCGGCGATGCCGAATATGCCGCCCAACCGGTCATACAGCGACTTTTCTGTCGCCCCCTGCGGCTGCTCGCCCATTGATTGCTGATTGTCTGCTGCTCGTGCGCATGCCGTCGCAAACGGGGCGGCGATAGCGGCGGCTGGAAATAGCATCGAGGCGGTCAAAACCAACTCGCGCCGCGTGATCGTAGATTCCTCGCCGGTTACAGATTGCTTCTTGGTCGGATGTTCCGTTGAGTGCATTTGAAGCCTCCATTCCTCGGGGCCGCCTCCCTCCGGCGATGGGTATGGGCGCCGAGGTTCGCGCCAGGTTCAATCACCAAATCGGGAAGCGCTCGCAGAGGGTCCCTGCGCACGGCTTGTCCGCTTGAACCATTGAGCCCGGTCAGACCACCAACCAAACCTGGTGCGGCGAGACCGAAACTCGCCACACCCTGTGAGCCGATCCTGAAAGAGCGGGGCATTCGAAGGAGCGTCCACGATGACACGCATCATTGTACTCGTCGCTACCACAACTTTGTCACTCGGGCCCTCGATCGCGATGGCTCAGCCTGCTCCGGGCAGTATTTCACCCCACCACGAAACTGGCCAACAGGTCGGTGATGACGGCTTGGAATGCGACGAGGGAGGCACTGCGCCCAGCCAGTCCGGGCGGGAACCGGGCCCGGGCTCACCGTTCCAAGAGGACAGTGTGTCGGGCGCTCACTATGCCGGCGAGCGAGACGGCATCAACAACAAGAACACTGCGTCGATCTCGCAATACGACATCGCGTGCTTCAGGGGCCCGGAGCGCTAATTGTCTTGATCGTCCGGGAGGTTGGCAGCTGGCCGCAGCGTTGGGCCAACCTCCCGAGCGATACCTCAACCGAAGCGCGTGTTCGTCCACATCGGCGCAATTCTTGCTCAGCGAGCCTGCGCTGACCCTCGCAGGATAAAGCCATGTACAGCCTCATACTGCCTCCCTTTCTCCTAATGACGCTTGCTCCCGGAATGAGCGCGGAGACAGAAAAGCTTACTGCCGCTCAGGTCGAATGCTCTGAACAGGCTGGCGAGTTCTGGAGAGACGGACGAAAGGTCTTCTGTGAAATCGACGGCGCAGTCTATGAAACCGACGAACTCGAGACTCCTGCTCCAGAGCTATGTGCAAGGACTCATGGCCAGTATCTCGTGAACGATCAGCGCTCATGTGCATCTTGGGAAAATCGGTCAACCGAGACACCTAAGCTTAAGCAGAAATGAGTTCGTTGAGGAACCCGATACATCACAAACTCTAGTGGCAGCTTTCAACCCAAAGCAGACATTAACTCAGCGCCAAGCACCACTCTGCAAGTGCATCCAGGGCCTCCGCTTCGGCATCGGCCGGCGTACGCCCGCTCTTTGCCGCGACCTTGAAGCTGTGGTCGGCATGCTCGACCAGGTGGAGCGTGGCCCGGTCGCCAAGGCCGGCGACCATCGGTCTCAGCAAATCCGTCTCGGCAAGCGCATCGCGATCGCCCGACACGAACAGCATCGGCACCTTCACCCGCGCAAGATGCTCGGCTCGCTCGATGCCAGGCTTGCCGGCCGGATGCAGCGGGAAGCCGAGGAAGGCGAGGCCGCGGACGCCGGGCAGCGGCTCGTCCGCCTGCGCCTGCGAAGTCATTCGCCCGCCGAACGACCGACCTCCACCGAACAACGGCAGGTCCGGGGCCAGCTTCACGACTTCCGCGGCCGCAGCCCGCACGACCGCATGCGCCAGCCTCGGCGGGTCGGGTCGCTTCGATCCCTTCTCCATGTACAGGAACTGGCAGCGCAGAGTCGCGATCCTGCGCTCCGCCAGCCCCTGAGCGTTCGATTCCATCGCCTTGTGCGTCATCCCCGCGCCCGCGCCATGCGCGAACAGGTACAGCGCCTTCGCGTCCGCTGGCCGGAGCAACAGAGCCGAGACCTGCTCGTTGCCGACCGCGATCTTCAGCTTCTCAGCCTCCATCTTTACGGCGCGCGCTTGATGTAAGCGACCTGCCCGACCTCGGTCCAAGGCCCGGCGTTCACCGATTTCTCCTGACGGATGCCTAAGCCGGTCGCGGTGGGCCAGATGTAGCTGCGCGTCTGCACCAGCCCGTTCTTGGTCTGCGCCTCGCCGAGGCAGGTCAGCCCCTTCTGATCGTTCGCATAGCAGGGCTCGCTCCGGCTGCGGCCGCTGTCGTCATATTGCTGGTAGGTGAAGTGCCCCTCCGCCGCCGACCAGCCGAGCACGGCAATGCTGTGATGCTTGCCGCGCCGGCCGTCGGTCGTGTCGCAGACGATGAAGCTACGGCCGTCGAACCAGGTGCAATGGTCGCGATAGTTCGCCTCCATGCCCTTGATTGTCCAGTCGCCGGCGATGAAGGCGAGCTGGGCCTCGACCTCCGGCGGATGGGCGTTCGCCGCAGCCGCCTGCGCGGCCAGCATGAGCAGGATCATGCTCAATCCTCCCCGGCGAACCGGCAGATCGCCTCCGCCAGCTCGATATCGCGCGGAGTGACCCCGCCGGTGTCGTGAGTCCACAGCCGGAAATCGACGCGATTCCAGACATTGGTGATCTGGGGATGATGGTCGACCCGTTCCGCAAACATGGCCACGCGGGTGAGGAAACCGAACGCCTCGTTGAAGTCCTTGAACTTGAAGGTGCGGAGCAGCGCCGTGCTGCCATCCTCCAGGGTCCAGCCGTCAGGCACATCCATCGCGATTCTCCTGTCCTACAGCAGCCGTCGCCGTTTAGGCGAAACGGCTGTCGCTTCCGATACCTTTCGTTCGTTCGGCCCGGATGCGCGTGGCACAGTTAACTTCGTCAACTTCGCCTCCCTTGAAATGCCGTTCCGGCAGGCGCAGTTGGGCCGCGAAGGAGAATCTCATGGCAACGCAGGTCGCCGAAAAAGGGCCGCTGGGACTTGAAAACCCGATGGGCACCGACGGTTTCGAGTTCGTCGAATATACCGCGCCCGACATCGAGCTTCTGCGCTCGCTCTTCACCAAGATGGGCTTCCCCGAGATCGCCCGGCACAAGAGCAAGAACGTCACTTTGCACAAGCAGGGCGACTGCAACTTCATCATCAACGCCGAACCGGGCAGCTATGCCGAGGAATATGCCAAGGCGCACGGCCCCAGCGCCTGCGCCATGGCGTTCCGGGTCAAGGACGCGAAGGCGGCGCACGAGCGCGCGCTGAAGCTCGGAGCAACCAACGTCCAGGTGGCGAAGGGGGACGGGGAGCTCGACATTCCGGCGATCGAGGGCATCGGCGGCTCGCGCCTGTTCTTCGTCGACCGCTACGGCGACCAGTCGATCTACGAAGTGGACTTCGATTTCCATCCCGACTGGCAGCAGCGGATGGCGGACGCGGATTCCAAGCTGACCTACATCGACCACCTGACTCACAACGTGAACCGCGGCCGGATGAGTATCTGGGCCGACTTCTACGAGAAGCTCTTCAACTTCCGCGAGATCCGTTACTTCGACATCGAAGGGAAAGTGACCGGCCTCTTCTCCAAGGCGATGACTTCGCCCTGCGGCAAGATCCGGATCCCGCTCAACGAGAGCCAGGACGACAAGAGCCAGATCGAGGAGTTCCTTCGCGAATATAAGGGCGAGGGCATCCAGCACATCGCGCTCGGCTCCTCCGACATCTACCGGTCGGTCGACGTCATCCGCGCTCGCGGGATTCCCTTCCAGGACACGCCCGACACCTATTACGAGATGCTCCCAGAGCGCATCCAGGGTCATGAGGAGAGCATTCCCGAACTAGAGAAGCGCCGAATCCTGATGGACGGCGCCCCGACCGAGGGACAGGGCCTTCTGCTGCAGATCTTCACCCAGAACGTGATCGGCCCGATCTTCTTCGAGATCATCCAGCGCAAGGGCAACGAGGGCTTCGGTGAGGGCAATTTCAAGGCGCTGTTCGAGAGCATCGAGCTCGACCAGATGCGCCGCGGAGTGATCTGACCCGGATGACCGAAGCCTTCATTTGCGACGCCATCCGCACGCCGATCGGTCGTTACGCGGGCGCGCTCTCGTCCGTCCGCGCTGACGACCTCGCGGCAATCCCGATCAAGGCGCTGATCGACCGCAACCCGGGTGTCGATTGGTCTGAGCTCGACGACGTGATCCTCGGCTGCGCCAACCAGGCCGGCGAGGACAATCGCAATCTCGCGCGCATGGCGGGTCTTCTCGCAGGCCTCCCGGACAGTTCCGGCGGAGTGACCCTCAACCGCCTGTGCGGCTC
>Ga0307415_100000188_pt1 | contig 27358 bp, 29 predicted proteins | sample DK1Cmetagenome_FD_204524 | JGI IMG/M metagenome (GOLD analysis project Ga0307415, IMG submission 204524) | Maize rhizosphere microbial communities from greenhouse at UC Davis, California, United States - DK15-C-2 | ecosystem: Host-associated > Plants > Roots > Rhizosphere > Soil | place: USA... | reverse complement strand
GGCACTTGCGGGCGCCGCCGGCGTCGAACACGGCCTCGACGTCCTCGCTCGTCGCGTCGTTGGCCGGTCGCCAGCTGAACTCGGGCACACCGCGAGACTAGTGGCCGGGCCGCCGCCAGTAAACGACCCCGTGCTCCGCCGGTGGCGTCAAGGAAGCACCGCAGCGGGTGGTAGCCGATGAATGACCCGGGCTAAGCCCGCACCCCTCTGCCGAGCATTCGCATTGGGTGCCGGAGGGGCGCGTGTGGTCAGTCGGAGAAGGAGGTCGAGCGGCGCAACGCCGACGACTTCGCGGCAACCCGAGCCGCATCGACCAACTGCTCGATGCCGATGCCTACCAGGCGCGATGCCCTGCCCACGACCAAGGTCGTCGAGTGAGCACACCGTCGCTCCGCGCCGCGATGAGTCCCGGTCACTCGTCGACGACGTTACCGTTCTTGTCGACGACGACGGTTCTCCAATACTGGTCCCAGGTGTCGTCGACGTATTGCGGCACCTTGCCGTCCGGGTAGCGCACGTATCCGGCCGGGGGGTCCTGACCGTCGGGCACGCAGGTGCGTCCGGTCTTGTTGCCCACGGCCTTCACGGGATAGTGGCCCGAACTGCAGATCCGCTCACGGATGGAGCAGCCGCCGGCGATGAGCACCACGCCGGCGAGGACGATCGCCAGGGCTCGGCGGCGGGCCCGGCCCCAACGCTTGATAAATGCGGTCTTCATGGCGGTCGCCCCCTCGTGGCAAGTCTACGGCGACCGGGACCGGTGGGCACCTCATCCATCATGGACAGACGCGCGAGCGTCGCGATGTCCCGTGGGCCGACGGGCACGGGCATGGAGCCATTCGCCTCGGCGGACGTCTTGGCGTCGCGCTTGGTCTTGGCGGTCCAACCGGGACGAGAACGAAGCCATGGAAGGCGTCGCATTCGTCGAACTCGCCGACCTGCTGCAGCGGATCGCGCGCCTCGACCCGCCCGCGTACGGCAACGTCGGCGGCGATCACGAAACGCACATCTGGCCGGCGGCGCTCGACCGGTGGTTGTACTGATAAGAGCCGGCGCCTCGCTTTGCACGACGTCCGCATCACGCCTTGCTCAGGAGGTGGAGCGGTCGCCGCTCTGACCCATCGCGGTCGCGGCGGGTGATTCGTCGGTTGACCATGGACGTGCTCACGTCTGCTGTGGTCACTCAGTCCAGTGAGTACCGGTAGCGGCGCGTTTGGCAAGCGCGGGTCAACTTTGGCAAGCCGCGGAGTGCTGCGATCGGTGACGAACCGGTAACGCCTCCGATCGGGAGTATCGCCATGCCACGCCTGCGACGCGTTCTACTGTTCCTGCTGGCCCTGGCCGGCCTGGCCGCCGGCTGTTCTGCGCCGAGTAGCCAACGTCCGCCCGAATCGGGGACGTTCACCGGGTCTGCCTCGTCGCCGATCGTACCGCCGACGCCATCGGCCGGCCAGGAGACGGATCCCTGGCTGCTCACCATGGACGGGATGGGCCCGTACCGCCTGGGTGCGCGGCTGGAGTCGATGCCGGCAGGACTCTTCGGTGACTCCCACGCCTACGATCCCGCGAAGTGTCCCGGCCTCTACGGCCGCTCGGCCAGGGGCCAGTACGTCGGCGTGGCGCAGCCGGTGGTGCGGGACGGCGTTCTGATTGAGGTCTCGTCCTCCGATGCCCGCGTCCACACGCCGGCCGGCGACCGGGTCGGCGATCCATGGGCCACGATCGAGTCGCGGTACGCCGGTAGCCCGTCGCCGGGCGGCTGGCGCACCAGTCCCTCGGGAACCCGCGCGTTCGTGGTTCCCCGTGGCGAGCGCGTGTTGATCTTCTATATCTACCCGCTACAACCAGACGGGGTCGGCTCGATCTCCGTAGGCCTGACCGACTTCAGCTTGCGGAGGTTCCTGACCGGTGAAGACTGCTAGGCCGCAGCCGGAGCCGCAGGTGAGGCGGTGAAGATCATACGGGCGGCGGGTTTGGTGGGTCGGTCGACGTAGAGGCCGCCGGTCGATCGCTGATCCAGTCTGACGAGGGTGTTGGGCCCGAATGGTGCGGGCTCAGCCGGTCGGGTGTCGTGGCGCATACCGTACGTGCTGGAAGGGCCAGTCGGCGGACAGCCATTGCGACACCGCGTCGTACAGCGGTTTGTCCAGGTGGGCCTGGTCGGCGCGTACCCAGGAGTGAACTTCGACGATCGTGCTGTCGTCGCGTGCCGCGTAAATGTAGACGCAGCCGATAACATCGTCGCCCGGCGTCTGGATCACGGAATAGGTGAACCCGACTCTCCTCGCGAAGTCGTCTGCGTGTCTGCGCAGATCGGCGAGGTTGCGGTCCAGGGGCATCCCCTGCGCGGGCGGCCAGTCCCAGCCGTCGAAGCCGGGCGTCGAGCGAATGTGTTCAATGCTGCTCGTCCAGGCAGCGTGGTCTCGCTCGTTGTGCTGCGGGCCGAGGGGCTCCAGGCGAAACCGTTCGGCCACAAGCTCGCGGGGGACGGCGAAGCCATCGGGAACCAGTTCGGATCGGGCCACATCAGTAACCTACAGCCGACTCCGACGACGGTCTCGTACGCGTCGACCTGGCTCGGCAGTGGTCATGAACGGCCACCAAACGCCCAGTTATGCACCTCGATGTCAGCGTAGCGATCGGGGGTCAAGACGGCGCGGGCCTTGTCCGGATCGGAGGCCCGAACCAGCACCGCCGTGCCCAGCCAGGTGGCGCCGTCGTCGGACAGCAACGGTCCGTACGCGATCAGCTCGTCGCGGTTAGACGGGACGGCGAGGTCGGTGCCAGGCCCCGAACCGAGGCCGAGCACCAGATACCGCTTGCCAGCGGTTCGGCCTCCCGGGAAGTCCCACATGGTACGCCCCAGCATGTTGCGCCACCGGCGCAGTAGTACCTCCCTGTAGACGCCGGCCTGATAGTTGGGCTCGTCAAACGCGAACGCGCGGGCTGCGGTGGAATCGGGCAGATCGACGATGTGCACGCTGCCGGTAGGTGTGTCACCGTCATCGGCGAGCGTCGGACCGCGGGCGATCATCTCGGCCGCGTACCGATCCATGTAGGACCAGTGCTCTTCCAGCAGCCGATCGCGCAGTGTCACGGAGCCGAGCCGGTCACGGTGGTAGCAGAAGAACTCCATGGCCCTAGTCTCGGCGTTGACGCCGGACACGATGCAGGTGGGTACGGCCGCGGTCGACCAACCAGGTTGATCGTGAGCCCACGATCGACAACGCTCGCCGAATGGCTGCTGCGGTGGAGGCCGACGGCATTGCCCCGTACGGCTACCGTGGCCGGCGTGGGAGCCCAATCGAGGTGGGACTTCGCCAGCGAAGTCGGCCGTCGGTTCGCGTTCCTGGTCCAGACCTACGGCATGGCCGGCCCTGAGAGTGCTGCCGGATCGCCCATGGTCAGGTACGGCAAGCCCGAGCTAGCGGTAGCGATCTACTACAGCCACGATCCTCACGATCATGCTGGCCAACGGATCGACCTGTCCGTCAACCCGGTAGACATGTATCGGGCGGACCTACCCGACCTTGTCGAGGCAGCCGTGTTCGCGCCGCGCCACAAGGTGGCGTGGAAGGCGCACACCATCGAGGCCGCTCAGGCCACCCTCGACAACCAGGCGCTATGGCTGCAAAGACTCATGCCGTGGTTGCTTGGGCCGGACGGAAATGACCTTGTCCGACGCGCCAACGAGCAGCCCACCGACCGCGCGGGGAACCCGAAGCGGCGTCCGCGCGATGTCACGTGGGTCTACGGCTAGGCTCGGGCATCATCGGGCTGGGGAGGCGGCGGATCCGGCCGGACGAGGCGTGTCGCGAGCGTCGTCATTTTCGCGGACGGCTGACCGAGCTCGTCGCCGACGCCTGACGGACGTGCGCTCCCGGCCGAATTCGCCGGCGCCCTCGACGACGCTGGCTCGCCCGGCCGGGCCGCATCTTCGGCTACCTCGGATACCAGAGCTGTCCGCTCGTGGTGGCGCAGTCGTGTAAGACGATCGGCCAGCCGTTGCGGGCCGAGTAGACGCCGTAGAGCGCCAAGCAGTAGTTGCCGAGGTTGACCAGTCTCGCCTGCAACACGGTGTGCCCGGAGTCGTCGGCCTCCGCCCAACGCCACTGCTGCGGGAAACCGTTGCCACAGGTGTCCTGCACGATGAAGGAATCGACGACGGACGCCGTGACCCACATGGTCAGGCACAGCCCACTGTTCTTGTTCACGAACCGCGCGAAGCCATTGCCCTGATCGTCGGGGTACCAGAGCTGGTTCGCGTCGTTGTGGCAATCCCACTGATGCACGTACGCCCCCGGCGACAGAGACGCGTCGGCGACGTCGGCGCACTTTCCCGAGACCGAGTTGGCGATCTCCACGAAGGCGCCCTGTGAGGCGTTGGCCGACACGGCCGTCACGACGGCGCCAACGCCCAACGTGACGGCGGCCGCAACCGCCATGATCACCCTTCGTTTCTGCATTCGTCCTCCTATATGGCCGGCAAGGTCGTAGGCATCATCGCGACAGCCGCTGGCGCGGGGCTGGTGCCGGGCTGAAACGCGAGGTGTCCGAGGCTCCGGGATGCCTACTGTTGAGCCGTGCTGGCATCAACTGCGGTACGGTCCGCGCTCAGCGACTCGAGCGGGTGGCCACTGGGCTGCCGGTCGATCGCGACGGCGATCCGTCGACACCGGATCGGCTTCACCCCGACCACCCGGAAGAACTCACCGAGAACGCGATACGCGAGGAACTCGGCTACGACCGCCGGAACAAGTACTGATGATGGCTGACCGGGCGGTGACGTCACCTGGTGCGCGTACGGCCGGTCAACTCATGGAGTCAAGGATGTGGCTGGCCAGTGCCTTCTCTTGTTCGACGGTGGCGGAGGCGGTGATGCTGACCGATACGGTGCCGCGGAGCACCAGCAGTTCGGTCGCGGCCTTCGGATCGTCGGGCGAGCTGAGGGTGAAGGCGCTGTCGTAGAAGCCCGGGATGTCGGTCACGGTGGCGCCGAAGGTCAGGACCTTGCGCCCGAGGTCGAAATTCTCGCGGTCGTCATCGGACTTGACGAACAGGTTGACGGTCGGCTTGCCGAAGACGCCTTCGACATAGACACAGCTCAGCTCGTCGTCATTCATGGGAGCTTCCCGCACATCGTCGACCGACGATCCGAGGTTCTCGTTGATTATCGTCGGAGTCGGGCATGGCATTGTCCCGGCGTGCGGCCCGCCCCGGCCTGGCAACGGCAGAGAACAGGCGGTCAGCGCGAGCCCGGCCACAGTCGCCACCGCGATCCGGCGCAGCATCCGCATGTCTGGCACGGTACAAGTTGGATGCAAGATTTTTCGATGGCGACGTGCCTGGAGGGCTTGACCCCGCTGGAGACGCCGCTCCGCGAGGGTCTCGCGCAGATCGTCGGGCAGCGTCGATCTCGACCGCCCCGGTGTGAGCTGCGGCGCATGCATTGCATCCATTGCATACAAAGGCTAGTCTGATGCTGTGACCACCTGCGGAGCGCCCACCGATGTCGCCGGTCTGACGGCACCCAGGACGCCCGCCGCTCGAGCCGCGCTGGAAACCTGCACCGAGTTCGCCGAGCCATGGCTGCTGCGTCACTCGCTTCGCGCGTACTTCTTCGCGGCGGTGTACGCCGAGCGGGACAGAATCGACCACGATGTCGAGCTGCTGTTCGTCGCGGCCATGCTGCATGATCTGGGGCTGACCGTGCCGTTTGACAGTCATCGGCTCGCGTTCGAGGAGGCGGGTGGCCACCTCGCGCGGGTCTTCGCCGCCGGTGCCGGGTGGCCGGCCAACCGCCGCGAGCGGCTGGCGGAGGTGATCGTGCTGCACATGCGGGCCCCGGTCGCGGCCGGCGACGCGCCGGAGGCACACCTTCTGCAGATCGCCGTCAGTGCCGACGTCTCCGGGCACGGCCTGGACGCCTTCGACCCGGAGTTCCGGTCGGCGCTGTTGGGCCGCTTCCCCCGCGCCGGATTCGGCACCGAGTTCCTGCGTCTGGTACAGGATCAGGCGCAGCGCAAGCCGTCCAGCGCCGCCGCCAACCTCATGCACGGCGGGTGGGCGCAGCGGATCAGCACCAACCCGCTGGACCGCTGACGTGTACGCCGAACGCGCGCGCTCGCGCCTTCGCCAACTGATCCTCGACGGCACGTTCCCGGCCGGCACCCGACTCACCGAACTGGACGCCGCGGCCAACCTGGCGATGAGCCGCACGCCGGTGCGCGAGGCGCTACGGGCGCTGACCGCCGACGGTCTCGTGCGGCCAGCCGGACGGGGGGTCGTTGTGGTCGCCCTCGACCGGGAGGCGCTGCGCGAGGCATACCAGGTACGCGCCGCCCTGGAGGCTCTCACCGCCGAACTGGCCGCCGCCAGGCAGCGGGCCGGCGAGATCGCACCGGCCGGTTTCACCGCGCTACGGGCGGCGGCCGACGCGGCCGCCACGGCCACCGCCGCGGGTCGGCTGATCGAGGCGATGGAGCACAACCGCCGGTTCCACCAGCGGATCGCCGAACTGGCCGGCAACGGGCTGGCGACGAGCACGCTGAACCGCATATGGGACCAGATCCAGGTGTCCACACTGGACTCCCTAGCGCCGGCGGCCCGGCCGACGCACGTCTCGGCCCAACACGAGGCGCTGCTCGCGGCGATCCAGGACGGCCGATCAGACGACGCCGGCCGGCTGGCCCGCCAGCACGTCGTGGACACCAGTACCGCCCTGGACCAGGAAGGCTGACGGCCGTGCCCACACTGCACACCTACGACGCCACGGTGACCTGGACCGGCGACCGCGGCGCCGGGACCAGTCATTACACGGCCTACGACCGCACGCACGAGATCACGGCGGCCGGCCGGCCGGCGATCGCCGGGAGCTCAGACGCGTCCTTCCGCGGAGACCCGGCACGATGGAACCCCGAGCAACTGCTGGTGGCGTCACTGGCGCAGTGCCACATGCTGTGGTACTTGCACCTGGCGGCGGCCGCGGGAGTCGTGGTCACCGGGTACGTGGACCACGCAGTCGGCACCATGGCCGAACAGGCGGACGGTGGAGGCCAGTTCGTCAAGGTCGTGCTGCGCCCGACGGTTACCATCTCCAACGCCGCCATGGCCGAACAGGCCAGGCAACTGCACGAGCGGGCGCACGAGTTGTGCTTCATCGCCCGGTCGGTCAACTTTCCGGTCCAACACGAGCCCAGCATCAGCGCCGCCGCCGACCCGACCGGCGGCGACCGTGGACGGGCAGACGGGTGGCGCGCCTCGGCGGCCGCGGCAGTGCGAACGGCGTACGAGCGGTACCTCCACGCGTTCGCACACGCAGACCTCGCCGCGATCGACGCGGTTGTGGTCTATCCGCTGGCTCGTATCGGCCAGGGCGACGTGCACCTGTGCGACACGTTTCCGATCGATCCGGCCGAGTTGCGGCGGGCCACCGGATGGCATACAACCGTCAACGCACGCTACGACGTCGTGGCGGTGTCACCGGAGAAGGCGCATGTGATCCTCCGTAACGCCGACCGGGTCCGGGCCGACGGTTCATTGATCGAAACGGTAGCGGCGTTCTATGCCTTCACCCGCACCGACGACGGCTGGAAGATCTTCGCGATCTCGGATCTCATCAACGCGACCGCCGAGGGTTCCTGATCCACCGCCCGCTGCGCCCGGCGCCGTCCATCCTGCGGAGGCCGGCAGGAGGCATGCGGCAGGGTTTAGCACCATCAGCACGACCGCGACCGTTTCCATGACGCCACATTGCGGCAGCGCTAGCCTATGGATCATGTCCCTGGCGATGACGCCCGCCGAACGCGAGGCCTTCCTCGCCGAAGTACACGTCGCGGTCGTGACCGTGGCCGGCGACGACGGCCGAGGTCCGCTGGCCATCCCGCTCTGGTACGACTACCAGCCCGGCGGCGAGATCATCCTGGTGACCGACGGCAACAGCCGCAAAGCCCGGCTGATCCGCAAGGCCGGCCGGGTCACCGTCTGCGCGCAGACCCAGGAGATGCCCTATCGGTACGCCTCCGTCGAGGGCCCGGTCACCGCGATCGAGGACACCGTCACCGTCGAGCAGCGCTGGGAGCTCGCCCGCCGCTACCTGGGCCGCGAGGGCGCCGACGGCTACATCGAGGCCACCCGGGACGCCACCGACCGCATGTGCGCGATCCACATACGCCCCGAGCACTGGCTGACCCGCGACTACACGAAGGCCGGTGGATAGGGCCCCCTTCGACCGCAGGGCCCTAAGCCTGGGCGCGCCAGCATGTCTGTCTCCTGCCGGCCCGTGCCCGACAGCTACCGATCTGGCGGCGCCGCCAAAGCAGGGTCAGCTGTTGACGATGTGGATGCCGTGTTCGCCTACCACCGCCAGCCGTCCGCCTGGAAGCTCGTGGATCTGTCGGGGTGCACCGGTCTGGTCCCGGCCAGGCAGGTCATCGGCCGTGGATTGGCCGGCGTACGGGTTCCAGACCGTGAGTTCGTCGGCGTCGGCGATGGCCAGGCGGCCACCGTCGGTTGTTCCGCCGATCGCCGCGATGACGGGTGGCGCCTGAGCGGTGCCGCCCGTGATCCGGCGGATGTGCCGCCCGGTCGCGGCATCCCAGACGCTGACGCCGCCGCCGTCCACAGTGGCCAGCCAGGTCGCGTCGGGGGCCGTCACGACCAGAGTCACCGCACCGGCCTCGGCCAGCCGGTGGACGAGATGCCCGGTGGCGGCATCGTGGACCTGGACACCGCTGACCTCATCGCCGACGACGAGCCAACGGCTGTCCGAGGAGATCGCGTGTACCGGCGGCCCCGGGACACGCCCACCGCTCTCCGCGGCGGATTCGACGACGGCCACTGTCCGCCCCTGGGCAAGGTGCCAGACCAGTACGATTCCTTCTACCTCGCCACGCAGGGCCAGCCAACTGCTGTCCGGGGCGATGCCGCCGACGGCCATGTGGGGGTCGTGGTCGCCCGGGTCCAACATCGCCCGAACATTCCCGCTGACCATGTCGTAGGTCCAGATACCGCCGTAGTGACCAGGCGTGTCGCACCGGGTCACGGCCCAGCTGCCGTCCGGCGACACGGCAACATCCGGACCGTCATGGATGCCCTCCGTCGTATACCAGCTGTGCCGCGGCTCGCCCGTGGCCGCGTCCCACACACGGATGTCGGCCCCGTGGTCGTAGTCCTCCACCGTGCCGATCAGCATCGCCGCGGTCGGAGCGGCTACCAGGTCCTTGATCCACACGCCAGGATCGGACCAGATGACAGCGCCCGTCCGCGGATCGTAGACGGTCACCCCGGCGGCGGCGACAGCCAGCCACGACCCGTCCGGAGCGGCCACCATCGCCGGCGGCGCCCCGGTCCAGTCGACATCGTCGTGCCAGAGCAGCTCACCACTGGCCGGGTCCGTCACCCGCACGCTCACCCGGTCGGTCGCCGCCACCCAGGCCCCGTCCGGGGAGAGCAGAAACCACGGACCGGGCGGCCGTTCCCCGTCGACATCGCCCGTCGGCCACCGGACCGCTGGCCGTCGCAGCGGCGGCACCGACCACCAGGACTCCACCGCCATGTCACCGCCGCCTAACACCGTGTCCGGCTTCGCCAATCCCGTCGACATCGGCAGGATAGGGCAGCGGCGCAACGACCGCGGATCAGTTGACCGTCACCGTCGAGGTGACGACCGTGGTTCCGGGAACTAGCGGCGTGTCCATGGAGGTGGTGACGGTTCCGGTGCCCCGCTTGACCCCACGAACGGTCAGCGTGTAACTGACCGAGCCGCCCGCCGTCGGGTCAGTGCTCGTGATGACGAGATCCTGGGTGGGCACGGTGCCGTTCGCGAGCTGGGCCCCGCCCGAGCCGTTCTTGTTCTCCGCGCCGACCAGGAACGGCTGGCCCGGATTGCCGGGCAGGTTGAGCGGGTCGTAGGCGAACGAGATGTCCTGCACCCCGTCGATCCCGATCCAGATCTGGAACGTCTTGGCCGCGGTGGTGCCGAACACGTTGACGTCCCATTGCAGCACGATCCAGCTGCTGACTCCATCGGTGAGCACGCTGGCCGAGATGCCGGGCGCCGCCGTCCCGTCCAGATCAGTCCAATAGGGAGCGAGGATGTTGTTGGGTCGGACCGGGTCCGGAATCTGGGTGAGGTTGCAGCAGTTGTTGTCCTCGGACGAGCCACCTCCGACGACGGCGTAGCCGTTGGAGTCGACCCCGATGGAGGTGTACGCCTCGCCGTTGTACCTGAATGCCGGGACGTTGAAGTTGAGGATCTCCTCGTCACCGATCGGTATCGGCGTGACCCCGAACAACCCCAGCGGAACGTAGCCCGCCGGCGTTGCCCCGGGGGCGATCGACGGCACGCCCGCCTGGGCGCCGGCCAGCGTCACCCCACTCTTCCGGACCGAGTACGGGCTCGTCTGGGTGGCCCCGGTGACGCCGGTGACCGGCAGGTTGGCGGCGGTGACGGTGGACAGGTCCACGGTGGTCGTGGTGAACGAGTCGTTGGTCGCGGTCACCGTGCACGCGCTGGTGCCGTTGCGCGCGATGCTGGCCGGGTCGCAGGTGCTGGTCAGGTTGACCGCGCCCTGCTGCGGCACGAACGCCACCGGCAGGTGCAGGGTCGGCAGGCTGCTCGCCGCCGGATTCAGCCGCACCTCGCCGAAGTACTGGCCGGTGGGTGCGTTCGACGCGATGCCGATGGTGAGCCGGACCGATCGGCCGGGCTTCACCGTGAAACTCGACGGCGACACGGTGATGGACGTCCGCGCCGGCGCGGTGGTGTGCACGACGTAGCTCTGCGCCTTGTTGGTGACGTTGACCGCCGTGCGGATGGTGGTCAGCCGACCCGGCATGACCGGGGCGTCAACGGATGGGATGTTCATGTGGACCGCGTTGACGGTGTCGCCGGTGAGTGCAGCCATGTTCGCCGCGGTCTCGTCGAACGTCAGGCCCGGGTTGCCGGCGGGCCCAAGCCGCACCCGGCCGGAGCCGAGATCGAACGGGTCGGCCGGCGTGGTGCCGTCCTGCTTGACCACGTTGTCGGTCGCGGTGGTCATCATGGCGGACTTGATCTGGCCCGCCGTCCACGTCGGGTGAAGCGCGGCCAGCAGGATGCCCGAGCCTGCGATGTGCGGCGACGACATCGAGGTGCCGGCAATGGCTTGGAAGTACTCGCCGGGCGGGCCCTCCGTGATGCTTTCCGGGGTCGGAGTCATGCCGGCGAGGATCTGGACGCCGGGTGCGGTGATGTCGGGCTTGATGACGTTGCCGGCCGGTCCCCTCGATGAGAAGGCGGCCATCACGTCGCCAGGCCCGGATTGCTTGGTACCGGGGGTGAACTGGGCCGTCGCGCCGGGGTGGGCATTGACGAACGCCACGAACGTGGTCCCGTCGGGCAGGTGGACCGTGGGCAGCCAATGGTTGTCGGTCTCCACGTCGGCCAGCGACGCGTTGTAGAGCACCATGCCGAGCGCGCCGCCCTGCTTCACGTTGAAGCCCTTGTCGACGCGTGCGTTGCCGCCGCGCTGGCAGGCGACGATCTTACCGGCGAACGTGCCGGGGTCGGCTGGGACGTCGCACAGGATGTGGCCGTATCCGGCGTCGGACGCGAGCACGATCGGCACCGGCCCGGCGCCCCCGGTGATTGAGGCCCCGATGAACGTGGCGGTGTTCGAACCGGCGGTCAGCGTGAGGGTCGAGTCGAACTCCCGCCTCTGCGTCGAGGCGGCCACCGTGGTCACCCACGGCGACAGGTGGTTGACCGTACCCGCGCCGGGCCCGTCGTTGCCGGCCGAGGCGGCCACGAACACGCCGGCCGCGTAAGCGTCCAGGAACGCCAACTCCACCGGATCGGTCAGCGGCGAGGTGCCGCCGGAGATGGAGAAGTTGATCACCTTGACGCCGTCCTTGACGGCCTGCTGCACGGCGGCGACGGAGTCGGAGGAGTAGCAGCCGAGCGCGCCGCACACCTTGTAGGCGCTGACCCAGGCGCCGGGGGCGATGCCGTGCAACGGTCCCCGGTCGACGCCGAGCACGGGCGCCGACGCGACCCGGTCACCGGCGGCGGTGGAGGCGGTATGGGTGCCGTGGCCGTTGGAGTCACGGGCCGTCTCGTACACCTCGGATCCGGGATGGAGCGCGAGGTACGTGGCCAGGAACGCCTGGCCGCCGATCAGCTTCTTGTTGCACGCGAACGGGTCGGCGGCCGGCGTGAGTGGGTTGTCGCCGAAGTCGCAGACGCGCGGTGTGCCGTCCGCCCTGGGCGGGGGCGTGGCGACGTTGTCCCTGTCGACGAACGAGGGGTGTTCGGGCCACACGCCCGTGTCCAGGGATCCGAAGATGATCCCCTTGCCCGCGTTCGCGGTGCCACCCAGTTGCGGGTAGAGGTTGGTCGCACCGATGAACCCGGGGCTCGCGTCGGTCAGCGGTTTGCGGAGCTTGTCCGCCTGCACGGCCACCACACCGGGAATCGACAGCACGTCCTTGACGCGGTTGGCCGGCACGACGGCGGCCAGTCCACCGTAGACGGTACGCAGGCGAAGGCCCGTCTGGGCGGAGGACACCTTCGCCGTCAGCCGCGAGACGAACGAGTTCTCCCGGCCGGCGAGGTAGGCGGCGTAGCGCCGCTCCGCCGCCGAGTTCGACAGCGGCTTGCCGGTCCGCTGCGGGCTGGTTGCCTCGTAGCCCGCGACTCCACCGGTGTACGTGGCGACCGGGTCGTAGTCCAACTTGACGAGGATGGCAACCGCGCCGGTGTCGGTCCGGTTGAGCAGCGACGGATCCGTCTGGGCCAGTCCGCTCGTGGGTGTCTTGTCGGCGTTGACCCGCGACGCCGGAACGAGCGCCTCGGCCGTGAAGTCGGCCGGAGATCCGGTCCGGGCGAATGCCGGCGAACCGGTCGCGAGCACAGCGGGCAGCATCGCCCAGCACACGCCGGCGCGCACCCACGCACGTCCTGTCATTCTGGTCCCTTCCGCAACTGTCCCTCGCATGCCAGACACGCGTACGGCCGGTCCCGACCCGGAGCCCGGCCGGCCGATGTTCGCACCTTGGCCGTGACCGGCGGGTCAGCCGATCGCCTGACCGCGGCCCCTCCGCGCGGCCCTCAACTTCGCTGCTCACGGTTGGTTCGGCATGCGCATGAGGTTGGCGAGGGCCTGGGTACACGTGTGGCTGGAGAGCATTGACTGTCCAAAGGAGACCAGCGGACGATGACAGCGGCATCCAACTCTGTGGTTAGATCTGTGGATGGCCTATAGATCGCCTATCGCGCTCAAGGCGACGGTCTGCGCCGTGTTGGCCTTGGCGGTGCTTGCTGGTCTTGGGCGGGGTACAGATCGTGTCGGGGCCGTCCTGCACGCTGTCGGGAGCGGCCGGCCGCAGGCGGTCGATCCACGGCCCAACGTAGTCGTGATCATGACAGATGATCAGACCCTCGAGTCGATGCGGGTCATGCCCAACGTGAGGAACCTGATCGGCGCGCAGGGCACCACCTTCGCGCACGCCTTCGTGGCATACCCGCTATGCTGCCCGTCGCGGGCGACCTACCTGACCGGGCAGATGCCGCACAACCACGATGTCCTCGACAATCAGCTGCCGGATGGCGGCTTCGAAAAGCTGCGTGCGGCGCAGACATTGCCGGTTTGGTTGGGGCGCGCCGGCTACCAGACCATCCACGTCGGAAAGTACCTCAACGGCTACAAGGGCAAGGCGGTCCCGCCCGGCTGGGAGTACTGGTACGGACTCGTCTGTACGTATCGGATGTGGGGTTACACCTTCAAACGGGGCAGGTGCGGCCCGGTTAAATCGGCCCCGGCGCTGTACCAGACCGACGTGCTGCGCGACATCGCCACCAACTTTATTGAGCACCACGTCGACGGTGCGCGGCCCTTCTTCCTGTCCTGGGCGCCGCTGGCCCCGCATATGGAGGTGGGCACCGGCCTCGACCTGGGCTTCCGCAACCCACGCCCGGCCCCGCGGCACAGCGGCCGCTTCGCCCACGAACCACTGCCCCGACCGGCGTCGTTCGACGAAGCGGACATGAGCGACAAGCCCGCGTTTCTGCGCCGGGGACCGCTCACCGACCACGAGATCGCCAACATCACCACGCAGTACCGCTCCAGGTTGGAGGCCTTACTGGCCGTCGACGAGGCGGTCAAGGCCATCGTCGACAAGCTGCGCGAGAAGGCGATCCTATCCAAAACCGTCATCATCTTCACCTCCGACAACGGCTTCATGGACGGGCAGCACCGCATCTCGAACGGCAAAATCGTGGCGTACGACCCCTCGGCCCGGGTGCCGCTGCTCATGCGGGGGCCCGGCATACCGGTGAACAAGACCGTCTCGGCCATGGTATCCAATGTGGATCTGGCCGCCACGGTGCTGGACATCGCCCACGCCACACCCGGCATCACGATCGACGGCCTCTCGCTGCTCCCCGTGGCCCAGAATCCGGCCTCCATCGCGGGAAGGCACCTGCTACTGGAGACCGGTGAGCCCGGCGCACGCAATCCCGGCCGTCGTTGGTATGCGGCCGTGCGTACCGAACGCTACCTGTACGTCGAGCACTGGTTGCGTAACGCTGAGGGTGTCGACGTGCGGACCGGAAAGGAGCTGTACGACCAGAGCATCGATGGCCCCCAGCTGGACTCCAAGCACGCCGACCCGGCCTATGGCGAGACCATGGCCAAGCTGGCGCGGCGCCTAGGCGCGCTCCAGCGGTGCTCCGGCGCCAGCTGCCGCGGGCTCTGATGGTCGAGTCTGTTCGGATTCGTGCGTGCAGAAGCTACTGAGGTTCGAATCCTCGCCTCGCCAGGGCCCCGCCTGATAGGCGGGGCCGTGCCGTCTGACGTGGTCAGCAGTTGATGCCGTAGAAATCCATGGCGTCGCTGCTCGACTGCAGATGCCCCTGAGCCTCCCACGAGTCATAGCCGAGGGCGATGCCGTACCAGTCATACAGGTTGTAGTGAATTTTGACCGTGGCCTCGAGCGCCCGGCAATCCTGGGCCCGGTCGGCGTGGGCCGGGCTGGCGGTCATCAGCGTGCCGCAGGCGATCGCGGCGGCGGCCAGGCCCGTCGCGGCGAGTCGGGTGCCCCAGCTGGTCTTCGTCGTCATCGTCGTCTCCTGTCCGAAGTGCCTAGCGAAGCGGTCAACGGACAGCCTCGCGATGGATCGACGACCACACATCGGGGTGTTCCCCCGCCTCGGGTACGGGCATTAGGGGCCGCCATGACCTTGCGGGCGAATCCATCGCGCTTGGGCCAACTGTGATCATCGATCTCGGGAGTACTTACGGTAATCAGGGTTGGGACCTCGACTCTTGACTGCCTCTGCGATCTGTAGGACGGCCTGGGCGAACGAGGCGTCCGACGATGTATCGTTGGGTCATATGGCTACCTACCGAACGACTGCGGTACTGCTGTCTGCGGACGGCGTCAGAACCCCCGGGACGGCCGCTCTGTTCACCGAGCCTGGCGGCAAGGGTCAGATCCCACCGTGGGCCGGCGATTTTAGACCCGCCAACAACGCTGCGGGCATCAAGGTCGTGACCGGGATGTCCCTCATGTTGGAGCTACCCGACGGGCGAACGGGCAAGGTCGTGGTCCAGAACGTTAAGCGAGGGAGGGGTGGCGTCACGTTGGCGCTACTGGGTGAAGACCTGGCACCCTTCTGATCTTGCCTCGGCGCCGGGACCGTGGCCGGCCCGCCGGGCAGCGGGGTGTTTCGCTCGTGGCACCCAGAGATGGTGGGGGCCACCTCAGTAACTGAACCGACCCTCTCGTAATGCGTCGCGTGACGGAGGAGCCTCGCTATTGCCGAGCAGCACGGTGTCGATGAGACCGTCGACCTGTGCGACCTGGAAGGCGTCGCTGCCGCGGCGGTAACGGTCCGTAGTTCCGCAGACGAGTAGCTCCGAGATGACCCAGGCATCGCCGTCGCAGGCGAACTGCACCTCGTAGATGCCGTAGCCGGTCCAGCTACGGTGTAGGTAGAGCCGGTTGCCCTCGACGAACGCATCCCACTTGTTGTCCATGTCGTGCGACTCGTAGCCAGCACGGATTCCTTGCCACTCACTGTCTGTCCATCGTCGGGCGGGAGGCGTCAGTAGCGTCGGGTCAGTGACCGGCGTGAGTTGATCGAAGGTGCCCGTGTTATTGGTTCCATGGTCGACCATTGTGGCGCTCCTCTAATCAGACTGCGACTTGCTTGACCTTGCCGCATGTCACTCACCGGCGGCCGAGCCGTGCGCGATGAGCGGTCGTTGTCGACCGCAATATCAGAATCGCTGGCGCGGTAGGAACTCGCGGACTTGACGGCTGAAAAGATCGGCGTCCTGACGACGGTGCTACGCCGACACCAGCCGGCCGTTGTGATCACGAATACCGACTGATGCGCCGGATCTGGTTGGCCCGAAATTTCACGCACCAACGGGCCCGATGGGTGGCCGAACGACCCATGTTCCCGAGGCGAACCGGGCGGTTACGGTTCGCTGGTGAGGGACCCCGGTAGGGAGGCCACATGAGAATCATCCGATTCCGGCGATCGCCCTCCTATCGCCGCGCGGCTGGGGTCGCCGCCGCTGCCGTCGTCGCGATCGCACTTGTGGCGGTGGGCCAGGCCGGTCACGCGGCGCCCGTACAGCCGGGATTCCAGGAGTCGGTGGTCTTTTCCGGGCTCACCAATCCGACCGTCGTCCGATTCAGCCCGGACGGCCGGATCTTCGTCGCGGAAAAGCGTGGCGTAATCAAGGTCTTCGACTCGCTGACCGACCAGACTCCCGACACGTTCGCCGACCTGAACGTCAACGTTTACAACTTTTGGGACCGCGGTCTGCTGGGACTCGCGCTCGCGCCCAACTTCCCAACCGATCCGTTCGTGTACGTGCTCTACACCTACGATCACGAGCTGGGCTCGGCCGCTCCGGCCCCGCGGTGGGGCACGCCGGGCGTGTACAGCGATCCGTGCCCGAGCCCACCCGGCGCGACCGGCGACGGCTGCGTCGTCAGCGGCCGTCTGTCCCGGCTCACCGCCGCCGGCAACGTCATGACCGGCTCCGAACAGGTGCTGGTCGAGGACTGGTGCCAGCAGTACCCGAGCCACTCGACCGGTGCGGTGGAGTTCGGCCCTGACGGGGCGCTCTACGCCAGCGGCGGCGACGGCGCCAGCTTCAACTTCGTGGACTACGGCCAGGACGGCGCGCCGATCAACCCCTGCGGCGACCCGCCCGGCGCACCGGGCACCGCGCTGACTCCGCCCACGGCGGAGGGCGGCGCGCTGCGCAGCCAGGACCTGCGCACGCCCGGCGACCCGGCGTCGTTGGACGGCACGATCATCCGGGTCGACCCGGCGACCGGCGCCGGCTGGCCCGGCAACCCGTTCGCCGGCAGCGCCGACGCCAACGCGCGCCGCGTCATCGCCTACGGCCTGCGTAACCCGTTCCGCTTCACCCTGCGGCCCGGTACCGGGGAACTGTGGGCCGGCGACGTCGGCTGGAACGAGTGGGAAGAGATCAACCGAATCACCAACACGACCGACGGCGTCGCCCGCAACTTCGGGTGGCCCTGCTACGAGGGCACGTCCCCGCAGTCCGGCTACGACGGTGCGAATCTCGCCATCTGCGAGAACCTCTACAACTCGGCGGGCGCGGTCACCGCGCCGCATCATGCCTACCACCACAACAACCGCGTGGTCGCGGGCGAGGCGTGCCCGACTGGCAGCTCTTCCGTCGCCGGCCTGCAGTTCGAGTTCAACACCGGCACCAACTACCCGGCCGAGTACGCCGGCGCGCTGTTCTTCGCGGACTACTCGCGCGACTGCATCTGGGCGATGCTCAAGGGCGCCGACGGCCATCCGGCGCCGGGCCTGATCCGCACCTTCGTGGCCGGCGCCGCCAACCCCGTCAACCTGGAGATGGGCCCGGGGGGCGACCTGTTCTACGTCGACTTTGACGGCGGCACAATCCGCCGCATCCGCTACTTCCCGGCCAACCAGCCGCCCACCGCGGTGGCCACCGCCATCCCACGGTCCGGCCCGGCCCCGCTGACGGTGTCGTTCTCCGCTTCCGGTTCCAGCGACCCTGATCCCGGCGACACCCTCAGCTACGCTTGGGACCTCGACGGCGACGGCGCGTACGACGACTCCACCGCCATCAACCCGACCTGGACCTACACGGCAAACGGCCGATACAACGCCGCTCTGCGGGTCACCGACAGCCGCGGCGCGTCGGCCACGGCGGCGGTGCCGATCGACGTCGGTAACACCCCTCCCGCCGTTACGATCAACACGCCGGCGGCCGGCACGCTGTGGGCGGTCGGTGACACGATCACCTTCTCCGGATCGGCTACCGACGCCCAGGACGGCCCGCTGCCCGCGTCCGCTCTGAGGTGGGACCTGATCCTTAACCACTGCCCTTCGAACTGCCACCAGCATCCAGTGCAGTCATTTACCGGTTCGGGCGGATCGTTCGTGGCGCCCGACCACGAGTACCCGTCCTACCTGGAGCTGCAGCTGACCGCCACCGACTCCGGCGGCCTGACCACGACCGTCACCCGGCGGCTGGACCCGCGCACAGTGGTGCTCTCGTTCCAGACCAACCCAGGCGCGATGCGGATTGTGGTCAACGGCGTCGAGGCGACGGCGACGTTCAGCCGGACCGTGATCGTGGGCTCGTCCAACACCGTGACGGCGGTATCACCGCAGACCAAGGGAGGCAAGCAGTACGTGTTCTCGTCCTGGTCCGACGGTGGGGCGCAGACGCACACGGTCGTCGCACCGGCGACGGCGGCTACGTACACGGCAAGGTTCCGCCGCTGAGTCCGTCGCTCAGTCCTCGACGAGCCACAACAGCGGGTTACCTCGGCCGCTGTGAGCCGGCGATCGCACGCATTAGTTGTTGATCTACCCCAGACTGCGCCGAGCCAGAACGCTTCGGACGGAGGTCCGTCACCCGCCAAGCGCCCACTTCGTTACCAAGCAGTAGCGCCGGCTACCCCGGGTCCGCGTCGCAGGCTAGATCCACGATGCGGATTAGGATCATCCTTCTCACAACGGTAATGGCTGCGCTGGCCAGCATCACCGCCGTTGGCGTCAACGGCACGGCAATACTGACGTGGTTTGACGTTTCGCCGGGCGAGCGACCTCCCGACATGCCACCCATTTCGATAGCGACCGCTACTCCAGGGCCTACGCCGGTGAGCGCTGCCCTCCCGGCGGCCACCCGCCGTGGTGTCGTCATCAGCGCGGAACACAAGTTCTATGACCTGGATTCGGGCCAGGCCGATCTGGGGTACGCATCCGCCTTGACTGCCGACAGCGACATCGAGCTGGTGCCATGGGGAATCTACAGGGCCAACAACAAGACAGAGATCGCAATGACGGAAGCTCGCTCGCTGAGCAGCTGCAATTCGAGCACGGCGTGGACCACGGGCCAGCCATTTGAGGACGCCTCCGTCGGCAAGCACATCTGTGTGAATACCGGCAAGGGGTACTTCTCGATAACGTTCGAGAAGTTCAAGGGATGGTGGCCGAGTCACATCGAGACCGTAACGGTGACCATAACCAGATGGTGATTTCTGGTGCGCGACCTACCGTTGAGCCCCCAGCGCGGCAGTTCCGCCACTGACCGCGTGCGCATGGTGCTGGTGGCCATCCTGACGAACCATCGAGAGCCGGGGTCCGCACTGATCAGGCTTGGGGCAGAGCGCGGCGCAGGCTGAGTGCCGCCAACGGTATCGCGTCGCGCAGCCGAGCCTGCGCAGCGGTTACCGTCTTAGCGTTGACGCCGATGACCATGGCCAGGAAGCTTCGGCTCAGGAAGGCCTGGCAGACGACGATCGAGTCGCCCTTCACCGGACCGGTGAGGAACCGCAGGCGGAAGCAGAACGCGACCGCGTCGTCTGCCTCGGCCGGTCGATGGATCGACACGGCCGGCAGCATCGTTTGCTCGAGCGTGTTGTCGTCGGACTTCCAGGTCCGGCACGACGTTATGGCCCCACGTATCTCGTCGACGACGTTCGAGCCGTCTGGGGTGAAGGCGCCGACGCCGTGGCCGGTGAGCGCGCCGTTGCGGGTGTATCCCCAGGCTCGCTCGGCCCACCGCTTCGCTGTCGGCTCAATCGCGCACGGCGTCAGGAATACGCCGGGGAAGCGCTGGTCGCGCACCTGGGCTCCGCCCAGGTCTCGCGACTTCAGGCCGGCTCGGTCAACCGCGGCGCGCATGGCGTCCGTATCGACAGTAGGCGTCGGCGACGCCGCAGACGACGTGGTGGGCGGTGTCGACACGGGAACCGGCGTCGACATGGCGGGCGTCGCCGGGTCACCCGTCGCCGCGCAGGCCGCCGTACCGAGGAGCAATGTCACGGCAACGAGCGTCAGGATCCGCGGCACACGCAACCTCCATGAATGGGTCGGGAGGCCAGGCTACCGCCTCCGGTCCGGTCAGGTGCGCCGTGGCACTGGATGGTCGGCGGCGAGCCGCTCAAGAACGGGCCTCAGATCGGCGACTCGCTGCTGTTGCTCGGCACCGCCGTGGTGTTCGTCGGGCTCGGCACGTGGGCCTTCAACCGTCGTGACGTGGCCGTGTAGAGCGTCACGATCATCGTACGAGCGATCGTGTCCATTGTGGTGTGCGGGGCCGGCCGGACGGTCCTAAGCCGCTCAGGACGATGGGCATGGTGGCCAGGTAGATGATGAGCAGGGTCGCACCTTCCCACCGGTTCAGGCGCAGGCCGCGACGGAGCAGGGCCCAGGCCAGGGCGGTGGTCAGGCCATCGCGACGAGAAGGGCAACGGGCGGATTCGGCGGTGCCGTGGTGCCGGTGGCGAAGCCGATGGTGGCGCCGCCGGCGAGGCCGACGCCGGGGGCGGTGTGTTCGGCGAACTTGGACGCGTCGTCGGCGACGTCGGTGTTACGTCCGCTCCGAGCCCATCGCAGCAGCAGGCCCAGGGCCAACACTGCTGCGCTAAGTGACCCTCGGCACGTGGTGGCTGGCGCCGTGTGGTCCGTGCGGCGTACGCTGATTGGCGGTGTGCCGGGAAGTCTGGTCGGCGGTCATGGTCCGTCTGGGCTCTTGGAGGTTTCGATGGGCGTCGCCGCCCTGCGCACCGAGAATTTGATCAAACGGTTCGGCCGCCTGGTGGCGGTGGACGGTCTCGACCTGACGGTTGGGGCCGGGGAGGTGTTCGGGTTCCTCGGCCCGAACGGAGCCGGTAAGTCGACCACCATCCGATTGGCGCTGGGCCTGGTCCGGCCCACGGACGGCCGGGCCTGGATCTTCGACGCGGACGCGTCCGATGTGGCGACCGCACACCGTCATTTGGCCCATGTCCCGGCGGATGTGTCGCTGTGGCCGCGATTGACCGGCGCGGAGACACTGGAGTTGTTGGGACGCATCGGCCCGGGCGTGGACACCGGCTATCGCGACGAGTTGGTGGCGCGGTTCGAATTGGACCTGTCCCGCCCGGCCGGAACGTACTCGACCGGAAACCGGCAGAAGGTTGCATTGGTGGCGGCGTTCGCGACCCGCGCGCCGCTGTTGGTGTTGGATGAGCCGACCAGTGGCCTGGATCCGTTGATGGAGCGGGAGTTCCGGACGGCTGTGCGCCAGGCTCGAGACCGAGGCCAGGCGGTGTTCCTGAGCTCGCATCAGCTGGCCGAGGTGGAGGCGGTCTGCGACCGGGTGGGCATTCTGCGGGCCGGTCGGCTGGTCGAGGTGGCTACCGTCGCGGATCTGCGCCGGTTGCACCGCACCGAGGTGGAGGCCAGGTTCGCCGGCGCCGTGCCCGACCTGACCGGGGTGTGGCGCATCGCCGACGCGGAGACCGCAATCCAAGATGGCGGCGGGGTCGTGCGGTTCGCGTTGAACGGGCCGCCGGGACCGGCGCTTGCCGCGTTGGCGGCCGCCGGGGTGCAGGCGATCGCCGTGCGCGAGCCGAGCCTGGAGGAGATCTTCCTCGCCTACTACGGCGAGGTGTCGCGGTGAGCGCGGTCACGATGTTCCCGCGGCCAGGCGCGGCCGTCACCGGACTGGCGATGCGGCAGGTCTACCGGGGCGCGCTGGTGGTGACCGTTCTGGCGGGGGGTATGTCGGCCTTGGTAGCGGGCACCTACGCCAGCACCGTGGGCGGCAGTCTGGACGCATCTTCGTTGGCGGCGTTGGCGGCCAACCCGGCCATCCGCACCCTGTTCGGCGAACCGCATGCCCTCGATACGCCAGGCGGGTTCACGGTCTGGCGCACCGGAACCGTGGTGGCGGTGCTGGCGGGGATGTGGGGTCTGCTGGCGGCGACGCGAATCACGCGAGGAGAGGAGGACACCGGGCGGTGGGACCTGCTGCTCGCGGGCCGGCTGCCGGTCGCCCGTGTGGTCGTTCGTCACATCGCCGTCCTGGTCGCCGCCGCGTTCATGGCGGGGGCGGCGGTGACCTCGGCGCTGTTGGCGGTCGGCACCGATACCACCGGGGCGCTGCTGCACGGGCTGGGTATCGCGTTGACCGGCTGCTTCTTCGCGGGCGCCGGCGGGCTGGCCGGACAGGTGTGGCCGGCCCGGTCGGCGTCCACCGGTGCGGCGGTGGCCCTGCTTGTGGCTGGCCTGTTGGCCCGGATGGTGGGTGATGGCGTCGCCGCGCTGTCCTGGCTGCGCTGGCTGACACCATTCGGTCTGCTCGAGATGTCGCAACCGTACGCCGGCAACCAGTGGCTACCGCTGATCCCGCTGGCTGCGGCGGCGGCCGCCCTGGTCCTCGCCGGGCCGTTCGCCGCGACCCGGCGGGACCTGCGCGGCGGCTGGCTGAACCCGCCGGTCGGGCGGCCACCACGGCTGGCACTGCTCGGGTCCGTGCCGGCGTTCGCGGTACGGCGCACGCTACGACCGCTGACCGGCTGGTCGCTCGGCATCGCAGCGTACTGCCTGCTGATCGGACTGATCGCCGAGTCGATGATGGAGTTCCTGACCGAGAACGCGCAGTTCGCCGACGCGGCCGCGCAGGCCGGGTTCGCCGACCTGGGCTCGGTCAAGGGCTACGCCGGCACACTGCTGACGCTGCTCGCGGTACCGGTCGGGGTCTTCGCCGCCGTCAGGATCGCCACCCTCGCCGCCGACGAGGCGGGACGCCGGCTCACGCCGCTGTACGCCCAGCCGGTGACCCGCCGGACGGTGGCCGGTGCCGACGCCGCCACCGCCGCCGGCGGTGCGACGGTGCTCGCGCTCGTCGCGGCGACGGCGCTGTGGCTCGGCACCGCCGTTACCGGCGCCGACCTACCTTTGACCGCTGCGCTCGCCGGCGGCGTCAACGGGCTGTCGATCGCGGCGCTGTGTGTCGGCGCGGCCCTGCTGGCCCTCGGCCTCACCCCACGCCTGGTGGGGTCAATCGGATCGTTGCCGGCCGTCGGCGGGTTCCTCTGGCTGGTCATCGCCGACAGTGTCGCCGCCCCCGTGTGGATCGTCGACCTGTCGCCGTTTGCTCACCTCGCCGCCGTGCCGGCGCAACCACCCGACTGGTCCGGCACCGCCGGCATGCTGGCCGTCGCCGCCGGGCTGACCGTGGCCGGGCTGTGGGCCTACCAACGCCGCGACCTACGGATCAGCTGAGTCGGCGTCTGGTTCAGCGTGCCGTTCGGATCGCGTCCCGGTCCGAATGCGTCGCAGCCGTCCGCGCATGTGGTCGAGTCGTTGCCGAACCGAAGTGGGCCTCGTAGAACGCTGGGCTGCGTTGTTGGTCCCGGACCGGCAGGCCGAGGTGGGTCTGTCGCATGAGGTGGACTATGACCGTACGGCTTGCCGGTCCTCGACGGCGTCCGCGTGGCGGGCGCTGTCCGATCGCAATTCGGCCCGCCAGCCGTGGAAGATCCGCCGAAGCGCCAGCGGCGCGAGGCCGCGCAGCGCGATGACGAACAGGCCGCCGCGGATCGACGGGATGACCCTGTAGGCGAACCGCATGACGACGCGGCTACCGCCCGGGAGCGGGTCGACCTGCCACAGCCCGGCCATAGTCGCGATCGGGTATGGGTAGTGTCCGGTGTCGACCTCAACGGCGAAGCGGTGCCCGTCCTGCCACAGCGTGCAGGTTTCCTCCCACTGGCGCCCGGTGGTGCTGGTGCACCGGCGGCGCAACGGCTGGTCGCCCGTGCTGAACACCTCCACGGTGGACAGATTGGGCGCGAGCCGTCCGTACAGGCGGTGGTCGGTCACCAGCGGCCACACGGCCGCCGGCTGTGCGGGCAACGGCACGGCGGCCTCGACCACCTCCACCTTGGTCAGTCGATCGTCGCTGCGCACGCGGGTCAGCCCGACCAGCTGCCAGCCGGCCAACCCAGCCACGACCGCGGCGACGGCCGCGACCGCGACCCCTCCCGGTCCGGCGGGCCGGTGCGCGACCAGCAGCACACCGCTACCGACGACCCAGCCGAGATCGGCGGCGATGACCGCGGCGGCGCCGCGACGCAGCGGCCCGACCGATGCCACGGCCAGCCGGGCCAGCGCCACCCCGAACACCGCGACACCTACGCCCAGCAGCGGCAGCAGCCACGGCGGGCCGAGCCGCCACGGCCCGGCCACCAGAGCACCGAGCCCGACGAGCAGCGCCCCGGACACCATCGAGAACACCGCGTTGGCCCGCAGCGCCGCCCGCAGCGGGCCCGTGCTCGGCCGGGACCCGACCGCAACCACTGCCCGGGCGGCGGTGGCCCGCTCGGCCGGAGACCGGGCCGCGCTCTGGCTGAGGCGGCGTTGTTTGCGGCCCGAGGGTGTTCCGTGCTCGACGTAGTGTTTCAGGTCGGCCAGCAGGTGCCGGCCGGTCCGACCGGCCTGGGCCAGCAGCCACCACCGGCCCAGCCGCCCGAGCAGGCCGCGGACCTCCAGCCGGGCCGCGTACGAGACCTCGGTGCGGGTGTCGTCCAGCGGGGTCACCCGCCAGGTGTTGCGGGCCAGGGTGACAAAGGTCGGCATGCCCGCCGTCGCCTCGTAGGTCAAGGTTCGCGCGGCCTCGTCATACGCGACGATCGTTTCGGTGACGTGGGGTACGGCGCGGATGCCCGTGTCACAAACTCTTCCCGCCACCGGGGCGTCCGCCAGCGCGACCGCCGGAACGGCCGCGGTGGAGGCGCGAATGGCGGTGGCCCATTCACCGATGCGGTCGAATCGATGCGCGACCACCTGCCACACCCGTTCGGCCGGAGCGGCGACGATGATGTCGCTGGTCAACAAGGTCATGCCGGCAAGCATCACGCCGGGTCGGGGCGGTGTCGATTCCCGATCAGGGAGTCGGACGTCCGGTTCGACGCACCCGGCCGAGGTCACGATCGAGCCGACCTATCCGCCCCAAGGCCACCCGAGCCGTTGAACACATTGGACTGTCGGCAAGCGATGGTTCATGCAGCGGCGGCGACGGACCGGTGAGCCGCGACCGGCTCGCGTCGCGCGGCAACCGCGAGTCGCTGCAGCGACACGATATGCAGCGCGATGGCGAGCGGGACCGCGGTGGTCGGGATCAGGACCAGCGGCAGCCCGGCCAGGATGTCGGTGGACGGGGTGACGTCCAGCACCGGGCGAGGGCCGAGCCCGGCCAGGAACCCGATCCCGACCGCGACGGCCAGGTCGACGATGCCGAGGATGTTGAACCACACGGCGGACCGGCGGCGCCCGGCCCCGCGCCGCGCGACGAACACGGCGGCCACGCCAACGGCGATGTCACCGACGCCGGCGGGAACCGCGAACACGGCCGGTAGCTTGCCCAGCGCCATCACCACGAGAAACACGCCGCCGGCCACCCGCAGCGCATGCGGCCAAGCAAGCCGGCGGGGCGTTTGCGGGTCGGCGAGGATCCGGGCCACGACGGGGACGCGGGTGGCCAGCAGCGTCACCGCCAACACCGCGGCGAAGACCACACCGATCCACGGATTGACCGCACCGGGCTCCTCCCGGTACGACCCCGATGCGGCCAGCGCGTAGGCACCGGCGATCCACAACCCCCATACACCGGCGGCCACCGCGGACACCGTCGCCGCGGTCCGCGCGCGCAATCCGGCGGCCAGACCGCCGCGATTGAGGGCGAAGGCCGTGGCGGCCGGTATCCCGACCACTCCGAGCAGTACGAGCGCCCACACGTAGCTTGGCAGGTCGAACATGGCTGAGTTCCCTCCGTCTTGCGACCGCACCATCCCCGATGAACGAGTTGTACGGTGCCGAACATCTTGTTCGAGTATGGTGACGGACGGTCGGCGGGGGTCAACAACCAAACCTCGGCGGCCGTGCGGTACCGAACAGCAGCGTCGCATTGTCCGGAAACAGAGGCCGCCATGCCAGACCAGGATCGACGCGTTCGCCGCACCCGACGGATCCTGGGGGAGGCGCTCGTCGCGCTCATCTTGGAGAAGAGCTACGAGCGAATCACCGTGCAGGACATCCTGGATCGGGCCGACGTCGGCCGGTCGACGTTCTACGCGCACTACCAGGACAAGGAGGCACTGCTCCTGGCCGGCTTCGACGACATGGGCCAGGATCTGCGCCGCGACCTGGCTGCCATGACCCCGGGCGAACCGCTCGACCCGACCAGCCCGGTCGCCGCCGTCTTCGACCACGCCTACCGTCACCGCCGCGTCTACCAGGCGATGTGCGGCCGGCAGGGCGGCAGCGTGGTGCAGCGGCACCTGCACCGCCTCCTCGCTGACCTGCTCCGCGACCACCTGCGGCCACACCTGGGTGCCGCCGGCTCGGACCTGCCCGTCGATGTCGTGGCCGAGTTCGCCACCAGCGCCGCCCTCGGGCTGCTGACCTGGTGGGTCAACAACGACTACCCCCACAGCCCGATCGGGCTGGCCGAGATGTACCAGCGCCTGGCCGCACCGGGCATCCTCGCGGCGCTCGGCCAGGACCCGCTTCCGCGTCGACGCCGGTCATCGTCGGTGAGTGTTGCCGCGGGTTCTGGCCGCCGAGGTCAGGCCTGAGCTTGGGCGATGTCGACCATTCAGGACACGCCGAACGTGTCGTGCACTGCCCGAATGCGGCGCCCCGGTGCGTCGGCCCACTGGTCGGATCGTGCGGCGTAGCCTTCCTATCGCGGGAGGTGCGATATGGAACGCGTGAAGATCGTGACCTGCGCGTGCGGCCAGCAGTGGCGTGGGACCGAGGTCGAGCTCATCGAACTGGTACGCCAGCACGGGCTCGATGTGCACAACATGCCGGTCACGGACGACCAGGTGCGGGCCATGGCGGTCGACGAGGATTCCGTCCACTCCGGTGATGACGGGTGAACCTGCGATCGATCCTTGGTCTCGACGTCGAGGGTCCGGTCCAGGCCGAGGTGTTCGTCCTGTTCCGCGACGACGACCGGCTGCACCTCACCGGTCCGTGCGGCGTTGATCCGTGGTACCTCGAGGT
>Ga0307415_100000187_pt1 | contig 27362 bp, 25 predicted proteins | sample DK1Cmetagenome_FD_204524 | JGI IMG/M metagenome (GOLD analysis project Ga0307415, IMG submission 204524) | Maize rhizosphere microbial communities from greenhouse at UC Davis, California, United States - DK15-C-2 | ecosystem: Host-associated > Plants > Roots > Rhizosphere > Soil | place: USA... | reverse complement strand
GCGTACAGACCGTTGATGTTGGCCGCCACGGTGACCTTGGTGCCCGGCTTCCAGAACTTCTTCGGCCGGTAGCGCACCTCCTTGCTGGAATACCAATGCCAGCTACCCGCTTGGGACGGTGATGAGGCGACGTGCAGGTTCTTCTCGAAATCGCGCTTGTTCTTCACCGGCACGTCGAAGGTCAATACGACCGGCATTCCGATGCCGACATGGCTGCCCTTCAGGGGATAGAGCTGGGGATATGTCTGCTGATTCAGTGTCAAGTTGTGGGTACGGAAAGTCGTGGTCGTGCTCTTGGGCTGGTTGACGGTGTTTTTTCCAGTCGAGATCAACCTGTACGCGGTGGCAGGCTCGAGCCGATCACTGGCCGTCCAAGTCGTGCGATTCTTGCTGATCTTTCCCGCTATCGTGCCCTGCTGCTTATGACCCCGACGATCAGTATCGGTGTAGGAAAGTCTGACCTTCGTCAAGATCCCGGAACTGGCTTGGACGGTCACCACGGTATTGACCTTGACGCCGGTCGCGCCATTCTTGACATTCGGTTTCAGTAATACGGGGTCAGGCGTCGGAGTAGGCGTTGGTACCGGCTGGGTAGAGGCTGCTGCGCCCGGTGGCTGGGAACTGGAGCTCCCCGGCTGGGTGGGCGTCCCCGCACAAGCGGCCAGGCTCGTTGCCAGCAGGACCGCTCCAGCGGCCCCGTACAACCTGCGCATTCTCCTGGTCGGCATCAATGACCCCCCAATGATTTCGGAGCCTAGATTTGGACAGCTATTAACCCAATCGGCCAGCCGACTGAGTAACCAATGTGTCATCCACGACTGCGTACTCCTAATTGAGCTACTCAATGTGCCATTGAGGCAAGGTCAGAATCGGCCGACTCGCGGGGCGTTGCAGAATCGGAATGCTGACCCCGTCCTTTGAGGGGCTTTTCTTGCATTGTGAGGGCGATCACGAAAGCGACTGCCATGAACGGCACCGCTACGAGGAACACGTCATCCATCGAGCGCGTAAAGGCCTCCAGGACCCAACCCTTGATCGGCTCGGGTAGGGCTCTGATGGCCGTGATGTCGTTGGTATTGATCGGTCCGGCTGATCGCTGACCCTGGGCCGCACCGATGATCGCTTCCAGATGGTGCTTGAGCCGGATGTTCAAGATCGCGCCCAGCAGGGCCGTACCGATCGCGCCGCCCATTGATCGGAAAAAAGTCACGGACGCCGTAGCGACACCCATGTTTCGTCGATCCACGCTGTTCTGTACGGCTGTCACCACGACCTGCATCGTGAAGCCAAGGCCCATGCCGAAGGCGTACATGATCAACGCTATGACGTAGTAGGAGGTGTCGACCTCGAGTGTTGAGAACGCGTAGAGCGCTGCACCAACCACCAGAGCGCCGGTGATCGGCATCCACTTATAACGGCCGGTCCGCGACATGATCTGGCCGCCCCCAATTGAGGTAGTGAAAATGCCTACCACCAAGGGCAGCATCGCTAATCCTGAATGGGTCGCGCTGAAGCCTCTCACTGCTTGCAAATAGATCGGCAGGAAGATCAGGCCGCCGAACATGCCGATCCCCATGATCATCGCGAAGATGATGTTGGACGTAAACGTCCAATGCTTGAAAAGTTCCAGTGGAATGATCGGCTCCTTCGCCTTGGACTCAACCAGAACGAACAGTGCGGCCAGTACGAAGGTGCCAACGAGCAGTCCAATGCCCGTTGCTGAACCCCAGCCTTCGTCCGGGCCAGCCCAGCTGAGGTACAGCACCAGGCAGGTCACCGAACCAACGATCGTTGCTGCACCGACGTAGTCGACCGAGGCCGGGCGCCGCACATGGTGCAGCTTCAGTGCGAGTGAGGTCACGACCAGCGCAACCGTACCGATCGGAATGTTGATGAAGAAGATCCATTCCCAGCCCAAATTGTCGGTGAACCAACCGCCTAGCAGCGGGCCGGCGACAGATGAGACGCCGAAGACAGCGGCGAACATGCCCTGGTATTTTCCGCGCTCGCGAGGCGGGATAACGTCGCCGATGACTGCGAGCGCAAGTGCCATCAGGCCGCCGGCGCCGAGGCCTTGGACGGCGCGGCCGGCGATCATGACGTTGATTCCCGACACGCCTAAGAAGTTGGCGATCTCCGGTGAAAAGCCGCAGATCAACGAACCGACCAGGAAGATCACGATCGCCGCTTGGAACATGGGCCGCCGCCCGCGCAGGTCGGAGATCTTGCCCCACAGTGGAGTGGCGGCTGTCGAGGTCAGCAGGTACGCCGTGACGACCCACGAGAGTTTGTCCAGCCCGCCCAGCTCCGAAGTGATCTGGGGCAAGGCCACGGCCACAATGCTCTGGTCGAGTGCGGCCAGGAACATTCCGGCCATCAGCCCGCCGAGGACGACAAGAATCTGGCGGTGGCTCAGATAGTCACCGCCATGACTGCTTGTTGGCGCTGGGGTTGAGCTTGCTGCCGGCTTGGCTTCGATCGAGGTGGTGGACGGTGAGTCGGTAGCCGCCGTGGCGGTCGGTTCCTCCTGCGGGAGCGCGCGACGGGGCTCGTACTTGGTCATGGTTTCTCCATGGACTGAGTAAGAGCCTCGACGTCGGCGGCGAAGCGAGTGAGCAGCCGGTCAAACTCCTCGAGGTCGTGAGAGTCCCATGCCCCAACGCACCTTTCGAATAGCAAGCGCCGCGTGTTGAGGACGGCGTCCAAACGTTCAGCCCCTGCCGCGCTTAACTTCACGCGCTGAGCGCGGCCGTCAACTGGGTCCGGGGTCCGCTCGATGAGACCTGCGCTATGCAGTTGGGCAACATGCCGGGAAACGGTCGAGACGTCGAGGCCCGCGCAGCCGGCTAGATCCGTGACACGTTGGGGCCCGGCAGTGGCGAGCGTCTTGAGCAGCCAAAAAGACCCGGTATCCATGGTCTCGCCCTGACTTCGCTGCCGCATGAGCCGGCCGATACTCAGGAACGCATGCATCAATGAGTTCACCGACGCCGTACGAGCGGAAGGCCGCATCCGGGCAGAAACTTGCATGCAGCAACCATATATCTGCTTGTGTAGGGCACTGAAATTTTTCGGCTCCAGCCATGATGCGGAAACTCAGACATATAAGTCAGGGGAGAGCCCCAGGGCTCCCGGAGAATATAAAGCGCGCCTTCTTTTATCGAAAGATGCGATTTACATTCGCTACATGACTACTCCAGACATGACCCCCATCCTCGAGGAACTGGCCGCGGGACGCATCGACGCGGCCGAGGCAGCTCGTCGCATCGATGCCTTAAAGGCCTCGCAATCAAGCTCGGAGAAGACACCACCCGAACCGACCAACGAAGAACTCGCAGCATCGACAGCTGACGCCGACGCGTGGGCAGCAGTCACCGACCAGCCCGGGAAGGCCTACGGCGCCACTATCGGGGATAGGGAGGACAAGTCTGAGGAAGCCAAGTCCGACGAACCGGTACGCGCCAAGCCGGTCAACACCGGTGGCGTAGAACGCATCTCCGTGCGGGCAATCGGCCGCCGCGTTCGCATCGTTGGCGAGACCTCAGTGGCAACGCTCTCGGCCGACGGTCCGCATGTGCTGCGGCGCAATGGCTCGGTCTTGGAGGTCTCCAGCGATGGTGAGTTGGGCGCCTCACTTGATGGCTTCAGCATCCTGCGCGGAGCCACCCGCAGCCTGGATGACTTTCGATCCCTCGGGCTCGGCAAGGAGCTCTTCCTCCGGGTAAACCCGAATCTGATTGTCGATGTCGAGGTGACTGCCGGCAGCCTGAACACCGAACGGGTGCCCCATCTGGGCAAGGTCCGGGTCACTGCTGGAGCCGCGAAACTGCTCGACGTGGCCGAGATCAACGATGCTCTTGTGCAGGCTGGCCAGGCGACGATCAAGGGGACCATCACATCCGGTCGTAGCCGGATCCGCGCCGAGTCGGGGAGTTTGTCGATCACATTGGCCGATGATTCAGATGTCACTGTGACGGGTGAGGCGCAGCTCGGCAAGATCAACTGGGCGGGCGGCCACAACGGTGCGGGCGATGAGGTCGTAATGGGCAACGGCAGCGCGAAGTTCGAGATCGAGCTCGTTATGGCTCATGCACTCGTTCGTGTGGGCTCCGACCTGACCAGCGACGCGGGCGTTTGATGGTGGAGCGGTCTCGCAGACCGCAGGAGCGGATTGAGCACCGGGCGCCGAGCGACTGCCCGGTCTGCGGTGCTCAACTTGCAGTCATCCGACTTGGCTGCGCTTCCTGCGGCACCGAACTCGCAGGTGTGTTTAGGCCTTGTGAGTTCTGCGCTCTCAACGACAAAGAGATCGAGATGCTCCGCGTCTTCCTCTCCTCACGGGGCAATCTTCGTGAGGTCGAAAAGCACCTCGGCGTCTCATATCCCACGGCACGGCTCCGCTTCGCCGAAGTGCTGGAGAAGCTCGGACTCGGTGAGGCTCCCGAACCTGAAACAGCGCTGACAAGGGACGAGATTCTTTCCGAGGTGGCCGCCGGCGCGCTGACTCCAGCAGAGGCGCAGGATTTGATCGGCCGCCTCTAGGGCCGTTCATCGCGGTTGGACAACACGACGCCTCGGACACTGGTGCCCGAGGCGTCGTAGCGGATTGCGCGCGCGCTCACGCTGCCAAAAGCAAGTGCTCATCCCCGAAAGGCTTCGACCTTCACAACAGTGACATTGATCATGCGACCGTTGGGTGCGACGTAGGAAACCGCGTCGCCGGTCTTCTTGCCGAGGATCGCTGAGCCAAGTGGCGACTGCGGGCTGTAGACGTTGGTTGTATCGAAGGTGTTGTCCAAGCCGAGTAGTTCCCGCGACCCCAGTAAGAATGTATCGGTATCGGACTCATCGCCATCGAAGGCGATGGTCACCCGAGTTCCGGGGGCAACCTCATCGGCGTTTGCGGGCGCCTCGCCGACCTGGGCGCGGTTCAACATATGGATTAGCTGGCGAATTCGAGCCTCTTGGTGTGCCTGTTCCTCACGTGCGGCGTGGTAGCCGCCGTTCTCACTGAGGTCACCTTCTTCGCGCGCGGCAGCAATCTTGGCAGACACCGCAGCACGCCCTGGCCCGGAGAGATAATCAAGCTCCATCTTGAGCTTGTCGAACGCCTCCTGGGTCAGCCAAATGGTCTGGGTGAAGTTTTCAGACATCCCACTAGGTTATCAAGGACGCGCTGAACCAAAGTCATGCGACAGTGCACCCCTTGATCACCACTGTGGTAGCTCGTCGCAAGGTGGTAAGGGCCAGATTCACATCAACAACTTGCCGATCGCTGGCCGCAATGGGCACTTGCCGTTCGCCGACCGGCTGAAAATCTGCAGCCTGAGCCAGCACCCGGCAGGTAACTGGTACGGAGGGATCGCGCCGCTGAACCGCGATGGTGGCCGAGACAGATGTGTCGGAGCTGATCGTGAAGGCTTGTACGTGTGCGGCAGCCACCGGCTGGGAGTGGCGGAGTGCTGTCCAGATCAACCAGGTCAATGCCAGCACGACACCGACGCCGATGAGAGCCACCAGCAGCGGACGCGGCATCCGCGACTTTGGGTAGCGGCGGCGCAGCCGTTCGGCGGCATCACTCATGCCGACATTGTCCCCGCTGATCTAACACAGTCCTGCGTTTAACGCATCGGCCGCCATCCGGCAAGTGGTCGCAAACCACATCCGATGCGCAGAATCTGGCGACATTTGCGACCACTTTTGACGATGCCCTTCGGGGCGATCTCCGTCTCGCCACACGGGAGGTGACCGAAGGGACAATGAACCCGGTGACACCATGACCGGCATGTCTCGTGTCCCACTTCGGGTTGACGCTGAAGGCGATCGTTTGCGGCTGCTGCACGTGCATGCCCATCCCGACGACGAATCGAGCCGGGGCGCCGCGACCACGGCCAAGTACGTGGCTGAGGGAGTCGATGTAGTCGTCGCAACATGCACAGGCGGCGAGCGCGGCTCGATTCTCAACCCAGCCATGGATCGGCCCGACATCTTGGCCAACATCGCCGACATCCGTCGACAGGAAATGGATCGCGCCCGGGAGATCCTTGGCGTCACGCAGGTGTGGCTCGGCTTTGTCGACTCCGGGCTGCCGGAAGGCGATGATCCGCCGCCGCTTCCGGAGGGCAGCTTCGCGCGTACGGACATCGCAGTGGCAGCAGCTCCGCTTGTGAAAGTCATTCGCTCTTTCCGACCACATGTGATGACGACCTACAACGAGAGCGACGGCGGTTATCGCCACCCCGACCACGTGATGTGTCACAAGATCAGCGTCGCGGCATTCGAAGCGGCTGCGGATCCGAATGCCTATCCTGAGCTCGGCGAGCCTTGGCGTCCGCTCAAGCTTTATTACTCGTTCACGTTCCACCGCGATCGGACTTTGGCGCTGGATCGGGCCATGGTCGCCCGCGGCCTCGAGTCGCCGTACGCCGAGCGGCTCCGCGACTGGCCGGAAGACCCCAAGCATGCCGCAAGGATTACCACCCGGATCGCCTGTGCGGACTACTACCACATTCGTGATCGCGCACTGCTGGCGCATGCGACACAGATCGACCCGGACGGTCCATGGTTCGCCGTACCTCTGGAAGTCCACAAGTCGGCCTGGCCCACCGAAGAGTGGCAACTGGCGTGTAGCCTGGTTGACACGAGCATTCCCGAGAGCGATCTGTTCGAGGGAATCGCCGTTCCCGCCGAGAGTAAGGTTTCAGCATGACCCTTCTCGAGGTGGACCCAAACTCGGTCCAGCCGGGTTGGAGTGCCTTGGTCGTCGTGCTGCTCTTGGCCGGCGCCATGGTGTTGCTCTACTTCAGCATGCGGAAGCAGTTCCGGAAGATCCGCACGCCCGACGACGCTGGAGACGACACAGCAGACTCGCCACCACCCGAGCGCCAACCGGGCGCGCCCGGCTGAGCCGGTCGCCTTAAGGATGACTGGCCGCAACCGTCTTGCTTCGGCGACGAGCCCCTACCTGCTCCAGCACGCCGACAACCCGGTGCACTGGTGGCCATGGTCAGATGAGGCGTTTGCCGCTGCGGCCGAACGGCAGGTGCCGGTATTCCTTTCCGTCGGCTACGCGGCGTGCCACTGGTGCCACGTCATGGCCCATGAATCTTTCGAAGACGAACAGACTGCCTCGATGATCAACGATCACTTCGTGGCGATCAAGGTTGATCGCGAGGAACGGCCCGATGTCGACGCGGTCTATATGCAAGCCACGCAGGCGCTGACTGGGCAGGGTGGCTGGCCAATGAGCGTCTTCCTTACTCCTGACCGCAAACCGTTCTACGCCGGTACCTACTTTCCGCCGACACCACGGCACGGCCTGCCCTCATTTGCCCAGGTGTTGCAGGCGATCAACGAAGCCTGGCGTGATCGACGGGCGGAACTGCTCGTCAGCGCCTCCGAGATCGTCCGACAGCTCTCGAAGCAGGCGACGTTCGGCGGCACAGGTGAAGTAGCTGCGGCGGACGGTGAAAAGGCACTCGCTACGCTGCAAGGCGACTTCGACTCCACGTACGGGGGCTTCGGACGGGCACCAAAGTTTCCGCCATCGATGGTCCTTGAGGCATTACTTCGCGATGGCTCCGAGCCGTCGATGATCATGGCGGAAAAGACCCTGGAGGCGATGGCGCGCGGCGGTATTTACGATCAATTAGGCGGCGGATTCGCGCGCTATAGCGTCGATGCCGGCTGGATCGTGCCGCACTTCGAGAAGATGCTGTACGACAATGCGCTGCTCCTCGGGGTGTATACGCATTGGTGGCGTCGTACCCGCACTCCGCTGGCTGCACGCGTCGTTGCCGAAACGGTGGACTGGCTGCAGCGCGAAATGCGAACTGAGCAAGGCGCCTTCGCAGCGAGTCTCGACGCCGACTCAAAAGATGATCATGGTGAGCTTCGAGAGGGTGCCTACTACGTCTGGAACCGTGATCAACTTCGGGCCGAGCTGGGGGAGCAGGACGCAGTCTGGGCAGCGGAGGTGTTCTCCGTGACACCCGGCGGCACCTTCGAGCATGGCGCCTCGACCCTGCAACTGCGCGGTGACAATGATCAACTCCGACTGGCGAGCATTCGAGAACAGCTTCGGGCCTCTCGTGATCAACGCTCCCGTCCAGGCCGTGATGACAAGGTCGTTGCTGCCTGGAACGCGTTGTTGGTCGATGCGCTGGTGCAAGCTGCGATGATCTTCGCTCGTCCCGAGTGGCTGCAGATAGCGACCGAGGCCGCTGAGCATCTTTGGCAGCTGCATTGGCAAGAAGGTCGGTTACGCCGTACCTCTCGCGGTGGCGTCGCCGGAGAAGCAATCGGCATCCTCGAGGACTACGCGGCCTATGCCCTTGCGGCCGTACGGCTTGCGGCGGTCCATGCCGAAGCGCTGTGGCTCAGCCGCGCCGAGCAGCTGCTGGATGTGATCATGGGCCAGTTCGACGATCCCGCTGGTGGTTTCTTCGACACGGCCGCCGATGCCGAGCAGCTGTATGCCCGGCCGCAGGATCCGACTGACAACGCCACCCCGTCCGGGCTGAGTGCCGCTGTTCATGCACTGCGGCTCATGGCCGAACTCACCGGGGAAGACCGCTACGACGCTCGCGCCGATCGAGCAGCGGCGAGCGCCAGCGAGCTGGTCCGGCGGGTGCCACGGTTTGCCGGCTGGCTGCTCGCCGACGCGATCAGCCAGACCTCGGAACGCGAGCCGGTTCAGGTCGCTGTCGTTGGACACGACGATGCGGCTCGGGCTGAGTTAGTGCGGCTCGCTCATCAGCTGGCACCGGCAGGATCGGTGATAGTGGCAGGTCTGCCCGACCAACCCGATCTGGCGCTGCTGGCAGATCGTCCAATGATCAATAACCAGCCGACTGCCTATGTCTGCCGACACTTTGTGTGCAAGCTGCCAGTCACTACTGCGGAGGACCTCATCTCCCAGCTCGAAGGGTGATCGCACATATGGTTCCGGGCCTATGGCCCGGGTTTTAGGCCAGATACGTGCCGATGTGCGGAGAAACGAGTGCGCCGTTGCGGTTCATTGCGTGTCATTCGCGGCTTTGTGCGGAGAAACGTCTGAATGAGCGACTGAGCGATCGAACATTCCCCAAGCAATCCCAAGTCAAATCGTGATCATGAAGATGGCGACCGAGTGGCAGGCAAAACCTGCGATAGTGCTGACGTGGAAGATCTCGTGGTAGCCGAACCAGGTCGGGGAGGGGTTGGGCCGCTTCCGGGCATAGACGATCGCGCCCAAGGTGTAGCAGACGCCGCCCGCCATGATCAAGATCACGACCGCCAGTCCAGCCGCGTGGTAGAAAGCCCCAAGCCAGCCAAGGGCGGCCCAGCCCATGACGATGTAGAGCACCGTGTAAAGCCAACGGGGCGCCGAGAGCCACAGCAGCCGAAAGACCAGACCACCCACGGCGGCAGACCAGACGAGAACCAGCAAGATCGTCCGAGAGGCTCCGTCGAGCAAGATCAACGCCAACGGCGTATAGGTTGCCGCGATGAAGACGTAGATATTGGCGTGGTCCATCCTGCGGAGAATCGCCTGGCCGCGCATTCCCCAGGTACCGCGGTGGTAGAGACCACTGGTTCCAAACAGCAGCACCGAGGCAGTAAGGAAGACCGCCCCTCCGATCACGCCGGCAGGTCTTGCCGCGAGGCTGATGAGCACAATGCCGGCCGCGAGCGCGAGTGGTGCCATGCCAGCATGCAGCCAGCCACGGAGCCGGGGCTTGACGACGGCGAGTACCTCGGTGAGCGGAGAATCGGGCTCGGCTTTCCGGCTCGTTTGCGAGGGTCGACCTTCGCCAAGATCAACAGTCGGCACGCTTCCCCTTTGACTGAGATGGCCGTGGTTACTGGCCGTGGTTACTGGTAGGTAGTTTTAGGCTAGGGGACCACGCCGCGAAGACCAACCGCTGCACTAAGGCCCGATTTCATCTCGGCTGCCATCAGCTGATTCTCGAGGGATACGCTGCCAGTTGTGGCACGTCTCGATCGATTGCGTGAGCTGGTCGATCGGCTACATCCATCGGGGCTGCTCTATGCCACCTACGAGCATCGGCTGATCGCCGAGCTCGACCCCGACCGGCTGCCGCGCCACGTCGCCGTACTCGCAGACGGGAATCGCCGCTGGGCCCGCACCAACGCTCCTAGCCAACCGCTGGTTGCTGGTTATCAAGCCGGGGCCGACAAGCTCAAGGAATTTGTGGGTTGGTGCGACGAGTTGGGGATCCCGGTCGTCACGCTGTGGGTCCTGTCCACCGACAACCTTTCGCGCAGCCACAGTGAGGAGATCGAGCCGCTGCTTGGAGTGATCGAGCATATGGTGAGCGATCTTGCGGCGACCCGGCGTTGGCGCGTCCATCCAGTGGGGGCGCTGGATCTGCTACCCGATCAGTCGGCTAAGCGGCTCAAGCTGGCCGATCGGGATACCGCGGACATCGACGGAATGCTGGTTAACGTCGCCGTCTCGTACGGCGGCCGGCATGAGTTGCGCGACGCCGTACGGTCCTTGCTTGCCGAGCATGCGAAGAATGGCACCTCCATCGATGAACTCGCCCAGAGCCTCGATATCGAGCACATCGCCGAGCATCTCTACACCAAAGGCCAGCCCGATCCGGACTTGATCATCAGGACATCAGGGGAGCAGCGTTTATCGGGGTTTTTGATGTGGCAGTCGGCCCACAGCGAGTTCTACTTTTGCGAAGCGCTGTGGCCTGACTTCCGGAAGGTGGACTTCATCCGGGCGCTGCGCTCCTACGGGCAGCGAGAGCGCCGCTTCGGAACCTGACTCCCTCGGCAGCGACCACCGGCCGTGGGTGCATCGGATCGGGTGGAAGTGATTCCTGCCTCGCTGAATGGGTAGATCGATTAATGGGCATTGAATGAGCCCGCGCCCGATCAAGGGAGGCAGCAGATGTCCGCCGTCAGCCGAGTCCCAGCCACAGCGCCGTCATCGGTACGCAAAGTCATAGTGGCGAGCCTGATCGGCACGTCACTGGAGTGGTACGACTTCTTCATCTATGGGACCGCCGCAGCTTTGGTATTCAACAAGATCTTCTTTCCGAGCTTCGAGCCGCTGGTCGGCACGTTGCTCGCCTTTGCCACCTACGCGGTTGGCTTTATCGCTCGGCCGCTGGGCGGGTTGATCTTCGGCCACTATGGTGACCGGATCGGCCGCAAGAACGTCTTAGTGGTGACCCTGCTCCTTATGGGCATTGCCACATTCCTCATTGGCCTGATGCCGACGTACGCCAGCATCGGCGTCTGGGCGCCGATCCTGCTGGTCGCACTCCGCTTCCTGCAGGGTCTCGGCCTCGGGGGCGAATGGGGCGGTGCGGTGTTGATGACCATGGAGTCTGGCGATCCCAATCGGCGTGGTTTCAACGCCAGCTGGCCACAGGTCGGTGTGCCTCTCGGCCTGCTGCTGGCGAACGGGGTTCTGTCGCTGATGGGCGTACTGACCAACGAACCCGCGTTCTTGAGCTGGGGCTGGCGGGTGCCGTTCCTGCTCAGCGGCGTGCTGGTGATTGTCGGCCTCTGGATCCGTCTGACGATCGCGGAGAGCCCGCTATTCCGCGAGGTCGAGGAGTCACACGCCAAGGCTGGTGCGCCGATCCTCGAAGTGCTGCGGCGCTACCCCAAGCAGGTGCTGCTTGCGGTGGGCGCCCGCGTCGGCGTCGATGTCGCGTTTTACACCTTCGTGCTGTTCATCACCACCTACGTCGCCACCTATCTCAAGCTGCCCCGGAACTACGCCCTGAACGCGGTGCTCATCGCCGCCGCCGTCCAGGTCTTGCTGATCCCGTTCTTCGGCGGGCTGTCTGACCGGATCGCGCGCCGACCCGTTTACCTGGCGGGCGCGATCGGTGCGGCGGTCTGGGTCTTTATTTTCTTCATCCTGCTCGATACCGGACAGTTCTGGTTGATAGTGCTCGCCGCAGTGGTCGCCCTGATCTTGCACGCCGCGATGTACGGGCCACAGGCGGCTTTCATCTCCGAGATGTTTCCCACCAAGGTTCGATACACCGGCGCATCGATGGGGTACCAGCTAGCCGGCATTTTCGGAGGGGCGCTCGCGCCGATCATCTCCGTTGCCTTGCTGGACCGATTCGATACCTGGGTCGCCGTGTCCTTGTACGCGGTTGCGATGCTGCTGATAACCATCGTCTGTGTGCTGCTGGCGCCAGAGACCTCGAAGATCGACCTGCACGCTGATCCAGCGACTCACCCGATGGACGCTCGGTGAGCTTGCCGTCCGCAGTGCCGGTTGTCGACCTCAATAGCGACCTCGGAGAGGGATTCGGCATCTGGAAACTGGGCGACGACGAGGCGCTGCTGGATGTCATTACTAGCGCAAACGTCGCATGTGGCTTTCACGCCGGCGACCCGAACATCATGCGCCGCGTCTGCGAGGCCGCTGCCAGCCGCGGTGTTTCCATTGGCGCCCAGGTCAGCTATCGAGATTTGGCAGGCTTCGGTCGCCGCAGCATCGATATCGATTCGGCGAGTCTGACAAACGACGTTATTTATCAAATCGGGGCACTGGACGGCTTTGCTCGTACCGCAGGATCGGCGGTGCGCTATGTCAAGCCGCATGGGGCCCTCTACAACCGGGCCGTGCACGATGATGACCAGGCGGCGGCCGTGGTTGCTGCGGTGAGCGCGTACGACCCAAGGCTTCCAGTGCTCGGGCTGCCCGGGTCTGCACTGCTTCGGCACGCTGAGCAAGCGGGACTAAGAACCGTCGCCGAGGCCTTTGCTGACCGCGGATACACGGCCCAAGCCACCCTCGTCCCACGATCCCAGCCTGGTGCGCTGTTGGAGGATACGAAGGAGGTGGCACAGCGCATGGTCCACATGTTGATCACTGGTCGGATGCGATCAATCGACGGTGTCGAAATTGCGGTGTCCGCGCAGTCCATCTGCGTCCATGGTGACACTCCGGGTGCGGTGGCGATGGCAGTGGCCGTACGCAAGGCGCTGGCTGAGGCAGGGGTCGAAATCCGAGCCTTCGCGCCATGATCGAGCACCGCACCCTGCTGAGCTGCGGTGAGCATGCGGTGCTGGCCGAGGTTGGCGGATTGGATGACGTACAGGCCTTGACCAATGGGATACGCGAAGCGGTCGCTGCAGGACTCACAGGATTCACCGAGGTCATTGACATCGTTCCCGCGGCGGCCACCGTGCTGGTGATCGTCGATGACGGCGCCTCGATCGCTCCCGTGCGCCAGGCCCTGGCCGCCATGCCCGTCACCACGCCCAGCAAGGCCCGCAGCACGGAGGGAGTCGTCGAGATCCCGGTGCACTATGACGGTCCGGATCTCGCCGAAGTCGCCACGCTTACCGGTCTTTCGGTGCCGGAGCTCATCGCCGCCCACACCGGGACGGACTGGCGCGTGGCATTCTGCGGCTTCGCCCCGGGCTTTGCCTACCTTGGTTGGGGCGACCCGCGACTATCGGTGCCGCGGCGTCGCGAGCCTCGTACCTCCGTTCCGGCGGGCAGTGTAGGCCTGGCCGACGAGTTCACTGCGGTGTATCCGCGGTCCTCGCCCGGTGGCTGGCAGCTGATCGGCCACACCGACACGGTGGTCTTCGATATCAACAGGGAACCGCCTGCCTTGCTGGAACCGGGCGTGGCGGTGCGCTTCGTCGAGCGGTCGGGGGCAAGCGATGGCCCGTGACCGAGCGCTCGAAGTCCTGGCGACCGGACCGCTCACGCTCGTGCAAGACGTCGGGCGCGTTGGGTACGCGGCGATTGGGGTCGGGCGATCAGGGGCCGCCGACAGAGAGGCATTCCAGCTCGGTGCCCGGCTGCTCGGCCAGACGTACGCCGCCGCGGCACTCGAAGTCACCTTCGGCGGCTTGTCCATCCGTGCGCGTGGCGACGTTCAGCTGGCTCTGACCGGCGCTCCAACACCCGCTGACGTCGATGGAAGGGGCATCGGCTACTTCGGCCCGTTCCTTCTTTGCGATGGTCAGGTGCTGACTCTCGGCACACCTCGGGTGGGTCTTCGCAGCTACGTGTCTGTTCGTGGTGGAGTAGACGTACCGCCAGTTCTCGGGTCCCGGTCTGCCGACACATTGTCTGGCCTGGGACCGGAACCGCTGCGTGCCGGAGATGTTCTTTCGGTCGGCCCCGCGCCGGCCGCCTACCCCAATGTTGATCTTGCTCCGGTGCCGCCACTGTCAGCTGAGATGCTCACGCTGCATGCCTTGCGCGGACCGCGAGATGGCTGGGTCGCCGACATCGACGCCCTTGCTGCCACGGTATGGACCGTTTCCAGCCATAGCGATCGGGTTGGGATCCGGTTGAACGGTGAGCCCTTGCAACGCCATGCCGACCGAACCGGCAAGGAGTTGCCGAGCGAGGGAGTCGTGCGGGGCTCAATCCAGGTTCCGACGGGCGGCCAACCTGTCGTCTTTCTGGCCGATCATCCGGTGACTGGTGGATATCCGGTTGTTGCTGTCCTCGTCGATCAGGACATCGACCGAGCCGCGCAAGCGGTTCCTGGGCAGCAAATTCGGATCGTTCTAGACCGTCATTAGGTTGCCATCACGTGAAATTCGCGGCGTGGCACTCGCTTTGGACCCACCTGGAGACGTACCGTCGAGTTGCGGGACGCAGTAAGGCGCCCCCGCCTGGGAGGCGATGCATGCACCGTCACTCGACAGGCACCGAGCCGGCGCGGCTTGATGCCGGTCAGTCCCGGCCAACCACGTAACGGTGGGCCGGGCGCGGACCGCGTACGGCCCCCAAGAAGGGCAGTTCTGTGTCTTCTTCATCAAGCCGTCGCACTTACGTCATCGATACCTCCGTCCTGCTGAGTGATCCGCACGCCATGCGGCGTTTCGCCGAGCACCATGTGGTGCTTCCGGTTGTGGTGATCAGCGAGCTCGAGGGCAAGCGTCATCACAATGAGCTGGGCTACTTCGCTCGTACGGCTTTGCGCCACCTTGACGAGCTGCGGATCATTCACGGTCGTCTCGATGCGCCGGTCCCGGTTAACAACCTCGGCGGGACCATACGGGTGGAGCTGAACCACACCGATCCAGCGGCCCTACCCGATGGCTTCCGGCTGGGCGACAATGACTCGCGCATTCTGGCGGTTGCGCTCAACCTCGCCGCTGAAGGTTGCGCTGTCACGCTGGTCTCGAAGGACCTGCCCATGCGCGTTAAGGCATCCGCTGTAGGCCTCAACGCCGAGGAGTACCGCGCAGAGTTGGCGGTGGAGACCGAGTGGACTGGGATGGCCGAGATCGAAGTGCCCGGCGGCGATATCGACCGGCTGTACGAGCACGGGTCGCTCGAGCTGGATGAGGCTCGAGATCTGCCCTGTCACACCGGTGTGGTGTTGCTCAGTGGAACCGCATCGGCCCTTGGTCGGGTCACGCCTAGCAAAGAGGTCAAGCTCATCAAGGCTGACCGCGATGTGTTTGGTATCCATGGTCGCTCTGCGGAGCAGCGAGTCGCGCTGGAGCTCTTACAAGACCCCTCAATCGGCATCGTCTCCCTCGGTGGCCGGGCGGGTACCGGCAAGTCGGCCTTGGCGCTGTGTGCCGGACTTGAGGCCGTCCTCGAACGGCAACAGCACTCGAAGGTCGTCGTCTTCCGTCCGCTGTACGCCGTGGGCGGACAGGAGCTCGGCTACCTGCCGGGGACCGAAGGAGAGAAGATGGCGCCCTGGGCGCAAGCCGTCTTCGATACCCTCGGCGCGCTCACCACAAAGACGGTCATCGAGGAAGTGCTCGCACGCGGCCTGCTTGAGGTGTTACCGCTGACCCACATCCGGGGCCGCTCACTACACGACGCCTTCGTTGTAGTCGATGAGGCGCAATCTCTGGAACGCAATGTGCTCCTGACTGTGCTCAGCCGGATCGGTCAGGACTCGCGGGTGATCTTGACTCACGATGTCGCCCAGCGGGATAACCTCCGGGTCGGCCGGCACGATGGCGTGGTGGCGGTCGTCGAGAAGCTGAAGGGCCATCCGCTCTTTGCTCACATCACGCTGACGCGCTCCGAACGATCGCCGATTGCCGCCCTCGTGACCGAGATGTTAGAAGATGTCGCAGTTTGACCGTCGATTTGATGCTTTAGGCATCGAAAACATCTCAAGATGATGACATTTGGATAACGAAATGTGGCATTCTATCCAACGTGCGTCGACTCGCTCAGCATGCCATAGTCGGGGTTGGCTTCTCAGCGTTTGTCGCAACAGCAGCGGTCGCCGGACTGAGTAGTCCCGGAGAACAGACCGCAGCCATTGCAGTCCCGGCCCCTGCCGTTGCCATCTCCACACCTGTCAATGCCGCCGCGGCTGACGAAGCCGGTGCACAACGTGCCGCGGCCAAGGTACGCGACAACCGCGAAGCCGCAAGGGCGAATCTGGTCGCGGCCAAACAAGCGGCCAAGCGCGCGAAGTCTTTAGGTCTGGAGACCAAGGCGATAGCCGCCCAGCAAGCCAAGATCAAGGCCGAGATAGCAGCGGCTGCCAAGAGGGCGGCTGAGGAAAAGGCTGCCCGGGAACGCGCACTCCGCAACCGCGGCTACGAACCAGGTGTGACCGATCCCCGGGAGATCGCTCGGCAGATACTGAAGAACAAGTTCGATTACGCCTCAAGCCAGTTCGATTGCTTCGACAACATCATCATGCGCGAGAGCAAGTGGGATGTGAACGCGACCAACCCAAGCTCTGGCGCGTACGGCATCCCTCAGGCCCTGCCCGGCTCCAAGATGGCGAGCGAAGGCAGCGATTGGCGGACCAATCCGGCAACCCAGATCATCTGGGGCATCAAGTACATGAAGGACCGCTACGGCAGCCCATGTTCCGCCTGGAGCTTCAAGTCCTCGCACGGCTGGTACTAACGCCCCGCGCCTGATGGGTCAGTTGCCGCCGTCCGGGCCAGGCCGGTCATCCGGCCCGGGCTCCTCATCGGGGTCGGGCTGCTGCCAGGGCAACAAGCTGCTGGCAGGTTCGCTGTCGACCGCCTCGGCGGGCGTTTCCGCGGGATGCTCCGGCTCTTCGGCGAGGGCCCAGCGCAGGTAGCTCTCCTCGGCGACCGGCAACGTGGCGAAGAGCATGTCTTTGCCGATGACGTCGATCACCCCGGCCCGGTTCAGTGGCTCATACATGTCGTTCTTCACGCGGGCCAGGCCCAGGTGGATGCCGCGGTCGGCGAGTTCCTGGGCCAGCTCTCGCAGCCCATCAGCAGCGGTGATGTCGATCTCGACGTTGGCTTCGACGTTGAGCACAAACCAGCGCACCGGGGAGTCCGGGTAGGCCTCGTTCTCGATGTCTATGAGCTTGTCCACCCGCTCACGCAGGTCGCCGATGTTGGCGAAGAACAGCGGAGCGTCGTAGCGATAGAACATGCAGCCCGGGATTGTCCGTGCCTCGGGATAGTCGTCGACGTCGTGCATGCCGGCGATACCCGGCACCCGTCCCAAGACGCCTTCATGCGGCCGGGCCAGGCGGTACAGCATCTCCAGGATGCTGAGCGCGATGGCGAAGACGACGCCTTGCAGGATGCCGATGACGACTGTCCCGACCAGTGTGATGACGCCCAGCACGAACTCGCGCCGGCGAAACCGCCACAGCCGCCGGAACTCCGGGAGCGACACGAGCTTGCCTGCGGCGTAGAAGACGACTGCGCCGAGGGCCGCCCAAGGCAGCGGTGCCATCAGCGGACCGGCAAAGAACAAGACGGCGACAATGCACAACGCGGAGATGAGCGAGTAGACCTGGCTCCGCGCATGTCCGGCTATCGCCAGGGCCGTACGCGACCCGGACGCGGAGACCGGATAGCCGCTGAACATGCCGACCATCGCGTGCACCCCCGTCATAGCAACGAGTTCGGCCTGCGGGTCGGGCCGGAGGTCGGCCGCGGTCTCACCCTCGGCGGGGGTCAGCGGGAAGCCCCGGGCGATGAGCATGATGTCGCTGTAGCCGATGATCGTGATACCCAGTCCGGCGAGCAAGAGGGTCTTGACATCCGCGAGCGACACCTCGGGCAGGTGCGGTACGGGCAGCCCCGAAGGAACCGAGCCCACGACCGCTACCCCGTATGACTCTAGGTCGAACACGACCGATGCGATCGTTGCCAGCACGACGGCGATGAGCGGCCCGGGCAGCGACGGGCGCAGCCATTGCAGTAGGAGGATGACCGCCAGCGTGCTCGCAGCGACCGCAAGCGTCAGCCAGTCGGTGTCGGTCGCGACGCCGAGGAAGCCGCGCAGTTCTTCCACGATCGTGCCACCCTCGAAGGAGGTGCCGGTCACCTTGCCAAGCTGGCCGACGACCATCAGGACGGCGCCCCCGGCCAGATAGCCGACGAGCAATGGGGTGGACAAGAGCTCGGCGATGATCCCCGCCCGCAGCAGCCGAGCGAGCAGAGCCCAGCCGGCGACGATGAGCGCGAGGGTAGCGCTCAAGGCGACGGCGCGGTCAGGATTCTGCGCGGCCAGCGGGGCAATTGCCACTCCGGTCATCAGGGCGATCGTGGACTCGGGGCCGGCGGACAGGATGCGCGAGCTGCCCAGCACCACATAGGCGATGATCGCCGCAAGTGCCGTCCACAGGCTCGTCACCGGAGGCACGTCGACGATCGCCGAATAGGCCATCACCTGTGGGATGAGATATGCCGCTACGGCCACCCCCGCGATGCTGTCCGCCCGCAGCCATCGCCACCGGTACCCCTTGATGATGTAGTTCAGGCCGGGCGTGAGATTGCGCAGCACCGAGAGGACTCGGTGCTCGGGTTTCTTGTCAAGCTGGTAGTTCCGGGCGGGGCGAGGGCGAAGGTGCGTTGGAATAGGGCCGCCGACGCGCTTCTCGTCGCGCTCCAGCTCCCTGTCATTGAGCCGCTTCTTCGCCACCGCGAGTCCTTGGGTGTTGCGACACCAGCTGCTGTCTCCCGGCGTTCACCGGGCGTTCACCAAGTGTTCAGCTCGGGACTCTACCAATCCGCCGGGTCAGAGTCTGCGGTGATCCGAGCCGGTTATCAGCTGGGCCGGCGAGTCATCGCGAGCACATCCAGCGCGGCGTCCAGCTGTTCCTCGGTCAGCGTGCCGTTGTTGACGTAGCCGTTCTCAATAACAACCTCACGAATCGTCTTCTCTTCCTTGAGCGCCTGCTTGGCGACCGAGGCGGCATTTTCGTAGCCCAGATAGCGGTTCAGCGGTGTGACGATCGACGGCGAGGATTCCGCGAGCCTTCTGCAGCGCTCAACGTTTGCCTCGATGCCCAATACACATTTGTCGGCGAGCAGCCGACTAACGTTGGCCAACAACTGGATGGATTCCAGCAAATTACGGGCGATCACCGGGAGCTGCACGTTCAGCTCGAAGTTACCGCTGGCACCAGCGAACGCGACGGCGGCGTCGTTACCGATCACTTGGGCGGAGACCATCATTGTCGCCTCGCAGATCACCGGATTGACCTTGCCTGGCATGATCGAAGAGCCCGGCTGCAGGTCAGGTAGCGAGATCTCGGCAAGCCCGGCGCGAGGGCCGGAGCCCATCCATCGGATGTCGTTAGCGATCTTGTAGAGACTAACCGCGATTGTTCGCAGGACGCCGGAGGCCTCTACTAGCGCATCGCGCGCACCCTGTGCCTCGAAATGATCACGTGCCTCGGTCAGTGGTAGCCCAGTCTTCTCCACGATCATGGAAATCACAGCTTCGGTAAAGCCTGCTGGGGTATTGATTCCGGTGCCCACGGCGGTCCCGCCAAGCGGCAGCTCGGCCACTCGTGGCAAGGCTGCTTCGACCCGTTCGATGCTATGGCGAATCTGGGCGGCGTAACCACCGAACTCTTGGCCGAGGGTTACCGGCGTGGCATCCATCAAGTGCGTACGGCCGCATTTGACTACCTCAGCGAATTCGGTCGCCTTAAGGCTGAGCGCCTCGGCCAGATGATTCAACGCCGGCAGCAAGCTATAGACCAAGTGGTAGCTCGCTGCAATGTGAATGGCGCTGGGAAACACGTCGTTACTCGACTGCGACGCGTTGACATGATCATTGGGATGCACCGCTTTGCCTAGCTGGGCGGTGGATAGGGAAGCGATCACCTCGTTGGCATTCATGTTGCTCGAGGTGCCTGATCCGGTCTGGAAGACGTCGAGCGGAAACTCGCTGTCGTACTTGTTGGACGCCACCTCGCTCGCGGCCTTCGCAATCGCGTCGGCGTAGTCCTGGCCCAAGACGCCGAGCTTGGCGTTGGTCTTGGCGGCTGCCTCCTTGATCAGACCGAGTGCTCCGATCAACTCCGAATTGATCGGAATCCCGGATATAGGAAAGTTCTCGACGGCGCGCTGAGTCTGGGCCTTCCACAAGGCTTTGGCTGGAACCTTGACCTCGCCCATCGTGTCGCGCTCGATGCGATGCTCGGCGTTATCGGTGGGGGCCGCATTGGTTGGCTGTGTCATGGGCACATTCTTACCTAGCCTCCGCAGGCGGGTGCTTTATGGACGCCGTTTCCCTGTGGCCTGGAAATCGTGTAGATCGTGTACGGGAAGCTGCGCCGGCCACGCGAGACGTCGATTATGTGCTCGGCTGCGGATACCCCAATTGCCTTCAGCAACATGAGCAACTCCCGCGCAGGATGCTGACACCAAATAGCCAACGTGCCGCCAGGAGTGAGCTGAGAGTACGCCGCCTTGAGACCCGTACCGGTGTAGAGCGCGCGATTGCCTTCGTAGATCAAGAAATCAGGGCCGTTGTCCACGTCGAGCACGATCGCGTCCCACGGTCCAACAGGCTCCACTGAGACGCCTTCAAGGACTGCCGTGATATCGCTGGCGTGGAGGCGGACCCGGGGGTCAGCGGCGACCGCGGCCAGCTCTGCCGTAGCTCCCTGGTGTGCCCACTCGATCAGGCACTGCTCGATCTCCACGACATCAATCGACTCGACATCTTTGGTTGAAACCGCACTGACGGTGTAGCCCAAACCCAACCCGCCGATCAGCACCCGCTGGGCTCGGCCGCTCGGCACGGCCAGGTCAGCCAGCAGCCGCTCGGTTGAGGTTTCGCTGCTATCCATGGCGAACGCGCCGTTGATGATCAACTCCTCAACATCGGGCCCGTCACTGACCCGACGCCGCAACACGACTTCACCTCGGGCGCCCTCGCTGCGTCCGATCACCTCAAAGGTCTCCGTTTTGATTACTCCGCTCGCTGCGCTCGCTCCGCGCGGATCGCGCGTTGTAAGCCGCCGACGTCGACGTCGCTCGGGGACGAGAAGCGTGTCCCCTCTCTCCTCCTCAGCACGGCGGCGCACGCGATCCGGGTTTGCCACCTTCTGTGAAGATTAGGGTGTGGCAGGTAAGACAAGGCAGTCGACGGTTGGCGACCTAATCCGTTCGCTCGCGCTGCTCGTGATTCCAGTGGCCGTGATTGCCATCATCTTCACCAATGTTCCAAGGGATCATCCGGTCAAGGAGGTCGACTGGAAGCCGGTGCTCGCCACCGCTCGAAAAGAGGCGCCGTTCGAGGTCCTCGCACCCACGAATCTCCCACAGGGTTGGCGCGCCACGCGTGTCGCCTGGGTACCGCAGGGCCGGCCGTATCTCAACGGTGAGGCCTCTCAACGCAACCTGTGGCAGCTCGGGTTTCTGACTCCAGATGAGACGTTCATCGATCTAAATCAGGGAGATGTACGGCCGCAAGAAATGGTTGATCAGCAGTCCCGTACCGGAACACCCGACGGAACCAGTCTTGTGTCTGGCCAGCCTTGGCAACGGCTGATCAGCCCGGACGGACGCACGCGATCGCTCGTGCTTCGCAAGCCGGAGGTCACCACTGTCGTTACCGGTGACCTGCCGTACGAGGCATTGGAGGCATACGCCTCGACGCTGTCGAGTAGCGGCTAGGAACGGCTCATCTCTGTTCTGCCTGGTCGTTGTTTCGAGCAGCCTCGATCTTTGCCTTGGCGCCGTCCAGCCAAGCTTGGCAGATGGCGGCTAACTGTTCGCCGCGCTCCCAGAGCGCCAGTGACTCCTCGAGTGGGACGCCACCCGACTCAAGGCGCTGCACGATGACGATTAGCTCCTCGCGCGCCTGCTCATAGCTCAGCGTCTCGGCTTTGGATGCCTGATCGGTCATGCCTCTCCTCGCGGTATCAGCTCCTGCACCTCAACCGTTAGTTGTCCGTCGGCCAACTGGGCCACAAGATCGTCTCCGGCTTGAACCTCATTGACCGACCGTATGGCTGCACCGCCACGATCCAACAAGATGGCGTAGCCACGCTCCAGCGTCGCCTGTGGCGACACAGCGCGTACGCGGGCAAGATGATGCCCGACAAGAGCAGATTCGCGGTCGATGGTTGCGCCGATGGCGCGATTCGCGCGATGCCGAAGCTCGGCCAGCTGCTCATAACGGCGACCGAATGTCGCCGTCGGATCGATGAGCACCGGACGAGAACGCAGCGCGTCGAGGAACTCCTGCTGTCGACCCACCAAGCCGGATACGGCCTGAATCATGCGTTGTCGAGCTTGATTGACCCGAGCCCTTTCATCAGCCACATCGGGAACCACACGCTTTGCGGCATCGGTCGGCGTCGAAGCACGCAAGTCGGCAACCAGATCAAGGATCGGACTATCCGACTCGTGACCAATGGCACTCACCACCGGCGTTCGGCATGCGGCAACGACTCGGATCAGGCCCTCATCGGAGAACGGCAGCAGGTCCTCAAGAGAACCGCCCCCACGCGCAACGATGATCACATCCACATCGGGATGCCGATCGAGATGTTGTACGGCGCCGATGAGCTGCTCGCAAGCCTGTGGTCCCTGAACCAGCCCATAGCGGGCGATGATCCGTACCGCAGGCCACCGGCGCCGCGCGTTCTCCACAACATCGTGCTCCGCCGCACTGCCTTCTCCGGTGACGAGGCCAATGGCCCTTGGCAGGAAAGGCAGCGACTTCTTCAGCGCCAGGTCGAACAGGCCCTCTGCCTGAAGTAAGCGTTTTGTCTGTTCCAGCCGGGCCAGCAAGCGGCCTTCACCAATTGGAGTAATGGCATCGCAGGCAAAAACGAACCGGCCCGAGCTCTCAAAGAAGGTGGGTTTGATTCGCGCCACCACCGTCGCGCCCTCGGTCAACGGTCCAGCCGCATCGAGGGTCATGGGCGAGGTAGTCACCGATACCGAAACCTCAGCTAGCTTGTCGCGCAAGGTCAGAAAGATTGTGCGCGTGCCGGAGCGCCGGTTGATCTCGATCAGTTGCGCTTCGACCCACACCGCACCGAGCCGTTCCACCCAGCCGCGTACCGCACGTGCGATCACCCGCAATGGTTGCGGGTGCTCAGGTGAGGATTCCAAAGTCACGCCGCGAGCGTAGTACCGCTCACTGCCACGCGTTTGATTGCTCCGCTCGCTGCGCTCGCTCTGTCTAATGGCTCGCTCCGCTCGCCGCGATATTCGCCGTCGAGCCGCCGTCTTCGGCGTATCCGACGAAACACCCTGTCTGAGAATCAACTCTGTTTCGACACGTTTCGTCGGCTTCGCCTGCAGATCGGCGGCGCGAATATCGCTGGCGCGGATCGCGCTTTTGAAGCCGCCTACTTCGTGTCGTGGAAGAAAGAACGCCTCCACTCTCTCCTCCTCAGCGCGGCGCCGCGCGATCCGATATCTTCGTCATGGCTCGCTGCAACGCCGACGCTCGCGGATCTGCGTTCGATTCATCCAGTTATCTCCAAGCACCTACACTGACCCGGTGACCGAGCGAGGCCAGGCAGTATCGAGCCGACCACCCCAAGGCCGAAAGCAGGTCGTGCTGGCGGCACCTCGTGGTTATTGCGCCGGTGTGGATCGTGCTGTGATCACCGTCGAGAAAGCGCTGGAGACCTATGGGCCACCGGTGTATGTCCGCAAACAGATTGTGCACAACCGGCATGTGGTGGAGAGCCTGGAGGAGCGCGGCGCCATCTTCGTTACCGAGCTCGACCAGGTGCCCCAGGGTTCAACGGTGGTGTTCTCGGCACACGGCGTATCACCGGAGGTCCAACAGGAGGCTAGGGATCGAGGCCTCAAGGCGATTGATGCCACCTGCCCATTGGTTACAAAGGTGCACCATGAGGCGCGACGGTTTGCTCGGGACGATCTTCAGATCTTGCTGATCGGCCACGCGGGGCACGAGGAGGTCGAGGGCACCACGGGCGAGGCCCCTGAGCACATCAGTCTCGTCCAGTCGCCTCAGGATGTTGATCAACTTGAGGTCGTCGATCCGTCCCGACTCGCCTGGCTCAGCCAGACCACGTTAAGCGTCGACGAGACGTTGGAGACGGTCAATCGGCTTCGAGAGAGGTTCCCGCTCTTGATGGATCCGCCGAGCGATGACATCTGTTATGCGACGCAGAATCGGCAGCTTGCGATCAAGCAGATCGCCGCGCACAGCGACCTCGTCATCGTCGTCGGTTCGGCGAACTCATCCAACTCCGTGCGACTTGTGGAGGTGGCGCTGGAGGCTGGAGCCAAGGCGGCGCACCGTATCGACAATGCGACCGAAATCGATCCCAGCTGGCTGGATGGCGTTGACTCAATCGGTGTTACCAGTGGGGCTTCCGTTCCGGATGATCTTGTGCAGGGCGTCCTGGATTATCTCGTCGACCGGGGCTTTCCGGTCGCGCGCGAGGAGCGGCTCACCGAGGAGTCGCTGGTCTTCGCGCTCCCGCCTGAGCTGCGAAAGGATCTCCGGAAGGACGCTATCAACGACTGAGTCGGCTAGGACGATTGCGCATTCTGGTCCGGTTTAGCCGGTGAGGCTTCCTCGATCAACTCCGTCAAATCCGGATCCGGCCGGTATAGCTCATCCGCTTCCGGCACGGCAGCCCTGCGACGTCGACTGCGGCGACCAACCATCGGCTCTACCTGGACCGCGTCATCAACCAGTTCTGCCGCCTGGATCTGGCGTACTGGCTCGTCGATCTGGGTCGGTCTCGGCAGTTCCCGCTCGCTGACCTTGAGATCTCGGAATTTGCGGGCTCGCACCAGGACGGTGCCCTCGACCGTGGCAATCGTCTCGTTATAGGCGTTTACTGAGGTACGAAGCGCCCGACCTAGTTTGTCGAAGCGGTTGCCTAACAGACCCAACTTCTCGTGGAGCTCACGACCCAGCCGGAAGACCTCGGCAGCGCTCTCTGCCAGAGCGGCCTGCCGCCAGCCGTACGCCACCGCGCGCAGCATGCCGATCAGCGTGGTAGGCGTGGCAATGACAACATCGCGGGCAGCCGCGTAATCGTAGAGATCTGGAATTTGATCAAGAGCGGTGGCGAAGAACATCTCATTCGGCAAGAACAGCACAACAAACTCGGGCGTCTCGGCCGCTTTCCAATATTGCTTGGAGGATAGCTGATCAATATGCGTTCGGACGTTACGGGCGTAACGCGCGAGGGCCTCCGCCTTGCGCTCCGGATCGTCGGTCTCAGCAGCTTCCAGGAACGAGTTGAGCGGCACCTTCGCATCGACGAACACGTGTTTGCCTTCAGACAAATTGACCCGCATATCCGGTCGTAATACCCGATCGTCGTCCTTGGTGGTGTATTGAAGATCAAAATCGCAGCGTTCGATCATGCCGGCGAGCTCAGCGACCCGCTTGAGCTGGGTTTCGCCCCACGAGCCGCGGATCTGCGGCTTACGCAAGGCATTCACCAGGGCAGCAGTTTCGCGGCGCAGCGTTTCACCGGTCTGTTGGACGTAAGTGACTTGGGAACGCAACTCAGCCGACATGGCAGCACGTTCCTTCTCGACCTCGGTAAGGCGTGAGTTGAACCTCTCCAGGCTGTCTCGAACCGGAGTCATTAGCTGCTCCGTTGCCTTGAGCCGTACTTTGGCCTGGGCGTCTGCCGCCTGACCCTGGCGGTCCAGCGTTTCAGCCGAGAGCACCCGGAACTGGTTGATCATCGATTCCCGGTCTGCGGCAATCTCCTTTACCCGATCAAGCGCCGCATCTCGTTGAGCGATTGCCCGGGCGACCTCCGCCGAGACTTGGGCGGCCTCGGCTTGAGCCGCCGCTGCCTGGCTGCGGGCTTCGGCCACGTCGCTGCGTGCCTGTGCTATTTCCGCGCGCGCCTGAGCTGCTTCGGCGCGTGCCGTTGCCGCTTCGCCGTGCGCCTGTGCGATCAACATCTGAGCGTGCGCAGAGTCGGTGTGCTGGCGAGCGCGCGTGATCATCCAGCCAGCCAGGCTGCCAAATGCGAGTCCGACAACCAGGCCACCGATCAGCGCAATGATCGTCACACCGTCCATGAGCAAGATCTTGCCTGGGCGCAACGACAAAACCTCGATGCCGCTCCGCGCAGCACCGCCATTCGTAGACAGCTCGGAGCTTGCTGACCGTTGATTTAGGTTTGGAGTTATGTCTGCCGCTCTTGATCATGTCTCCGACTTGGCTGACTTCGTGGAAGCCTCGCCGTCGTCCCATCACGCGGCGGCCGAAGGCGCCCGCCGTCTGGCTGCGGCGGGATTCGCCGAGCAGCGGGAGTCCCATGCGTGGAGCTCGCAGCCTGGTGGTCATTACGTCGTACGCGATGGCGCCCTCATCGCGTGGCGAGTACCGGATGCGGCAAGATCAACGACTCCATTCAGAATTCTTGGCTCGCATACCGATTCGACTGGATTCACACTCAAGCCAAGGCCCGACATCAGTGCCTATGGCTGGCAACAAGTTGGAATAGAGATCTACGGCGCTCCCTTGCTCAACTCCTGGCTCGATCGCGAGCTTGGTCTGGCAGGTCGTCTCATTCTCCGTGACCGAAGCACGGTACTGGTGCGCACCGACGCGATCATGCGAATACCACAGCTGGCCATCCACCTTGATCGCGGTGTCAACGACGAAGGTCTCAAGCTCGACAAGCAAACCCACACCGCTCCCGTCTGGAGTGTCGGCCATCCGGGAATACATGTTCTTGATCACGTGGCGCAGATCGCCGGCTGCGCTGCCGACGACATCGATGGGTACGACCTCAGGGTGTACGACACCGCCGCGCCGGCGGTCTTCGGGCCGCATCAGGAATTCTTCGCCTCAGGGCGGCTGGACAACCTGAGCAGTATGCACGCGAGCATCGTGGCCTTGATCAACACAAGTCAGAGTGATGTCATCCAGATGATCGCAGCCTTCGATCATGAAGAGCTGGGCAGCGGCTCGCGTAGCGGGGCATCCGGACCCGCCCTTGCCGATGTCTTGACCCGGATCTCCTCAGGCCTCGGTGCGACGCTCGATGAGCGCCATCGATCGCTGGCGCAGTCGTTCTGCCTCTCCGCAGACACTGGTCACGCCATCCATCCGAACTATCCCGGTCGACATGATCCGGCCAACCACCCGGTACTCAACTCCGGCCCGCTGCTCAAGATCAACGCAAATCAGCGTTATGCCACCG
>Ga0307415_100000186_pt1 | contig 27456 bp, 25 predicted proteins | sample DK1Cmetagenome_FD_204524 | JGI IMG/M metagenome (GOLD analysis project Ga0307415, IMG submission 204524) | Maize rhizosphere microbial communities from greenhouse at UC Davis, California, United States - DK15-C-2 | ecosystem: Host-associated > Plants > Roots > Rhizosphere > Soil | place: USA... | reverse complement strand
CCAGGCGCTTCTCGAGCGGCGGGTGAGTGGCGAAGAGCTCACCCAACGACGACTTGACCGATGTCGGGATGATGAAGAACGCGTTCATGCTTTCGACCTCACGGAGGTCGCGCTGCGGAATGCGGATTATGTCGCTCGCGATCTTCTGGAGCGCGCTCATCAGCTGCTCGGGAGCGCCCGTGAGGAGGGCCGAACCCCGGTCGGCGGCATACTCGCGGTAGCGCGAGATCATCCGGATCAGGACGAAGCTGATCACGTACGTCAGCAGGGAGACGACGAAGATGATCAGCCAGACGGGCGTGCCGCCGTCGCGGCTCCGGTTTCCGCCGCTGAACATGCCGCCATAGAGGCCGAATCGGGTCAGCAGAGCCGCGAGCATCGCGAAGAAGCTCGCGAGGGTCATGACGAGCACGTCGCGGTTCCCGATGTGGGCGAGCTCGTGCGCGAGCACCCCCTCGATCTCCCGCGGCTCGAGCCGGCGCCAAAGCCCCTCGGTCACAGCGACCGCGGAGTGCTTGGGACTCCGGCCGGTCGCGAATGCGTTCGGCACGTCGGTCGGGATGATGGCCACACGGGGCTTGGGCAGGTCGGACATCGCGCAAAGCCGCTCAACCATCGCGTGCAGCTCGGGCGCCTGCTCGGGCGTGACGACCTTCGCGCCAGAGGCTCTGAGCGCCAGCTTGTCCGAGGTGTAGTACTGGAACACGGCGAGCCCGACGACAATCAGGAGCATGGGCGCGAGCCCGACGTTCAGGACCTGGAAGAGGACTACGGCGAACACGACGTAGAGCGCGCCGAGCAGGAACGACGTCGTGACCATGCGCGCCGACAGGCCAAAGTCGCGTCCGAAAGCCTTGCGTTTCATAGGAAGTTCAACTCTCCTCGGGGCCGATGGGGTGCCTCAGATTGTACCTTGCGCCGGTGATACGAACGCTCACCCTGGCGGCCCTCGTGCTGCTTGCCGCAGCCGGTCCTGCCGCCGGAGCGACGCAGGAATTTCGGATCGTGCTTGTACCGGGACTCGGGCTCGACGATCTCCAGGGGCTCGCGGATCGCGGCGCCGTGGGGCTGCTCGTGCCTGCGAATGGGCCCACGACGAGCGGCGAGCAGGCACGTGCCGCTCTCGTCCGAGGCGAGTTGCGCAACGCCCTGCTGGACGGCGGCGTGCCGAGCGGTCCTCCGCTCGTGTCGTTCGAGATCGCGGCTGAGCCGCCACGAGCGGGCCCGGCGATAGTCCTCGGCCTTCCTTCTGGAAGCGAGCAATCGAATAACCGCCGTTACCCGGTCGCCGTGCTCGGCCGCGGCTTCCACGGGCTCCTGACGTCGTCCTCGAGCCGACTGCCCGGCGTCGTCTCGGTCGCCGACGTCGCACCCACAGCCCTCGGCGAGAAGGGCGGGCTGGGCTGGACGCCTGAGCGCGATCCCGCCCAGCGCCTGCTCGCGCTCGACCGGCTCATCGACGCGAAGAAGGAGGCGCGGCTCGCCTCGAGCCTGCTTGTCGCCGCGCTGGCCGCCGCCCTCACGCTCTTCTTTCCGCGCGCCGCCCTCCTCGCGTACGGAACGGCGCTCACCGCGAACCTCGCTCTCGGTGCGACCGAGACGGCCACGACCTGGATCGTCCTCCTCGTGATTGCGGCGACGGTGGGGGTCTCTGTGCCCCTGGCGGTCGTCCTCAGGAGCTGGACCGCCATTGGGTTCGTCCTCACCCTCGTCCTCGGGCTCTACCTCGTGGCCTTCGCGGTCGACGGGGCGTGGGTCGCCTACTCCCCCTGGGGGCCTGGCCAGGCCGGCCGCTTCTACGGCGTGACGAATCTGCTCGAGACCATGCTGCTGGTTCCCGCGCTGGCAGCCGCGGCGCTGCTCGCCCGCCGCTTCGGAGCGCTCGGGTTTGGCGCGGTCGCGCTCCTCGCCTTCGTCACGATCGCCGGCAGCCGCTTCGGCGCCGACGGGGGCGGCGCGGTTGTCCTCACCGCCGGGTACGGGTTGCTCGCCGCCCTGCTCGTGGGACTGCGCGGACGGGCGCTCGCGGTCGCGCTCGGAGTCGCCGTTCTCGTCGCGGGCGGACTCGTCGCGCTCGACGCCGCCACGGGCGGCTCGAGCCACGTAACACGGGCACTCGGCGGCGGGCCGGCAGATCTCACCTCTCGCTTCAGCGACAGGCTCATCATCTCGTGGCGTCACATCACGCTCGGCCCGGGGCCTGCCATTGCCTTCTTCCTCTCGCTCACCGCTCTCGCCGCACTGGTCGTCAGGCTGCTCGCGTCCGACGCCTCGCTCTCGCAGCGGGCGCTGCCGCTCGCGTTCGCCGCGGCGATCGCGGTGTCGCTCGTCGTCAACGACGCGCCGAGCGACGTGGCCGTGGCAGGTCTCGTCGGCTATCTCGTTTGCGAGGCCGTTATGCTTCGCGGCCGATGCGCCGTTGCCTCCTGCTCGCGCTCATCCCGGGCGTTCTCTTGGCCGGCTGCGGGGGAGAACAGACTGTGGCGCCCACGGCTGAGACCGTAATTGGGACCATTCCCGGCGCGGAGACCGTCAACGTCGCCGCCGGGGACCCGGCCGCAGGCAAGGAGATCTTCACGACGACAGCGCAGCCGGCATGCTCGAGCTGCCACACCTACGGCCCCGCGGGATCGACTGCGACGGTCGGGCCGAACCTCGACACCGCGCTCAAGGGCAAGGACGCGCAGTTCATCCTCGAGTCGATCGTCAATCCGAGCGCCGAGGTAGCCGCGGGCTTCCAGGACATCATGCCGAAGGAGTACGGGACGACGCTCGATCAGAAGCAGCTCGCCGACCTCGTCGCGTTTCTGCAGCCGAAGAGCTGACCCTTCCGGGCGATTTTCCCGAGCAGGTCGAGGTCTTCGCTTGCGATCTCGATCGCACGCTGATCGCGGAAGACGGCATCCTGCGGCCGCGCACCCGCGCAGCGATCGCGGCCGCGAGAGTAGCCGGCGTGCGGGTTGTCGTCGCGACCGGCCGGATGTTCCGCTCGGTTCGTCCCTACCTGGAAGAGGCCGGCATCGACGACCCGGTCGTCTGCTACCAGGGCGCGGTCGTCGCCGAGCCTGCGAGCGGACGCTTTCTTCGCCACGAGCCGATTCCCGTCGAGCTCGCGAAGGAGGCCATCGCGGCGATCAACGCCGAGGGCTTCCCCGTCAACTGCTACGTGGACGACGAGCTGTACGTCGCCCGCCATACGGCCGAGTCCCACGCGTACTCCTCCTTCCAGAACCTCACCGTTCACGAGGTCGGCGACCTCGTCGAGTGGCTCGAGAAGCCGGCGACAAAGCTCGTCGCGGTCGGAGAGCCCACGCGTCTCGACGTGCTCGAGGAGCGGATGAAGGCGCGCTTCGACGGCCGCCTCTACATCTCGAAGTCCCTCCCTTATTTCCTCGAGTTCGCGAGCCCCGAGGTGACGAAGGCCTCCGGTCTGGCCTTTCTGGCGGAGCATCTCGGCTTCGCCCGCGAGCGCACCGTGGCGTTCGGGGACGGCGAAAACGACGTGGAGCTCCTGGAGTGGGCCGGCTACGGCGTCGCTGTCGCGAACTCACACGAGCGGGTGCTGGCGGTCGCCGACTTCATGTGTCCCCCCGTCGACGAAGAGGGGGTCGCCCAGGTGATCGAGGCTTTCCTACACTCCGCGCGATGATCGACATTCGCGCCGCGCGCGCCGACCCGGACGCCTGGCGCGCCGCCCTCGCCCGCAAGGGGGCGGCGGAGGAGTTCGACTCGCTCCTCGAGGCAGACCGGGAGCGGCGCGCACTCCTTCCCCGCATCGAGGAGCTGCGAGCGCGCCAGAAGCTGAAAGGGAAGCCGACCCCTGAGCAGCTCGAGGAGCTGAAGAGCGTCAAGGCCGAGCTTCAGGCACGCGAGGCGGAGCTCGAGCGGGTCGATGCGCGCCTCCAGGAGCTCCTCGACATCGTCCCGAACCCGCCCGACCCGAGCGCTCCTGACGGCTTCACCGAGGAGGACGCAGTTGAGCTGAAGCGAGTCGGCGAGCCCCAGGAGCTCGGGTTCGAACCTCGCGACCACCTCGAGCTTGGGCAGATCGACATGGAGCGGGGCGCCAAGGTGTCCGGGGCCCGCTTCGCCTACCGGCTCGGCGTGACTGCGCTGACGGAGCTCGCCCTGTACCGCTTCGCCCTCGACCGGCTCGTCGGCAAGGGCTTCACGCCTGTGTTGCCGCCTGTCCTCGTCCTCGAGAAGGCGATGTACGGAACCGGCTTCCTGCCGACGGACGAGGTCAATCTCTACCGAATCGACCGCGACGGGCTCTACCTGACCGGAACCTCGGAGGTGGCGCTCGCCGCCATGCACATGGACGAGAAGCTCGCCGCGGACGAGCTGCCGCTCCGCTACGCCGGCTATTCGACGTGCTTTCGCCGCGAGGCGGGGGCCGCCGGAAAGGACACCCGCGGCATGTTCCGCGTCCACCAGTTCGACAAGGTCGAGATGTTCGTCTTCTGCCTCCCGGAGCACTCCCGGGAGGAGCACGACCGCCTGCTCGCTATCGAGGAGGAGCTCGTGGGCGAACTCGGGATCCCTTACCGCGTGGTGAACATCGCGGCCGGGGATCTTGGAGCCTCTGCGGTGAAGAAATACGACATCGAAGCGTGGTTTCCGACGCAGCAGCGCTTCCGCGAGATCACTTCAACGTCGAATACGACCGACTACCAGGCCCGGCGCCTCGACGTCCGTTACCGGCGGGAAGACGGCGGGCTCGAGCCCGTGCACACGCTGAACGGAACAGCCGTCACGGCACGCGTCCTGCTCGCGATCATGGAGAACTTCCAGGACGAAGGCGGCACGTATTCGATCCCATCGGTTCTCGAGGAGTTCGGCGCACCCCGGAAAGCCGCTGGGGGCCGGGGCTAGACTGACCTCGCCTTCGGCGGGGTGCCCGAGTGGTTGAAAGGGGCGGTCTTGAAAACCGCTAGGCGCCGTGAGGCGCCTCGTGGGTTCGAATCCCACCCCCGCCGCCTAATCAAGCAAAAAACGGCCGGTTTGCAGCGCGTCTGGAACGCACGTTCCCTAAATTGCCCTGGGGTGGATTGTACCGCTTGAAACCGCTAACGACCGCTCAGGACTGGCGCCCACTGGCGCAACACTGGCGCGCAAGTCTGCTGCCCTGATCGGCTAGATAGGCGATCGCAGTTGGAGGAACAGGGCGTGAACAAGGTTGGTCGCCCACGTGCGAGTTGTGCGCCGGGGCGACCGCTTTCGTCGGTCCCTGCGTCCGCTCCAGGTGGCCGACGAGGGCCTCCAGCGTCTCGGCCATGTGCAGGTCGCGCAGATTCCAGCTCGCGACCCCGCCGCGGAATGCGGCCTGGTAGTACTCCTCCGCGTTTACGACAAGACGCGCGTTCTGCTCGGCGTAGAACTCGCCGTCGGCGTCGACGCTCCCGTCGCGGCTCGCGAGCTCGGCGGCCCGGTTCCGGAGCTCGACAAGCTGCTGGACGACCTCCTCCTCGCACGGTTCTGCGCCGCCAACACCGGCCACGTACGCGTAGACTTGCGGGTCGGGCCCGAAGTGGTCGAAGCAGGAGTAACGCTCTCGCGCCCGCTGCGCGGCTTCCGGGTCGACCCGGTCGAGGTAGGCGACGACGGCCTCCATCGAGGTGTGGAGGCTGTAGAGGTCGAGCCCGTAGAATCCGGCCCTGGCCTCGCCGCTCGGGCGCGACTCGTTCCACTCGCGCAGCCACTCGATGAAGTCGACGACGTCGGTGTTCCGCCACATCCAGGCCGGGAAGCGGCGGAAGTCACGGAGCGCCTCCTCGGCAGTCCCGTCGTCGCTCGCGTCTCGGACGTAGCGGTTCATTCGGTACGCGTCCGGCCAGTCGCCCTCGACCGCGGTGTAGCCCTGCTCCGCGATCAGCCGCTTCGTGATCTCCGCGCACTCGCGGTAGAACTCGTGGTCCCGTGGAGGCCTCGCCCACGAGGACGTAGCGCAGGGCGACGGCGCGCTCGGTCAGCCGGTCGTAGGCCTCGACCAGGTTCGTCAGCGGGGTGAGCGCGTCAGTCGCTCGCCGTGGCGGCGCCCCGTCACTGCGGCGCCTCCGCAGGCTCGTTGGCGCGCGTGAGCAGCTCGCCCGCCTCCTCGTCGCTCGTCTGCGAGAAGTCCTCGTACCAGAGGCCGACGGCGCGGAAAGGTCTCGGGGTCACGCTGCAGACGATCTCGTCGACGACGTCGCGGAAGTCGTCGCACGTCTCGGCGGCCGCGACCGGAACGGCGACCACCACACGCGCCGGGTTCAGCTGCCGGACCGCGAGCGCCGCGGCGCGCATCGTCGAGCCGGTGGCGAGGCCGTCGTCGACGAGGATGACCGTCTTTCCCTCCACGTCGGGCGGGTCGTAGCCGCCGCGGTAAGCCTCCTCGCGCCGCTCCAGCTCGCGAAGCTCGGCTGCGGCCGCCCGCTGGATGTCCGCCTCGGTGATCGGAAGGGCCTGGAGCGCTTCGCGGTTGAGGACGATGAGCCCGCCGCTGGCGATCGCGCCCATCGCGAGCTCCTCGTAGCCGGGCACGCCGAGCTTGCGCACGACGAAGACGTCCAGCGGCGCACCGAGCGCCTTCGCCACCTCGTACCCGACCGGCACGCCCCCGCGCGGCAGCGCGAGCACGATCACGTCGTCGCGGCCGGCGTAGTGACGCAGCCTGTCCGCGAGCAAGCGCCCCGCCTCGGCTCGGTCGTGAAAGCGCCGGCTCTCCATCGCCTAGCCGATCAGCTCGACGAGGCAGCGGTAGCGGGCTCGCGCTCGGCCACCGGCCGCTCGACCTCCTCCTCCGCCTCGTCCTCGACCCCGGCGAGCACCGCGGCCGACCCGGCCGCTCCCGCAGCGAGCGCCGCGAACGCCCAACCCGTGCCCCAGCGGCTTCTTCCCAGCTTGCCGTCGACCGACCAGTCGCCCGGTCCGTTCTCGGTCAGGCCGAAGACCGCCGCGAGCAGAACGAGGTTGTACTCGTAGCCACCTCGGGACGACCAGACGCCCTTCTCCCAGTGGACGGTCCTAATCGCTGTGATCATCACGCCCGAGAGCGCGGCGGCGGCAAACGGCGTCGCAGCGCCCAGCGCGAACAGGAGTCCTCCGGCGGCCTCGGCGGCACCGGCGGCCCGCGCGTGCCGGCCTCCGGGCCGAAGGCCGACCTGCTCGAAGAACTGACCGGTTTGCTCGGGCCCCCCGCCGCCGAACCAGCCGAAGAGCTTCTGGGTACCGTGGCCGACGAAGAGCACTCCGATAGTCGTGCGCGCTAGAAAGCGAAAAAGACCCATAGCGACTCCTTTCTCCGATCTCGGTCGTCCTGTCGGCGCGGCACGCTACGAACGCCCCTCGCCCTCGCCCTCGTCACTGTCGCTTCCCGAAAAGGAGTAGGCCGCCCCCCGGACGGCCTCGTCCGACTCGAGCGCAGCGCCGAGAGCGCCGCCGACGGTCGCAAGCGACGCGGTGAACCAGGCGAGCGTGGCGTAGTCCCCTATCCCGACGGCGTGCCCGAGGCCCGAGCCGAGCGCGTCCGGGCTGAGCAGCAACTCGGCGGCCGCGAAGATCAACAGGAAGAGGGCGACGTACAGCGTCGCGATCCCGATCAGGACGGTCGCTGCGGTCGCGAAGTTGAACAGGATTACCTGGTCGCGCAGGCGGCGGTCGGGCGCTCGCTCCCAGAGGCCGTGCGCCACGATCACGGCTCCGCTCGTGAACACGATCGACGCGATGGATACGAGCGCGAGCCGCGTAGAGCCCATCGTCGCGGAGATCCGCCAGATGTCGGATGTGACGACGCCGTAAGCGCCGGCGACGACCGCGGCGACGAGGGCGCGGTAGAGCCGCGCTGCCAGACGCCAGGGACGGTTCGCGCGCACCATTCCGAGCAGCAGACGGACGTGCCTCGAGAGCACGGCGGGGACGAACAGGAATCGCAGGGCTCCTCGCGGATCGGCGGTATCGGTTGCCAGCTCCTGGAGCACGTGCCGCCCCCAATCGCGCCGCACGCGCGCGAGCGGCCCGTCATCGCTCCGTTGCCCGCCGCCGTCTCCCACCAGCTCGCCCACGAGCTCGACGAGCGCCCGCCGCAGACGCGGCGCCAGGTGAAGCGGTCCGAGGGCGGGCAGCGAGACGACGGCGATGCCGTGCGTCGGACTTACCTGCCTCGAGACAGGACGGCGGCCGACTCGCAACGGAAGGTCGGTGACGACGACGCCGAGATCCCAGTTGGCGTCCAGCAGCTTCCGTCGCGCGGCGTCGACGATGTCGGTCGTTTGAGCCGGAGGGGCGACAAGGCGGTCTACGGCAAGCTCGGTCCGCCAATCGACACCCGTGTCCAGCGCGCGGAGGTCGTCCGCAAGCTCGCTGGCGATCTTGGCGGTGACGTCACGCGCGAGACCCGGCGCGACGATCACGCCAAGGGCGATAGATGGCTGTGGCCTCTCGGGGTGGTGGTCCGCGGAAGCGGCCTCGGGCTTCGTCGATGCCGCCTCCACGGCCGGAGCCTCTTCAGCGCGGGGCAGGTTCCGCGCTTACCTCGCGCTCTCGCTCGCCGGCGGCTTCCGGCTCGGCAGCCGTCCTCGCCTCGACGTCGAAGCGCAGCTCGCCCTCCAAGGCATCGACGGTGACCCGGTCACCGGGCCCAATCGTGTCGGAAAGCACCATTCGCGAGAGCTCGTTCTCGACCAGGCGTTGGATCGTCCGCCTCAGCGGACGCGCGCCGAACTCCGGATCGAACCCTTCACGGGCGAGGAACTCGGTCGCGTCGTCGGTGAAGACGACCTCGATCCCCTGCGCGCGCAGGCGCCGGATGAGCCGGTCGAGTAACAGCTTCGTGATCTCGACGAGCTGCTCGTCCGTCAGCGCCCGGAAGACGATGATCTCGTCGATCCGGTTGATGAACTCCGGGCGGAAGCTGCCACGCAGAACGTCCATGAGTTCCGCTTTCAGCGCCTCGAAGGACTCGCCGCGACGGGCGTAGTCCTGAATTCGGGCAGCGCCGAGGTTCGAGGTCATGATCACGACGGTGTTCTTGAAATCGACCGTCCGCCCCTGCGCGTCGGTCAGGCGGCCGTCGTCGAGGATCTGGAGCAAGATGTTGAAGACGTCGGCGTGCGCCTTCTCGATCTCGTCGAAGAGCAGCACGGAGTACGGCCGCCGCCGCACCTGTTCGGTCAGCTGGCCGGCCTCCTCGTAGCCGACGTAGCCGGGCGGTGCGCCGACGAGGCGCGAGACGGTATGCCGCTCCTGGAACTCGCTCATGTCGAAGCGGACCATCAGGTTCTCGTCGCCGAACAGCGCCTCGGCGAGCGCGCGGGCGAGCTCGGTCTTGCCGACGCCGGTCGGGCCGAGAAAGAGGAAGCTGCCGACGGGGCGCCGCGGGTCGCCGAGACCCGCGCGTGAGCGCCGGACCGCCTCCGCGACCGCGAAGACGGCCTCTTCCTGTCCCACGATTCGGCCGTGCAGCTCCTCTTCGAGCTTGATCAGCCGAGCGCGTTCCTCGGTCGTCAGCTGCGACACGGGGATGCCGGTCGCCCGTGACACCACCTCGGCGATGTCCTCGGGCGTGACCTCTGCTGCCCGGTGCCGTCCCGTTCGTCGCTCCTCGAGTTCCTGCCGACGCGAATCGGCCTGCTCCTTGACCGTGCTCGCGCGCTCGTAGTCCTCGGCCGCGGTCGCCTGGTCGCGTTCACGTGTCAGCCGCCGCAGGTCCTCCTCGAGCGACCGCGTGTCGTCGTCCTTCGTCTTCGTGCGCAAGCGCACGCGGGCGCTCGCCTGGTCGATCAGGTCGATCGCCTTGTCGGGCAGGAAGCGGTCGCGGATGTAGCGGTCGGAGAGCTCGGCCGCGGCGACGATCGCCTCGTCAGAGATGCGCACGCGGTGAAAGGCCTCGTAGCGGTCCTTCAGGCCGTGGAGGATGTCGATCGTCTCCTCGACCGTCGGTTCGCGCACGAGCACCGGTTGGAAGCGGCGCTCGAGCGCCGCGTCCTTCTCGATGTTCTTGCGGTACTCGTCGAGCGTAGTGGCGCCGATCACGTGCAGCTCGCCGCGGGCGAGTGCGGGCTTGAGCATGTTCGAGGCGTCCATAGCCCCTTCGGCGGCGCCCGCGCCGACGACGGTGTGCAGCTCGTCGATGAACACGATCAGCTCGTCGGAAGCGCCGCGGATCTCGTCGATCACGGTCTTCAGTCGCTCCTCGAACTCGCCGCGGTATTTCGTCCCGGCGATCATCCCCGCGAGATCGAGCGCGATGATGCGCCGGTCCGCGAGCGTCTCCGGGACCTCGTCGTTGACGATGCGCTGCGCGATCCCTTCCACGATCGCGGTCTTGCCCACGCCCGGTTCGCCGAGCAGGGCGGGGTTGTTCTTCGTGCGGCGGGAGAGGATCTCGATCGCCAGGTCGATCTCGTCGGCGCGACCGATGACGGGGTCGAGCTTGCCCTCGCGCGCCTCCTGCGTGAGGTCTCGTCCGTACTCGTCGAGCCGGGGAGTGCGGCTCCTCTCGCGTGTGCCGCCCGTGGGCTCGACGCCGCGGATGACGCCGCCCCGCAGCTTCGTGTGCGACGCGCCGAAGCGCTCGAGCAGCCGTCCTGCCTCGCTTTCGCCGTCGCGCGCAAGAGCAAGCAGCACGTGCTCGGGCCCGACGTATGAGGCCCCGAGCTCGCGCGATTCGTCATAGGCGGCAAGCAGGGCCGCCTTCGCGTCCGGCGAGAGCGAGGGCGCGACGTCCGTCCGCTCCGCCTGCTCGGCCTCATCCTCGAGCTGGGCCGCGATCGCGTCCGGGTCGGCGTCGATCTCGCGGAGGACGTGGCGGACGACATCGTCGCGAAGCGCCGCGTGCAACAGGTGGTCGGTGTCGAGGTCGAGGCTGCCCCACTCGAGCGCCGTCTGCGCGGCGCGCTGCAGCAGCTCGCGGGTCGCGTCGCTGAAGAACTGGGTGACGTCGACGCGTTCGACCTGCCGGCTGGGTGCGGCGACCCGCCCCGTCGATGGCGTCTGGCCGAAGAAGTCGGAGAAGAACTCGTCAAACACGCTCCGGCCGCCGAACCGGCTCGACATCCGCTCGTCGGCGAGATCGAGCTCGCAGAGGTACTCGGTTTCCTGCGTCCCGTCCGGACGAAGCCGGACTCGGGACGCGACTGCCGGTCGCCCATGACGTTGGCAAAGGTGCTCGACGGCCATCTCAACCCCCTGTCGCTAGGTCAGTGATCTGGGTGAACACATGAGGGCGACCGGTCAGTATTCAGCGCCCTCGCCTCACTTCGACTTGACCTCGATCTTCTGGCGCTTCGCCTTCTCCGACTTCGGAACGCGGACGGTGAGGACGCCCCGGTCGAGGTTCGCGTCGATCTTTGACGAGTCGACCTGGTCCGGGAGCCTGACGCGGTATGCGAAGCGCCCGGTCCGGCGCGTTCTCCGGCGCATAGCGCCCTTGCGCTCCCGCTCCTTGATCTCGCCCGTGATCATGAGCTCGTTGCCGACGACCTCGATGTTCACGTCTTCCCGGTTGACGCCGGGAAGCTCGGCCTCTAGGACGTAGGCGTCGTCCTGCTCCTCGATGTCCACGAGCGGCGACCAACCGCTCGCTTCGGTGAGCAGAGCCGAAGGGAAGCCGAACCCGCCGAACGTCTGCTCGAGCATCTGGCGCATGCGCTGGGTCATCTGTTCGAGCTCATTCACCGGCTCCCACCGCTCGGGAGTGGTGGAGCGACGTTCTGTCTCAACCTGCGACATCAGTTGCCTCCTTCATGGCGTCGTTGTTGCCCAGACGGCACGCGAACCCGGTCCGCCCGACTCCGAGCAGCACGAACCCGCTGCTTTCATGTCTAGCCGCCTGGCCGGCACAGAAACTGTCGGATCTGCGACAGTCCCGGGATCACGCGCTCCCCCCGCTCGCCGCCGCACGGAAGCCGCGGGCCGACAGCCCGCAATTCGCTTCCTGGCTACGCGCGACCATGACGAAGGAGGACTTCGAAGGGCTGCCCGCAGACGACATGGAGGCGCTTCGCCGCTTTGCCACCCGGCGGAACCACCCGCCGGGAAGGACGCTTTTTCGCCAGGGCGGGCGGCCACACGAGCTCTTGCTCGTCGAGCGGGGGGAGGTCGAGCTCGTTCACGAGACCTCCTCCGGGCGCCTCGTCGTGCAGATCGTCCACGCGCGCTCCAGCGTTGATCAGCTCGCGATCCTGCTCGACATCCCCTATCCCTACTCGGCGGTCACGCTGAGCGAGGCCACGCTTCTCGACTTACGTCTGGACACGGTTCGCACTCTCGAAGAGCTCTTCCCCGCCATCGCCTTACGCTGGCTTCGCCTGCTCGCGCACGCGCTCGACCGCGCCCACCAGCGGCTGCACGAGATGGCCGGAAGGTCCGCCCTCGAGCAGGTGAGTCACGTCCTCCTGCACGAGTCGGCCGAGCGCAAGGGCCTGACCCTCGAGCTGACGCAGGAGGAGCTGGCGGCAACCCTGGCCCTGAGTCGGCAGACGGTTTCGCGGGCGTTCCACGATCTGGCGGGCGAGGGCGCGATCAAGCCAGGGCGACGACGCATCCGGCTCCTCGATGTCGAGAAGCTTCGCGCGCACGTGCCGCGCTGAACGCGTCGACGACGACGTCCTTCTGTCGCAGATCCGACAGTTTCCGCCTGGCGGCCGCGGGCTAGCTCAGAGCTGTGAGCACCAGCGCCCGCGGGGCGCCGCCTCGAGAGAGGCGGGCGCCGCCCCCGGCGACCGGCTTCGCCTGGAGCGGCAAGATGCGCGCGACGGGAGACGTCGTCGAGACGATGATCCCGCGCCGGCTGGACCGGCTGCCCTGGAGCCGTTGGCACTGGCTCGTTGTCACCGGCCTAGGCATCACCTGGATCCTCGACGGCTTCGAGGTCACGATCGTCGGCGCGATCGCGAGCATCCTCACCGACAAGGACGCGCTCGGTCTCTCGACGCAGCAGTCGGCCTCCGCGGGCACGTTCTACCTCCTCGGTGCGATCACCGGCGCGCTCGTCTTCGGCTTCCTCACGGATCGTTCCGGACGTAAGAACCTGTTCACGATCACACTCGCCGTCTATCTCGTGTTCACGGTCGCCTCTGGTCTCGCCTGGAACTACTGGAGCTTCGTCGGGTTCCGGTTCCTCGCCGGCGCCGGCATCGGAGGCGAGTACGCGGCGATCAACTCGGCGATCGACGAGCTCATCCCCGCCCGCGTCCGCGGTCGGGTCGCGCTCGCGATCAACGGGAGCTGGTGGGTCGGCACCGCGGCGGGCGCGTTCTTCTCGTATGCGCTGCTTCACAGCCTGGACGAGTCGATCGGCTGGCGTTTCGGCTTCCTCATCGGCGCCACCCTCGCTCTCGGAATCATCATCATCCGGCGCTTCATCCCCGAGAGCCCGCGCTGGCTGCTGACGCACGGCCGAGCGGAGGAGGCGGAGGAGGTCGTCTCGCGCATCGAGGACGCGGTTCGCAAAGAGCATCCGGTCCTGCCCGAGCCGGAGGGCGCGCCGATCGTGATCGAGCAACGAGAGCGGCTCAGTTTCCCCGCGATCGCCAAGTACGTGATCCAGAACTATCCGCAGCGGGGCCTCCTCGGCCTCGCGCTCATGACCGGCCAGGCGTTCCTCTACAACGCCATCTTTTTCACCTACACACTTGTCCTGACGGACTTCTTCGGCGTGAGCGCGAAGACGGCGCCGCTCTACCTGATCCCGTTCGCGGTCGGGAACTTCCTCGGCCCGCTCCTGCTCGGGCCCTTGTTCGACGTGATCGGGCGCCGCGTGATGATCCCCTTGACGTACATCACCTCCGGGCTGCTCCTGATTGCGACGGGCGAGCTCTTCGTCCACGACGTGCTCACCCAGACGACGATGACGATCGCGTGGTGCGTGATTTTCTTCTTCGCCTCAGCCGGGGCCAGCTCCGCCTACCTGTCGGTCAGCGAGCTCTTTCCGCTGGAGGCGCGCGCGATGGCGATCGCGCTCTTCTATGCGGTCGGGACGGGGTTGGCAGCGCTCTCACCGACGCTGTTCGGCGCCCTGATCGAGAGCGCGAGCCGCACGAACGTTAATTACGGCTACCTGGTCGGAGCGAGCCTGATGATCGCCGCGGGCGTGATCGCAATCTTCCTCGCGGTCCCTGCCGAACGGCGCGCGCTCGAAGATCTCGCTTCGCCGTACACAGCCGTTCGCGGTCGGGGGCCAACCTCGATCGCCGCTCCTACGCCCGAGAGCTGAGGCGTATTGCCGCTCGCTCTCCTGCAGGACCCCTACGACCGGCTCTTCTGGGGCGCCGCAGCGATCGCGGTCGCGGTCGCGCTCGGGGCGGGTCCTGAAGTGGATCGGCTTTAGGCTCGAGCAGAGGCGCCCGGACGAAGAACTCGAGCTCCTGCAGTTTCGCCGTCGCGAGACCGCGCTGGTACTGGTGGCGACCGCGATCCCGTACGCGACCGCGATCGTCGTCCTCATCGTCGTAGGTCGCTCTTCATACCCGCCGCCGTGATCGGCGGATCGGCATTCGTCGCCGTCGTGGTCGGATTCATAACTCGATTTTCGGGGGCCCGTTTCCGACGCGATTCGCTGCCTGACGAGACACGAAAACACGGCCTTTTCCGTGTGGCTGTTCCAAAATCTGTTCCATACCCGAGCACGCTGAACGAACTGCAGCGAGCTACGGAAGAAGAAACCCGACATCTGTGGGGCTTGTGCTAGAGCCCTGTGGGTGAGCACGACTCGGCGGCGCCCTCGATTGGAACACCGTTGGAACACATCGCTGGAGCGCTGTGGACTTCCGTGGACTTCCACGGAATCGGCGGTCTCGCACGACCCTCGCATTTGCAGGGAAATCGCGGAATCCGCAAGTTGGACGCGCTTAACTCGTAATGAAGGGGTCCCCGGTTCGAGTCCGGGCGTCGGCTTCACTTTTCCAAGCGCCCTTGAGCAGGTTTGCCCAGCGAGCCGAGGCTAATTGCCGTTCCACGTCTACTTCGATGAGAAAGGGGAGACGGCCAGGTCGGTCGAGGGCGTCAGCCGTGTCGGCCGACGCGAACGGCGGGGAGGGCGCCGACCTCGTCCTTGGACAGGGCGACGTGCACCGCGTCGCTCTCGACCCTGGCGACGGCCCCGATCGGGATGGTGACCTCCTTCCGTCCCCAGAGGTGGCCGCGCTCGAGGACGAAGTGCGTGATGTGCTTGTCCGCGTCGACCACGAAGCCGTCCACCTCGCCAAGTGAATGGCCGTCCGCAGAGATGACGGCGCTCGCCCGCCGGACCTCGACCTCGCCCTTCGGCACGCGGTCGTAGTACATGGTCACGTCGGAGGCGAGCTCGCCTGGATACGGGCCTACTCCGAGACCGTTGTAGTACGGCATCGCGAGGACGTCCTCGACCCCGACCTCCCAGTCGGGGTCCTCGGCGGGGCTCTCTCCGAGCCGGAGGTAGGCGGCCTCCTGCACGGACTCGAACCCTTGCGCCTTGTCCAGGGTGCACTCCAGCTCGATCTCGTGCTTTTCGTCGTCTCTGCCCTTCGCCAGCTCGATGGGCACCAGCCGCGCCCCTCCCTCGCCTTGCTCCGGCTGGACCGCGAGATGCGTCACGCGCCTCTCGAGCGGGTCGATGACGATGTCCGCCAGCTCGCCGTACCCCCCGTCGGTGCAGTAGACGCGATTGCCGATCTCGAGGCGCATGTCAGTCGCCTAGCGAATGACGAGCCAGAGGACCGCGACAACCGCGATGATCGCGACGCTCGCCACAAAAATCAGGAACGGATGGGGTTGCCGCGAATCTGGATAGTCTGAGGGTGCGTCGGACGGATCGACGTTCCGCCCGCGAGGATCCCGGGGGATTAGCCACGGCTCGATGTTACCGCCACTTGCGGCGCGGCCACAGTGCCGCCCCCGACCTTTTAGGACTTCCGCCCGAGCAGCCGAGCGACGACGGCCCGTAAAGCTGCGCTCTGCCGCTTCCTGCCAGCGTTTGCGCTCACTCGCCTCGGCGCGAAGGCGAACGTAGATCGACACGTCGCCCAGTGTGGCCACGGTGGCGGTGGGAGTTAGCAGGGTTTGGTGGAAATAGCTCAGCGCTCATAGGCGTTGGAGCGAGTGTTCCCATCGTTCACGGGACACTCCTCGTGAGAAACGGTCAGTCCCACCGGCTGGCCGTTTCCTTTGGACCGCTAGACAGTGAACGCGTGGCGGTAAAGGATAGGCGCGCGTCCGACCGGGAGGAGAAGCCGATGGATGACGTCGCCGTCCTGCCACGCGTCGAGCACACGATCCAGCAGTGCCGCGACTTCACATGGAGTTCGACGCCCGCACCGTCGCCGAGATCATGACCGACGAGGACACCGTGGCCGAGAAGTAGAGTCGCTTACACGCGGGCTAGAATCGTGACCAAGCGTCCGCCGACCCAGCCGCGCTGGAAAGCGCTCCGAATAGGAGTCTGAGGAGGCGGGAGGACGCGCCGAAAGGAGGCGCGCTGCAGTACATCATCGGCGGTAATGGTTCGGCTCGCGCCGATCTGGTCAGTTCTGCCCTTCGCCTTTCGCAGTTCACGATTGCGTGGAGCGGGATCGTCGGAGCGTTAGCGCTCGTCGTTTCGGTGCTCGACAACAGCGCGGCGCTGGCCGGGTTCGCGCTGAACGCGCTCCTCGATTCGACTGCGTCGGCCGTGCTTGTCTGGCGGTTCTCAATGGAGAGGCGCGACCCAGTTGGTGCAGAACGTCTAGAACGACGGGCGCTGTACGGCGTCGCTTTCGCGATGGTGCTGTTCGCCTTCTACGTCGGCTTTCAGGCCGTCCGGGGACTCGTGGACGGCTCCCATCCAGAAGCCTCAGTGTTTGGTGTGATCGTTTCTACGGCGTCGCTCATCGTGCTGCCTTGGCTTGGAAGACTGAAGCTCCGGCTTGCGGCGCGCATGGCGAGTGGAGCCCTCAGGGGCGATGCGATCCTCACCCTTGCATCTGCGACGCTGGCGGCGACCACGCTGGCGGCGCTCCTGGCGAACTCCGCGTTGGCGTGGTGGTGGGCCGATCCTGTCGTCGCGCTGCTCATCGCAACTACTCTTGCGATCGAGGGGGCGCGTGTGGCTCTGCGTCACCGCTTCGGCTAGGACTTGCGCAGCGAGCGGAACAGCCCGCGCTCTGGCAAGAGCCACCGGCCGGTTAGGTCTTCGGCGGCTGTCGCTTGCCCGGTTTGCGAACCCGTGACAGATCTGCTTCCTCCAAAGCGTTTCCCCTCCCAAACGAGAAGCGCCCCGAAGGGCGCTCTCGCATCGGTAGGGCTCGAGGTGAGCTGGTGGTCTCAACGACAAAAGGGCCGGCTCGATTCCCCAAATGGCCCGCACTCTGGCCTCCAGAGTCCTCGAAGGCGCATAGGGTCTCAGAATCGAGCCTGTCTTGAAAACCGCTAGACGCCGTGAGGCGTCTCGTGGGTTCGAATCCCACCCCCGCCGCCTATTCTTTGCAAAGTCCAAACGGGTGCCTGTTAGAAACGGTCCAATGGGATGACGCAAGGCCCGCTCTTTGAATCCGTGCTCTCGGCAGCACAAGACGGCGCCGACTGGGCGCTGACCGTGCTTTACCGAGAGCTGCATCCTCCTCTCGTGCGGTTTTTGAGCGCGCAGGAACCCGACGAGGGCGAGGACCTCGCCTCGGAGGTCTGGCTCGACGTGGCCAGCGGTCTCAGTCGTTTCGAAGGAGACGAGAGCGCCTTCCGCTGCTGGCTGTTCACGATCGCGCGTCGGCGGCTCATCGATCTGCGCCGAATCCGAACTCGTCGGCGCACCGGGCCAGTCCCACTCGAGCAACTGATCGATCGGCCCGATCCCAATGAAACGTTTGCCGGGGTTGAAACCGGAGAGGCCTTTGACTGTCTCGCCGCTTTGCCACCGGCCCAGGCGGAGATCGTCCTGCTGCGCATCGTCGCCGGCCTCGACTCGTATGAGGTAGCCGCGGTCACCGGTAGGAAGCCGGGGACGGTGCGGGTGATGCAGAAGCGTGCCCTCGAGCGCCTGGCCGAATTCGTTCCAGCGAAGCAAGGGATCGTGTAACACGATGAGCCCCTGGCGCGATTTGGAAAGCGAGATGCAGCGTTTACCACTGGACACCGACACCGCTGACCGCCTTCTCGCCGGTTCGGTAGCACCGGAGGATGCGCCGCCCGGTTACGGCGGTGTGGCCACCCTTCTCGCCGCAGTAGCCGATTCTCCAGCAGGCGGTGACTTTTCCAGAGAGTCGGAGACCGTCGGGCTCATCGCAGCCGTGGTGCGTTCGTCTCAGCCCAAGACGACAAAACCACGCAGGAGGTCAATCGTGCCTCGACTCAGACTCGCCACGGCGTTCGCGACCGTGGCTCTGGCCGTAACGACCGGCCTTGCCTTCGCCGGCAGCCTGCCCGGAGCGGCGCAGGACGTCGCTTCGACCATGCTCGACCAGGTGGGTGTTTCCGTCCCTGGCCCGGACAGCAACGCGGGCGACCACCCCAACGTTCGCGGCAAGTCTTCCGACGCACCCGTGACGTCGTCCAACTCAGGCAAGGGAGGTGAGATCTCCGACCTCGCGACGAGCACAGATCTCACCGGTGTCGAGAAAGGCGCCGCGATCTCAACGCTGGCGAGCGGCGGGCAGAGCCAGGCCGGGGAGCACGGCCAGGCCTCCGACGCGCACGGGGCATCCGTGGAGACGCCGAACAGCGGCGGCACCGGGACGGCCGACGCGGCCAGCGGCGAGGAGAGCTCGCAGGGAACCGCAATTGCGAACGCGGCCAGCGACGACCACAGCGTCGCAGGCTCGGAGAACGCAGCCGACGGCCAGTCGCACCGTCCCTAAGCGGTCGGAAAGGCGTCGCCCAGAAGAGACGAAGAGCGGCCCGCTCCCGCGGGCCGCTCGGTCTTTCCGCTAGAAGCCGAACGAGTCGAACGAGCCGCCCGAGTCGGGCGCCGCCGGATGGGCTCTGTCGTGGGGCACGACGACCGTCGCGGTGCCGTCGCAGGCGTTGCCGTGGCCATCCCAGGCCAGGTATTCGATCCGGTAAACGCGGCCGTCGCCCTTGCCACGTCGCTCGGCACGCAGCCACACCTGATCGGAACGCTCGCCGCGCTTGGCGTCGGGGCCACGGAGTACCGGCTCGTCCTGAGTGACGGAACGAATCTCGTAGGAGAGCGCATCACCGTCAGGATCGGTCGCGCCTGCGAGAGCGACCAGCCGGAACTTGTGGTTGGGAGCCCTGAGCCGGTTGCGGCTCGGCTGGACGTCGGAGCAGTCGGGCGCCGTGTTGGGCGGATCTGCCGGGGGCTCATCGGCGGGCGGCTCACTCACCGGCGGTTCCTCGTCGCCCGGCGGGGGCTGCTCGTCTCCGGGGGGAGGAGGCGGGGGCGGATCGTCGCCGGGGGGAGGAGGAGGCGGCGGAGGCGGTTCCTCGTCGCCGGGCGGAGGCGGCGGCGGAGCAGCGTCGTCGTCCACGATCGTTGCCACCCCCTGGCCGTCGAAGAGAGTTGCGTTGACCGCCCTCGAGAGCGCAAGCGTGAACGTCTCGTCGGGTTCGACGACAGCATCCTGCACAAGCGCCACGGAGACTGTCTTCGAGGTCTCGCCGGCCATGAAGATGATCGTCCCGCTGCGAGACGCGTAGTCGCTCGGGGCCGCGGCCGTGCCGTCGACGGTCGCATAGTCAACGGTCACGATTTTCCCGCTCTCGCGGGACAGGGAGAGCGTGAACGTGGCGCTCTGACCTCCCTCCGGTGCGGAAACGTCGTCGACCGAAAGAGAGACCTGAGGATCGTTGTCGAGGATCGTCCCTGCCCCTCGAGCGTCGCCGAGGGTAGCGCCCACCGGATTCGAAAGGTCGAGCGAGTACGTCTCGTGCAACTCGTCGAGCGCGTCTCCGACGACAGCGACGGCAACCTGCTTCGAGAGCTCGCCGGCTGCGAAGGTAAGCGTGCCCGTCGTGGCGGTGTAGTCGGCCGGGGCTTTCGCCGACCCATCCGCACTCGCGTAATCGACGGTTACGGGGCCTGCCGACGCCGCCGAGAGCGAGACCGTGAAGAGAGCGTTCTTAGTGCCCGAGTCGCCCTCGGTCACCAGCGCGTCACTGACGGCGAGCGAAGGGGCGTCGGCCGCGGCCGAAGCTGCAGCCAACACAAGGAAGAGAGTCGCTGCGGCGAAAGCGAGTTGCGCCCTCACAATCACGTTGTAGGCCGCTGTTGGACGCGGGGAAATCGCCCCATGAGGGGACGCTCGGTCGAGGGATGCTCGCCGAGCGGGCTACTGCACGGTCAACGTGCTGAGCTTGCACCGTTGTCGCTGCGGGCGCAGGCACAAGGAGAACCGTAGAACGATCGACCCCGGTTCCGACCCGAAGGGTGCAAACCACGCTGATCGCCCTCCTGAGCAACAGGCCGGATCACCCGCCTGGGGATCCGCGCGGCCTACGCGGCCGAGCGTAGCGCTTCGATCTCGCGCTGTACGGAGAGGCGCTCGAGCGCGGTGTTCTCGAGCTGCCGCACCCGCTCGCGCGTAAGGCCCAGGCGGCGACCGATCTCCTCCAGCGAGGCCGGCTCGACGTCCCCGTTCAGCCCGTACCGCATCTTGAGGACATCGCGCTCTCGCTCCGGAAGCTGCGCGACCGCCTCACGGAGCGTGTCGAGGCCAAGACTCACCGTGACCTCCTCCTCGGGGCTCGGCGCCTCACCGGCAACGAGCTCTGCGAACGGCGTCCCTTCATCGGCGCCGACCGGCCGGTCGAGGCTGGTCACCGCCCGCGCGGCCTGGCGCACCTCCCGCACCTGCTTGATTGGAAGCTTGGCCGCCTTCGCGATTTCCGCCTCGGTGGGAGGACGACCGAGCCTTGTCGTCAGATCGCGCTCTGCCCGGGCCATCTTCTGCTCGCGCTCGACGATGTGGACGGGGATCCGGATCTCCCGCGCCTTGTTCGCCACGCCACGCTGCACCGCCTGGCGGATCCACCAGGTCGCGTAGGTGGAGAACTTGTACCCGCGGCGCCAATCGAATTTCTCCACGGCGCGAATGAGGCCGATGATGCCTTCCTGGATCAGGTCGAGGAGCGAGAGGCCGTGACCCTGATAGCGCTTCGCGATCGACACGACCAGGCGGAGGTTCGAGTTGATCATCAGCTCCTTCGCCTCCCGATCGCCTCGCTCAATCTGCTTCGCGAGCTCGACCTCCTCCTCGGCGGTCAAGAGCGCATACCGCGCCGCCTCGTTGAGGAAGAGCTGAAGCGCGTCCGTCGTGGCGTGGGCGAGATCGCCGTTGACGTAGATCGCCGCGGGCGCGTCCTGGCGCCCACAGTCGTCCTTGAGCTCGATCCCGCGCCGCTCGATTTCCTCGTAGAGCCCCTGGACGTCGTCGCCTTCGAGGTCAAGTGCGCTGGCGACCTCGTCGACATGCGAATACTCGATACAACCGTGCTCCTCGCCCTCCGACAGGAGCGCTTCGATCCGTGCGTTCATATCTCTTCCTATTTCGCGTGAGCGTCCCGGACAAACAGCGAACGTATGTTCTATTATATCGGAATGGCGAGGGCCCAGTACCTCGAAGACACATGCAAGACCGCTCTCAACCGCGTGCCCGATGCGAGCCGAGTCCCGTTCCGCTGGACGATCAACCCCTACCGCGGCTGCTCACATAGCTGCCACTACTGCTTTGCACGTGCCTTCCACCGCTACCTCGACCTCGGGATCGGCGAGGACTTCTCGACCAAGATCGTCGTCAAGACGAACGTTGCCGAGGTTCTGCGGCGGGAACTCTCGGCCGCGCGCTGGACGGGCGAGACCATCGCCATGGGAACCGCCACCGACCCCTATCAGCACTGTGAGGGCCGCTACAAGCTCATGCGCGGAATCCTCCGCGCCGTCATCGACTTCCGAAATTCGCTCTCGTTGCTCACGAAATCGACGCTGATCCTGCGCGATCTCGATCTCTTTCGCGAGCTGAACGAGGTCGCCCCGCTCACGGTCTCGATGAGTGTGGGCACGCTCGACGAGTCGGTCCGCCGCATCGTCGAGCCCGGCACGCCGCCCGGGCGCAAGCGGCTCGACATTCTCGGCCGCTTCGCCGACGCCGGCATTCGCACGGGCGTGCTCGTCGCTCCGATCCTTCCTGGCCTGACGGACGACGCCGAGCACCTCGACGAAGTGCTCGCGGCCTGCTCGGGGGCAGGCGTCGAGTACGCCGTGCCAATCGTGCTCCATGTTCGCCCCTCGATCCGCGAGCACTTCATGCCGTGGGTCAAAACGACCTACCCCTGGCTCTACCCCCGCTACGTCGAGCTCTACGGAGGGCGCGCGTACGCGCCCAAGGCCTACCAGCAGGAGGTGTCCGAGCGCTTCGCGCGCCTGCGCCTCCGGCACGACATCGGCAGTTCGGGCCACCGCGAGCTCCCGAGTCGGCAAGAGCAGCTAGCGCTGGCTGTGTAGACGCGGGCCGGCCTTCGCACCGGTCAGACCCGCCGTGTCCGCTGCAGCCACATCGGGGTCAGACCCCACCTGACCTCCGCAGCCATGTTGGGGGTCAGACCCCACCGTGTCCTCTGCAGGCAGGTCTGAAAGCCAACTTTGCGCTTGGAAGCTAGCGCGGCCGCGCCGGCGCATCGCGAGAAGGCCCTCCAGTCGTGTCTCCTTTGGCCAGCGCCGGGGTCAGACCCCCGCCGTGTCTTCTTTGGGCGGTGGTGGGGTCAGACCCCGCTGGCTCTTTGAGACGGGGCTAGCATCAGGCGCATGGCCGCCCGGATCCGCATCGGCACCTGCTCCTGGGCTGACGACTCCCTGGTGAAGTACTGGTATCCGCCGGGGATGCGGTCGGGCGAGGAGCGCCTGCGCTACTTCGCGCAGCACTTCGACACCGTCGAGGCCAACTCCACGTACTACAGGCTCCCGGAGGAAAGCATGGTGGCCAACTGGGCCGACCGGGTCCCCGAAGGGTTCGTGATGCACGTGAAGGCCTTCGGGATGATGACGCGCCATCCGGTGAAGGCCGACGTGCTCCCGCCCGATCTTCGCGAAGGCGCCCCGGCGGACGAGCGAGGGCGGGTCGACCGGCCTCCGCGCGAGCTTCGGGCCGAGGTCTTCGCCCGCTTCCACGCAGCTCTAGAGCCGCTTCGCACGGCCGGGAAACTCGGGGGAATCCTCCTGCAGTTCCCTTCGTACATCGTGTGCAAGCCGTACTCGTTCGAGTATCTGGAGTGGGCGAAGGAGCAGCTGCGAGGCGACCACATGCTCGTCGAGTTCCGTCACCGCAGCTGGCTGGACGAAGAGAACCGCGGACGCGTCCTCGCCTTCCTCGAGGAGCTCGGCGCCACCCACGTGATCGTAGACGCTCCAAAGACGGAGGCGAAGAACCTCGTCCCCACCGTCGTGGCACGGACCAGCCCCATCGGATACGTCCGTCTGCACGGAAGGAACGCAAAGACGTGGAACGTGCGCGGCAAGAGCGCGGCAGAGCGCTTCGACTACCTGTATTCGGAGGACGAGCTCAGGGAATGGACGGAAACGCTGGAGGAACTCGCCCAGGCCGCGGATGAGGTCTATGTCATGTTCAACAACAACGGCCGGTCGCGGGCGCCCGACGCGCCGAAGGGATGGATCTCTCAGGCGCCGACGAACGCGCTGATGCTGCGCCAGATTCTCCAGGAGCAGGGAGCACCGGTATGAATCCGCCGCTGAGCGGCTAGAATTCAACTAGCGGCAACCGGGTGCCGAAGGGGGAAGAGGAGTCCATGAGGAGTCGCTTGACACGGGCGGTGATACCCGTAATCGGCCTGCTGGCCGTGGCGGGTGCGTTCGCGCTGGTCGCGACCGCTCCGGTCGTCCTCTTTTCGCCCTCGAACGAGGCAGGGGCGCTGCCGTCGGCACCCGCGGCCTCGAGCGAGGTGGCGCGCGTGACGGCGCCGAGCTTCCAACCTCAGCGGCCGGCGAGCCGAGCGACTGCGAACAAGACGCGGGAGGCCCAGGCACGAACTTCCGCGAGCGGACAACTCGCGACGACCTCTCCCGTCGGTGGAGGCGGCGAAGCCACGACCGACGAGACGGCGCCGCCCCCGTCAGCGCGCCCCGACGGCCCCGCGGCCGAAGAGCCGGCCACGCCGGAGGATCCCGGCAAGGCCAGTTGCAACCGCAAAGGCAAAGGGAAGGGCTGGGCGAAAGGCCACTGCAAGCCGAAGCACCACGGCAAGGCCAAGGGCCATTCGAAGTCGCAGAGCCGAGGCGTTGTAGCGTTGGCTCCTCGTGGAGCGAGGGCAGATCACGTCGGTTCTTCGCGAGCCGGAAAGCACCCCGGCCGGAGCGCTCGTCCTCACTCACGGGCGCGGCGCTGACGCCGACGACCTCGAGCCGCTCCTCGACCTTCTCGACCCCGACCGCCGTCTCCTCGGCATCTTTCCTCGGGGACCGCTCTTCCTTCCGCCCGGCGGGCGCCACTGGTACATCGTGCGGCAGGTCGGCTTCCCCGACCCGGGCACCTTCCTGCCGACGTTCGAGGAGCTGGCCGCGCATCTCGACTCGATCCTCGCCGAGCGTGCAATCCCGTGGGCGCAAGCCGCGGTGGGCGGTTTCTCGCAGGGAGCCGTCATGGGCTACGCGCTTGCGCTCGGAGCGGGCCGGCCGCGGCCGGCCGCCGTTCTCGCGTTCTCCGGCTTCCTCCCGAGCGTCGAGGGGTTCGACCTGGCGCTCGCAGACCGCGCCGGCCTGCCCGTCTCCATCTCACACGGCAGCCTGGATCCGGTCATCAGCGTCACCTTCGGACGTGACGCCCGCGACCGCCTGACGGCCGCGGGCCTCGCCGTTCGCTACCGCGAGGACGCCGTCGGGCACACGATCTCGCCCGGCGCGCTGGCGCAGGCGCGGGCAGTGCTTGAAGAAGCGCTGCCGCCCTAGCTGACCGCGGCGTCGCCGGGCCGCGGCTCTTCGATGCCCGTTTCTGGCGGACCGACCGGGACCGGCCGGAGCGGTCGCAAATAGAGGAGCTCGTAGGCAAGGGCGGCGACGCCGCCTCCGAGGAGCGGTCCGATGTACCAGATCCACGCGTTCGCCCACTCCCAGCCGACGAGCTCCGGCCCGAAAGCGCGTGAGGGATTCATCGCGGCTCCGGTCAGCGGTCCCGCCATCAGCACGTCGAGCGTGATCGTGAAGCCGATCGCAAGCCCGGCGACCGACTTGAAAGTCCCTCGCGGATCGGCCGCGGTCGCGAAGATCACCCAGACGAGGAAGAAGGTGAGCAAGGCTTCGATGACGAAGCCGGCGCCGAGGGAGATGCGCTCGTTCAAGAGTGGCGCTCCGAGCTTCGCCGGATCAGCAATCGCCGCGGGATAGATCCACTTGAGCAGCAGAGCGGCGATCGCCGCGCCCGCAAACTGGCTGACCCAATACGCGCCGGCGAGCATGGGAGCCATGCGCCGAGTGATCAAGAAGCCAAACGTGACTGCAGGATTGAAGTGCCCCCCGGAGATGTGCCCAACTGCCGAGGCCATGACGGCGATCACCAATCCATGGGCGAATGCCACGCCAACGAGGCCAGCGCCGGTCATGATCGCCCCGGCCCCGACGAACGTCAGCGCGAAGGCGCCGACGAGCTCGGCCGCGCTCCGGCGGAAGACGTCTCCCTCCACTTCGACGGAGCGTAGGGCCGCCGCCGGACGGCTACTTCACGTCCAGTCGGCCTCGTCCGCGTCGATCAGCCGAAGATGCGGCACAGGACAATTCTGCCGTACGAGTTGCACGAGGACCCCCAGAATGCAATAAGTTGCCCCTGCGGTCGACCGAAGGAGAGTGGTGGGCATTCCCGAGGACACGATGTCGGAGTTCGAGCCGGGCCAAAAAGACGACAGGCCCACGAACGAGTCGGCCGGCGTGGGTGCCCGCGTGACGAGCATCCTCGAGGCAGCCGAGCAGGCCGCGGAACAGATCCGCTCGGATGCCTTGCGCGAGGTCTCCGACACGATGCGACGCGCGGAAGCGGATGCCCACGTCCGAATCGAAGAGCTAACCCGCGAGGCGAAACGCGTGCGCAAGGAGGCCGACGAGTACGCACGTGACATCCGCCAGGCCGTCGACTCCTACGGAACGCAGGCCCGCCGCGAGGCTGAGGAAGAAGCCCGCGCGCTCGTCGACAACGCCGAGGAGCAGGCGCGCTCGGTGCGCGAGGCCGCGGAGGCGATGGCCGAGCAGATCCAGGCGGACGCCCACCGCCGCCACGAGACCCTCCAGCGAGAAGCAAAGGCCCTGGAGGAGCGCCGCCAGCGCGTGCTGGACGGCCTCCGCGACCTGGCCGCTCAGCTCCAGGACGCGCTCGTCGAGCCTTCCCGCCGCGAGGACGACTCGCTCGTGGACGCGCTCGACGTCGAGCGCCGCCGCTGACGCAACACGGCGAGGACCTTCGTCATCTGCTGCGAGGCTTCCCCTCCGGGGTCGCCGTGCTCACGGTCGACACCGGAGGCGAGCGCCTCGGCCTGACGATCGGCTCCCTCGTCTCCCTCTCTCTCGACCCGCCGCTCGTCGGCGTGAGCATCAGCACCCAGGCGGCGATGCACGAGCTCCTGCGCCGAGCCGGCGGCTTCGCGGTCAGCCTCCTAGCCGGTGACCAGGAAGCAATCGCGCAGCACTTCGCCCGTGGTGTGCCTCCGCTCGCGCACTGGCACGGGATTGCGACCAGAGCCGACGCGGCAGGCGCGCCTTTGATCGAGGACGCGCTCGGCTGGCTCGAATGCGAGGTCCGGGCCGGGCACGAAGCCGGCGACCACACGTTGTTCGTCGGCGAGGTCCTTGCCGCGGAGCGAGGCCGCTCCGCCCCGCCGCTTGTCTACGTCGACCAGCGCTACATCTCCCTTTGATCCAGGCTGTCGTCTTCGATCTCGACGGCGTGCTCGTGGACTCGGAGCACGTCTGGGACGCTGCTCGCAAGGACCTCGCCTCCGAGCGAGGACGGCCCTGGCCCGAGCAGGCCTCGCGGGACATGATGGGCATGAGCTCGCTCGAATGGTCCCGCTACATGCACGACGTCGTGGGACTGCCCGAACCGCCCGAGGAGATCTCCGCGAAGGTGGTCCGCCGGCTCGAGGAAATCTATCGGCGGGAGCTTCCGCTCATAGGCGGGGCGGTCGAAGCCGTCGAACGGCTCGCGGAGCGCTGGCCGCTCGGGCTTGCATCCTCTTCGAATCGAGAGCTGATCGACCTCGTCTTGGAGTTCTCCGGCCTCGCGCGCTACTTCGTCGCCACGGTTTCCTCGGAGGAAGTTCCGCGCGGTAAGCCAGCGCCCGACGTCTACCTCGAGGCGGCGCGGCGCCTCGGAGTCGCGCCCGCTCGCTGCGCCGCTATCGAGGACTCCGAGAACGGCATCCGAAGCGCCAGGGCCGCGGGGATGCGGGTGTTCGCGATCCCGAACCCACGGTATCCGCCGGCCGAAGAGGCCCTTGCTCTCGCTGACGAGGTGCTCAGGTCGATAGAGGAATTGACGCCCGAGACAATCGAGCGAGTCGACTAGCCGCCGGTGAGGC